>Ga0187894_10003418_pt1 | contig 17813 bp, 7 predicted proteins | sample GBC1701081metaG_FD_136650 | JGI IMG/M metagenome (GOLD analysis project Ga0187894, IMG submission 136650) | White microbial mat communities from a lava cave in the Kipuka Kanohina Cave System on the Island of Hawaii, USA - GBC170108-1 metaG ...
CGTCTCAGTCGAATTCAGTATCAAGACCGCCGAGGCGCGATCCATGCCTTTGCTCAAATTACCAGTGAAGGAAGAGATCCACTTGATGCCCGCCACACCAAAGCCGTCACCAAGGTAGGCCGGCAAGGCGATGATTCGATTCTTGTCGGCGTCTGGAAACCGCAAGAAGGTTGATTGAGGCAAGGAGCTCTTGCCTTCAGCATGGACTCTGTAGGCCATTCTTGCAGCCTCTACGATCTCGAGCTCACGCCCGCCCAAAAGCGTAGCGATGTCCTGCCCTTTCAAAAGCAGTACGTCGTCAGCACTCATCACTGAGCCTCTGTAGTTTCAAGTCTGATTGAAGATCCTGGTTACTGCGTTTGAGCGGTGTACGGGTGTTGCGCGAGGTCAAGGGCGACTATTCTGAACTCACTGGTGTAGTGGTTTCCAGCCGAGTCAGGCAACCAGCACTGCTCCACTTCCGGCACCATCTCGACTAACTTCACTGTTGCTTTTTCATCACCGGTTTCCAGTGTCCGCCACACCATGCGCGCTAGTATGTTGACATACACCGGACTCTCTAAATCCACGTAGAAGGGCTTGTGTTCCACGGGAACTCTGACGAACACCCGTGACGGCAACTTGAAACGTTCCGCCCAGCGCCTGACAGCCAGAAAACGTCCGCTTTCTTCTTTCACAAGAGCCCACGACATACTTGCCGGAGTAAAGTTCCAGGTTTCACGCGTGATCGTCAGGCGGTCGATGGTTATGCGCGGCGTGTGTGGTTCGTTTGGCTGCAGCTTGAACAGGTCTACCGCCAACCCCGAAAGAAGTCCGCCGAAGACTTCGATGAGCTCAAATGATACCCGGTGATCGCGGGTGCACATTATCAGTTCATCACCGCTCTCTTCGATGACGAGCTCTGCGAGCCCCAATGCTTTCGATCTGTCAGGGGCAAAGGATTCTGGCTCAAGTTCGATGCGATAATGCCGCGGTGAAATCAATTCGCAGAACGTGCGGGTTGTGTGCCACTCCCTTAGCTGCATAGGCACAGCTCTGGTCTCAGGCTGATCAGCGTCGAACCACTGCATCAGATCATCGCCCGTCGGATGTTGTGACACAAACAATGACGTCGCCAGAGTATTTGCGCTCATGTGGAGCTCGCCCAATATGAGCTGAAAATCACCACGCTGAATGGCCTCCACGCTATCGGCAGCAACCATCACGTCGGGGCTGTGATGTCGCGCGAAAGCCCAGCCTGGTCCAGGCGCAGCAAAAGCAGCCAACACATGTGGGCGCAACTCTTCGCTCTTGTAATGCACCTGTTTTTCATTAAGAGACAGCGAAAGGATGCTGGCCCACTTTGCATGAAATTCGGTAACAAGGTTAGCGATCACGCTCTTTGAATCGTTTAGGATCAAAGTATGAACGTGAAGCCAGAATGACAACGCATCTACTTGCTTTCCCTTTTCCTTTGGCGACAGTTCCTCGTAGATCTGCTTAAATACCTGGCGGTAGGTGTGGGCCACCTCACAGGTCAGCCACCTGCAGCTCGTTAAGAGCAACGAGAGCGGAGGAGCCAGCGATTGCAGTACTTCCTGGCCCAATACGACCTCGGTGTTCCGTCTGCAATCTTCATAGATCAGCGTGCGCGCCGCATAGGTCTGGCCGCCCCTACGCGTCGGAGCTTCATTTGTGAGCCGGCGGAAGATCGTTTCGAAATTGACGATTGCCTCGTCGAGCTTTTCGCTGTCGCCTGCGGCCCGGCTGATTCGGTCACGCGCCGTCTCAAGCTCATCGAGGGGCGCAAGAGCCGCCTGCCGCAGACCGGGATCGTCAATCTTGCTAAGCTGCCGGCGCAGGGTACGCTCCGGATATAGTTCATAAGGGACTGCGAAGCCCCAAAATATCAGGGTCTTGTTGCGTAGCGACTGGAGCATACCGTAAACCAACGCCTCGCTCCTGAAAGTGGCCGGCTGCGAATTGATGAGATATTGCGCCAGTTCTTTGGCGGTGCGGGTTCCGTCGCAATGTCGCAGCAGTGTCGCCTGCTCAAGTGAAATTCTGCGCGTTCCGGTAAGCGGATGGTGGAGGTTCGTCCCCTCCAGATAAACAGAGGGTAATCGACAAACGGTCATCCAGGGACGTAATGACTGCTGGGTGTTCAATACATCTACCAACGTCTGTATGCACCATGCTTCGAAATAGACAGTGCGCTGGGAGACGAACTCGTCTCCCACTTCGACTCGAATGTTCGTTTCCGTTTCGTCCAGACGCGCCCAGCCAACGGGCCCGAAGAATCCGATTGTGTCGTTCTTTAACGAATACCGTTGCACATACTTTGCAACGAGTTCTTCACGGAGACGCCGTGCTCTGTGTCTAACGCTGTCGGGCGTATGCAATAGCACATCTATAGCCCGGCCAAAGCAATGACGATTCTGCCAGTTCACGGCTTCACGAAAGCGATCGTCTGCGACTACCTGCTGGATATTGTGTGACAGAGTCAGGAGCTCTTGCTTAAAGGTCTGCTCGTAGTTTGATCGGGCCACGTCAAGGTGGCGGCGAGCGGCGTCATAAGCGGCAAGTGAATCGTCAGCACAAGCGATTACCGGTGCCGTCGGCAAGTTGCCTTGTTTGAGCTTCTTTATGGCCCTTAACAAGCTCGCCTTGAGAACTCTGCCTGGTTCTGCCTGACTGCCTGCAACGGCATTCACTCGCAGCCGCAGACTCTCCAGCGCTGGTCGCAGTAATCGACGCGCATCGTTCTCCGCTGCTATCAACTGATCCGCAGCAAGTGCGCTCTCCGCAGATCGAAGCTTACGCACATCCGTTGAGGGAAAACCTGCGCCACGAACTGCCACACAGCGCCACAAAGCCCAGTCGCAGGCGGGCAGTGGCAGGAGATGATCCGGCAGTTCAGTTTGCTTGCCTTCTCTAACTTCGATGCTGCTTATGGCTTGCATTTGTTTTGAGACCTCAGACTTGCCAATTGGGAAAACGAATCCGTACTACGAGCAGCGCACACAGTGAGCGTGAGGTCTACGCAGCTCGCGAGTCAGAACTGGCGATAAACAGGAAACTACTGATGCCGGAGCGCCACCATCGGATCTACCTTGGTCGCTTTTCGCGCGGGCAGGAAACTCGACAATACAGCCATGAACAGCAACAGGAATGCGATGGCAGCGAAAGAGACTGGATCTGTCGCACTCACTCCGTAGAGCAGAGTTGACATCAACCGGGTCAGCACGAAAGCGCCTGCCAAGCTGATTGCGGTGCCCAGCAACGCAAGCTTTAGTGCATGTCCTACGATAATCAAGAGGATGTCGCGCGACTGAGCGCCAAGGGCTATGCGAATGCCCATTTCGTGTCTACGTTGGTTAACCGAGTAGGCAATCACGCCGTAGAGACCGATGCAGGACAGTACCACAGCAACTCCCGCGAAGATGCTCATTAGCAACATGCTGAAGCGCTGCCGTGCAACTGAATTGGAGATGTTTTGTTCCATCGTCCTGACGTTGTAAATCGGCAGGTCGGGATCAATCTCTCTGGTCTTTTGGGCAACGGCAGCCGTGAGACTGAGTGGATCGGAGTTGGTTCGTACGGTGAAGTATGTCGATAAGGACGGATACTGATACTGCGGAACATACATCGTCGGCTTTGGTGCAGCATCCAACCCGAATTGCTTTACGTCGCTGACAACGCCGATGATTTCGCGCGCCTCACCTTGATCGTAGTCGATCGTAATACGTTTACCGATTGGCTGCTCGTTGGGCCAATAGAGGCGCGCCATCGATTCGTTGATGACCACCACCGCTGGGCTCGAAGCACCCATCTCCGGCGTGAACTCCTGCCCCTTCAGCAAGGGGATGCGCAAGGTCTGAAAATAATCAGGGAAGATCGTAACATGTTCCGCGAATAAGAACTCGCCCGACGGTAACGGCGGTCGTCCGTCGATCGTGAAAGACGTATAGTTGCTGCTGCCGTCCAACGGCAAAACGGTGGTCCCGCTTGTCGCTTGCACTCCCGGAAGCGACTTAGCTCGCTCCAGTAAATCCTTATAGAAGTTTGCCGATTTGGGATATTCTCTGTACTTCGCTCCCGGCAACGAGATTTGAAATACCAACAAGTTCGAAGAGTCGAAACCGGGATCTACATTCTGCAAGCGCACGAAACTCTTCACCATCAACGCCGCACCAATCAGCAACATCCCGGCCAAGCCGATCTCGGAAATCACCAGCAGTCCACGCAACCGATGGCCGCTTGAACCGGTCGTCATTCGCTCCCCTTCTTTTAACGTTTCACTAAGATCGTGCCTGGTGCTCTGAAATCCCGGAGCGAGACCAAAAATTAAAGCGGTAAGCAATGAGACGACAAGAGTAAATACCACGACGCGACCGTCAAGAATAACTCTGGAAGAGAGCGGAAGATTGCTGGGCGCTAATGAGATCAGAACATCAACGGCCCAGATTGCCAGCACCATTCCCAACAACCCGCCGACGATCGCCAGCAATCCGCTTTCAGTCAATAGTTGGCGAATGATTCGCCGCCGGCGCGCGCCGAGTGCTGCTCGAATGGCAAACTCTTTCTGTCGCACAGCCGCTCGTGCCAACAAAAGATTCGCCACGTTGGCACACGCGATGAGTAGCACGAATCCCACGGCTCCGAACAGAATCAGTAGCGCCAATCTGATCGAGCCGACGGCTTGCTCGTGCATCGGAATTACCTTCGCGTACCAGTCTTTATTCTGCGTGAATTGCCCCGAGAGATTTTGACTGATCAGCGCGAGGTCAGCCTGAGACTGTTCGACGGTTACGCCTGGTTTGAGACGTCCGATAGCAAAAAGGAATCGCGATCCGCGTTCCTGCCAGGCGGCGTCATTAAGTGCCAGGGGCACCCATAAATCGATCGGCTGCGTAAGGCTTGCGCCTCCACTGGGCATTACATCCTTGGTTGGAAACGAAAAATCTTTCGGCATCACGCCGACTATCTTGTGGATCGTCCCATTCAGGTCCATGGATTGACCGATGGCATTCGGATTCAAACCATAACGGCGCTCCCAAAGGCTATAACTCAAAATAACGTAACCGTTGTTTCCGGGCCGTTCCTCTTCTGCTTGAAAGTAACGTCCGAGTTGTGGCTTGACGCCGAGCGTCGGAAAAAGATTGGCGGAAATCCAGGCGCCTACCACTCGCTCCGGATCTCCGGAGCCTGCCACCACATTGAAGCCGGTTCGGGAGGTAATGCGGTAGTACGCCAGGCTCTGAAAAGTTTTGTTCTGGTTTCGATAGTCGACAAAGTTAGCCGGTGAGACTGAGAGCGGGTTGACAGCAGCGTGCGGATTCACTTCCCCAACAACCATCAAGCTTTCGGAGCTTTCGTAGGGCAGGGGCCGCAGCAGCACCATGTTCACGACGGAGAAGATCGCTGCATTGACGCCTATGCCTAACGCTAAAGTCAGCACGGCGATGATCGTGAATCCCGGGGACTTGCGAATCATGCGAAGGCTGAATTTTAGATCCTGCAAAAAAGTATGCATTTGCGTTTCTCCTGCCTTGGCCGGATGTTCTACCTGTGGTTACAAATCATGCTCCTTATTAACCCGTTGCGTTACGTCTGCTGGTTGATTCTTGCCCGCACCTTTCGCTGTTGCTGCGCTACCTGCCGCTGCCGTTGAGCCCGTTCCTGGTGCACGAGAGGCAGGTCACTTGCGATCTCTCCGCCAAGATATTCGGCCATTGCGCTGACTGTTGGATACTCAAACATATCCGTCATCGGCAACACTCTGTTCAAGGTGATCTCAAGTCTACGAGTGACCTCGATGATACGCAGTGAGTGTCCGCCGAGATCGAAGAAGTTATCATGCAGCCCGATGTGCTCGACGTGCAACACCTCTTTCCAAATCTCCGCGATCGTGCGCTCCAATTCCGTGCGAGGAGGTACATAAGACTGGTCCGACTGGATATGAACTCGTTTCGGTGCAGGGGCTGAATGCCGATACAGCAACAGCCGCTCTTCTTCCTCCGCTGAGAGAAACTGGCGCTCGTTGTGCTTTTCCTGCGGGCTGAACGCCATAGCTTTCAGTACGTTTGCATAGTGATCGGCGATGGCCGCTATCTGCTCCTCACCTATGCTGGCCGAATCATACTCGAGCTTGAGCTCAACTTGAAGCGTATCAATCGCCTGTGAGAAGTGCGCTTGTAAGGTCCAATTTGTGGCTTCGGCTGTCTTCGCGCCCAGGACGGCAACTTCACCGGTCCTGAGGACGCTTTCGACGACGTGAAAGTGAATGAAGTTGAACGACGTTTCGTACAGCTTCTGCCGTCTCATGTTTTGCACTGCCGACATTGGATAACGTCTGTAGGGCAACAACTCCCATTCATTGGCGAACGTCGCTTGCACTAGCTCGCTCCAGGTACCGTCCGGCAACTGAAGACGAAACGGCAGAGTGTTAAGGAACAGACCAATGACTCGTTCGCTGCCAGTCTCCTCTAAACGACCATTACCCGTTACTCCGGTCAGGACGTCAGTCTCACCGGTGAGAAGACCCATGACTTTCAAGTGCGCGGCCAACAAGACGCTCTTTAGCGGCGTCGCTGTCGAGCGCGCCAGATCCCTCAGTTTATCCGATACGTCGCGCTCAATCTTCACCACGCGGAACCTGACTCGAGCAGTAGCGAGCGTCGCTGCTTTTTCGGTCGGTGTGGTTGATGAACTCCTGCCGTTGCTCTTTACCGGCGTTTCAGCTTTGGCGTGGTTCCACCGCGGCAACTGAACTATCTTGCAATCTTCCAGCTTCTTCTCCCAGTAAGTTGCGCACTCTTTGCTCGCCAGGGCTTCACGCTCCAGCTGCACAAAATCTCTATAGTTGACGGAGAGCTCTTCCCATTGCGGTAGCTCGTCTCCGTTAAGCTTCGCAAGGTAATAGCTGAAGATCTCCGTCAGCATCGTATGCAAACTCCAGCCGTCCTGAATCGCGTGACACTCGGTCAACGTAAACTGAAACGTTTCCTGACTCCGCAGGTGAATGTGGAAGCGCAACAGGGGTGCTTGGTCCAATTCAAACAGTCTTCGCTTTTCGGCCAGAATAAACTCCTCGATGCATTCCTCCTGCTCGTCAAAGCTCAGTCCTGTGAGATCCGCCAACGTGACGGGCAGCCATGCTTCTCGATGCACCAACTGCAATGGTTCACTGTAGCCGTTGAGCGCGAAAGAGGTTCGCAGCATCGGGTGATACGCAACCACCTGCGCCACTGCCTCTTCTAACGCCGCGTGCTCGAAGCGAACTCGCAATAGCATGCTATCGACGTTGTGATAGAGCGGGTCTTCAGGTGTTAACTGCATGTGGTAGAGCATTCCGGCCTGCAACTTCGCCAGCGGGTAAGCGTCCTCCAGGTCTGCCGGTAGTCGCCGCCTATCTTCCGGCTGGACCAACTCGAAGGGTTGACTGCGATGCCGCTCTTTGCCGTTCGTGGCACCATACTGCGATGCAGCCAATTCAGCCACGGTCTGGAACTTGAACAACTGCTGGAGGTTCAGATTCAGACCGCGATTCTTTGCCAGTGACAGCACCTGAATGCTGCGAATCGAATCGCCTCCCAGCGCAAAGAAGTTGTCATGAATCCCGATCTGCTCGAGGTTTAATACCTGCTCCCAGATACTGACGAGCACTGCTTCCGCCGGCGTGCGGGGGGCAAGATAGACCATTTCCGGAGTCGGCCGCTGGCGCAGAGGCGCGGGCAGAGCACTTCGATCCACCTTTCCACTGGGCATCAGCGGCCATGCTTCAACAGCAACGAAGTGCGCCGGAATCATATAGTCAGGTAGTTGTTCTTTAAGAACTTCGCGTAGCTCAGTCGTACTCGGAACTTGCTCTCCTGTGGGCAACAGGTAAGCGACGAGTCGCTTCTCTCCCGGACCATCTTCACGCGCCAGCACCACTGCTTCGCGTATCGCTGGATGGGCTGCCAGCACTGCTTCTATATCGCCCAACTCAATGCGGAAGCCACGAACCTTGACTTGGAAGTCAAGGCGTCCGAGATATTCGATACTTCCGTCAGACAAGTGTCGCGCGAGATCGCCTGTCCGGTAGAGCCGCGCTCCCGGAATACCGCTGAACGAATCCGGCACGAATCGCTCGGCCGTAAGTGCCGGCCGCAGGTGATAGCCGCGTGCTAACTGCACACCGCCGATATACAGCTCACCTGGCACACCGGCCTGAACGGGATGCTGATACTTGTCCAACAGGTAGATTTGGGTGTTGGCAATTGGCCGCCCAATCGAAACGCTGGTTTGGTTGTCGGCAGGATCGCAAGCGCAGGCGGTAACGTCCACGGCTGCTTCTGTGGGGCCGTAAAGATTGTGCAGTTCAACTCGATGCAGCCGGTTGAAAAAACGAGCCTGTAATTCACGTGAGAGTGTCTCACCACTACAGATGACGCGGCGCAGACCGCTACATGCTTCGACGCCATCCTCGGCTAAGAAGACTTGGAGCATTGGTGGAACAAAGTGGAGTGTCGTTATCTGTTCCTTCCTAATCAACTCCACGATGTAGGCGCTGTCGCGGTGTCCGCCCGGACGTGCAAGCACCAAACGTGCTCCCGTGATCAAAGGCCAAAAGAACTCCCAAACAGAAACATCAAAACTGAACGGGGTCTTTTGCAACACGCGGTCTGTGGCGGTCAGTTGGTAGGCATCTTGCATCCAGCAGAGTCGATTGTAGATGGCCGCGTGAGTATTCATCACGCCTTTTGGCTTGCCCGTGGATCCAGACGTGTAGATGACATATGCGACATTGTCACCGCTGACGACGTTAACCGGCGTTTCGCTGCTGTGCGCTGCTGTCCTTTCCCACTCTGTATCCAGATAAATTACTTCCCCTTCCGACCGTGAGGCCTGGAAGCGACTCTCGGTCAACAGCACCTGCACTTCTGCGTCAACCATCATGAACGCCAGTCGTTCCTGTGGATAATCCGGATCGAGCGGCACGTAGGCTCCGCCAGCCTTCAGAATTCCCAACAGTGAAACGACCAACTGCAGCGAGCGCTCGAGCATGACGCCAACTCTCGCTTCAGTACTAACGCCCAGCGAGCGCAGATAATGAGCCAACTGGTTGGCTTTCTGGTCCAACTCCTTATAGGTGAGTTGTTGATTTTCAAATACCACTGCCACAGCATCAGGCGTCCGCGCGGTTTGCGCTTCGAACATCTGATGCAAAGCTAATTGCCCGCCATAGTCTTTAGACGTGTCATTCCAGTCTTTTACCACCTTGGTGCGTTCGGCGGTGCTCAGCAAAGACAACTCGGAGATTCGTTGTGCGGGATTTTCAAAGAACCTCTCCATCAACGTCCGGTAGTAGCCGAGCATGCGTTCAATCGTGGCGGCCTCGAATAGATCTGTGTTGTACTCGATGGCACATACCAGCCCGCTCCCGTCCTCTTCCACCACCAGCGAGAGATCAAACTTCGATGTTTCAGTCTTGGCTTTCAGCGTGGTCAGCGTGAGCGCGTTCACAGGCTGAGCACCTTTACCGGCATACTGCAACATGAAAAGAACCTGGAAAAGCGGCGAGTGACTGAGGTTTCGCGCGGGCTGTAACTCCTCCACCAATTTCTCAAAGGGCACGTCCTGATGCTCATACGCTCCCAGGCAAACCTCCCGCACTCGTTGCAGCAATTCCCGCACACTCGGATTGCCACCCACACTCGTCCGCAACACCAGCGTGTTGACGAAGCATCCGATCAACGGCTCTATCTCCAAATGAGTCCGTCCAGCTATCGGCGCTCCCACCACCACTTCGTCCTGTCCGCTCAATCGCGCCAGCAACAGTTGAAAACCCGCCAATAACGTCATGAACAAGGTGACGCCTTCCTGTTTGCTCCAGCGTTTCAACTGCTGACTTAACTCCCACGACCATTCCTCATGCACCCGCACCCCACGATACGTCTGCACTGCCGGCCGCACCCGGTCCGTTGGCAGTTGTGGCAGCACCGGCGCGCCGGCCAGTTGCCGCCGCCAGTATTCGAGCTGTTCATTCAGGGTCTCTCCGTTGAGCCACTCGCGCTGCCAGTGCGCGAAGTCGGCATACTGGATCGGCAATTCCGGTAATGGTGAGGGTTCCCCGGCCGCGTACGCCGCGTATAGCGTCGTCAGTTCCTGCAACAGAATGTCTGCGGACCAGCCATCGCTGACAATGTGATGCATGGTGAGTGAGAGTACATGTTGCTCCGCCGCCAGTTTCAATACTATTGCTTTCACCAGCGGGCCTTTTGAAAGGTCGAACGTGCTCTGGGCCAGATCGGAGATGATTAACCTGACAATGCGTGGCCGTGCCTCATTCGACAATGCCGAAAGGTCCATTAACGAAATCGGTTCGGTCGAAGGCTCTGAGATCGATTGGATGACCTGGCCTTCAGACATCACAAACGACGACCGCAAGACTTCATGGCGCCTCGTTATTTCCTGAAAGGTCCGCGACAAGCACGATAGGTCCAGTGGGCCATTAAGACGGACTGCGACCGAGATGTTGTAAGCCGGCGTCGCTGAGTCAAACCGATCGAGAAACCAGAGACGCTGCTGCGCAAACGAAAGAGGATAAACGTCTCGATTTGCGCGTCTCTGTATGCCGGGCTTGTCGTCGAGCGAGACGCCTTGTTGCTTGAGCAACAAGCGGATCAAATCGCGCTTTTTGGCTAGATCACGCGTTTTCATTCTTGCTATTCGGGGCTGAAATCATTTCCAGGAGTTCGTCCTCCGACATCTCGGCAACAGCTTTCAATGTCCGTGCGATCTTCTCGCTTCGACCCGGCTCAGGCTCTCTTTCGAGAATGCTCGTCGCCAATCGTTCTACCGTCATACCATCGAAGAAACTGCGCACCGGGAGTTCCAGATGAAACTCCTCTCTGATCCGAGAAATGACCTGCATTGCGAGTATGGAATGACCACCCACCTCGAAGAAGTTGTCGTGAACGCCGACACGCTTGATGCTTAAGATCTCGACCCAAATGGCTGCTATCACTTCTTCCAACACAGTTCGCGGTGCGACATACGTTTCTTCCAGATTCACACTGCTCGACATTGGAGCAGGCAGCGCTTCGCGCTGGATCTTGCCGTTAGCTGTCAGGGGAAAAGCGCGCAATGTGACGAAGGCGGTCGGAACCATATATTCCGGCAGCAGTTCTCGCAAAAATATGCGCACCTCGTTAGTGGCAGGTTCTTGATCGGGTTGTGGCACAAGGTAGGCTACCAGGCGGGTGTCGCCAGGCACATCCTGGCGGGCCAGCACAACGGCTTCGGCAATACCAGGATGCCGGTTCAGAGCGGCTTCGATCTCGCCCAGTTCAATGCGAAAGCCGCGAATCTTGACTTGCTGATCGATACGCCCCAGATACTCGATAATTCCATCGCGCCGGTAACGAGCCAGATCTCCGGTTCGGTACAGACGCATGCCTGTCACTTCGCTGAAAGGATTCGGCAGGAATACGCGTGCCGTAAGCTCGGGTCGCTCGAGATAACCTCGGGCCAGGCCGGCGCCGCCGATATAAAGTTCACCCGTCACACCCACAGGCACCGGGTGCAAACACTTATCCAGAATGTAAAGCTGCGTATTGGGTATCGGCCGGCCAATCGGCACTGGACCATGATCAGAATCTTCGACCGCAACTTCGTAGACGCAACAGCCAACAACTGTTTCTGTTGGCCCATACTCGTTAATTAGCCTGACCTCCGGCACCGTGGTTCTCCACATTGAAAGCGTCTCGCTGTTAAGCGCCTCGCCACCGATGATCAACGTTCTGGTCGTCCCGGCGAGATCCGCCGGAGATAACATTTGGTTCAGCACTTCCAGGTGTGAGGGCGTGATCTTTACCAGAGTGAAATCGTGGTGCGTGCACAGAACTGTTGAGAGCCCCTCAAACCTCTGCTCCTCCGGGACCAGCACAATCCCGTGCCCGGCCAGCAGAGGAGGGAAAATACTTGTAATCGTGAGATCAAATCCCAGTGGAGAATGAACAGGAGCACCGCACCCTTCCCGGATGTTGTAAGCATCAGCACACCAGCTCAGGTAATTAGCCAATCCCTGGTGGGTGACGACCACTCCTTTCGGTGTACCGGTCGAGCCGGATGTGTAGATGACGTAAGCGGCATTCGTCATGCCGGCTGTATTAACCGGATTAGCATCGCTTTCGATCGCGATGATGGGCCAATCTGAATCGAGTGTTACTTCTCGAGCCTCATGTTCCGGAATCTGGCCCACCAATCTTTCCTGAGTCAAAAGCACTGAAACTTTTGCATCAGCCAACATAAAAGCCAGACGCTCTTTCGGATACGCCAGATCAATCGGGACGTACGCTGCTCCCGCTTTGAGCGTACCCAGCATCGCCGTGATCAGCTCTGGCGAACGTTCCATGTAGATTGCGACCATTGTTTCCGGTCCGACTCCAAGAGATCGCAGATGAGCCGCCAATTGATTGGCGCGCGCGTTGAGCTCAGCGAAGCTTAGTACGTGCTCATCCAAAGTAACGGCAGTTTGATCCGGCGTGCGCGCGACCTGCTCCTCAAATAGCTGGTGGACACACTTATTGTTTGGATAAGTTCGTTTAGTTTGATTAAGTTCGACGACGAGATGCCGGCGCTCATCGTCGGTGATCACTTCTGCTTCACTGACACTGCGCTGCGGGTCATCGACTACGCCCGTCAGAAACCTGTGAAACTGTGACGCGAGCCGCGCTATATCTTCTTCGCTGAACAGCGCTGAGTCGTATTGCCAGTCGAGCAGCACCTCATCGCCCTGCTCGAAGCAATTGAGTTTTATCTTGAAGCGGTCGAAGTAGGAGTGCTGTTTGATAACTGAAAACGTGAGACGGTCGATGGTTCGTGGCGCAGGCAATTGCGTGAACTCAAACGCAAATGGAAAGAATGGAACGTCAGGACCTGTTTCAGATCCATCGCTACCATGGTCCCAGGTGAAATACTCCATCCAGTCGTGAGCCTCGCTCGCTTTGCTGTTGACCGCTTGAGCCAATTCTTTGAAAGAATAATTCTCTGCAAAATGAATGTTGAGCGGCAACGTTCTCGCCAACAATCCAATTGCGCTTTGCAGTTCGGCGTACCTTCTTCCGTCAGCGACACTACCGAGCACGATGTCCGGTTGTCCCGTCAGCCGCCACAACAGTCCTTGCCAACCCGCCATGAGTGTCGTCGCCACGGTTGTGTCGTTGTCGCTGGCAACGCTCTCAATCCGGGCGAGCAATTCAGGAGCGATGACTGTGGTAATAGAGCGAGGCTCAAAACGCTGGTTTTCGAGTACCGGATTTTCCAGTGGCAGCGTTAACGCCGCCGCATTAGAGATGGCCTGTTGACGCCAGTATTCTTTACCAGCTTCTGCATTCTCATCTTCGATGACTTCGTTCTGCCATTCTGAGAACTGTAGATACTGCACCACATCGTCGACGCCTGCGGTCCGCTGCGCACTGGCTCCATACGAATCGGCAATCTCCAGAACCAGATTGGTGAGCGATTTGTTGTCGGCGCATAAAGATGGCAGGCTGAGAATCAGTACGTGCTGCTCTGCTGACAGGATGACAAGTGTGGCGCGCAATAATGGAGCACGCTCGTATTCGACTGGCGGTTGCCGGGCGTTCTCTAAACACCGTTCGATTTCCGCTTCCTGATCCTTGCGACTCCGGTCATGAACGTCCACATAGGCCCAGGAGGGGCTGCCTCTTTCGACGATTGCCTGCATTGGAAGCTTTATGCCGGAAACACGATGAAATGTTGTCCGTAGTATTTGGTGTCGCTCGATGACGTTTTGGACCGCTTCTTTCAGGTTTTCCTCGTCGAGTTTGCCATCCAGCCGAATACCACACTGCGAGAGGTAAGGTGAGCCGTCCTGTTGCAGCAACCACAAATGCTTTTGTAATGGTGACAGTCTATAACCTTCGATTTGAGTAACCATTTAATGCTCCTCTGAAACGTTCGGAATGAGTGAAGTGCTTCAGAATAAGTTAAGAGGTTTGGGTTTGATGGTCTTGAGTTTCTTTAGATTCGACTCTTCGCGCGCACGCTTGAAAGCCTCGTTAGGAAAGTCTTGGCTCCCGTTGGTGGTACGTACCGCGCGAAGGTACGGATGCGCAGTAGTGGTTAACTGCAATCGCATCTTGTTGACGTGTTCGAAAGTCGTCGGCTGCTCAAGGTGAGTAATGATCTCTCCCATTGACCCTTGGCCAACGGCCTGGTAGATCGCCAGAGCATCGCCGCGCGGCGCTGAAACTGGATATGCCAAAGGCTTTGTGGAGAGCCTGTAAGAGCCGTCCTCATTACGGAGGTAGCTGCGTTGTGAGGTCCCGGTGCGAACAAACTTCTGCTGCAAGAATTCGGCGCAGATAGCTTGCTCAGAACGGCGCGGCCGGCTGCTGTCTCTACGCTGAAAGTAGAACCACAACTGCGGCGAACGCTGATACAACAAGTGATTCGTCACGCGCCAACGTTTGATATCAGGCAGGGCATGATAATCGCGCTGCAAATCCGCGTTTGCGAAAGACAAATTCCATAGCGGATCGGTTGTGAAACTATCAAATAGATCGGCAGCCGGATGGAGCACTTCGAGTCCGGAGGCAATCGCCAACTCCTCGAAAGAGTCCAGCGTGAAGGTGTTCTCGTTTGGTTGAATTAATATGTCAGCAAGCAGGCACTCCGGATACTGGTCAATCGTGTCTTTTGTAAGCACGGTAAAGTTTGTTAACTTGAGCTCGGCGATTATATTTCTGGCGCGTGAGATATCGTGATTAAGATCGGGTGCAGAGTCTTTGCCGGAAAGAAGTTTGATCGCTTGTTGAAAAGCTGTTGTCGGCAGCCGCTCGTAACGGTTGTAAACCATCAGTTCGAGTATGCCGTTTCGCTTCAAGGCGGCAACTAGTTTGTTTAATGTTGCTCCCGGATCGGCATTATGGTGAATGACGCCAGTACAGATGATGTAATCGAACTGCTCCGAATAGCTGACCCGATTGATGCTCTCGTTTCTAAGTTCGAGGTTTTGAACCCCAAACCCTTTGGCCGTAGTGGCGCATAACTCCAGTGACTCGCTAGACAGGTCTGAACCCAGCACGGTCGCTTTAGGAAAAGCTAAAGCGGTGATCAGTGCTTGATTAGTTCCGCAACCAGCAACCCAAATCGCCGGCTTTTCAGGAAGTGACCGGCGCTCCCAGTATCCAAGATTCTGGTTGAACATCACAGTTACAAAATCTGGATCCAGGAGGAACTCAAACTTGGCCGGTCGCCAGGGAAAGGGGAAACGTTCGTAAAACCTGGCATTCGACTCATCGATTAACTCGGTCGGTGACATTTGCATAACGTTGATAGTGTCACTGTGATTCATGATGGACCCTTTCTATCCGGGCGTACTGCGTCGCGCTCGCTTTCTTGCTCAGACTTCTGCATAACTAAGCATCTCACCCATTGCTACCAGCAGTTTTCGCTCACCCGCAAAAGGGTTGCGTGCGTGTGCAGTCAGGAGATTGTCGAGCATCATGATGTCGTTTCGTCGCCATGAAAAACTCACTTCCAGCTTTTCATAAACCGCCAGAATCTCTTTCATGACTGCGTCTTCAATCGTGGACCCATCACCGTAAAAGCAATTTCGCGGAAGATCTTTTGGCGCGAACACTGAGGTAAGAGACTGGCGAGTGGCATCGTCAAGACAGGATAGATGCCAGTGCTGTGCCTGATTAAACCAGACCATCTCACCAGTCTTCGGATGTTTCACCACGGCGGGACAAACCGCTCGCGTTTGCAAACGATCATCGGCAGTCCATTGAAACTCCATCGACGACTCGTGGCACTGTCGCTCTACTTCCTCCTTATTATGCGTGTTAAAGACGGTCTGCCATTCAAGGCCTGGCCCGGCTCCGTAATTGCGCACATACATGATCTGTTTTTCGTGAAAGGACTTTGTAATTGCGGGATCGAGAAGGTCGTACACCTTGCGGCTGTCAACTACCGGCGTCTCTCCTCCTCGGGCTGCCGGTTGAATACAGCCAAACCAGATCTTCACAGGCCAGTGCTGATTGAATGAGTTTTCGTTGTGCCACAGAATCTTTTTCTCTGGGGGGTAAAACACCGGAGTGTATACCTTGCCCGTGATGTTTTGCCGAGGATGCTCGCCATTGTCCTGGAAGAGGTCAGGACAGAGCGACATTGCGAAGCGCTCGAAGTCAGACATCATGCGCAGGTTGAAATTGCGAAAGACCAAAGCTCCATGGTCCAACAGTTTGCTCTCTACAAACTCACGGTTATTCTGGGCCCACTCCACCAGATCGACGTCATCGGCATCAGGCTCAATTAGAAGTGGGAGACGGCTACCGCTGCACAACGGACCAACCTTCACGAGGCTGGCTTCAGGCAGTCGGGCAGCCCTCGGTTTAATATTCTTGATGCTGAAATCTGGTGCTGCCATTTATGAAGTAAGCTTGTTGAGGAAACGGTCAAAAGCGAGACCGGGGGTCTCTCACAGCGCCGGCTATGCACCATTCGAGGATAGCCATCGCGCTAAATAGTTTGTGGCGTGATTGACGAAAAGCGCGGCTTTGTGGTCCATCGATCACTTCGTCAAGAACATCGGCGCCGCGTACCGCCGGTAGGTCGTGAAGGAAGATGGTGCTCGGTTTTGACACTTGCGCCATGAGCGATGGAGTTACTGAGTATGGCTGGAATTTTATCTGCCAGTTGGGTTCGAGTTTCGGGACTCCCATGGTCTGCCAGCGGGCGGTGTAAACCGCATCCACTTCCACTGGCAGTCGTTTCACGTCGTGATGGTGTTCGATTTGGGCTCCGTGCTGATGGGCCAGATCCTGCGCAGTTTGCAGCAAGCTGTCAGGCAATCCGTAGCCTACGGGCGTGACTAACGTCAGCTGCATGCCAGGTGTCAAAGACACAGCCAATGCCAGGGATGCGGCCGTGTTATTACCCTCACCAAGATAGAGCACGTGAATACCATCCAACCTGCCGAATATCTCTTTGACGGTGGATAGATCGGCGATGGCCTGCGTAGGATGTTCGTTTTCGCTCATGGCGTTGATGATCGCCATTTCGTCTTGTTGGGCAAATGCCCACATCTCCTCTATGGAGTCATTGGTGCGAATGATGAGGGCGTCCAGGTAGCCAGACAAAACCCGTGCTGTATCAGCGATCGTTTCGCCCGTTGCGATCTGTAGATCGCGAGGTCCATAGCTGATCGTTGCGGCGCCGCAGCGAAACGCAGCCATAGTAAACGCTGTGCGAGTGCGCGTTGAGGTGCCGGTGAAATAGAGACCAACGGCACGGCCGTCAAGTGTCCGGTCGCGGCCCGCATCTCCTGAGGCAAGGTTCAACGAACGATTTACCAGATATTCGAGATCGTCTGGCCGAAGCTGCTCAATCGAAAGTAGATGCTTGATCCCCATGATTTATCCTTTGTAATTCAGCCGAGTGAAGCGGCTTGCGCAGGGCTACCGCATTTTGCGCCAATCACGCAAATGTTGGTCGGAATTATTTTGATTTGCGATCGGGGGTATCGCTTAGGTAACCGGAGAGGAACTCCGTGAGATTTTTCTGTCCAGACTGCCTGTTTGCTGAAACCGATCGCGCTACAAACGATGATCGGTTGCCGGAAACTTTGTTAACGAATGTTCTGTCTCCAACTCACATGAGCCGGGAGCTTATGCATTAATGTTTTGGGAAAGCCGGAGAATATACTAATTCGTGATGGTTGTCTACGAAATTTTCTACATTGGTAGTGGGTCAGTTTGAGTTTCAGGAGCAATTAACGCCGAAGGCGTTCGCTAATTGCAGCCCATGGGTTGGAG
>Ga0187894_10003419_pt1 | contig 17810 bp, 16 predicted proteins | sample GBC1701081metaG_FD_136650 | JGI IMG/M metagenome (GOLD analysis project Ga0187894, IMG submission 136650) | White microbial mat communities from a lava cave in the Kipuka Kanohina Cave System on the Island of Hawaii, USA - GBC170108-1 metaG ...
AGTCCCCTGGTGGGGCGGGCGCAAGCTCAAGCTCGAAATTGTGTGAGCAGAGCCTCCAGCTGCCCGCTGCTGCTGAAAGTCCCCCTCTGTTAACCTCTCCGGTGGTGTGAAAATTCAGGTTAGGGATGCCTGGGCGCGTCTCATCGAGCGCAGCACGCGATTGTCCTTGCGGTCGAGCGCGGGAGGCAGGTCCCTGTACGAGGAGCTGTTCGCTCTCGCGGACGCAGATGGCTCTTCCCGCGGAGCGAAGGGCGAAGATCGGCGGCGATCGATCGAGGAGGCGATTCTCCGCCACGTAGGCGCGGAGTCACTGGCGGTCGGCCGGGCGAGTCCCAAGGGGAAGATGGAGAGGAAGCGATGACCAACGGAAAGAAGCGGTGGCAACGGTTCCTCGAAATCCGTGGCCTCAAGCGCAGCAGCGCTCGAGAGACGGTCGTCGAGAAGTTTCTCCGGACGCGGGGACACGTGAGCATGGAAGCTGCTCGAGGGGGCCGGGCTGGCCGTGCGACACGACTTCCAGGCGGGACCGAGCAGGTACGAGGCGACGGTAGGCCGCGGCCACCACGATCACCTCATCTGCCGGGCCTGCGGCGACATCCTGGAGTTCGAGAGCGACGAGATCGAGCGGCTACAGGAGACGATAACGCGCGACCGTGGCTTCACGATCGAGGCGCACAGGCACGAGCTCTACGGACTGTGCACGGGTTGTCATCGAGTCGGAGCGGTCATCGATGCAGCGGGGCCGTTCGTGAATCGGCACGTTTGAAAGGAGAGCAGGATGAATCTGGTCGAGGCACTCAAGGTGTTTTTCTTGGGCTCGGGCGCCGCCTGGGTCCTGTGGTTCCTGTTGGCGCTCGCGGTCGGCAGCTTGGCCGTGGCGATCGAGCGGGCGTTGTTCTTTCGCGGGCGCGCAGGCGATCTGGGCGGGCTGGCGCGGGTTCTCGAAGATCGGCTCGAAGCGCGAGATGTCCCTGGTGCGCGCCGGCTGCTGTTGGGCTCGCGTGCGCTCGCCGCGTCGGTGGCCGATGCCGGGCTGCGGGTCGCGCATCTCGGCCCGGCCGCCGCGGAAAAGGCGATGCAGGGCGCTTGCGCGGTCGAACGCGATCGGCTCGAGGTGCGCCTCGCGTTCCTGGGGACGCTCGGCAACAATGCCCCTTTCGTGGGGCTCTTCGGGACGGTCATCGGCGTCATCCAGGCGTTCGAGCAGCTCGGCTTGGGCACCCAAACTGGCGCGGGCGCCGGGCAGGCGGTGTCACAGGCGGTGATGGCCGGAATCGCCGAAGCGTTGGTCGCGACGGCGGTTGGAATCGGGGTCGCGCTGCCGGCGGTCGCGTTCTACAACTACTTCCAACGCCGCATTGCCCGGCTCCTTTCCGGGACGGAGGCGGTGACCAGCGTCGTTCTGGCGTACCTGCTCGCCGAGGTGCCATTGCCTGAGGCAAGCGGTGTCGCGGCCCGGACCGTGGCGAACGTGCAGGTGAGCGCGGCGGCGGAGTCCGACGGACATTCGGCCACAGTCGCCGTTCAGGGGGCGTGAGCATGGCCGGCAGCGCAACGCCGAGCCGCCCGGGCGCGATCATCGAGGGGATCAACGTCACGCCTCTCGTCGACATCATGCTGGTGCTCCTCGTGATCTTCATCGTCACCGCCAAGATCCTGGTCACGCCCGCCGTACCGCTGGAGCTTCCCAAGGCGACGAAGACGGAGGAAATCCAGGTGATCTTCTCCGTGGCGGTGCCGGCAGACGGGCCGACGCAGGTGAACGGTCGGCCCGTGTCCGACGACGCAGATCTACGAGCGCATGCGGCCGAGGCGCTGGCCAAGGATCCGGACCTGCGGGCCGTCATTGTCGCCGACGGCTCGGTCCCGCACCGAAAGGTGATCGCGACGCTGGACGCCCTCCGCCGCGCTGGCGTCGTCAAAGTGGCCTTCGGAACTCAGCCGGAGGAGTCCGGCCGGTGAAGAGGCCCAGGCGGCCCCGCCTTCTCGCTTTCGCGCAAACGTCGATTGCGGGCGTGGCGTCCGCCGTCTTCGACGGTGGTCGCCCACCGACCCGAGGTCAAGCCGGGCTCGCCGCCAGCTTGGCCGTGGCGGGCTACGGCGCCCTCGCAGTGTGGGCCGTGGCGACGCCTTCGAATCGCGCGACGGTCCCGATGGCCCGCCCGCCCGAGATGACGGTGGAGCTCTTCGAGGCATCGCGGCCGCCGCCGCCCGCGATCGAGCCCCCGCCCGAACCGCCGCCGCGACCCGCGCCGGCCGAGCCCCGGATCGCGCAGCCGACGAGGAGGGAAGCGCCGGCTCCGACGCCCGCGCAGGCCGCGGAGGTGATCGCGCAAGACCAGGAAGCCGCGTCCGACGAGCCGCTCGATCTGACTTCGTTTTCGATCGTGGCCGGGCAGAGCGATCGCTATGCGGGCGGCAAGACATCCAGCACCGGTACCAGCACGAGGACGGTGAGCGGCGCGGTGTCGGCGGCTGGAGTATCGGATGGGACGGGATCGGCACGGGATGGCGACCTGTCGCAGCCTATTCGTCTACCGGACAACGAATGGGACTGCCCCTGGCCGGCAGAAGCAGACGCGCTCGGGATTGACGAACAGACCGTCGTGCTGCGCGTAGCCGTACGCCCAGATGGCAGCGTGGAATCCGCGAAACTGGTGAGCGATCCTGGCCATGGCTTCGGCGGAACGGCGCTTGCGTGCGCACATCGCTCGCGATTCGAACCGGCGCTCGACCGTGCGGGGCATCCGGTGCGTGCGACGTCAGGCCCGATCCGGGTGCTCTTCACGCGTTGCCGGATGAGCCCGGTGCCGCTCGCACCGCTGTGACGCCCTCTGGCGTAACTGCAATCGACCTTGATATCGGCCTGGCACAAATTTGTGTTAAGGTCCGATTTTATTCGCAATCTCGGAGGCCGGTAGAACAGAGTCGACGACGCACATAGAGTCCAGCGCCGACCACGCAGTCGGAAGCGGCCAGCGGCCTTTGAGCCCAGAGCCCAGCCAGGATCCTCGATGGATCTGGTATTCCCGAGGAATGCCTGGAAAGACATCCCTTTTCCTCGACGAGTCGACCGAGAAGATTCTGACGACGCGGGATCCCGCGCCTAACGCGAGCCGACGCCTTGGGCTGCGCTCTCAGATCTTACGAGAGATGCTCCGTCGCTACGACGACATCTGCGCAGCCGAGCTGCCCGATCTCGCGGACGAGGAGTGGGTGTGCCTGACGGAGGCGGCGCGCGCGAGTCCGCTAGCAGCCCTTCGCAGCCGTCGGCACAGGTTAGCTCGCCATTTGCTGCCACCTTGCTGCCGCCCCCCGCAGAGGCCGGAGCGAAGGGCTCCGACCTGCTGCGGGATTCGCAGAAGTTCTCGACTCTTATGATGGCGCGCCCGACAGGAATCGAACCTGTAACCCCCGGCTTAGAAGGCCGGTGCTCTATCCAGTTGAGCTACGGGCGCAGCGGAATCGTTGACGTCAGGATAGCCCAGGTGGAGCGGATCCAGTTGCCCGATGAGTCAGAAGGGCCAGTACCACTTCTTCTTGGCCGGGGCGGCGGATCGCGGGGGATCGCGGCGCGGCTCCGGAGCCTCCTTCTTGAGGCGGACGGTCACCTTGGTTGCGGCATCGGCCGACACCTGGATTCGGTGGTGCAGCGGCTGGTATCCGTCTTTCGTGAAAGCCAGCTCGTAGCTGAAGCCTTCGCGGAATCGGTACGACAAAGGCGTTCGGCCCAGCGTTCGTGTGCGGGTGCGCACGAGAGCGCCCTCCGGCTGGCTGGTGATCGGCACCGACACGATCCGGTCCTGGGCGGGAGGCTTGCCATCCGGCGAATCCGGCGTCGGCTCCAGCTCCCCGGCGGCCGCACCGGCCGCGGGCGCCGGCACCGGGGTCGCCGCCGCTTCGATCGCAGGGGCCGAAGCGTCTTCCGCGGCGGCGGTCGGAGCGTCGATCGGGAGCGGCAGGGGCGCTGGAGCCTGTGGAGGCGTCTCGGCGGGAACCCAGCCGCGCGTGACCGCCAGGGCCACCACCGCCAGCGCGACCGCCGCCGACCCAGCGGCCAGCGCGCCACGCCGTGTGCGACCGGCCGCCGCCGCGCCGGCGGGCCGCGCACCCTGGCTCACGGATCGTCCCGCCGGCGGCGGGGGCGGAGGGGCGGGCGGAAGCATCACGAGATCCGATGCCACCAGCGCGCCGGCCTCGCCACCCTCCACGACGATGCCGGACTCCGCTGACGGCGCGGCGGCGGCCGCGGCCTTGGTCAGCGGGAGCGCGCTGTCCTTCCGGCCGAGATCGCCCAGCCACTGTTTGAGCTCCGTCTGGCCGACGGGCGGAAAGCCGATCCGCATCACCCGCTCGATGTCTTGCAGCATCTCGTCGGCCTTCTGATAGCGCTCGGCGGGCGCCTTGCGCATTGCTTTCAGGATGATCCGGCTGACCTGCGGGTTGAGCCCCGGTGTCGGGGGCGCGAACTTCGCGCTCTTGACCAGAAAGAGGGTCTCGAGGTCCGTGGGTGCGTCGAACGGGCGCCGCCCGGTGGTCATGGCGTAGAGCATGGTGCCCATCGAGAAGATGTCGGACCGGGCGTCGAGCGTCTCGCCCGAGGCTTGCTCGGGAGACATGAAGGCCACCTTGCCCTTGATCACGTCACCGGCTGACTGCTCGCGCTTGTTGATCTTCGCAATCCCGAAGTCGGTCAGCTTCACCTCGCCCTGCTCGCTGATGAGCACGTTGTGGGTGCTGATGTCGCGGTGGACGATCCCCAGGGGGCGACCGTCGGTGGCGCGCGCGTGGGCGTAGGCCAGCGCGCGGCAGACCTCGCCGGCGACATACAGCGCAAGCTCGGTGGGAAAGGGAACGCCGACGGCCCGCGCCCGGCGCAGGACCTGCTCCGCCGTCCAACCATCCACCAGCTCCAGCGCCAGGAAATAGCGCCCCGCCGCCTCGCCGAGGTCCAATACCTGCACGATGTTCCCGTGGTTCAGGCTCATGGCGACGTGGGCTTCGTCGATGAGCATGTTGCGGAACTGCGGATCGGCGTAATAGGCGGTGTGGATCCGCTTCAGGACGACGTTCTTCTGGAATCCCTTGGCCCCATGCTGCACGGCCAGGAAGATCTCCGCCGTGCCGCCGTCGGCGATCTTGCGGATGACCGTATAGCGGGCATGGAGGCTCATCGAAGCCCCCGAACTTACCATCGCCGCCCGTGCCGGCCGCGCCCGACGGGATCACATCGTGGTCAAGATGGCGGGGCCTTTCGCTTCGGCCGAGCCGCCAGTGCCGCGACCGCGCCCATGTCCGCGATGTTGTGGAAGTAGCGGTAAAACATCTCCATCCCGCCCGACGCCTGACCCCAGTCGTAGTTTTCGTTGACGGCGTGATAGCCGTGCTCGGGCAGCGACAAACCCAGGAACAGGACCGGCGCCTTCAAGTGCTGCCGCAGGGTCAGGACGGCCCCGATAGAGCCGCCCTCGCGCGTAAAGCTCGGCTCCTTGCCGAACGCGTCCTTGACGGCGCGCGCCGCCGCCGCGTTGTAGGGTCCCCCGATGTCGGCGATGTAGGGCGCCAGGGCCTTCTCGAACGTGACCTCCGCGTCCGGGCAGCGCTTGCGGATGAAGGCCTTGACCAGCTTGAACACGGTCTCCGCGCGCTGGTCGGGCACCAGACGCGTCGAAAGCTTCGCCTCGGCGGCGTGGGGCACGATGGTCTTGATGCCGGGCCCCGTGTACCCCCCGACGATACCGTGCACCTCGAACGTGGGCTGCGCCATGATCGCCTCCATCAGGCGACCGTCATCTTTGAAGCGCAGGCTGGAAAGCTCGTGGGCGGCCTTGAATGTCTTGGCGGAGAAGCCCAGCCGCGCGAAGCTTTTCTTCTCGGCGGAGGTGACCTTGCGGACGTCGTCGTAAAAACCGGGGATCTTCACGCGGCCGGTGCGGGCGTCGAAGCATTCGGAGATCACGGCGGCGAGCTCGGCCACCGGGTTGCGGGCGGCGCCGCCCGTCGTCCCCGAGTGCACGTCCTTGGCCCCCGTCTGCAGCCGCACGGAAAAGCCCATGAGCCCCCGCAGCCCGTACGGGATGGCCGGCTTGCCGGCGGCGATCCAGATGGTGTCCGACACGACCACCGAATCGGTGGCCAGCGGTGCGCGGCCGGCGGCCGGATCGCCGGCGATGGCGGCGCGCAGGCCGGCTTCGAAATTCGGGCTGCCGACCTCTTCTTCGAGCTCCCAGAGGAACTGAATATTCGCTCGCACTCCGTCGTCCAGAGCCAGCTTGGCGCCGAAGAGGGCGGTCAGCGCAGGGCCCTTGTCGTCCGTCGCGCCACGCCCGACGTACCGATCGCCGTCGCGTGTGAAACGGAAGGGTGGCGTGCGCCAGTCCGCCGAATCGGCCGGCTGCACGTCCAGGTGGTTGTAGACCGTGACGGTGGGGAAGGCGGGATCGCGGAGGAAACGCCCCACGACGATGGGGTTGCCGGCGGTCTCGACGCGATCGACCCGCGCGCCCGCCGCCCGCAAGTATTCGGACGCCAGGTCCGCGCACCGATCGATGTCGCCGCGCCGGGCGGGGTCGAGGCTCACCGTCGGGATCTCGACCAGCGCGGCGAGCTTGTCCTCGAAGTCACCGCGCAGCGCCGCCGCGCGCGCGCGCAGGGTCCGTCCGTCCGCGTCTGTCATGCCCGCGTGGTTAACACGGACACCCCAGCGGATGACAGGCGAAATCAGCCGCCGATCTGGATCATCGACTTGCGCGGGCCGCCGGCGCCGGAAATCTGGAAGACGTGGCCGTCGCGCTTGCCGCCCACCGCCGCGCGGATGGCGTCCACCACGGCGTCCTCGCCGCGCGCGCGCAGAACGTCGCGCAGGTTGGTGGCATCGTCGTAGGCGAGGCACGTGTGCAAAGCCCCCGCCGCGCTGAGGCGGACGCGGTTGCACGTGTCGCAGAAGTGCTCGGTCATGGGGGATATGACGCCCAGACGCCGTGGTCCCGCCTGGCCCGTGCCGTCGTCCGCGAAGCCGCCGCGCAGAACGAAGTAGCGCGCCGGCCCGCCGCCGCGCGCGGCGCCGCCGTCGTCAGGGACCAGCCGCGCGCCGGGGTGCGCGCCTTCTATCAGCGCGCGGATCTCCGCCGCCGAAAGAAGCTGGCCCGGGACGTACAGGTCACCTCCTGCCATGGGCATCTGTTCGATGAAGCGCGGGATCAAGCCGCGCGCCCAGGCCCAGGCGCACAGGGCCGCCACCTCGCCGTCGTTGAAACCCTTGATGGCCACGACGTTCATCTTGATCGTGGCGAAGCCGGCGGCGCGCGCCGCTTCGATACCGGCCACGACGGCCGCCAGGTCGCCGCGCCGGGTGATGCGCGCGAACTTGGCGGCGTCCAGGCTGTCCAGGCTGACATTGAGGCGGTCGAGACCGGCCGCGCGCAGGGGCGCCGCCATCTGCGCCAGCAGGTGGCCGTTCGTGGTCAGCGCGAGGTCCTCGATCCCGGGCACGGCGCGGAGCATGTGCACCAGGTCCACCAGGTCGCGCCGGACGGTGGGCTCGCCGCCGGTCAGCCTCACCCGCCGCACACCCACGCACGCGAAGGCCCGGACGATGGCCACGATCTCCTCGAAGCTGAGGATGTCGTCCCGTTCCGCGTGATCGATCCCGTCTTCCGGCATGCAGTAAGTGCAGCGGTAATTGCAACGATCGGTGACGGACAGGCGCAGGTACGTGATGGCGCGCCGCTGCGGATCCAGCAACGGCAACCCGAGCCGGCGGGACGAGACGTCGGGGGAAAGCGGCGCCCCCGCCGCGGCGGAGTGGCCCGCGTGGCCCGCGTCAGCCGCCGCGGCGATGATCGCCGTGCGCTCCATGGCCATGCTCCGGGCGAGCGTGCCGGCGAAGCTCGCCCACGACGTGGGATAACTCCGGCACGATGAGCTTTTCCATCGCCAGCCGCGCGCCTGCCGGCGAACCGGGCATCAGGAACAGAACGACGTTCCCGACGGTGCCGGCCAGCGCCCGCGAGAGCATGGCGGCGGCGCCAATCTCGGCGAACGACAACGCGCGGAACAGCTCGCCGTAGCCCGGGATGGGCTTCTCGATCAAGCAGTTCACGGCCTCGACGGTGGCGTCGCGTCCGGAAACACCGGTCCCTCCGGTCAGCAAGACGGCGTCGATGCGTTCGCCGGGGAGCCATTCCTTCAACAACGCACGCACATCGGCGGGCTCGTCGCGCACGATGGTCTCGTCAATCACCTGGAATCCGGCGTCGCGGGCAAGGCGGCTGACCAGGCGCCCTCCTTCGTTGGTGTCGGGCGTGCGGCTATCGGACACGGTCACCACCGCGACGCGGACGGCGCCGGCCGCAGGCGCATGCGCTTTGTGTTCAGCCACACTCATGAAGAGGAACCGATCTTATCAGGTGAGCGCGCGGACGAGTCGGTCAGACGCTCAGGAAGCCGAAGAAGCCCGCGGTGATGCCGATCAGCACCCACTTTATCGACGGCCAGGCCCAGCCGCGCGCCGCCAGACGCGAGCAGGCGCGCGTGACCAAAATCCCGGTGCAGAGCGGCACCAGCATGAACGTCACGTAGCCCCAGCCGCCCATCAGCGACGACCACGACGCCGGGCTCAGGCTCCAGAGCTTGTAGAGCGACGCCGTCCCCAGAATCCACCCGAGCAAGAACGTACCCACCACCAGCGCGGCGAACGGATAGCGCGGGACCGCGTCGCAGATGTCGGGCGAGCCCAACGCCTCGGTGCGGGTACCTAAGTCCGTCGCCATGATGAAAGCCTGGTCCGCGGGGCGCGTTGACGCAACAGCGGGTGATGTGGCAAATCAAGCCCAATGTCGATGCTGGGTTCCGTCAAAGATGTCGTCGTCAGCCAGGCCATGCGGATCATGGGCGATCCGCGCGTCTCCAAGGTCATGGGGGATCCACGCCTCATGAACGCCGCCATGAAGGCCATGAGCTTGGGCGGGACGGTCAAGGCCGAGCTCGACAAGGCTGGCCGCGTGGCCGCCGGAGTTTTCGGGCTGGCCACCCAGGACGAGGTCTCCGCTCTGCGCGGCACCATCCAGAACCTGGAAGATACGGTCGCTACCCTAGAGGCAAAGGCCAAAGCGGCTGCGGCGGCCGCTGCCGCGGCCCCGACTGCCGCCACCAAGACCACCGCCCCGGCGGCGTCCACCGGCAAGTCAGGCAACGGCAAACGGGAGGGCAGATAGGCCTGTCATGAACCGAGCGCTGACCTTCTTCCATTCTTCGATCGGGAAGAAGGTCGTGATGGCCCTGACCGGCGTGGTCCTGTTCGGGTACACGGTGGGCCACATGGCGGGGAACCTCCTCATCTTCCGCGGCAGCGAAGCCATCAACGAATACTCGGCGTTCCTGCGCACGTCGCCCCGCCTGCTCTGGGGAACGCGCATCTTGCTGCTCGCCGCCGTCAGCTTGCACATCTTGTGCGCGGTCCAGCTCGCCCGTAAGAAGAACAGCGCGCGCCCGATCGCGTACGCCAGCCGCGGCGCCGCCAATCCGTCCTACGCGTCGCGCACCATGTATTGGAGCGGCCCCTTTATCGCGGCCTTCGTTCTGTTCCATCTGGCGCACCTGACCTTCGGGTGGAAGGTGGTCCCGCCCGCCTTCATCGAAGGCGACGTGTACGCCAACCTGGTCAACGGATTCCGCGTCGTGCCCGTAGCGCTGTTCTATATCGCGGCGTGCGCCGCCCTCGGGCTACACCTGATCCACGGCGCCTGGAGCATGTTCCAGACGGTGGGCCTGAATCATCCCCGCTACAACCGGGGACTGCGCGAGTTCGCGCGCGTGGCCACCGCCATCGTCGCCGGAGGCTTCATCTTGGTCCCCGTGGCCGTGCTGCTGGGGATCGTAAAGCCGTAGCGGCGACGACGACGACCATGGACCTCAACGCCAACGCCCCGTCCGGCCCGCTCGAGACCGCGTGGGAACGTCACAAGTTCGAGATGAAGCTGGTCAACCCAGCCAACAAGCGGAAGCACACGGTCATCGTCGTGGGATCGGGGCTGGCGGGGGCCGCCGCCGCCGCCTCGTTGGCCGAGCTCGGCTACGACGTGCGCTGCTTCTGCTACCAGGACAGCCCGCGTCGCGCGCACAGCATCGCCGCCCAGGGCGGCATCAACGCCGCCAAGAACTACCAGAACGATGGCGACAGCGTCTTCCGCCTGTTTTACGACACGGTCAAAGGGGGGGACTTCCGATCGCGCGAATCGAACGTCTACCGCCTGGCCGAGCTGTCGGTGAACATCATCGACCAGTGCGTCGCGCAGGGTGTCCCCTTCGCCCGCGAGTACTCGGGGTATCTGGCCAACCGGTCGTTCGGCGGTGCCCAGGTCTCGCGCACGTTCTACGCCCGCGGCCAGACCGGGCAGCAGCTCCTGATCGGCGCCTATCAGGCGCTGTCGCGGCAGGTGGGGTTGGGCAAGGTCAAGATGTTCCCGCGCACCGAGATGATGGACGTGGTGGTCGTGGGCGGGCGCGCGCGCGGCATCGTGACGCGCGACATGGTCACCGGTGCCGTCGCGTCCCACGCGGGCGATGCCGTCATCCTGGCCACCGGTGGCTACGGCAACGTCTTCTATCTGTCGACCAACGCCAAGGGGTGCAACGTCACCGCCACCTGGCGCGCGCACCGGCGCGGCGCCTTCTTCGCAAATCCCTGCTTCACCCAGATTCACCCCACCTGCATCCCGGTCACCGGCGACCATCAGTCGAAGCTGACCCTGATGAGCGAGTCTCTTCGCAACGACGGCCGCATCTGGGTACCGAAAGCGCGGGGCGACAAGCGCGCGCCCCACGAGATCCCCGATGACGAGCGCGACTACTACCTGGAGCGCAAATATCCCTCCTTCGGCAACCTGGTGCCGCGCGACGTGGCCAGCCGCAACGCCAAGGCGGTATGTGACGAAGGGCGCGGCGTCGGACCCTCGGGCCTGGGTGTCTATCTCGATTTTCGGGACGCCATCGCGCGCCTGGGCGAAGGGGGCGTGCGCGAACGCTACGCCAACCTCTTTCAGATGTACGAGCGCATCACCGACGAGGATCCGTACCGCGTCCCGATGCGCATCTACCCCGCGATCCACTACACGATGGGCGGCCTGTGGGTGGACTACAACCTCATGACCACCATCCCGGGCCTGCATTGCCTGGGCGAGGCCAACTTCTCCGACCACGGCGCCAACCGCCTGGGCGCCTCCGCGCTGATGCAGGGGCTGGCCGACGGCTACTTCATCATCCCCTACACCCTCGGTCACTACTTGGCGTCTCACAAGCTCGACAAGGTCACCACCGATCACGACGAGTTCAAGAAGGGGGAGGCGGAGGTCCACGACTGCACGCGCAAGCTGCTGGCCATCAACGGCCGCCGGACGGTGGACTCGTTCCACCGCGAGCTGGGCAAGCTGGTGTGGGACAAGTGCGGCATGTCTCGCACGGCCGCCGGCCTGCGGGAGGCACTGGCGCGCATCCCGGCGCTGCGCGAGGAATTCTGGAGCGACGTGCGCGTTCCGGGCGACGGCGCCGAGCTGAACCAGTCGCTGGAGAAAGCCGGACGCGTGGCGGACTTCCTCGAGTTCGCGGAGCTCATGTGCCTCGACGCCCTGGAGCGCGCCGAGAGCTGCGGTGGGCACTTCCGCGAGGAGTTCCAGACGCCCGAAGGCGAGGCGCTGCGCAACGACGACGTCTTCAGCCACGTCGCCGCCTGGCAGTTCACGGGCGTGGGCCAAAAACCCGTTCTGCACAAGGAACGGCTGACCTTCGAGCGCGTACACCTGGCCCAGCGGAGCTACAAGTGAACCTAATCCTCCACGTGTGGCGGCAGAAGAGCGCGACCGACGGCGGCGCCATGGTGCGCTACGAGGCGAACGACATCAGCCCCGACATGTCCTTCTTGGAAATGCTGGACGTGGTCAACGAGCGCCTCATCGAGGCCGGCGGTGATCCCATCGCCTTCGATCACGATTGCCGCGAGGGCATCTGCGGATCGTGCGGCTTCATGATCAACGGCGTCGCCCACGGGCCGAAGGCCGCCACCACCGTCTGTCAGCTCCACATGCGCAGCTTCGCCGACGGGCAGGTGCTGTTCATCGAGCCGTGGCGCGCGAAGGCGTTTCCGGTGCTGCGCGACCTTTGCGTCGACCGCGGCAGCTTCGACCGCATCGTCGCCGCCGGCGGCTTCGTCAGCGCCAATACCGGCAGCGCTCCCGACGCCAACGCCATCTTGGTCCCGAAGCAGGACGCCGACCAGGCCATGGACGCCGCCGCTTGCATCGGCTGCGGGGCGTGCGTGGCCGCCTGCCCCAACGCGTCGGCCATGCTGTTCACGGCCGCCAAGGTGTCCCACCTGGGTCTGCTGCCTCAGGGGCAACCCGAGCGCGCCGCCCGCGTGCAGGGCATGGTGGCCCGGATGGATGACGAGCAGTTCGGGAGCTGCACCAACATCGGCGAGTGCGAAGCGGTGTGCCCCAAAGAGATCAGCCTGGAGTTCATCGCCCGGATGAACCGCGACCTGCTCCGCGCCACGTTGGCCGCGCGCCCCCCGTCCACCCGCGCCGACGACTGACACCGCAAGTCGCCGGCGCTCCTGGCGTGTAGACTCCTGGATTCTGGATGGCGCGGCCGTCACGTCTCTTGCACTTGTTTTGGCTGGTGGCGCACCCCTCGGCGTGCGGCGACGTCCCCACCAGCGTGCATCTGACCATCGAGGCCGGAGCCGGCGTTCCGGCACCGGCGCGGCTCGGCTTCGTCGTCTACGACATACACGGCGTCGCCCTGCGCTCCCGTCTGCCGTCGGGTGACAGCGGGCCGCTTCCCGCGCCGCAAGGACCGGTGGTGGGCACGATCGTGATCACCGCCCGCCCGGAGCAACGCGAGCTTCGCATCGCCGTGCGTGGCCTTGATGGCGCCGACAAGGTGATCTCGGAGGGCGTCGTGCGGATCGGGATTGGCGCCGGGCGGCAAACCCGGGCGACGGTGACTCTGATGGCTGGATTGCGTCCTGACGTCGATCGCGACGACGTGGCCGATGCCATCGACAACTGCGCCGGGCCGGCCGCGGCTCCGAACCCGGGCCAAGAAGACGCCGACGGCGACGGCAAGGGCGATCTGTGCAGTGGCCGCGACGGCGGTGGGCCGGCCGACGCGCAGGACGCGTCCGATGCGGCTCAAGAGCGCGGCGAGGACGCTGCGTCCGACGCGCAACCGGCGGACGGCCCCCCCGACAGCGACGGTCTCGACCGGGCGGGCTCCGTGGATGCGGGGAAAGCGAACGGCAGCACGTGCGAGTCCGGCGCGGACTGCGCCAGCGGCTTCTGCGTCGACGGGGTGTGTTGTGAAAGCGCGTGCGCCGGCCCCTGCCGATCGTGCAGCCGCAGCGCGGGCCGGTGCTCCCACTTTCCGGCGGGCGACGATCCCGAAAACGAGTGCGCGGACCAGACGACCGCCGCCTGCGGCACGGACGGAGCGTGCGACGGCGCCGGCGGATGTCGGAAGTACGGCGAGACCACCGTCTGCCAGCCACCCGCGTGCACCGGATCGGCGAGCCTGACGCCCGCCCGGTCGTGCGATGGGCTGGGCGCTTGCCGGCCGGCAGCCGGCGCGCCGTGCGACCCATACGCGTGTCGGGCGGCGGCTTGTCTCACGTCGTGCTCTGCCGAGACGGACTGCGCGATGGGTTTCGGCTGTGTGGGAACGGCGTGCGTACGCAAGCAAGCCGACGGGGCGCCGTGCACCATGGCGGCGGCGTGCGCGTCCGGGCGGTGCGCCGACGGAGTTTGCTGCGCCACCGTCTGCTCGCTCCCGTGCGAAGCATGCAACCTGGCCGGAAGCGCCGGAATCTGCACGCCGGTGCCGGCGGGACAGGATCCCTCCGACGAATGCGCCGGGACCGGATCTTGCGGCGGCGTGTGCAATGGCGCACGGGCGTGCCGTTTCCCGGGCGCGGCGACCTCGTGCGGCGTCCCGAGCTGCCAGAACGGGACGCTGACGGCTTCGACTTGCGATGGCGCCGGGACGTGCGCGACCAAGATGACGGCGTGTCCCACGATGGCGTGCGCCGACGCCACGGCCTGCGTGGGGATGGACCTGGCGTGCAACGACGATACCGCCGGCTGCGGACCGGGGGACACCGGATCTCGGCTGAGCGTGGCGCTGAATGCCGGCACCTCGTACTACCTGTTCGTCGACTCCAAAGGCGGCGGCGGGAGCTTCGCGTTGCGCGTGACGCCTCCGCCGACACCGCTGGCGGGCGGCGCCAACTGCGCCGTCACGGCCGCCATCGATCCGCGCGGCGGAATCTATAGCGGCAAGCTTTCGGGAGCGTCATCCAGCCTGGGTTGCCTGGCGTCGGGCGAGGCGATCTATCGCTATCGGCCGGCGGTGGGTGGAACCCACAGCGTGCGCGTTGACATCGGGCCCGGCCTCTCCATGGTGGCGCTGCGGCACGCGGCGTCCTGCGCCGGCGGAACCTGTGCGTCCGCCGTCAGCGTTTCAGCCAATCCCGTGGTGGCCGCGGACACGGACTGGTATTTCGTGATCGACGGCAACGCGAACGGGGGCGACTACACCCTCACGGTCACGTCCGCCTCACAGGTGCTGGGCGACGTGGCGGGCGGATGCGGGAGCCCCCTGGCGCTGGGTGCGGGGGGCGGACGCTACAGCGGCGCGTCATCAATGGGAGGCAGCGCCGCGGCGGCCACGTGCGCGGCGTCGAGCGGCAAGGAGTCGGTCTTTTCCTTCAATCCGCGGGTCAGCGGCACATGGACCATAGATACGTGCGGCTCCGCCTTTGACACCGTTCTCTACGTGAGGTCGACCTGCCCCTGATTTCCAGGGCTAAGGACCCGGGGAAGAATAAGTTGCGCAGATCAGGGTGCCGAGGCGCCCGGATGGCGAGGCGCGAGGAGTGCGCATACCCGTCGGTATGTAAGCGACGAGCAACGAAACCAGCCGGGATGGATCGGCGTCCTGAATGCGCAAGTTATTCTTCCCCGGGTCCTAACCTAACGTCCGGCGTCGGGTCTTTTGTAACGACGGTTGCCTGCCATGGTGCCTGCGGTGCCAGAATACGGCCCTTCCGAAATGCACTCCGGTGAGCCACGCGAAGGGTCCTCCGACACGCCGTCCGACGGCGAGCTGGTGGCGCGCGCGCGGGCCGGATCACAGAGCGCGTTCGAGACCCTGGTGCGCCGCTACCAAAAGCCCGTCTACTACCTGATTCTGCGGTACGTCCGCGATGCGGACGATGCGGCGGATCTCGCGCAGCGCGCTTTCATCCGCGCCTTCGACAAGGTGACCGAGCTGCGCGGCGACCATGTTTTTCGCACCTGGCTTTTCCGCATCGCCGTCAACCTGGCGCTCAATTTCTTGCGCGACAACGCCCGCTTCATCGATGACGAGGCCGCGGGGACGGGCTTGATGGAAGCGCCGATCGGCGCTTCCCGGTTGGAGGCCGGAGAAGAATCCGCCGCGCTACGCCGGGCGGTCGCCCAGCTTCCCACGAGACAAAGAATGACGCTGGAGCTGCGCGTCTACGAGGAGCTGTCGTTCCGCGAGATCGCGGAGGCGCTCGACACCACCGAGGGGGCGGCGAAAGTGAACTTTCACTACGCCGTCCGCAAGCTGCGCACGCTGCTGGTGGACGGGGACCGCCCCGGCAAGGTGGGCAAGCGATGACGCCGGCGTGCGAGAGCTTCGTGGGCCGGCTTTACGACGGCGCCGATCCAGGAACCGACGCCGCGCTGGCCGAGCACGTCGGATCGTGTCTCGAGTGCTTCCGCGTCCTGACCGAGCTGCGCGAGGTCCCGCGGCTGCGCGACGCGCTGCGGGCGGAATCGCTGCCGGATCCTGGCCCGGACTTCTGGGATGGCTTCCCCGGCCGGGTGCATCGAGCCGCCGCCGCGGCACGCGCCGCGCAGGCCCGGCGGAGCTGGTCGTCTCGGGCGACTCACGCGATCGGCGGATGGCTGCGGCGGCCCCTTCCGGCGGCGTTTGCGGGTGCGTGTGTCGCGGCCGTGGTCACCGTGGTGGTGCTGGATGCGGCGAAGCTCGGAGGCCGCGCGCCAGCCGTCCCCGGCGCGTTCTTCTCAGCCACCGACATCGAGGGTGTAGCCATCGATCTGCCGCCGGAAACGCCGCCGATCTTCGAGCTCGACGTTCCGCTGCTGCGCGCGGTTTCGAGTCATTTCTTCGATGACGAGCCCGGCGAGGACAGCGCAGTGATGGCGGACTTCGTGCAGCGATTGAAGGACGACGATCCGATTCTCACACCCGCGCAACGGATCGAAACGCTGGACGCAGACGCATTGCGGGCAGTGCAGCGCGCTTTTGATGAAGCGCCCATTTGAGGCAACACGTAACGAAAGGAAAGAGTACACCGTGAAAAGGAACCTCCTGTGCATGTCGGCGATGGCGGCGACGGCTTTTTTCGTGGCGGGCGCGGGCGGGCTCCCGCACGCCGCGGCGCAGACCCAGAACGTGGCGCGCCCCACCCGGCGGCCCGTGGAGACCGCTGCCAAAGGCGCGGAGGCTCAGGACGGCGGCGAGGCGTTGCGTCACGACGTCATGGAAAAGATGCGCGCCATGCGAGCCTGGAGGCTGTCGGAGGGCCTGTCTCTCGACGAAGCGACGGCCGCCAAGCTGTTTCCTTTGCTCGCCCGGTACGATGACCGCGAACGCGAGATCATGAAGGAGCGAAGCGAGGCGGTGCGCGGGCTCCGCGCGGAGAGCGAAGCGCCCAAACCCGACGGCGCGCGCATCGGGAGCTACATCGACAGGCTTCTCCAGAGCCGTACCCGCCAGCACGCGCTGGAAGACGAGAAGATCAAAGACCTCCGGAAGATACTCTCACCGATGCAGCAGGCGAAGCTGCTCCTGCTGCTGCCCCGCATCGAGCACGCCTTCCAGCAGCGCATACGCGACGCGATGGAAGATCGATGGCGCCGCCGCCGCGCCTCGGCCGTCGACGAGCTCTGACCGCCGGCCAAGCCGTCGGGGCTGTGTTAGCATCGTCAGCCCTGCCGATCCGGGACGCCCGCCCGGAGCGCCACCGTCATGACCGTCGCCACCGTCGCCTGTCCGAAATGCGCCAAGCCCCAGGAGGTCAGCGCCCCGATCTCTCCCACCGGCGATCGCGTCACGTGCTCGTCGTGCGGCGCTTCTTTCGTAGTGAAGCGAGCCGCTCCCAAGGCGACGGCGGCGACGCCGACTCCCGTGCCCGCTGGCTCGTCCGGCGGAACAATCGCCATCACCAGCGCCAGCCGCTACTACATACGCCGGAAGACCGGGAACTCGTTCGGGCCGTTCGTGGAGGCGGTTGTGGTGGGCATGCTGGGACAAAAGAAGCTCGACGGGAACGAAGACATATCGAAGGACGGCAGCGTGTGGGAGCCGATCGCCTCGGTTCCCGCCTTCGCCGAGGCGCTGGCCAAGCTGGCCCCGGCACGGCCCCCGCCCAAGCCCGCTCCTCCGTCGACCCGGTCTGCCTCAGGAAGGACCGTGGCTTATGCGGGCGACGCGGATCAGCCGGAGATGGGGCTCGCACCGCGCGAGGCCGTGCCGAAGTTCCACGCGGACCTGCCCGCGCCGCGCGAGGCCGTCCCCAAGTTCCACGCGGACCTGCCGCAGCCGCGCGAGGCCGTCCCCAAGTTCCACACGGACCTGCCGCAGCCGCGCGAGGCCGTCCCCAAGTTCCACACGGACCTGCCGCAGCCGCGCGAGGCCGTCCCCAAGTTCCACACGGACCTGCCCGCACCGCGCGAGGCCGTCCCCAAGTTCCACACGGACCTGCC
>Ga0187894_10003420_pt1 | contig 17805 bp, 17 predicted proteins | sample GBC1701081metaG_FD_136650 | JGI IMG/M metagenome (GOLD analysis project Ga0187894, IMG submission 136650) | White microbial mat communities from a lava cave in the Kipuka Kanohina Cave System on the Island of Hawaii, USA - GBC170108-1 metaG ...
AGCGGCTATGCGCTGGGGTTGGGAATCCCGTTCCTGATTATCGGGCTAGGCATAGGGCGCGCTGCCCAATTTGTGCGCCGCTTTCGTCAGCACATCCGCAAGGTGCAAATCGCCAGCGGGCTGCTCCTCATCGTCATTGGGCTGCTGCTTTTGACTAACCAGATGACCTGGATTGCGATCTGGGCGCAGCGCAATGGACTTTACCTCGATCTACCATTGGGGGGTGCCAGCGCGCCAACGTATCTCGTGGCGATGCTTGCCGGGCTGATCTCGTTTCTTTCGCCCTGTGTGCTTCCGCTCGTGCCCGCCTATGTCGGCTATCTCAGCGGGCGGGCAGCCAGTGATCTGTGAGGAATGTATGGCCGATCAACTCTTCAATGATACACCTGTGATCTCGCCGCAGCGTGAGAGACTGAAAAAGGCGCTCACTGCGGTTCTATGGTGTCTCGACCATTGGGTGCTGGTTTTCGCGCTGCTGCTCGGTGCTGTCAATATCTTTCCCTTCATCGCTCCTGTTTTCATGCGCTGGGGTTGGACAGCGCCTGCACAATTGATTTACGCCCTGTACGGCCCCATGTGTCACCAGATGGCACAGCGCTCGTTCTTTTTGTTCGGCGCACAGCCCATGTACAACATCGCCGAACTGCCCTTCACCCTGCCGGGCGACAAACTGATGGATATGGAGGCGCTGCGGGCTTTCATCGGGAATACCCCTGTAGGATGGAAAGTCGCCTGGTCGGATCGCATGGTTTACATGTACGGCAGTCTGTGGCTTTCAGGCATATTCTATGGCGTACTCAGACATCGCCATCGCATAAAACCCCTGAGCCTGGTCAGTTTCATTTTACTGCTGCTTCCCATGCTGATTGATGGGGGAACCCATTTGATCAGCGACATGAGTGGCGGACTGACAGGGGGGTTCCGATATGACAATCAATGGTTAGCGAATTTAACCGGATATATGCTTCCAGGTTGGTTCTACGTGGGCGATGTGCTGGGGTCATTTAACGCATGGATGCGGCTCATCAGCGGATTGACGTTCGGTTTCGGTGTGGTGTGGCTGACGTTTCCCTACCTGAATCGTTCGATCCTGGAAACAGCCGCGACCCTGCGGGCAAAGCTGACGTTCGCTGGATAGCTGAAGATGTCGAGGAAACCCATGATGACACTGGAGAAGTTAATTCGGGTATCGGCAGTCGCGGCAGTGCTGGTGCTGATGACAGCCTGTCGTCCGACGAACGATTCGAGCCAGACAGTCTCAACCATTCCATCAACGCAGGGAATGACGGGTGTTTATCAGACGCTCACCCTGGATACCTTCGCCGATATTCTTGCCAACAGAGCCGACGATTACACCATCGTCAACGTTCACATTCCTTACGCGGGTGAAATCGAGGGCACAGATGCCAACATCGCTTATAACGACATTGAAGCGCTAACAGCCGCCCTGCCAGACAAAGATGCTCCTATCATCCTGTACTGTCGGAGCGGCAACATGAGCGAACAGGCAAGTCAGGCACTCTTAGAACTAGGATACACACAGGTATGGGATGTTCCCGGAGGGATGAACGCCTGGCGGGACAGCGGGCGAGAATTGATCAATGACTAACATCGTCAACACAGCAGAGAGTAAATATGATGAGCGTAGAAACACAGAGCCAACCAGCCGTTATTGAAGACCAGCCGTTAGCGCAAGCGCCAGAGTCTGAGAACCCTGAAACCTCTTCTAATGAGGTTTTTGTTATCAGCCAGACCACCTTGAATTATGTCCTGATCGGTGTCGTTTTCCTGATCGTGGGCATTGTAATTGGGGTCACAATGATTGCCCCGTCACGGAGCAGCGATGTCACCGTTGAGATGATTTCGACGGCGGTTGTTCAAGCTCTGAATAGCACAGGCTCAGTTCGGGCAGCAGCGACACCAGGGCCAGCGCCCCTCGTGAATGTCAGCGTGGACGATGACCCTGCCTGGGGTCCCGAAGATGCTCCAGTGGTCATGGTCGAGTTCTCTGATTTTCAATGTCCGTTCTGTGGGCGTTTCTATCAAGAGACTTATCCACGTATCCAAGAAGTCTATGGGGATAGAATCCGCTTTGTTTACCGCGATCTCCCACTTCCGCAAATTCACCCGGATGCAATCCTGGCAGCTCAGGCAGCCGAGTGTGCTGATGAGCAGGGTGCTTTCTGGGAATTTCACGATCTGATTTTTAGTAATCAGCAGGATTTATCCCGTAACGCACTGGGCAGTTTTGCCGTTCAAATGGAGTTGGACATCAATACATTTAACCAGTGCCTGGACAGCGGGCGCTATCAACAGGAGGTGAGTGCTGATATGCAGGCTGCCGCGAGTTATGGCATCCAGGGAACGCCCACCTTTTTCATCAATGGGCGTCCAATTGTCGGCGCACAGCCCTTCGAGGTCTTTGCAGCGGTGATCGATGAGGAACTGGCAAGAGCGGCAGCAGGATCATAAAAACGGATGAATTCGCACTTTGCGTTTAAGGGGCATTGAAGAAGCTATGAATCTCGGAGTCATTTTTCTCACTGGACTTACCACTGGCGGGTTGACGTGTCTTGCCGTTCAGGGCGGACTGCTGGCAACAACCCTGACGCGGCAGGTAGCGACCCCTGCCACACCCCATCAGGCAAAAAGAAAGTCACGACGGCGTTCCGCATCACACTCAAAAGGTAGCGACGTACTGACTGGCATCCAGATTACAGGGAATCTGTGGCCCGTGGTCTATTTCATGGTCGCCAAATTGATTGCTTACACGCTGCTGGGCTTCGTGTTGGGTGCGCTGGGGTCGGTGATCCAGATTACCCCGGTCATGCGCGCTGTGCTGCAAATGCTGGCTGGACTGTTTATGGTGGCAACGGCGCTCAATATGTTCAACGTCCATCCTATTTTCCGCTATGTCGTGATTCAACCACCCAAAGTGCTAACCCGTCTCGTGCGTAATCAGGCGAAAAGCCAGGAGATATTCGCACCTGCCATGCTGGGTTTGATGACGGTCTTGATTCCCTGTGGCACGACCCAGGCAATGGAAGTGCTGGCAATCACTTCTGGCAGTCCCATTCTGGGCGCGCTGACGATGTTCATGTTTGTGATGGGAACTTCCCCGACTTTTATGATGTTGGGGTTTTTAGCAACCCGAATGCGTGGCAAATATCAACCTATCTTTGCCATCGCAGCAGCCTTCGCCATTCTGTTTCTCGGCATTGTGTCGCTGGATGGCGGCTTAAATCTGCTGGGATCACCCTTAGCGCCGAGCCGGATGCTGGCATCGTTGACGCAGCCCCGCACTGTGAGCGCATCCTCAGGGATAACACAGGCAAGCATTGTTGATGGCGTGCAGGAACTCACGATTCGTGCGGAGAATTACGGCTACTCACCCAACTATTGGAGCGCGCAAAGCGGTCAGCCGATCCGCATCCGTTTGGTGACGAATAACAGCTATGGCTGTACTCGCGCTTTTGTGATCCCCAGTCTCGGTATACAGGAGATTTTACCGGAAACGGGAGAGCAAGTTATTGACCTGCCGCCGCAGCAGCCTGGAACCCTCTACTTTACCTGTGGCATGGGCATGTATAACGGCGCTATCGTCATCCAGTCATGATCCAACAGGCAGTTCACAACTCATGTTGACGGAATACGAACAGAGAGGATGCGCTTATGACGAAGAAACAGTTTCAAATTCGCGGGATGCACTGCGCGAGCTGCGCCATGCTGATTGATGGCGCTTTAGAGGACTTGCCGGGTGTGAAGTCAGCAAGTGCCAGCTATGCCCGGCAGATTGTGGATGTCGAATACGATGAGAACAAAGTGTCGGAAACTGAGATTCTCAGCGCTGTCGAGGATGCTGGTTATACAGCGAGTGCAATGTTGTTTGACCAACACAGTTAAGGACTACCTTGATGAAGTTTTTGTATCTCATGATCGTTGTTTTTCTGCTCCCGGTCAGCGTTTCCGCTCAGGAGAGCGCTGCCTGCAACGAGATCACAGCAGAGAACGTCATACCCGATGCCGACTGCCTCGCCTGGATGGAAGCATTTCCTGCGCCTGTCGTCGAAGACATTCCCCTCGACACTGAGACGCTCAACGCCTACAACTTCTGGCGCGTTGGTCCACATACCGTCAATCTCTTCGATGCGCCCGCTGGCAGTGTCGTGGAGCAGATTCCTGCGGGATTTAATTTTGTGAGGGCGGTGGATACCAGTGTCGAAGGGTGGATACAGGCTGCAAGTGGGCTTTGGATCGCCCGCAGCGACGCGCGACTGACCCAGGCATCCCATTTCCGAGGAGTGCTCCTGCCCAACGGCATCGAACACCCCTTTGCCTGGATACTGGACAAAACAGGCATTTACACGTCTGAGTATCCCGGCGGCCCGTCTTCTGAAGCGACAGGGCGGATACCGATACGTTACGAGCGAGTGAACCTCTTTGCAGAAGCTCTCGGCGCAGATGGTTGGACATGGTACATGATCGGACCCAACCAGTGGGTGAACCAGCGCTTTGTGGCTGTCGTCAAACCCGTTGAACGCCCGGAAGGTGTGCAGGGACGCTGGGCAGCCGTAGACCTGTACGAACAGACGTTAGTGGCGTATGAAGACGACATGCCGATATTTACAACGCTGGTTTCAACCGGGCTGCCGGGTTGGGACACCAACGAGGGCATCTTCACCGTTTGGGCACGGCTGGTCGAGGGCAACCAGTCAGGAGCGACGGGCGCGCCGGACAGCTACGCGCTGGAGAGTGTTCCCTGGATTATGTATTTTGACGGTGATATTAGCTTCCACGGCGCATATTGGCACGATGACTTCGGTTATCGGCGCAGTCATGGCTGTGTGAATATGACCATCAGTGACGCGCGCTATCTATTTGAGTGGACAGGGGCATCCACCCCTGACGAAGCTGGGGAAATTGTGACCTATGTTTATGTGTATAGCTCAGGGACGTATGTGAACTAGAAAGTTAGGAGGAAGTAAGCCATGGTTACGGCAGCTGTATCTCAAAGAACCGTAACTTCAAAAGCAGAGACAACACAGGTTGAAGTCAACACACCAAGCCGACGTGAGTTTCTGTATTACATCTGGGGCGCTTCGATGGTCCTGTTCTTAGGAGAAGCAAGCGCCGGTTTAATCTGGTTTATGCTGCCGCGTTTTAAGCACGGGGAGTTCGGCGGCATCTTCGCGTTTAATCCTGCTGAAGTGCCGGTGGCTGGCACAGCGCCTATGTCGGTGCCTGTCGGACGCTTCCACGTTTCGCACACTGAAGAGGATGGGCTGGTCATTTTGTATGGTGTTTGCACCCATCTGGGCTGCCTGCCGAAATGGGTGGAAACGAACCATCGCTTTGAATGTCCCTGTCATGGCTCGAAATTTGAGCTTGACGGCAAATACATTGAAGGACCCGCGCCGCGCAGCCTGGATCGTTTCCGCACGACGATTACGTTTGAAGATGGTGCAACCTCCATAACCAATGATGCAGGCGACCCGATCCCGCTGGAGGGTCAGCCAATCGCCGTCATCCGCATTGATACCAGTGACCGCATAAAACGCCCCGGACGTGTTTAACGACGCAGGACAAATTTCAAAGATGCAGGAGCATTCAATGACGGATTTGGCGGAGCAGCCGACAGGACTGCCTCGACGGGGTTTCGGAGTGGGATCCATGGTTCTGATTGCAGGCATTGTGTTGATTGCGGCAGTCTTTGGTATTGCGCTGGCGCGGCGTAATCAGAGCCAGCCCACATCAGGACCCGCGCCCGATTTCACCATCACAACGTTTGATGGCAGCCCATTCCGGCTGTCCGAACAGCGTGGCAGGGTGGTCATTATCAACTTCTGGGCAAGCTGGTGTATCCCTTGCCGCGCCGAAGCCCCTATTCTACAGGCGGTTTGGGAACGTTATCGGGGTGCAGAGGTTATCGTCCTCGGCGTTGACTACCTTGATACGGACAGCGGTGCTATCGCTTTTATCGAGGAGTTCGGGTTGACCTATCCGAACGGTCCCGATTTGAGAACCGAAATTTCCCAGGCGTATCGTGTGCAAGGAGTGCCTGAAACTTTTGTGATAGATCAAAATGGCAATGTTGCCCATTTTATCTATGGAGCAGTCAATGAAACTCAACTCAACACTGTCATTGACGAATTATTGGCGGGCGCGTGAGGGTGATATTGAGTAGAGAGGATTTACCATCGCAGGGCTTCGTTCAGATGCAATACTCCTAACAGTCTAGTACCAGTAGCAGCGAACGCATCGACTGCAAGGCTTGGATTTTGAGGTCAATTTCTACAATCTGGGACGCAATAGCGGTTCCAATCGGCATATTGATTTGAGCCTGTAGCTCAATCAAGGTTTTTATCTGTTCGAGCGAGAAACCCACGGACTGAGCGCGTTTGATAAAGCAAATACGCTCGACAACGGTTTCAGGAAAGAGACAATATCCAGACGGAGTGTGATCCGACACAGAGAGCAGTCCCATTCGCTCATAGTATCGAATTGTTTCACGATTCACGCCGCAGCATTTCCCCAGTTGACCGCGTGTAAGCTGATCCATAAAACACCTCGCAAAATTTTATGCCATCATACCTCCTGTACCGCAGTACAAAGTCAAGTGCAGACAATCTGATGGTGGCTATTCAATAGAAAATTGAAAATTTTAAGGTGCGAAAACTGACCACGACTGACCATACTGACCATTCGCCACTCGCGTGAAAATGGTCGGTATGGACAGTTTTGCCAGTTGGTCAGTGAGTTGAGTTCTCAATTACAGTCACGTCGTAGCGCCGCATCATATCCAGAACGTCTGCTCGCGCGATGGAGTACATTTGACCACCCGTATAAGCCTTGCGTCGGTTACGATCTGTCAACTGCAAGCGGTTGAGGATATGACCAATCCATTGAGCGTGTCCCATCTGTTCTGGAGAATATCCTAGCAGTTGGCATACCTCGTTGCGCAGCTCAGGTGCTTTAATCCATTCAGGCTCGTTGCGTGTCATCATCTCCAGTGCTTGTAAAACGGCTTCCTCCCGTTCACTCAATGCTTTTCCTTCACTTAACTGCTCATCCCATGAAGCCGCATCTGAAATAGCTTCCAATAGTCCGACCAATCCACCCTGATCCTCAAAAAAAGCTGCCAGTGCTACCAGCGGCGACCACAGCTCTCCAGAGCGGTTGTGCAGTTTGTGCAGTTCAGCACGTTCAAAATAGTTGGTGTAAATCGGTTGGAAGGAACTGAGCGCCAACAAATAAAGTTGATGGCGCAGGGCGGCTCCATCGAAGTCTGGCGGAAAACTCGGCATCTGCTTATCGGTACGGCGCATGGGAATGGCGATGCAGCGGCTGGCGAGAATGTCTTCCAGCCCCATAATTGCTGCGAGTATCTTGGGCGAATACACATCAAACGCCTGCGGTTTCATATCCTCACCAATCAATCGGATAGCAGGCATTCCCTGCTTATAACCGCTGTTGAGAAGCTGCCGGATTTGCTGCATACCAGGGTCTTTGGGGTTGTGGTAGCGTTCGGCTTCATCAATGCCAACGGTGCAGCTTGTATAGTGAATGAGCCGAAACATAGAGGGACCCGTGGGGTCGGAAGTTGTGACCATATTGAAGGCCAGCGGTTGGAGAACACGAAGAACGGTGCTTTTGCCACTGTTTTTCGGTCCGTTGAGTGCTAAATAGGGATATGCTGGAAACATCGTATAGAAATAGGTGCCAATTGTCCACAGCGTCAGGATGCGGCTCTCGACTTCGGAGCGGAAATCCACATAGGTCGTGAACAGCTTGTGAACGGCATTAAAGACCTCACCGGGGGCGATATTCTCGCCTTCCAGGAAGCGTTTGATGTCGCCATAGCGCCAGCGCATTAAAAACTCAGAGCCTTCAGGAATGACTTTCAGCGCAACTTCCTGATTATTGATGGTGATGATTTGCTCGTCTGACAGGCGGCGTAGTTCGCGGGTGCTGGTGACGAGATAGGGCTGAGTATTCAGTCGATTATCTTTGGTACGCTCAATCACCGATACCGTGACCATTGCTATATCACGTCGAAAGCCTAATGCCGGTGAAAGTATCGGAATGCTGTCGTTCAAAACTTCGGGCATATCCTCTCCTTGCCGCTGTTCCTGTTTTTGCGATTGAGCCGCTTTGTACATCTCGCTAAAGGTGCGTCCTTTTACGCCGATCTTCGCCATCCGGCTCTTGAACTCTGCCAGCGCAAAATCATCCAGTCCGCTGGCACAGGTGAATAACTCGCGGATAGCATCCTGTTGTTCCAGACCTTCGAGGTTGGCAGCGTGATGAATTTCAGCCGCCAGCCAGCTTTCCGCCTTGTTGAGCAGCGCCAGTGCATCCTCAGTGGCTGCCCCTCTTTGCAGCCACTCATTGACATCTTTCACATCGACGGGCAGGGTTGGCAGGTAGGTTTCACCTTTCAGTATTAGGGCAAGACTGCGACTTTTGGCGCGGGCATCTTCAGTATTGTCCAGCGCGACGAACAGGCGCGTATGCGCTTTCAGTCGCTTGAGTAGTTCATCCGCTGCCTGCATCCCACCGATAGCAACCGCTGCGATACCCCATTCGGCAAAGGTGATGGCATCCGCCTGCCCCTCGACGATGACGACCTGCTCTGCCTGTGGACTGTAGTGATGATTGTAGTACAGTTGACGTTCCCCGATGATGTCACGCGGCGGGTTGTAGTGTTTCTTACCTTCAATGCTGCGTCCGCTGAGATAGGTCAGCCGTCCTCGTTCGGTATGGATGTAGACAATCATGTTGGACGGGAACTTCTGAATCACCATTCGCCAGTTGTCTGACAGGTTCAAATCCGCCAGCAGCGGACGTTTGTCCTGCGGCATAAATCCCAGTTTTGCTGCTTTGACGGTGGTTAGCTGCCACCCACGATTCTCCGTAACGTAGGTAAGCGCGGCAGGAGTGTTCAACAGTGTTTCGTGCAACCGCTGGACAAGTTGGCGCTCCGCCCATGCTGCCGACTTCTTGAGATTAATATTCTCTTCCAGTGTGATGCCAGCCCGCTGCGCCAGATAGCGCACGGCTTCCATAAACTGTGCTGCATCATGGTTATTCCATGCACCGAGGGACAGCAGATGCCGTCCCACAAAATCAAACACATCACCCTGTTCGCCGCGTGAATTCCAAAAGTAAAAACCAGTATTTGGCACAACCACCAGGCTGTCATGCTCCACGCCAACAAAACGTGAACCACTCTTTTTTAGCGCGAATTTCTCCGCGACCACTTCTTCAATCGGATTACGGGAGCGTATCTGCTCCAGATCAAATGACATCTCCAAAACCTCCGGGTAGTAAGCAAAGCTGAATAAAGGTCGTGTTAGAAAAACACGACGAAAGCTCAAAAATCAGTTGCGGGAGATTGGAGGTTGTGATACATTGGGAGTGTCGAGTTCACCAATGTATCATCCGCCTGCCGCCCACCCGCCTTGTGTGAAGTGGGCTTTTTCATTATTTAGGGTGGGCTGCGATTTCGTTCAGACATACCAACATCCCCAAAAGGTTTCCGCGCGGAAACCAATTTACTCCGACATCAAAAATTGCTCGGTTTCCATAATCAATTTCCGTAACGCCTGAAGGCGTGCGCGGGCAATTGCTGGATCAGCCTCTTGAAGCATCAAGGCTTTTGCTAAGTCCTGTGCGGTCAATGTACTCACGACTTGCGTGACCTTTGCCATTTTCATCGCAGCTGGAGGCAACTTCTCAATTGAATCTTCTTCATCTGTTTGGAGATCGTTCCCTTCGCATAACTCCTTGACTTGCTTGGCAGTTAGGTTAAAGTCGATGATTTGGCGAAGAATCTCGGCATGATATTCGGCTGAGACGGTCACGACATAGCGCAAACGAAATTCTTCAATATTGTGTCGATCTGCCAATTCCATCGCTTCATCGGAGAGCTTGAGTAGCGATTTGATACGGCTAAATTGTGCTTTCTCAATGCCACCCATTGCAGTCAAAATTGTGTCGGTATATTCCCGTTTGCCGCGCAAATCGAGGTCGAGTGCCTGACGGTAGAAGTCGTTCGATACTGCGTGGGGTGGAATTTCGTAGCCATGAACGGTTAGCACAAGCAGAGCAGATTGGCGTGCCATCGCTATCGCCGATAAGCCGCTGCGGGCGGTATTCTCCTTTGCCTGCCGGAAGACCGATGAACGCTCTGCCGGGATGATAATGCAGGGGATCATCCCATCGCTGTTATAGCCAGCGATGAAATCGCGCAGCAACCAGGTTGCCCAGTAGCGGCGCTCGCCCGTTTCAATCCGAAACTGCTGCGTGACCCCTTGCGAAACGTCCACCACTGTCAGAGGATTCACCTGTCCATCGTCGCGGATGGTGATAGCAAGATTGACCAAATCGTGCAGCAATTGTTCTTCGGGCGAGAGATGCACCGATTGATCTTCATCCCCTTCATCATCTGGATTAGGCAGTAGTTCCAACACGTTATTGAAAGGTCGCCCGCGCTGGCGGGCGGCGACCTGTACCAGTTGGACAAGTTCTTTCAATGCCTGAGTAGGTGTCAGTCTATTACTGTGGAAAGCAAAGTGTAGCTGCTCTGGCAGTACCCGACGCGGCTGCACGGGATCGGGACGCACCATCTCCAGCAGCAAGCGTTCCACGCGAATACTGTTGTCCTCGAACTGTTGTGGATTACCCAACAGCAGTTCTTCAGTCACGCCGCCTAAGAGTTCGTCAATACGCTGTGTCTGATTCTTGGGTGGCATTACGCACCGCCTTTAGCGATGCGCTGCACCAGCTTGCCCACAAACTGAGCGTAAGCCTTACTTGCGGATGCTTTCGGATCGTAGTTGAAGATGCTCTGGTGATTTTGATGGGCGTAAGACACCGCTTCATTTGCAGGAACCACACCTAGCAGCAGCTTACCCAGAACGCTGTGTCCCTTCAATTCATCCAGCAGATGATTATGCCCCCGGATGCGGGTGTTCATCTTCGTGACCAGAATGCCACTGACGCGCAGGTTCGGCTGCCGCCAGCCCTCACGAATGTCATTGATTTTGCCAATGACGCTCATCAACCCGACAGTTTCCAGATAGCGCGGTTCCACTGGAACAATCGCATCTGTCGCCGCAATCAAGCCCATTTCGGTCATCAGGGAGAAGGAGGGGCGGGTGTCGATCACGATTGCCGCATACCGATTGAGGATACGGCTCAGTGGGTCGGCAAGACGATAGGGCGCTCCTGCGATCCCCATCAATTCACGCTCTGCGCCCTCCAGCATCGGGGAGGCAGGCAGTATATGCAGGTCAGCATCCCATGTCGATGGCACGATGCAGTTGAGCAAGGTCTGCGCCGCGTTCTGACGGTCTGCCATCAGTACAGTGTACAGACTATCATCCGTGCCATAGTCCTTCGTACCTGTCGTCACAAGAGTCGCATGTGCCTGACTGTCGGTATCAATGAGCAGGACACGAGAATTGGATGCGCCAGCACGTCGCAGCATTCCTGCGATGCCCAGAGCAGTATTGGTGGCGGATGTCGATTTCCCGACACCCCCTTTGTGATTGGTGAAAACAAAAACGCGAGTCATTGCCATTTCCTCTCAACTCAACAAACTGGATAAAAATCGCTGTGCTGGCAAGAGCTTCGCGGAAGCGTGTTACACTTTCTGCGGGAGTCTTGCTGGCGCGAGCAGCGAGCCTTCAAGGTGGTTGGGGGAGGTTGAAGCTCCCCTCAATCACCGAACAGCTAAACCTATGTCCGAGTTTGTGAAGCGCATGAGTTTTGCGCGTTGAGGAAATGTAATGTTGTTGATAAAATCGAGGGTATTCAGAGGTATTGAATGTTCGAATTGGCTACAGGTCTCCCAGCACACAAGACCAGCAGCATGATAACTGCTGGTTTTTGTTTGTATAACCTGGGCTATGTCGCTTCGGTATGCGTCCGTACCCGATACAGCATTTCACCGGCTTTGGGGACGAACAAAACACCTTCAGCTTCCCGGTTTTGCCATTCAGACAGGTCAATCTGATTCGGATCGGCATAGTCGAGTGCCAACCGTTGGCAGTCTTCAGCGGGCAATTGGCTGGACAGCGTAACGTTCACACGGGGATATTCGCTGCCATCCTGAAAATAGCCGTCGCCGCGCACATGTGTGCTGTGCGCCAGCACCCCCAGAGGAATGTGCTTAAAGCGATCCCACTGTTTGAGAAAATATTCCAGGACATGGTAGCCGATCTCATAGATGTAGCGGCCATGTACGTGACTGACGATGCTCAAATGCGGCGCATAGATCACGACCTCGCCGCCATCGGCCACGACCGGATCGAGCTTATACATGGCTTTGCCACCCGTCCACAATTCGTCATACATGGGCGGTGCCCAGGACAAGACACGCTGGAAGGGTTTGTCGTACCACAAGATATGCCGCTCGGCGGAGAGATCAGCCGCAGCCTCCCAGGCCGTGATGTGATCGCCGACGAACATCCCGGCCAGACCATGCCCGACCACAACCAGGGCAATTAGGGTAATTGGTTTGGGGACGCACGATGCTGCCGCATGGATCATGTCGCGCACCGGGGTCTTTTTGATGCCGATTGTCCCGCGAACGCCGGCCAGCGCGCCCAGCCAATGAGTCACGTTAATCATCTCCGCGCCGGAAATGCCGGGGAACAGATACTTCGCCCCGCCGGAGAACCCTACCACTTCATGAGGGAAAGTCGGCCCCAAAATCAAGAGGTGGTCATAATCGAGGATGCGCTTGTTGATGTTCACCGGCACGTCCCCGCCCAGGGTTGGATGCCAGCGTTCCCCGGCAATCGCCTGAATCTGACTCTGTGGCAAGGTGGCAATCTGGGTCAAGGCATCCGGCGAGTCCCAGTTGTGGTTCAGTATACCGACCTGTTGGTAGGTGGTCTGGCGCTCTTCCGCCGTGATGCCGACTAGGGCGCAAAGCTGTTCCTCACTCAATGCGGGATGGGTTCCCAGCGCCACCATGAAGTCGAGTTGGCGGGTCGCCTGTAAGATGCTGACGAGATCACGAAATAATGCGGGCAGCGGAATCGTGCGGGTGTGGTCGGGAATCAAGACCAGCACCTTTTCGCGGGCAAACTTTCCATCGAGTGCTTGATGTAATGTCTGCCGGATCATTTCGGAGTCGAGCAGTTGAGCGGTCGGGGCGACTGCCTGTGCTACAATCATAGGGATAGCTCTCTGGTCTGCACTAGCTCATATTGAGAATGACTTCTAAAGCGGGGTGACACCTTTTTTCAGAATAATGTTGCCGTATTTGGCCGTTTCGCCGGTCATTGCAACCGCAAACGCCCCTCGCGCCCGTTCGTAAAAAGCAAAACGTTCGATCCGGCCAATAGGGGGCGTATTCGGCCAGTGGCGATCCACCACCGCGCGGTAGGATGCTTCCACCTGCGGGTCGAGGGTGTCCCCCGGCGCAGGAGTCATCATGATGAGCGGGGCATCCACATAGTCATCGAGGGCGAACAAAGGCAAGATACCATCAAGAAGATTGGGGATGCGCAGACCGTCGAGACGCAGCACCCGCTTGCCAATGCTATCACCCGGAAAATGGGCGTCAGCCAGGACAATTTCATCCCCGTGTCCCATCCGGTAGAGAGTATCCAACAGTTCAGGCCCGATGATGGGCGAAATCCCAATCAGCATAGCTTTCCCCTTCCGATTTAAGTCGATAGTTGTTAGTCATTAGCTGCTAGCCAATACACGACGGCCAAATTTTCCTTCAAGCCAGATGATTTTTTAGCCAAAGACTATCGACTAAAGACTTATGTTGAGTTTACCCCTTTTTCAAATTGCGAAACAGCGTCCGTGCCGGTGGTGCAGGGCAATCCGACCAGCCTGTCAACAAACGCCCTATTCGCAGCCTCGCGGAATGCGTTAAAATTGAGCGATTCTTGATATGGGGCTGGATGGGACACCCGTAGCGCACGGGTGACGAAGGAAAACGAAGCATTATGCCGAAAGATGAATTGGACGTGAAGAAGCCAAGCGCGCGCGCAGAAGAGCCAGAAGCCGAGGCCGGGCGCAGCCATTTTATCCGCGAGATTATTGAAGACGACCTCAGGACGGGCAAGTTCGCTGGCCGTGTCCACACGCGCTTTCCTCCTGAACCGAATGGTTATTTGCATATCGGCCATGCCAAGTCGATCTGCCTGAATTTTGGCCTGGCAGCCGATTACAGCGGCCAGTGCAACCTGCGCTTCGACGATACCAACCCGACCAAAGAAGAACAGGAATACATTGACGCGATCATCGCAGATGTACGCTGGCTGGGATTTGATTGGGACGACCGGCTGTTTTATGCGTCCGATTATTTCGGCCAACTTTATGACTGGGCGGTGCAGCTCATCAAGATGGGCAAAGCCTATGTCGATCACCTGAATGCCGAAGAAATCCGCGAGTATCGTGGGACGTTGAAGCAGCCGGGCAAAGCAAGCCCGTACCGCAATCGCTCGGTGGAAGAAAATCTCGACCTGTTCGAACGGATGCGCGCAGGCGAGTTCGCGGACGGAACCTGCGTGCTGCGGGCGAAAATTGATATGACCTCACCCAATTTGAACCTGCGCGACCCGGTGTTGTATCGGATATTGCACGCCGAACATCCACGAACCGGCCAGCAGTGGTGCATTTACCCGATGTACGATTATGCACACGGGCAGTCGGACTCGATTGAGCGCGTCACCCATTCGATTTGTACCTTAGAGTTTGAGGATCACCGTCCGCTGTACGATTGGCTGATCGAGCAATTGGGAATATACCATCCGCAGCAGATTGAGTTCGCGCGCTTGAACCTGACCCATATGGTCTTGAGCAAGCGGAAGTTGATCCGGCTGGTACAGGAAAAACATGTGAACGGCTGGGATGACCCGCGTATGCCGAGCCTTTCCGGCTTGCGCAGGCGGGGCTACACAGCGGAAGCCATCCGTAACTTTTGCGAGATGATCGGTGTGGCGAAGACCAACAGCACGGCGGAGATAGGGATGCTGGAATACTGCGTGCGGCAGGACTTGAACCGGCGGGCGCTGCGGGTGATGGCGGTGTTGAAGCCGCTGAAAGTTGTGCTGACCAATTATCCCGAAGGCCAGGTTGACGAACTGGACGCCGTGAATAATCCAGAAGACACGCAGGCTGGAACACGCAAAGTCCCATTTTCGCGGGTGCTGTATATCGAGCAGGACGATTTTATGGAAGACCCGCCGAATAAGTTTTACCGCTTGGCCCCAGGCCGGGAAGTCCGGCTAAGGTATGGGTATTTCATCAAGTGCGAGGACGTGGTCAAGGACGCGAACGGGCAGATCGTCGAGCTGCGCTGTGCCTATGACCCGGCGACGCGGGGCGGGGATGCACCGGACGGGCGCAAAGTGAAGGCGACGATCCATTGGGTGTCAGCGGAACACGCCCTGGAAGCGGAGGTGCGACTGTACAACCCGCTGTTTGACCGGGCCAACCCGAACGATGAGAGCGACGGCAAGGATTTTACCGCTTACATCACTCCAAATTCCCTGGAAGTGCTGCCTTCGGCTAAGGTTGAACCGAGTTTGGCCGGGGCGCAGCCGGGGACGCGCTACCAATTCGAGCGGCTAGGCTACTTTTGTGTTGACCCGGATTCGACCGCCGGAAAATTGGTATTCAACCGCACGGTGACACTGCGAGATGACTGGGCGAAAATCCAGAAGGCGGGTGGGTGAGATCGCGGGTGAACAAACGGAAATCATACCGTTTTATAACCTCAACTTCATGGTGAGCCAGCATCCAACTTCTATAATGAAGGCATCTTGGTTAGGACAGGGTTGGACAATGGCCGGTTTGCAAGTCAACCTCATCATTAATGTCGCGGTGGTGTTTGTGGCGGCGCTGTTGGGCGTCGTGGCGTGTTTGTCGCTGCTGCGGCGGCGGCGGCAGCGGCGGCGTGAAACGCTGGCGGACATCTTCGCGGCGTTATCGGAAGAAACACGGCCTATGACGGCGCTGGAAGAGTCGCAGCAGTTTTTCCCCGTCAATGGTGGCGCCAAGCGCAAGGTACATCGTTATCCTCTACCGGATATTCTACGAGTACGACCCCAAGCGGCGCACCCTGACATGGTGGTGCTGTCGATTGAGCGGCTGGACGGGCCGACGCGCGACGAGCGCAATGTGCAAAAGCTGATCGCGTTCCTCAAACAAGAGACGGTCGAGGCCGAGCCGATCCAGAAAGTTGGTTGAGAACCCGTTTTTGGTCGTTGGTTATGGGTCATCTTACCCTCTGCATCCAGTCCCCATACATAATAGGCGAAAATGGCGACGAAAACGACGAAAGCGAATGGACGAAAATTCGCCTATTTTGCCCATCTAGCAGAAGAAAAGGATTCAACGCAAAGACGCGAAGTAATCGTAGCACAGGATGCGATTCAGATGTTGAACATTTGTTCAGACATTTGTTTCGATTTTGAGGGAAGGGCTGGAAGTCAAAAGTGAAAAGGTGAAAGTTAAAAGTGAAAAAGACAATTCAGTGTTCATGGTTAGTCCTTTCTGATGATGCTAGCGGAAGCTGGCCTGGGTGTTGAACATGAAGGCGAGAAAATTAAGCTGCTCGTCGGCGGTCATCGGGCGGGGGCGGGCGAGACCGTCGATGAGGCCAGTGAACAGGTCAACCGCCAGTAGGCGTCCATCATAGATGAGCAGGTTGTCCATGAAAAAGCGCAGGTTGCCCCAGTAGGGTTGGTCGAAGAACAGGTTGCCCAGACCGTAGTGGAGAAAGGCGTCCTGACCGCGCGCCGCCGTGTAAAAGTCGAAGGTTTGCGGCTTGTGCGCTTGCGTGCCGAGGACGACATCGGCGCCCAGGTCGGCGAAATTGCGGAAGTCGATCCGCTGCTGGGGTGTGGGGCGGTAATCCTCGACTTCGAGATATTGCACCGTCAGGACGAGCAGGTCGCTGTGGTCGGCCAGCGCCGGTAGAGTCGCCCGCAGCCAGTCGCGGTCACAGGCGGCAGCGCCGGGCGAGTCGTCATCCGCCAGGGCATAGTACGGGCCGACATCGTTGCAGGCGACGAGGGCGATGGTATTGCCATTGTGGTTGAGGATGAGCGGTTGGCGGGCATCGGCTACCGTTGCGCCGCCGCCGAGTGCCGCGATGCCGCGATCCCCATACCACTGAAGGGTATCCAGATAGGGCTGCGTGCCGAAATCCAGATTATGGTTGCCGCTGAGTTCAACGATGTCCAGGCCGACCGCCGTGAGGAGTTCAAAATGCGCTTGTTTGGAGCAGAAACCGCCTAAGGGCTGCTCATCCCACTGGGGACACTTGGGCGAGAACGACACCTCGTTGCTGGTGTGGAAAAAGTCGGCCCGTGCGGTATAAGGTTGGATGGCCTCCGCTGCCCAGGCGACGCCGTTGGCATCCAGGGCGACGCGGGTGCTGCGGGCGAGGGCGGTCACGCCAGACATGAGCAGGCGCGTCAAATGGTTAGGGTCAAAATTGGGTTGGTCACTGGCGAAGGCGAAGGGGTAATCGGCGCTGGCGAGGTCGAAGGGGAGCGACTCGCCGACGCGCAGGATGCGGAAGCGGGGTGTCATCCGGTCGATGGGTAGCAGCGTGTAGAGCGACGGATCACTCCACAGGATGTTATAGAGCGCGTCGTCCGGCACGATACGGATTTGCGGGGCGAGGGTGACGCTGTAGCGCAGCAGGTCAATGGCGGTGGAAGCGGTGATGACGAGTTTGGTATCTGGCTGGCCGATGCGTACTGCCCACAACTGGGTATCGGGCAGGGCGGTGAGCAGGCTGGGGAAGGCGACGGCGGGGATGAA
>Ga0187894_10003421_pt1 | contig 17801 bp, 15 predicted proteins | sample GBC1701081metaG_FD_136650 | JGI IMG/M metagenome (GOLD analysis project Ga0187894, IMG submission 136650) | White microbial mat communities from a lava cave in the Kipuka Kanohina Cave System on the Island of Hawaii, USA - GBC170108-1 metaG ...
CTTCATCGGGGTCTGCCTCGAGCAGGTCTACAACGCGATCGCCAAGAACCGCTATATGTCCGGTGGCCGGGTTGCCATGCCGATCGTGCTCAAGACGGCCGGCGGCATCCTGGGGGCGGCCGCTCAGCACTCGCAGTGCCTCTGGGGCCTGTTCGCGCACCTGCCGGGTCTCAAGGTCGTCGTCCCCTCCTGCCCCTACGACTACAAGGGGCTGATGGCGGCCAGCATCGTCGACGACGACCCGGTCGTGTTCATCGAGCACAAGTCGCTGCTGATCCTCCGAAACGACCAGTTCCGTCACGGCGCCGAGGTTCCGACGGACCGTTACGAGGTGCCAATCGGCGCGGCGGCCACGGTCAGGCGAGGGACTGACCTGACCATCGCGACGCTCGGGCTCGGCGTGACCGACGCGCTCGAGGCGGCCGAGGCCCTGGCCGGCGACGGCATCGACGCCGAGGTCATCGACCTGCGCGGCGTGGTTCCGCTCGACGACGCCCACGTGGCCGCCTCGGCGGAGCGCACCGGAGCCCTGCTGGTGGTCGACGAGGACTACCGCTCGTTCGGGCTCTCCGGCGAGCTGGTCACCCGTGTGATGGAGCGCCTCGGCCCGCGCGGACCGCGCCGGATCGCTCGCCACGCGGTGCCCGACGTTCCCATCCCGGCCGCCATCACCCTCGAGCGGGCCGTTCTTCCCTCGGCGGACTCGATCGCCGCCGCGGCGCGCCAGCTCCGGGCGTGAGAGCTATCGACCGGCCGCGTAGCAGATGCGGCGCGGATCGGCGGCGGCCACCAGCACCCGCTCCCCGCCGGCGGGCGGGTTCAAGTCGCGGACCATCGAGACGCCACCGGCGTCGAACTCCCACGCCGGCCAGGCCACCACGTCGTGTCCGCGGGCGGCCAGCTCGGCGCGCACCTCGGCTGGCACACGGGCCTCGACGTTCAGGCGACCGGGCAGGTGCACGTGCGGAAAGAAGGAGTCCGGGAAGCTGAAGCAGCCGGCGCGCGGCGCCTCGACCGCTTGCTGCGGGGTCATGTCGAACTCGACCACGTTCAGGAACGCCTGCAGCATGCTCTGCAGGATCACATCGCCGCCGGGCGAGCCGAACGGCCACACCATCCGGTCCTCGCCACCTTCCGCGCGACGCGTGGCCAGCGCGGGCGAGGGGGTCAGTCGTGGCCGCTTGCCCGGCGCCACGCTGGCCGGATGGTCCGGGTCCAGCCGGCTCTGGACGCCGCGCGGGGAGACGACGATCCCCAGGTCCGGCACCACCGGGCCACCGTCGAGCGTGTCGCTCGGCGTGGCGCTGAAGGCGTTCCCGGCGGCGTCGACCGTGCACAGGTAGGTGGTGTCCAGTCGGCCGGCGCGGCCGGTGAGCGTCGGGAGGTCGGGCAGCGCCGCGGCCGGCTGGATCCGGGCGCGCAGCTCGTCGGCGTGCCCGCGCGACAGCAGCCACTCGAGCGGTACGTCGACCTTACGCGGGTCGCCGTAGAAGGCCTCTCGGTCGGAGAAGACGAGCTTGATCGCCTCGGCGAGAAGGTGCAGGTAGTCCACGCTGTTGTGGCCGAGCTCGGCCAGCTCGAAGCCGGACAGGACGTTCAGCGTCTGCAGCAGCGCCGGGCCCTGGGTCCAGGCGCCCGTGACCCACACGTCCCAGCCGGCGTACGCCCCCTTTGCCGCCGGCTCGACCTCCGCGTTGAACCGCTCCAGGTCGGCCACGTCCATCCAGCCGCCGTCGTCGGACACCGAACGGGCGATCCGCTCGGCGACCTCGCCGGCGTAGAACGCCGCGTGAACCGCGTCGAGCGCGGCCTCGCGCGACGGCCCCCGCTCCTCGTCCGCCAGCCGCCCGAGCAGCCCTCCGAGGTCGCGCTGAGCGAGCCGCTCGCCGATTCGCGGCGGCCGGCCGTGGGGCCAATAGATCGCGCGGCTCGACGACCAGCGCCGGAAGGTCCGCCCCGTCAGCTCGAAGCTCTCCGCCAGCCGGCGGTCGATCGGGAATCCCCCGAGCGCCAGCTCCACCGCCGGCTCCGCGGCCCGCGCGAACGTCCACGTGCCGAACCGTTTCAGGGCGGCGATCCAGGCGGCGGGCGCGCCCGGAACCACGGCCGCTCCACCCCCGAGCGGCATGTCGCCGCCGTGGCGCGCCAGGTGCGCGTCGACCGTGGCGCCCGAGCCCCACTCGCCCAGGCCGGCGATCGAGAAGACCGTGTCGGATCCGGCCGGACGGACCAGGGCGGGGGCGACGCCGCCGAAGTTGCACATGTCGACCTGGACCACGTTGGCGGCCAGACCGGCCGCGACGCCGGCGTCCACGGCGTTGCCGCCGGCCTCGAGCGCGCGCACGGCCACGTCCGCCACTAACGGGTGGCCCGCGCTCACCATGTGTCGCCGGCCGACGAGCGTGGGCCGCAGCGACTCGGGGGGTGGCCAGAGCTGCGGAGTCGGGCCGACGGCGCGCATCCCGCCGCCGCCCACGGCGGACTCGGTCGGGCTCATCTTCGCAACGAACCCCTATCAGAACCGGCGACCGCTCGCCTTCCCCACGAGCGGGCGGAGGAATGGCTGTGGGAGGGGCAGCGAGGTGTGGCACGCGCCCGACGTGTCGGCCGCGGCGTCGACGCACGCCTACGGTGGGACCCGCGTGTCGACGATTCCGAGACCTCCGTGGTCGACGGCTTCGGCTTCAGCCACGAGGCGCCGAACCTCGCCATTCTCGGACCGTCCTGCTTTGCGTCGACCGGGCCGGTCCTCCCGTCGAGGCCCTCGCCTGGCGGACCGCCAACCATCTGGTCACGGAGTTCGCGCAGCGCGCGCTAAGGATCCCATTTATGTTCCCATAGCCCATGACTCAGGGCGCAGAAACTGCGGATCGCGTCGGTCCGGACGCAGCGACCTCAGGACCGGGTCTTCACGCGACTGGTCGAAGGAAGGGTAGGCGTCGCACCTTCGGCAACAGATAAGAATCAATTGCCACGGGACACCACGAAACCCTGCAGAATGCGAAATCGTCCCGTCTCGTCGTCCGGCCGATCGCCTAACGTGCCGGTCATGAGTGAGAGCCATCTGAGCGAGGTAGAGAAGACCCTCCTCTACATTTCCGAAGCGCGAGAGCGCGCCGAGCGCGCCCGTGCCGCGCTGGAGAGCGCCGACGGCGAGCCTCACCTGATCGCCGCCCTTAAGGCGACTGAGCAGGCGCTCGCCGACGACCATAGGCACCTGATGCAGCGAACTTTCTTCGCGGTCCCGAGCAGCGACCAAGAACGCCTCGCCGTCTAGGAGACGCTGCCGGTGCCGCTGACCGGCGAAGAGATACGTAACCGCTTGGGCGACTTCGCCGCCAAGTGGAGTGTCTACGACGGGACGGAGCGGTCGGAGGCACAAACCTTCCTAGCGCAGCTCTTCACGTGCTACGGGACGGAGCGGGAGTCGGTCGCAACGTTCGAGGAGCCACGGGAGGGCGGGTTTATCGATCTGCTCCGGCCGCGGGTCTGTCTTTTCGAGATGAAGCGCCCGGCGGAAGCGAACAACCTCAATCGCCACCGTGCGCAGGCGCTCCAGTACTGGGCGAACTCCGCAGATCCAGAACGGAACATCCCGACGCCGACCTACGTCGTCCTCTGCGCGTTCAAGAAGCTGGAGATCTGGCAGCCGGGATTGTTTCCCGATCAACTGCGAACGGAACTCGATCTGATCGAGCTCCCAGACCGCTACGAAACGCTGCTCTTCCTCGCCGGCCGCGAGCCGGTCTTTGCCGGAGGCCACGAGGAGCTCACGCGCGAGACCGTCTCTCGAGTGGTCGAGGTCTATCAGCGGCTGCGAGAGCGGCAAGCCGCGCCGGCTGAAGTGCTCCGTGACTTCATCCTTCAGGTCGTCTGGTGTATGTTCGCCGAGGATCTCGGTCAGCTCGAAGCGCAGCTCTTCACTCGACTTCTCGACCGGTTGATCGAGGACCGCCACCGGTCCAGCATCGAGGACCTCGGTCAGCTTTTCGCTTATCTGAACACCCAGGACGGCGGACCCGAGCACGGCCTCTATGCCGGCGTCCGCTATGCGAATGGCGGGCTCTTCCAAGAGCCGGCACGTGTCCACCTCGAGCCCGACGAACTTGCCGTACTGCGCATGGCCTGCGAGTCGGACTGGACCCGAGTCCAGCCGTCGATCTTCGGCTCGTTGATGGAGGGCGGACTCGGCCACGACATGCAGTGGGCCCTTGGCGCGCACTACACGCACGAGGCGGATATCCGAAAGGTCGTGACGCCGACAATCGTGCGGCCGTGGGAGGAGCGCATCGAGAGCATCGCGACCCACGCCGAGGCTGTCGAAGTGCAGAACGATCTCCTGAACTATGTGGTGCTCGATCCTGCGTGCGGCTCGGGCAACTTCCTCTACGTCGCGTACCGCGAGCTCCGGCGGCTTGAGAAACGGCTGCGTGAGCGAGAGGCCGAGTTGCGGCGTGCCGCGGGGATCAGAGACCGCGAGCAGGGCGCCCTCAGCCTGTTCTTCCCTCTCAGCAACATTCAGGGCATCGAGATCAATGGCTTCGCAGTTGCGGTCGCGCGCGTGACGCTATGGATGGGACACAAGCTCACCGTTGATGAGCTGGGTCTCGACGAGGCGACCCTTCCACTCGCCGATCTCTCAGGCATTCAACAGGGCGACGCGCTGACGATGCGCTGGCCACGAGCCAATGCCATCGTCGGCAACCCGCCCTTCCATGGAGATCGCCATCTACGTGGACTCTTCGGCGAGGAGTACGTCGAGTGGCTTCGGCAGGAGTTCGGCGTGGGGATCAAGGACTATTGCGTCTATTGGTTCCGTAAGTCCCACGAGCAACTGGAGGCCGGGGAACGGGCAGGGCTCGTGGGCACAAACTCCGTCAGCCAGAACCGCGCCCGCGGGGCGAGCCTTGCCTACATCCTCAACGAGGGTGGGGTAATCACCAGCGCTGTGTCGAGCCAGGACTGGCCAGGCGAAGCCAATGTCGACGTGAGCATCGTGAATTGGGTGAAGAAACCGACGACTCGAGTCAGGTCGCCATCGCTCGATGGAGAAGTCCTCGACGAAGAGATCAGCGCGTCGCTACGTCCTCGCTCGCTGGCGGTCGATACCGCCGTAGCTCTCAGACAGAACGAAGGACACGCGTTCTACGGGCCGATTCCTGGCGGCCGCGGGTTCGTGCTGGAGGCGGAGGAGGCGCAACAGCTCCTCGATCGTCACGGTTCAAGCTGGCGCAAGGTGATTCGTCCGTATCTCACGGGTGACGACATCCTGAGCCGCCCGGATCAAGGTCCCTCCAGGTACATCATCGACTTTGGCTTCCGCTCCTTGGAGGAGGCACTCCAGTACCGGGAAGCGGTCGAGATAGTGCGAGAGAGAGTGAAGCCGCAGCGCGATCGAGTCCGACGCCGAACCTACCGCGAAAACTGGTGGCGCTTCTCAGAGCCGATTCGTGAGATGCGAAAGGCACTCGAGAGCTTGGAGCGCTATGTCGCGGGGCCCGCACAGGGGAAGAGGATCGACTTCGTATGGGTGGACGCTTGGACATGCCCGAGCAACCTCACCACGGTGCTCGCGTTCGACGACGACTACGCCATGGGCATTCTCAGTTCATCGATACACCGTGCGTGGGCGCTCGCTCAAGCCTCCACTCTTGAGGATCGGACCCGATACACGACCACCTCCACCTTCGACACCTTCCCGTGGCCGAGCCCGGACGCCGACACCCGTCGAGCAGTCGAGTACCACTCCTCCGAGCTTCTTAGCCGGCGGACCGAGCTGTGTGTTGAACAGCAGATCGGTCTGACGAGCCTCTACAACCTGGTCGACCAGGGTGCCTACCGAGATCTCAAGGAACTGCACGCGCGCCTCGATCGCGTAGTCGTTGACGCCTACGGATGGCCGCGCGGCATCTCCGAAAAAGGCTGGAACGCGCGCTTGCTCGAACTGAACCAGAGGATCGCCGCGGGCAGGGTCGAGTACGGCGGGCCGCAACCCGGGAGCGAGGTCGTCGGCTCGTGACGCGTGCGGCACGCATTTCGTCGCCGCGTCCGTATGGTGGTCGACCGCAAGCTCCAGGTCAACCGGTCGGTCTCGGCCGACCACGCCCGACGGGTGGATTCCCTCACCACCCGGAGTCGCCTTCGACTGGAACAGCCCGACGACTACGTGGATCCCAAGCGGGACTTCAACACCCTGTCCTACCTCCACGCACGCGACCCTCGCACGCATCGGTGAAGACCGGCATCGACCGGATAGTCTGCCCTTGCTGTTCGACTGACGCGGGACGCCCCGGCGCACCTGCGCAGCGATCGCTGCTCAGAAGGTAGTCGTCCCGCCGTCCACCACGATGGCGCCCGCCGTGATGGCCGACGCGGCCGGGGAGGCTAGCCACACGACCGCCGCCGCCACCTCGGACGGCTCGATCAGCCGGCGGCTCGCGGCGACGTCGGCGAAGCGCCGCAGCACCGTGGCGGGGTCCTCACCCTCCCGCTCGGCCACGTCCACGGCGATCGAGCGCAGCATCGGCGAGTCGACGTTGCCGGGACAGAGGGCGTTGACGCGGATCCCACGGGTGGCGACCTCGGCGGCGAAGCTCTGCGTCAGGCCGATGAGGCCGAACTTCGAGGCGCAGTACGCGCTCGCGCCCGGCTCGCCGCGCTGGCCGGCGACGGAGGAGATGAAGCAGAAGCTGCCCTCGCGACCGGCGTCAAGCATGCGCCGACCGAAGGCGCGTCCGACCGCGAAGGCCCCGTCGAGGTTGACCGCCATGAGGCGGCGGTACTCGTCGAGGTCCTGCGCGACCACGTCGGCCGTGAACGTGACGCCGGCGGCGTAGACGACGGAATTCACCGGCCCGCAGCGCTCGGCGGCCTCCTCCACCGCCACCGGGTCGGTCACGTCGGCCGCGAGGGCGGCGGACGCCCCCGTCGCCGCGGCGGAGGCGTCATCGAGGTCGATCGCCACCACCGCCGCCCCCGCGTCGGCGTACGACGCGCAGACCGCGGTCCCCAGGGTGCCGCCCGCGCCGATCACCGCCGCTCGATGACCGTCGAGCCGGCTCACCGGTGGGCCGCCGGGCCTGGAGCGCGGCGCGGCGGCGGGACCCGATCGTGCGTCACCGGCCGGCTCCTCCCGAGCCGCTGCACCAGCGCGCGCCGAAGCGGGCGAGCAGCGCCGCGCAGCGCTCGAGCTCGTCCACCGTCACGAACTCGTCCACGGCGTGCGCCTGGTCGTTGCTGCCCGGCCCGAAGGAGACCGAGGGCATCCCCGCCTCGCGGATCAGCGACACCGTGTCGTCCCACGTGTCGAGCCCGAGGACCCGGGGCGCGCCGCCCATCTCCCCGGCGAGGCCGCGAAGCTCGCGCACCACCGCCTCGCCGGCGTCGATCTCGCCGGGCGGGAAGTCGACGAGCCAGGAGATCCGCGGGGGATGCTCGGCCATCCATCCGTGCAGCTTGGCCGCGGTGCGGAGCCGCTCCTCGATCTCCGCCTTGACACGGCCGCCGAAGCCGTCCGCGGCCTCCTCCCCGGGCACGTAGCAGACGTTGATCGTGGCGCGGCAGCGCTCCGGCACGTTGGAGAAGTAATCCCCGCCGGCGATCGTGGTGACGTTCACCTCGCTCGTCGAGCACAGCGGGTGCTGCTTATCGGGCCGTGTCCGCCACTCGTCGTCGAGGCCCCGCAGCGTCGCGGCCACGCCGAGCATCAGGTGGATCGCGTTGACCGCTCCGCCGCGCGACCAGTGCGGCTGCGCGACCTCGACGTGCCCGGGGCGGCCCGACACCTCGACCTCGCCCACCAGGATGCCGCGGAAGGCGATCCAGATGTCCAGGCCGGTGGGCTCGGGCACCACGGCCGCGTCGGCGCGATAGCCGCGGCGGATCGCCGCGATCGTGCCCATGCCGTTGACCTCCTCGTCGGTGACCACCGCCACGAGCAGGTCGCCGTCCGGGCGCTCGCCTTCGGCGATGGCCAGCGCGGCGGCGATCATCGCCGCGACGCCCCCCTTCATGTCGCACGCGCCGCGACCGTAGAGCCGGCCGTCGCGCAGCTCACCGGCCCAGGGGTCGACCGACCACGGCTCGCGGTCGCCGGCGGGCACGGTGTCGATGTGACCGTTGAACATCAGCGATCGACCGCCACCTGCGCCGGGCAGCCGCGCCACGACGATCGGGCGCTCTCGCCACTGCTGACCCGTCCGGTACATCGGGTGGTCGCGCAGCTCGTCCACCGCCGGCTCCCACAGGTCCACCTCGAAGCCCGCCGGCGCGAGCAGGGAGGCGACGTACTCCTGGCAGGCCCGCTCGTCGATCGGCTCATGGCCCGGGTCGCCCACCGTCGTGTTGAAGCGGACCAGCGCCTGGGCGATCTCGACGGCGCGCGCCGCGGCGCGGTCCTCGAGCGTTGCCGTCACGGGCGCCTCCGCGCCAGCTCGGCCGCCTCGAGCACCGCGGCGACCTGGTCGTGGAGCGACCCCCCTGGCACGATCTCGAGGTCGAGCGCCGCGGTGCCGACCGTGAACGCCCACGTGCCCAGCTCGGTGAGCTCGCGGACGCGGTTGAGCGAGTCCACCGACCCGGCGCAGATCAGCGGCAGCGTAGTCGCCTCCGCCACGGCGGCGACGAGCGCCGGGACGTCGCCGTCGTAGCGGTAGGCCAGCAGGTTGATGCCGTCCACCCCGAGCGCCTCGACGCGGCGCGCGTCCGCGGCGATCTCCTCGATCGTCCCGCGCAGCAGGCAGGGGTGGCCGACGATATGCCCGACGTATGGGAAGAACGTGATTCCCGAGCCGGCGATCACCTCCCGCACCGGCTCGACCAGCGTGCCGCCGATCAGGTAGTCCACGCCGAGCTCGAGCGCCACCCGGGCCGAGGCGATCGTCGCCTCCTCGGTCTCTGAGACCACCTCGAGGTAGGAGGTGTGGCCGTTGTCCCGGATCTCGTCGAACAGCCCCTCGAGCTCGCGCCGGGGCAGGCCGACGTCCTTGCCTCCCACGTGGGTCACGCCCGAGGCCGACGCCGCGCGGTACAGCTCGAGCGCGTCCGGGACGGTCTCGTCGTGGCGGGTCAGCATGAGAATGAACTCGGACATGGTCAGGAGGCGCTCAGGCGTCCGGCCGCGAACGCGAGCGCGAGCGCCGCGAGGGCGCCGGCGGCCAGCGGCAGATCGCCGCGGTCGAGCGTCACCTCCGACCGCCACGCGCCCATCGCGGCCTCGAAGGTGGGCCGTCTGCCGCGCAGCGACGCGTGCGTGATCTTGAGCGGAAAGGTGCCTACCGGTGAGAGAACCTGCACGAGTAATCGCTCCTGGGGAGAGGGTCGGGGACTGTGTCGGGTCTGAGCTGGACGTCGACGGCGGCCGCCGCGGACGCCGCGGCGGCGTGCGCGTCGTCCTCCCGCTTGGGGTCCGCGCTCGAGTGGCAGAAGACGACGCGGTGGCCGCCGTCCACGGCCCCCTCGACGTTTCGCATCGGCAGGCGCCCGGCGGCCAGCAGCAGCGCGTCCGCGCGCACGACGTCCCGTGACGCGCCGCGCACGATGACGATCGTGTCCAGGCGGGCGGCGCCGCGCGCGCTGTCGACCGACCAGCCTTCGAGCACCCGCGCGCCTGTGGGGCGCGGGGCCCGGAGGCCATCCGGGGCGATGATGGTGACGGCCCGGGCGCCCGCCGCGAGGGCGAGCGAGGCGCAGCGAGAGGCGAGCTCGCCGCCCCCCACGATCGCCGGTCGCCAACCCAGCAGGACACCGGCCTCGGCGAGGTGAATGGCCGCCGAGCCGGGGACGATGCCCGCGCAGCGGTCACCGGCGATCCCCAGCTCGCCGCGCGTGGCGGGCCGCGTGCCGGTGGCGACCACGAGGGCGGCGTAGGGCCTGCGCTCGGCGCCGTCCACGCCCATCGTGTCGAGCCGCTGCCCGTCCCACCCGACGGCGAGCGTCCCGAGCTGGAGGCGGGCGCCGGCGCGCACCGCTTCCTGGGCGAGCCGCCCCGCGGTGCGCGGCTCCGGCTCCTGGCCGCCGGGACCGGGAAGGCGCTCGACCACGGTCACCCCGAAGCCGGTGCTCGCGAGGAGCCGCGCGGCGATCAGGCCGCTCTGCCCGGCGCCCACCACAGCCACGTCGGGCTCGATGCCCCCGGTCAGTGGTGTGCGGGAGCTCTTGTTATTGTCCAACATTATTTAGACAGGCTAGTAAAGCCCTAGGATGGCGGTCAAGGAGTGAAGCGCGGTGAGTGAGCTCATCCTGGCCCTCGACCAGGGCACCAGCGCGACCAAGGCGTGCGTGTACGAGCCGCCGGGCCGCCTCCGGGGCAGCGCCTCGATCCCGGTCCGGCGCCACTCTCCGGCGCCGGGCTCGGTGGAGCAGGACCCGCTCGAGCTGCTCGAGAGCTGCCGGGCGGCGGCCGCGGCCGCCCTGGCCGACGCCGGAGCCAGCGCGAGCGACCTGCGCTGCGCCGCGCTCGCCAACCAGGGCGAGTCGTTCGTCCTGTTCGACGATGCCGGCACGCCGCTCGGCCCGGTCGTCTCCTGGCAGGACACCCGCTCCGGCCACGTGCTCGAACGACTCGACGCCGAGGGCCACCGGGAACCGATCGAGCGGCGCACCGGCCTCCCCCTGCACGCCGAGTTCAGCGCGCCCAAGCTCGCCCACCGCCTGGCCGAGGCGCCGCTCCCGGCCGGGTCGCGCTTCGGGACCCTCGACACCTGGCTGATCCACGGGTTGCATCCCGCGGCCCCTCACGTGACCGACCGGGCGACGGCATCGCGCACGATGCTGATCGGGTTGGAGGACGACGACTGGAGCGAGGACCTGCTCGAGCTGTTCGCCGTCCCTTACGAGATCCTGCCCACGATCGTCCCCTGCGACGACGTGGGCGCGCAGATCCTCGTGGAGGGACACGAGCTGCCCCTGACGGTCTCCTCCTACGACATGGGCCTGGCGCTGCTCGGACACGCGTGCCTCGACCGAGGGGACCTGAAGGCGACCTTCGGGACGTGCCTCGGCGTGATGGGGGCGACCGGGCCGGAGGCGGTCGAGGCGCGCGGGCTGCTCACCACCCTGGCCTACACGCTCGGACGGTCGCCCGCCTTCGCCCTCGACGGCGAGATCGCCGCCGCGGGCGCGCTGTTCAACTGGGCGCTGCGGCTCGGGCTGGCCGGCTCGCTCGACGAGCTGGAGGGACTGGCCGCCTCCACCACTAGCTCGGCGGGAGCCGTCGTGGTGCCCGCGATCACCGGCCTCGGCGCTCCCCACTGGCGCGACGACGCCGAGGGGGCGATCGTGGGGCTCACCGAGGCGGTCGGGCGCGCCGAGCTGGCGCACGCGGTCTTCGACGCCGTGGCCTGGTCGCTGAGCGACGTCCTCGCCGCCATGCGCGCCGTGGGCATCGAGGTGGACGAGCTCCGCGTCGACGGCGGGCTGACCCGCAGCCGCCTGCTGCTGCGGCGCTGCGCGGACGTGTGCCAGACGCCCTTGACGATCGGCGCCCAGCGGGAGGCCACCGCCTTCGGGTCCGCGGCCCTGGCCATGCTCGCCGACGGCTCCGCCACGGGCGGCGACCTCCGCGCCGCCGCGCGCGGGACGGAGCGGGTCGACCCGGGCGCCGCTCCGTCGGACGCCGAAGCCGAAGCGTGGGCGACGGCGGTGGCCGGCGTGCTGTGAACGACTCCCGCCCGGCCCGCCGCGAGCATGCCTGAGCCGGCGTCCCTCAGCCGGCTGCCCGACGCCGCCGCCGGTCGCGTCGCCTACGCCGCCGATCTGCTCGCGCGGCTCGTCGCCGAACCGTCCCTCGAGGGACGCGGCGCGATCGACGCCTGCCTCGCGCTCGTCGAGTCGGAGCTCGCGACGCTGGCCACCGAGGTGCTGCGGCCCGAGCACGACGGCCTCGCCAGCCTGATCCTGCGTTTCGGTCCTCCGGCGCCGAGGCGTGCGCTGGCGTTCTCGGGTCACGTCGACGTGGTTCCCGCGGGGGGCCGCTGGACGACGCCGCCCTTCGAGCTGACCCGCGCCGATGGCCGCTTCCGCGGCCGCGGGGTCTGCGACATGAAGGGGGGCGTGGCGGGCTTCGTGGCCGCGCTCCGCGCCCTCGACGACCTCGGAGTGCTCCGCCGCTGCTCGCTCGAGCTCGTGCTCACGGGCGACGAGGAGGTGGGCAGCCGGCGCGGGCTCATACCGCTGCTCGAGGAGGGGATGGTCACGGCCACCAGCGCGATCTGCGGCGAGCCGACCGGCCTGAGCGTCTTCCTCGGAAATCGCGGCCTGATCTGGATGGAGGTCACGATCCGGGGCAGGGGCGGCCACTCCGGCCTGAGCCACACGCTCGCCAACCCGATCGACGCGGCGGTGGCGCTCGCCGCCGAGCTGGCCCGGATTCCGCTCGAGGCGCGCGACGAGCGCTTCGATCCGCCTACCCCGAGCCTCACCGTCACGGGCATCGAGGCTCGCGGGGAGGCGATCAACGTGGTCCCCGACGAGATTCGCATGAGCCTGGATCGCAGGCTCCTGCCCGGCGACGACGTCGACGCGGCCAAGCGCGACGTCGCCCGCGCCATCGAACGGGCCGTCGGCGAGGAGTTCGAGCGCGAGCTGATCGTCGTGCGTGAGTGGCCGCCCTACTCCATCGACGCCGAGGAGCCGGTGGCGGTGGCCGCCCGCCGCGCCGTCCGCGCGGCCCACCGTCCGGGCGCACTGGGCATGGACCTGGCCTCCAACGACTCCTCGTGGCTCGACCGGGCGGGGATCGCCACGGTCCTGCTCGGGCCGGGCGATCCGCGCCAGGCCCACACGACGGACGAGGAGCTGCCCGAGGCGGAGCTGCGCGACTGCGTGTCGATCTACGCCCAGGCCGCCGCCGCGATCGGCCTGGTCGCCTAGGCAAACCACCGCGGCTGAGCCCCCTTGACCGCCGCCACGGCGCGCTCGAGGCGTACGTCGGGAGGGGCGAGCGCCAGGCGCAGCTCCGGATCGCCCGCGAACGGGTCGATCGGGTCGGCGCCGCTGGCCGTTAGCCCGGCGAGCACCGCGGCTACGCAGAACGGCGTGTACATGTGGTTGTAGCCGCCCTCGACGCAGGCGACGATCCGGCCGTCGCACACCTCGGTCGCCAGCTCGACCAGCCACTCGGTCATCGCGCGGAAGCCGGCCGCGGAGACCAGCATCCGCCCCATGGGGTCGAAGATCGACGGGTCCTGGCCGGCGGCCAGCACGATCAGGTCCGGCCGGTAGGCGCGGACGACCGGCCCGACCAGCTCCTCCAGCACCATCAGGTACCCTGCGTTCGCGACCGCCGGCGGCAGCGGGACGTTCACCGTCGCGCCCTCCGCGCCGCGGCCGCCGATGGCCTCCAGCAGGCCGGCGCCCTCGGGGTACCAGCCGGACAGATGGATGGAGAGGGCCAATACGTCGTCGCGGTCCCAGAAGATTCGCTCCGCCCCGTTGCCGATGTGCACGTCCCAGTCGACGATCGTCACGCGCTCCGCGCCGCGGACGCGGGCGCGCTCCGCGGCGCAGGCCACGTTGTTGAGATAGCACGCGCCCATGGCGGCATCCCGCTCGGCGTGGTGGCCGGGCGGGCGGAGCTGGAGCAGCGCTCGATCGGCGTGCCCGTCGAGGACCGCGTCGGTGGCCGCCACGGCGCCGCCCGCGGCCAGGGTCGCGGCGTCGTAGGTGGGGGGACCGACCGGCGCGAAGTCGGCGTCCCACGGCCCGCCCTCGATCGAGGCGGCCCGCAGGCGCTCGACGTAAGCCGGGTCGTGGACCCGCGACAGCAGCTCCTCGGGCACCGGATCGGGCTCCAGGCGCAGCACGTCGCCGTCGAGCAGGCCGGACCGCTCGGCCACCTCGTGCGCGAGCCGGGTGAGAGCGGTGTTCGAGACGTTCAGGGGCCCGAGCTCCAGCTCTCGACCGGCGATCTCGACGCTGACCGGCGGCGGCTCGAACGCGAGCGCGCGAGGCGAGTAGACGTAGGCCACCATGGGGAGAGGCGATCCTACCGAAAAGGCTCACACCAAACGTCTGACAACGGACATCTGATAGCGTTCCGCACCGTGGCGGTTGGCTCGTCGACGATGCTCAAGCCCCTCGACACGGGGTTGCTGCCCGGGCGCGTCAAGCAGGTTCTGGTCGACGCCATCGTCGACGGCGCGTTCGAGAACGGGGAGATGCCGAGCGAGCACGAGCTGGCGCGCCAGCTCGGCGTCAGCCGCGCCACCGTCCGGGGCGCGCTGCGCTCGCTCGAGGAGGAGGGGCTCGTAACACGCCAGCGCGGCGTGGGGACCCGGATCAACCCCCACATCGCCCGGGCGCGTCTGACGCTCAACCGGGTGGTCGGCTTCTGGGACCTGATCCGGGAGGCCGGGCACACGCCGTCGATCGCCTACACCCGCGTTCGGATCCAGCCCGCCGGGCTCGACGTGGCCCAGCACATGGACTGCTCGCCGGAGGCGCCCTTCGTCGTGATCGACCGGCTCTTCCTGGCCGATGGCGAGCCGGCGATCCTGGTCGCCGAGATGATCCAGCACAAGGACCTGAAGCGGCGCATCGGCCCCGAGGACGTCAACGAGTCGATCTTCGACTTCGCCAGCGAGAACGCCGTGGAGCCGATCGACCATACGGTCGTCGAGATCGTTCCGGTGACGGCCGACGACGGGCTCGCCGCGACCCTCCGGGTCGAGCTGGGCTCGGCGCTGTTGCGTCTGATCGAGACGCACTACACGCGCAGCAACTACCGCATCCTCCTGTCCGAGATCCACGTCGTCGACCGGTTCGTTCGGTTCAACGTCATCAGGCGCCGCACATGAGAGCCGCCGCCGTCTCGCCCCCGCACAAGCTGCTCTCGGTCAGCGGCCTGCGAGTCGAGATCCGCGGCCGGCGTGGAACGGTCGTGCCGTCAGAGGACGTGAGCTACGAGGTCGGCAGCGGCGAGATCGTCGGCCTGGTCGGCGAGTCGGGCTGCGGGAAGACGATGACCGCGCTGGCCACGATTCGCCTGCTGCCCCGGACCGCTCGCATCGCCGCCGGCAGCATCCGCTTCGACGGCACGGACCTGGCCGTGGCCGATGAGGCGACGCTGCGGCAGGTCCGAGGCGGGCGGATCGGCTACGTGGCCCAGGACGCCACCACCGCGCTCGACCCGGTCCTCCGCGTGCGCACCCAGATCGAGGAGACGATCGCCGCGCACCTTGGGCTGGAGCGCGAGCGGGCCAGGGAGCGGTCGCTCGAGCTGCTTCGGTCGGTAGGCATCCCCGATCCGGAGCGGCGGCTGCGGGCGTACCCGCACGAGCTGTCCGGCGGGATGCGCCAGCGGGTGGCGCTCGCCATCGCCCTCTCCTGCGACCCGCGGCTGATCATCGCCGACGAACCCACCACGGCCCTCGACGTCACCGTGCAGGCGCAGGTGATCGAGCTGCTCGTGGCCGCGGCGCGCGGGCGGCGGACCGCCGTGCTCCTGATCAGCCACGACCTCGGGCTCGTCTCGCGGGTGACCGATCGCACGCTGGTCATGTACGCCGGGCGGATCGTCGAGGCGGGGCCGACCTCGGAGGTCATCCACGATCCCGCTCATCCCTACACGGAGGCCCTGCTCGCCTCGACGCCGCGGGTGCGCTCGCCGCGCGTCGACCGCTTCCCCGCCATACCCGGGCGCCCACCGGACCTGGTCCACCCTCCGGGCGGCTGCCGTTTCGCCCCTCGATGCCGGTACTCGCGGGAGCGCTGCACGCAAGAGGAGCCTCTGCTCGGCGAGCTGCCCGTGGCCTGCTGGTACCCGCGCTCGACGAGGGCGCTCTCGACCGGGCTCGCGGAGCGCCAGCATGCCTGAGGGCGCGGGCGCGCCGCTGATCGAGCTGCGCGACGTGCGGCGCTACTTCCACGCGCCGGGCGGTCGCGTGCACGCCGTCGACGGCGTCGACCTGACGCTGCGCGAAGGGGAGGCGGTCGCGCTCGTGGGTGAGTCGGGCTCGGGGAAGACCACGCTCGCGCGCATGATCGTGGGACTGCTTCGACCCAGCTCGGGGACGATCGCCTACCGGGGCATCGACCTGCGCTCCGACCGCCGCAAGGCGCTCGCGCGGCTGCGCGAGCGGGTCAGCATGGTCTTCCAGGACCCTTACGCCTCGCTCGACCCGCAGCTCCCGATCTGGCGCAGCGTGGAGGAGCCGCTCGTGGTGCACCGTCGCGGCTCCGGGCGCGAGCGACGCCGAAAGGTCGATGAGCTGCTGGACGGCGTGGGCCTCGACCCGGTGATCGGGAGGCGCAGGCCGCACGGGCTGTCGGGCGGGCAGCGCCAGCGCGTGGCGCTGGCGCGCGCCATGGCCCTGGACCCGGAGCTCGTGGTGCTCGACGAGCCCGTCTCGTCCCTGGACGTGTCGGTCCAGGCCCAGGTGCTGAACCTGTTGCGGGACCTGCGCGAGCGGCGTCGGCTGGCCTATCTCTTCGTCTCGCACGACCTCGCGGTCGTACGCCACGTCGCGGAGCGCGTCGCCGTGATGTACCTCGGCCGCCTGGCCGAGCACGGGCCGACGGACCGGCTCTTCGAGAACCCATCCCACCCCTACACGATCGCGCTGCTGTCCGGGGCCATGGACGTCGGAGGCGACGACGAGACCAGGATCGTGCTGGCCGGCGACCCTCCCAGCCCGCTCGAGCCCCCGTCGGGTTGCCGGTTTCGCACCAGGTGCTTTCGGGCGCGCGAGCGCTGTGCCGCCGTGGAGCCCCGGCTCGAGACCTTCGCGGGGCGCGAGACGGCTTGCCACTATCCCGGTCGGCTGGCTCCCGGGGAGACGTCGGGTGGCGAGCGACTCCTCGTCGCGGCGGGTGAGAAGTGACCGCAGAAACAAACAACGAGAAGGAGGAGAGGGAATGAGCAACAGGTGGAGGATCTTGCTCGCCCTCGCGCTCACCGCCCTGGCCCTCTTGGCCGCACAGGGATGCGGTGGCGGGGACGATTCGGGCGGTGGGGGCGACTCCGGCGGCGACGCCGCCGAAGGCGACCCCCAGCGCGGAGGCTCGCTCACGGTGGCGGTGGACGGCGCGCCGGGCTCGCTCGACCCGATCGTCGACGACACCTTCGCCGCCACGCTCATCACCAACCAGCTATACGACACCCTGGTCCGCGTCGACGACGAGGGCGAGTACCAGCCCTGGCTGGCCGAGAGCTGGGAACGACCCGACTCCAAGACCTGGATCTTCAAGCTGAGGGAGGGAGTCAAGTTCCACGACGGGACCCCGTTCGACGCGGAGGCCGTCAAGTTCAACATCGACCGGATCCGAGACCCGGAGAGCGGGTCGTCCTGGCAGGCTGACTTCAGGGCCGTCGAGAGCGTTGACGTGATCGATCCGCTCACGGTCGAGCTGAAGCTGAAGCGGCCCTTCGAGCCGCTCCTGTCCACCCTGACCGACAAGCCTGGGATGATGGTCTCCCCGACGGCGGTGCGCGAGCAGGGCGATCAGTTCGCCAGCAACCCGGTCGGCACGGGCCCGTTCCAGTTCGTCGAGTTCGTCAAGAACGACCGCGTGGGCCTTGAGCGCAATCCGCGCTACTGGAAGTCGGACCGGCCGCTCCTCGACACGGTCACGTTCAGGGCCATCGTGGATCCGACGGCGAAGATCAACGACCTGCTCTCCGGCCGGGTGGACACCGTCGATTACGTGCCCCCGGAGCAGATCGAGCGGGTGGAGGGCTCCTCGCAGCTCACCCTGGAGCAGCGGGACGCGCCGTACAGCACGGTCATCTACCTCGCGATGCGGACCGATGAGGCTCCGATGGACGATCCCGACGTCCGGCGGGCGGTCAATCTGGCCATCGA
>Ga0187894_10003422_pt1 | contig 17799 bp, 16 predicted proteins | sample GBC1701081metaG_FD_136650 | JGI IMG/M metagenome (GOLD analysis project Ga0187894, IMG submission 136650) | White microbial mat communities from a lava cave in the Kipuka Kanohina Cave System on the Island of Hawaii, USA - GBC170108-1 metaG ...
CCGAGGGCGAAGAACGCGGGGTTTAGCTGGAGCGGGCGAAAGGAGAGCCGCACGACAGCCTGCGCCACGGCGTGCTCGTCCGGGTGGTAGAAATGGTACTGGTCCCAGTCGAGGCGATAGAGGCGCACTGCCGTCGCGAAGAGAACGAGCGCCAGCAGCAACCAGCGGTAGCGATTCATCAGAGGATCAAGGTCGCGAAAATCGGCGCACCGTACCAGATCGAAGCATCAATGCAATGGCGCCTCGTCCTCGATGCGGCGGAGGCGGTAGAGCCAGATCGTGTTGTCGCGCACGACCGACTCCTCACGCGTGTCGTACCAGTCGAGCCGCCGCGTGTTGACGGAGAAGCGATAGGTTGCGACCGGCTCGGCGATCTCGTGCAAGGCTGCGTGGCCGCTGTCCGTCGGCCGTCCGAGCCAGTAGAGCGGCCGCGACGATAGCGCGCCGCGCAGCGCCAGCAGCGACTCGCGCATGGCCGCGTCGAGCACGTAGGCCGGATGATCGGCGAGCCCCCAGAGGGCGATATGGGCCTGACTGTCGACCGCGAACGACGGGTCGAAGATGACGACGGCATCCGGCGGCAGCAAGCCGCCCAACGCGCGGACGTGCTCCACCGTGCCCTGGAGTGGATTGCCGCCGTAGGTCACCGCATTGCGCGTCGCGATTCCCGCGAGGCAGGCGAGGCAGGCGACGCCTGCGAGCCACCGGCGACGGTGCGCGATCTCACCGATCGCCAATCCCGCCGCCAAGAGGATCGCTGGCAGCACCACCGGCACGAAGCGGCGAACTGCCCACAGCGGGGCCGGCGTGACGCGCGGGTCGTAGACGAGCTGGAAGAGGACGACCAACGACAGAAGCAGCGCAAAGCGTTCAGAGCGGCGGCGGCCCGTGGTGGCCCAGAGCACGCCTCCGGCGGCAGCCGCCGCCAGAAGCGGCCATCCGAAGTAGAGCGTGAGCCACTCCATGGACTCGCCGGGCCGCGGCCGCGTCGTCATCACCGTCGCGGCGATGTAGGCGGCGAAGACGGCGGCGGCGCCGATTCGCATCGCACCGCGCGTCCAGCGGTGCGCCCGGGTTGCAGCGGCGCTGGCGGCGACGACCCCCAGCACCGCCGTCGCACCCAGGAGCTGCGGCAGATCACCGAACAGACTCGTCAGACCTCTCTCCAAGAGCGAGAGGACCTCGGCGTAGTAGTGGGTTGGGAACAAGACCTGATGCAGCACCGCCCATAGTGCGACGAGCGCAAAGGCGGGAACGAACCCGCGCGCTGCCGGCCATACGCTCCCAGGCGTGAGAGCTTTCCAGAGCGCGAGGGCGGCGAGCGTGTGGGCGAGCCCGTCGAGCCGCATGAGCCCGGCCATGCCGAAGCCGAGGCCGGCAACGGCTCCGAGCAGGCCGTTGCGCGTGTCGCAGGACGCGGTAGCGGCCGCCAAGCCCGCCCAGAGAAAGAACTGACTCGGCACCTCCGGCATGAGAAAGCGCGAGTACCAGTACTGCGGCGCCGACAGCAGCAGCAGAGATGTGACGAGGGCGGCGGTGACGCCGCCGGAGAGAGTGTAAGCGAAGAGAGCTACGGCCCAGACTGCCAGCGCGGCGAAATAGGGGGCTGGCGCAGCTGCGGCGCCATCGCCACCAATCCTCGTCGCCAATGCCACCCAACTCGATAACAGCGGGTGAAAAGCGGGCAGGACGCGAGGTGAGTCGAGACTGGTGAGGAGCAATCCGCCGGCGGCACGCAGAAACGGAGACCGCCCCGCCTCGATGCCATAGCTCGGGAAGAACGCGGTGCGTGCGTCGCGCGGTATCTCCTCGACCGTCGGATCGACGAACGGAAGGCTGCCGTGGCGAGCGAGAGAGCGGCCACTGGCGATGTAGACGCTCGAGTCCCAGCCAAAGAGAGACGTGTCGAAGGGGGGCCACACCCAGAGGACGACCAATGCGGCGAAACCGATACCGGCGAGATCGGTACGCACGTAGGCCGGCGAACCGTGCCCGCGGCCGGCGAGGGCTGCGCCAACAGCGAGGAAGGCCAGGCAGGTGAGAACGTTGCCGAGCGAGAAGATCCCGGCCTCGGCGAGCGCCAGCGCCGAGAGCCCCACCGCCGTGTTGCCCAGAAGAAGCTCCAGCAGGAGGCGGCCGCGCAGCGGTTCAGCGGGATCCGGGGTGAACAGCCGCAGGAGATAGCGCCCCGGGACATAAGCCATCAGCCCGAGGGCGAGAACGGCGACCAGCGCGGCCATGAGTCTGTCGAGCGTTAGAGGAGGCGGGCGTCAGGGTCAACGTTTGACTGTAGAATAGTCCCTATGGGAGGCTACAATCTTCCTAGATGCGGGTGCGCAAGCTCATCATCCAGGTACCGGCCTACAACGAAGAGGCCACGCTGGAAGCGGCGCTGCGCGAGTTGCCCAAGCAACTCCCGGGCGTCGACGAGATCGAGATCCTCGTCATCGACGACGGCTCGAGCGACGCGACCTCTGTCGCGGCGCGCCGCGCCGGTGCCGATCACGTGCTGCGCTTCTCCAACAACCGCGGTCTGGCGCGCGCCTTCATGGCGGGGCTCGATGCCTCGCTGCGGCTCGGTGCCGACGTCATCGTCAATACCGACGCCGATAACCAGTACCGCGGTGCCGACGTCGCTCGCCTGATCCAGCCGATTCTGGACGGCGAGGCCGACATGGTCGTCGGCGATCGCGATCCGCGCAACGTGCGCCACTTCGGCCTGACGAAGCGTTTGCTGCAGCACTACGGCTCGTGGGTCGTGCGGCAGCTCTCGGGCACGGAGATCCCCGACACGACGAGCGGCTTCCGCGCTCTCTCGCGCGAAGCGGCGCTGCGCCTGAACGTGATGTCGGACTTCACCTACACACTGGAGACCATCATCCAGGCGGGCAAGAAGCGCTTGCCGGTGACGCACATTCCAATCGCCAGCCGCGAGGTGGACCGCGCCTCGAAGCTCGCGCCCGACAACTACTCCTACGTCAAGCGTTCGGTGGCGACGATTCTGCGCATCTACGCGATGTACGAGCCGCTCAAGGTCTTCTCGTACCTCGGCGGCGTGATGCTCCTGATCGGCGGCGCTATCGGCGGCCGATTCCTATACTACTACCTCATGGGAGAGGGCAGTGGTCACGTCCAGTCCCTTCTGCTCACGACGATCCTCGTGGTCATCGGCTTCTTCACCGTGCTCGTCGGCTTGATGGCCGATCTGATCGGCGGCAACCGTGCTCTGCTCGAAGATATCCTCTATCGCTTGCGGCGGATGGAGCTCGACGAGGAACAGGCACCGCGCGAAGCGCAGCCTCCGCCGCGCTCGCGTGCAGAGTTGCAGCGCGTCGAGGGCGGCCGACAGTGACGGCCCCCGCCGTGGTGCCGCGAGTGGCGCCACGCCGGGTGTGTTTCTTCGGTACTTACGCCCGGAGCCACACGTCGAACCTGCTGCTGCGCCAAGCCTTCGCGAACCTCGGGTGGTCGATCGACGAAGTCCACGTCCCGCTCTGGGAGGACACGCGCGACAAGATGCCGGACTACTTCAGCTCGGGCTCGCTGGCGCGCCTCGCTGCACGTTACGCCGGGAGTGCCCTACGGCTCGTGCCGCGCCTCTTCCGCGGCGGCCGCCGCGACCTCTATGTCTGCGGCTTCAACGGTCAGCTCGATACGATCGTGTTGCGGGCGCTGCGCTGGCGCGTGCCCGTGCTCTTCGCGCCGCTGGTGTCGATCACCGAGACGCTCGTGGACGACCGCCAGGTGCACGCCGCGGGTAGCTCGTTGGCGCGCCTCGGCGGCGCCGTGGACCGTCTTTCGCTCGGCGCCGCCACGCGCGTCGTCATCGATACCGAGGCGCATCGTGACTATCTCATCGAGCGGCTCGGTGTGGCACCGGCGAAGGTCGACTGTCGGTACCTCGGAGCTGATCCCAATGTCTTCCGCCCATATCCGCTTCGGCGCGGTGGTCCGTTGCGGGTTCTCTTCTACGGTCAGTTTCTTCCCCTCCACGGTGTCGACACCATTCTCGCGGCGATGGCGGCGTTGAGCTCCGATCCGGGCTTCGAGTTCACCGTCGTCGGCACCGGCCCCGAGCGCCGCCGGGCGCTAGCAGCCGTTCCGCGGCAGGCACTCGACCGCCTTCGCCTGATCGAGTGGGTGTCCTACGAAGAGCTGGGGGAGTTGATCGCTGGCGCCGACCTGTGCCTCGGTACCTTCGGCACCTCTGCCAAGGCTCGGATGGTCGTCCCGAACAAGGTCTATCAGGCGGCGGCGGTGGGAAGAGCCGTGCTGACCTCGGATACGCCGGCGCTGCGCGAAGTCTTCACCCCGCAGCACGACATCGCCGTCTGCTCGCCGTCTGCGGAAGCGTTGGTCGAGGGCATCCGCTGCCTGCGCTCCGATGACGAGCGCGAGCGGATCGCGGCGAATGCAGCGCGGTTGATGGCGACGCGCTTCTCGCCGCAGGCGCAGGCGGAGGCGTTGGACGGGACATTGCAAGCGATGGTGAGGCGGTGACTCAGGTCGCGGCCGTCGTCGTCGCCTGGAACGGAGGCGAGGCGCTCGAGCGTTGCATGAGCAGCTTGCTCGCGCAGGGCTTGCTCCGCATCGTCCTGGTCGACAACGCCTCGCACGCCGCGGAGCGCGCCAGGCTCGACCGACTCTACGGCGGCGTGCCGGAGATCGAGCGGATCTCCCTGACGGAGAACCGCGGCTTCGCCGACGGGGCCGACATCGGCGTGCGGCGGGCGCTCGAGGCCGGTGCCGCCGCAGTCCTGATCGCCACCCAAGACGTGGTCCTCGAGCCCGGCGCTGTTGCGGCACTCGAGGACGCCCTCTGCGAGCACGGCGCCGCGATCGCCGGCCCGCTGGTGATCGACGCCGCGACCGGACGCGAGCTCTCGCGCGGCGAACGACTCATCCCTGGCCTCATCTGCGTGCCGCGCACGCTGCTGCGTCATCGCGGTGGCGCGACGGCGCCCTACGAGGTGTCGGGCATCATGGGCTGCTTGATGCTCGTAAGCGCCGCTTGCGCGCGCGCCACGAACGGCTTCGATCCCGAGTTCTTTGCCTACTACGAGGAAGTCGATCTCTGCCTGCGCGCGCGCGCCCTGGGCTTCCGCATCATCTGTGTTCCGCAGGCGCGCGTCTCGCACGACGGCATGCGCGGTTTCCTCGGCGGCTTCACGCCGCTCGCGGCAGAGCTGAAGGCGCGCAACCTCGTCGTTCTCATGCGCAAGCACGGTACGCCTCTGCGCTGGCTCACCTTCATCCCGACCTACACCGCCTTGGTATTCGCCAGCGCGCTGCTCTATCTCCTCCGCGGGCGCGTTGACATCGTCGCCGCGCTCGTGCGCGGCGTGCAAGGCGGCATGAGCGGTGGGCGGTTCGTTGCCGAGCCCCACGCCGACTAGCATGGACGAAGCTCGCATGCGGATCGGTATCGGCGCGGTGATCCAGTCTACGGGTGGCCCGGCCCGCTACGCGCAGGAGTTGGTCCGCGCTCTCGCCAGTGGCGGCGATGGCGACGAATACGTCGTCTTTACCAACCGGCCCGAGGCCTTCGCGCCGGCGCCCTCGCTTCGCATCGTCGACGTGCCGCTGCGCTCGGCCTTGGAGGAGCCGTTGTGGGATCACCTCCGCATGCCGGCGGCGGCCCGCGGCGAAGGGCTCGACCTCTATCACGGGGTCAAGGGAGCGTTGCCGGTATCGCTGGCTTGCCCGCGCATCGTGACGGTGCACGACCTTGCGGTCTACGCCTGCCCGGAGACGTTCGCCTGGCAGCAACACCTGCACATGCGCCCGCACCTGCGGCTGGCGGCTTTGCAGGCTCGGCGGGTCATCGCGGACAGCGAGGATGCCCGCGCCGACATTTGCACGCGGCTGCGCTTGCCGCCGGCGCGCGTCGTCGCCGTGCCGCTCGGCGTGCGGCACGACGTCTTTTCGCCCGCTCCGCAGCCGGCGGACGACGAGATCGCGCGCCGCTTCGATTTGCCGCCTCGGTTCTTTCTGTATAGTGGGACGATCCAACCCCGGAAGAACGTCGACGTCGTCGTGGATGCTCATGCGCGACTGGCCGGTCTCGATGGCTGGCAACTGCTCATCGCCGGGCGCCTGCGGCCCGACTATCGGCCCGCCTGGCTGCGGCGCCCGCCGCCCGAGGTGCGCTATCTCGGCTCGATCGAGGATGAGGAGCTGGCGGTGCTCTACCGGCGCGCGGGCGCGCTCGTCAGCCCGTCGTCGTACGAGGGCTTCGGTCTGACCTTCCTCGAGGCGATGGCGAGCGGTTGTCCCGTTCTCGGTGCGCGTACGACCTCGGTTCCGGAGGTGGTGGGCGACGCCGGGATCCTGTTGGACGAGCCCGGCGCCGACGCGTTGGCCGATGCCATGCGAGCACTGGCGCAGAACGCCGACCTCCGGAGCGACCTCGCCGAGCGCGGGAAGGCACGCGCTGCGCTCTTCACCTGGGGTGAGACGGCGCGGAGAATGCGCGCCGTCTATCGCGACGTGGTGCTGCATGGCTGAGTTGCCGCGCGTTGCCGTGGTGGTGCTCAACTGGAACGGCACCAATGATACGATCGCTTGCCTCGAAAGCCTGGAGAAGCTCGACTACCCGGCGGCCGAGATTGTGCTCGTCGACAACGGTTCTGAACCGCCCGCGGCTGACACCATCGGTGCGCGCTTTCCCGCGGTGACGCGCATTCAGTTGCCGGAGAATCTCGGCTACGCCGGTGGCAACAATGCCGGCATCCGCTACGCGATGGAGCAGGGTCACGACTACGTCTGGGTGCTGAACAACGACACCGTGGTCACGCCGAGCTCGCTGCGCGAAGCGGTGGAGGTGGCCAGGGCCGACACGCGCATCGGCGTCGTCGGGGTCAAGATCCTCGCCATGGAAAAGCCGGATCGGGTTTGGGTCGCCTACGGGCAGGTGACCTATCGGCAGTCGCTGGTACGTCTGATCGGCTACTTCTGGCTCGACGACGGGCGCTTCGACACGCAGCGCGACGTCGAATGGGTTCCCGGTACGGCGATGCTGCTGCGCCGCGAGGCAATTGAGCAGCTCGGCGGCTTCGACGAGGAGTACTTCGCCTACCACGAGGACGTCGACTGGTGCACCGCCGCCGGGCGCCGCGGCTTCCGCATCGTTTTCGCGCCGCAGTCGGTCATCTACCACAAGGGCCATCAGAGCTCGGGCGGAAGAGTCTACGTTTCGCCGCGCCAGTATCTGGCGGGGCGTAACATGGTCCTCTTCGTGCGCAAGCACGGGAGTCTCGCCGAGCGCGCCAAGTTCGCCTTCTTTGTCCTCAGCACGCTGCCGCTCCAGTATCTCCGCCGCCTGCTCACCGGCGAACAGCGAGGGGTGGTGCTCAAGGTGCGCGGCATGCTCGATGCCCTACGCCGCCGCCCGATCCCGCTCGAAGAGCTAGGCCTGCGGCGCCCGCGCTCGTCGGGCGTAGGCTGATCGCTATGCCCGCCAACTCGACCTCCACCATGCGAGACTCGAAATGGCCGTGCGTCGGCGTCGTCATCCTCAACTGGAACGGGCGCGACGACGTGCTGAATTGCGTGTCGACGCTGCCGCGCCTCGACTACCCCAACTACTTCGCCACGGTGGTCGACAACGGCTCGTCCGACGGCAGCGTCGCCGCTCTGCGCGAGCGCTTTCCACAGCAGCGTGCGCTGGTGATGGAGAAGAACCTAGGATTCTGTGGTGGTAACAACCGGGGCATCGCCGATGCGTTAGAGCACGGTGCGGACTACGTCCTCCTGCTGAACAACGACACCGAGATGCACCCGGCACTTCTGCGCGAGCTCGTCGAAGTCGCGGCGAAGGACGCGCGCATCGGCGCCGTCGGTGCCAAGAACCTGCGCCTCGAGAACCCGAGACAGGTCTGGGGCGCCTATGGTGAGCTGACGTACGGCAGCGAGCTGGTTTACGTCCAGGGCCGAAGTCAGCCCGACGGCCCGGTGTACGAGGAGGTGCGCGACGCCGACTGGGTAATCGGCAACGGCTTGATGATGAGCCGGGCCGCCGTCGAGCGCATCGGCGGCTTCGACGAGACCTTCTTCGGATATCACGAGGACGTCGATTGGTGCGCGCGGGCTCGACAGGCGGGATTTCGCGTAGTCTTCAACGGCCGCGCGATCATCTTCCACAAGGGTTTTGGCGCCGCCGATCCGTCGCGGCCGATCAAGTTTCCGGTGCTCTATTTCCTCGGGCGCAACGGCATCCTGTTCGCGCGCAAGCACGGGTCGCCGCTGCAGCGAGTCCGCTACGCCACTCTGTTTCTGGCGCGCGTGGCACGGCTCTTCGTCCTCGGACGGCTGGGGCGCGAGGAGCGCGAGTCTTACCGCTGGCTGCTGCGCGGCTTCTACCACGGCTTGACCGGCAGACTGGTCCTGGAGGAGTTGAAACTGCAATGACGCTGCACGCGACCCAACCCCCAACCCGCAGCCCCCGGAACTCCGCGTGAGCTTCAAGTACTACACCGTCAACGTCGGCGTCGAAGCCAGCCAGATCTGGTGGAGCAACGACACGGCGCGAGAGCACGTCGCCCTCTGCGAGTACGAGACCACGCTCCAGGTCTTCCTCGACTCCCTGCCGCGCGACGAACCCATCCTGGACGCCGGCTGCGGTCTGGCGCGCTGGGTGATCTACCTACGCCAGCGCGGCTTCGATGTTCTCGGGGTGGACTACGCCCATGGCGCGTTGAAACAGGCGCGCACGGAGTATGGCGATCTGCCTCTGTTCACAGCAGATACGACCCGCCTGCCGGTGCGCGACGGAGCCCTCGGCGGCATCATTTCACTCGGCGTAGTCGAGCATACGGAGAGCGGGCCGGTGCCGGCGCTGCGCGAATTGTGTCGGGTGCTGCGGGCAGGCGGCGTCGCGCTGGTCTCCGTACCCTATGACAACCCGTGGCGGCGCCTCTTGATCAATCACCTGCGGCGCTTTCGCGACTGGCAGAAGCGGCGTGCCGGTCTGAATCTCGAATTCGCCGAGTACCGCTTCAATGCCGGCGAGCTCCGCGGTTTCCTCGAGCAGGCAGGCTTCGAGGTGCTGTCGATTCACGCTGACGACTTCCGCGCGCCCCTTGGCAAGGGGCTGTGGGTGGATTCGTCGTCGTTCTTCGGCTACCGCGTCGGCTTCTTCGAAATGGCGGAAGGCCACGGGCGCTGGGAGCTGAACCCGCGCGGCCTGCTGATGCAGCGCCTGGCCAACGCGATCTCGCCGTGGACAACGGCGGCTGGAGTCCTCGCGGTCGCACGGCGACGGTGACGGGCGATGCGCGTCGCCGTCGTCATCCCGATGTGGAACCAGGTCGAGCTGACGCTGCGCTGCCTGCGCAGCCTCGAGGCGCTGACCCATGCGCCGACCCGCGTCTACGTCGTGGACAATGCGTCGGAGCCCGATCCAACCGCTGCTCTGCTCCAGGTACGCGCCGACGTGACGGTGCTGCGGCAAGCGGCGAACCTGGGATTCGCCGGCGGTTGCAACGCGGGCATCGCGCGGGCGATCGCCGACGGCGCGGAAGCTGTGCTCCTCCTCAACAACGACGCGTACGTCGCGCCCGAGTTGCTGGCGCATCTGGTTGGTGGACTATCGGGTGGTGAGCGCATCGCCGCCGCCGGGGCGAAGACGCTGACCGACGAGACGCCGCCGCGAATCCACGCCGCGTACAACGTCCTCACTTTCCACGCACCGCTGGTGCGGGTCGAGGGCTGGCTCGAGCCGCGCACGGAGAAGTTCGGCGAAGAGCGCGACGTCGACAGCGTCTCCGGCGGCGCCATCCTGTTGCGGCGCAAGGCGCTCGAGGACATAGGCCTCTTCGACGAGGAGTACTTCGCCTACCACGAAGACGTGGACTGGTGTGCACGGGCGCGTCGAGCGGGGTGGCGCATCCGCTATGTGCCGGAGGCGATCAACTACCACCGTATGCACGCCTCGACCGGCGGCGGCTACGGCGGGCCGATCGTCTATCTCACGTCGCGGAATGCTGTGCTCTTCGTCCGCAAGCACGGGAGCCTCGGCCAGCGGCTGGCGTTCGCGGTCTACACGCTGGGCAATCTCATGAAGGAGTTCGCGCTGCGGGCACGCCGCGGCGAGCTGGCCGCGTATCGCTGGCGTTTGCGCGGCCTCGTCGACGGGCTCTTCGGCCGTCCGGTGCCGCTCGCCGAGCTCGGGCTTCGACCGCGTCCCGGCGACTCTTGATGCGAGCCGCGCCATGCTCGCCGCGGAGCCAGCGGCGAGCTGCAGTGCGGGTCACCGGGGACTGAGCCGGCCGCCCAGCAATCCCACGTTGCGGTCCGCCGCAGTGTAGAGCCAGGCAGGCTTGTAGGCGCGAAACTCGGCGCCGCGGCGCGCGAGGACGTAGAGCTGATGGCCGTAGTCGAGGCCGTACCACCAGCCCAACAGCTTCTCGAGCACGCGCTGGAACATCGGCGCGGTGGCGCCGGGCGGCGCGGCGTTCTCGACCAGGAGACGCTCGACGATGAAGCCGCACCCGCGCAGCAGGTCGGCGACTTCAGCCGAGGTGTATTCGCGGTTGTGGCGCCAGGTGGGACCGAAATCGGCTTCGTAGGCGTGGTAGACGTTGCGGCCGTGGACGAGGTGCAGGAGGTTGACGACGTTCGCAACGTTCGGCGTCGTGAGAACGAGCCATCCGCCCGGCTTCAAAACGCGGTGGATCTCGCGAAGCATCGCGACCGGGTCCGCGGTGAGATGCTCGAGCAGCTCGCAGCAAAGCACCCCGTCGAAGCTCTCGCCGGGATGAGGTAGGGGTGCACGCTCGACGTCGCACAGCAGTGACGTCAGCGCATGCGACTCGCCGAGAGCCGGTAACTCGAGCGTCTCGCGGTACTCGCCCGCGTCGGAGGGGAAGTAGTCAATCAGGCTGAGATCATACGGACGATAGCGCTCCATCAAGAGTGTGAACGTGAACGGCCGGGCGCCGAGCTCGAGGCAACGCTGGCCTGGGGCGCCCGCGGGCACGAGATCGAGGGTGCGCTGGAAGCGCGGCAGGTTGACCTCGACCCAGACGCGATGGTCCTCGGGGCGCGGCTGCTGCACCGCGAGCAGATAGCGGCGCAGATCTTCGTAGCTCGGCGCCACGGCGCGCGGAACCAGCGAGCGATGCTCAGATCGGCTGGCTGAAAGGTGAGTTGTCGAAGTTTGGCTGCAACACCACGTCGAGCGGCGTCTCGGGGTGCACGGCCGCCTTGATTCGCCGCGTCAACCGCGCCGCGAGCTGATAGTACGTCGACCAGACGCTCATCGCGACGACGTCCGGCTTCAGACGCGTGATGAGGTCGACGACGAGATCCTCGTCCTTCGCCGTCGGTTCGGCGTAGGTGAAGTAGTTCTTGAAGAAGACGGAATGGACCTCGTGCCCGCGTTGCTTCAAGAGCGGGTGAAAGATGCGGAGCGCATGCGACTGGTAGTTGTAGAAGCCCACAAGCACCACGCGCAATGGCCGACCGGCCGCCCGTGCGTCGAGAGGATTTGGCGACATCGTCCCTTTTGAGAGACTCCCACTTCCCATTCGAGCTTGTCAAGAGAGAAGCGGGGAGGGGAGATGCGAAGCTGGGCAAGAAATCGGGGTCGGACTACAATCCGGCCTTGCGTCCGCCGATCGCGCGAAGGCTCGCGGGCGGCGCGATTCCTTTTGCAAATCACTCCTCTCTCGCTAGCATGCGCGGATACCATGTCTGACGCCTCCGCGCCGCATGTCGCCGTCGTGATCCTCACGTGGAACGGGAAGAGCGATGTCCTTCACTGCCTCTCTACCCTGTCGCGTGTCCGCTACCCCAACTGGAGCGCGACGGTCATCGACAATGCTTCGCGCGACGGCACCCCGGAGGCGATCGCCGAGGCGTATCCGAGCCAGCGCGTGCTCGTGATGGAGAAGAACCTCGGCTTTTGCGGCGGCAACAATCAAGGTATCGCCGACGCGTTGGAACGCGGCGCCGACTACGTGTTGCTCCTGAACAACGACATCGAGTTTCACCCCGATCTCTTGACCGAACTCGTCCGGGTCGCTTGCAGCGACGCCCGGATCGGCGCGGTGGGCGCCAAGAACATCAAGATGGAAGACCACTCGAAGGTCTGGGGCGCCTACGGCGAGCTGACCTACGACCACGAGCTCGTGCACGTCGTCGGTGCACGCAAGGCCGACGGTCCGGAATTCACCTGCGTGCTCGACGTCGACTGGGTCATCGGCAACGGCGTGATGATGAGCCGGGCAGCCCTGCAGCGCATCGGTGGCTTCGACGAGAACTTCTTCGGCTACCACGAGGACGTGGATTGGTGCGAGCGCGCTCGCCACGCCGGGTTCCGCATCGTCTACAACGGTCACGCCGTCATCTACCACCGCGGCTTTGGTGCCTCGAATCCCGATTCGAAGATGCCCTTCCCCGTGCTCTACTTCCTCGGCCGCAACGGCGTGGTGTTCGCGCGCAAGCACGGTACGCCCTGGCAGCTCGCCCGCTTCGTCACCAGCTTCAGCGCGTACATTACGCTGCACGCGATCTGGGCTGCGATTACGCGCGACAAGGTGAAGCCGTGGCTCTGGCTGATGCGCGGCTTCGCCGACGGCATGCTCGGCCGTCTACCTCTGCGCCAGCTCGGCTTGCAGTAGACCGGAAAGCGATCGTGGCGCGCGAACGGACCTTTCTGGCGCGACTGGCGAGCAACACCGCGATCGGCTTCGTCGGCAACGTCATTCAGCGCGGGCTCTCCTTCATTGCCACGCTGATCCTCGCCCGCGGTCTCGGCGGCGAGGGCTTCGGCCTCTATTCGTACGTCGTCTCGTACATGTTCCTGTTCGCCTTCCTCGGCGACCTGGGCGTCGAGCGCGTGGTGACGCGCGAAGTCGCGCGCGATCCGGCGCGGGCAGGCGAGCTCCTCGGCAGCGCGCTGGTCGTCAAACTCGCGCTTTCGGGGCTGGCGATGATCGCCGCGGTCGCGACGGCGCTGGCGATCGGGATGGAGCGCGCCGCCTTCCACTGTGTCGTGCTGGCGTCGCTCGGGCTTCCGATGTCGATCGAGCTCATCTTTCGCGGCTACTTTCAGAGCCGCTACCAGGTGGCGTACACGTACGCGATCAATCTGCCCACCACGTTGATCTTCATCGCCGGCGCGCTGGCGGTCGTCGCTCTCGGGTTGCCGGTTTATGCTCTCTTCATTGTCGGCCTCGCCACTGCGCCGCTGATCTTGGCAGCGCTGTTCTGGCTGAGTCGCTATCGCATGCAACTCCGTTTCGAACCGCGCTGGCGCACGATGCGCGGGATGCTGCGCGATTCGGCGGCGCTCGGCGGGTTCATCTTTCTGTTCGCGCTGTCGATGCGTCTCGACCAGCTGATGCTCCATCACCTCTCGGGGGATTTGGCGGTGGGCTGGTACGCCGTCGGCGTGCGCCTCAGCGAAGCGTTGGGACTCGTGCCCGAGGCGCTCATGATGACGCTCTTCCCGCTTCTGGTGAGCAGCGAGCACGCGGCGCCGGAGCGCTTCCATCATACCTATCGTCTCGGCTTCAAATATCTCGCCGCGGCCAGTGTGCTCTTCGCGACCCTTCTCACCATCCTGCGCGAACCCGTGGTGGTCTTGCTTTTCGGGCCCGACTACGTGCCCGCAGCGCCGTCGCTCGCCGTTTTGGCCTGGAACATGTTCTTCGGATACCTCGGTGTCATCTATCTGAGCTTGTTCATCGCCCAAGCCCGACAGCGGCTCCTGCTGTTCGTGAGCGCGGTGGCCCTCGCGGTCAACATCGTCCTGAACCTGCTCTGGATCCCGCCCTATGGCGCCACCGGTGCCGCCGCCGCCACGTTGGCGGCGAACGCCGCCGGATTCGCCTGCTGGCTCATCCTGATCGAAACGCGGCCGTACATGATCACCTGCATGCGCGAATCGTGGCGCTCGCTCGCCGCCGCCGGAATTGTGGCTCTGGGTCTCTGGGAGAGCGGTATCTCGGGGATGCCGGCCGGCCTGCTGTTCGTGGCGCTCTACCCGGCGCTGCTCTGGGTTCTGGGCGGCGTGCTGTGGAGCGACGTCCACCTCGTCCAGCGGCTCTTCGCAACGCAAAACGCGCAGGGAGTGAGCTGACCCGGTATGCGCAGGGCAGCGGCGGCCGCCGCGCTCCTCGCCGCCGGCGCGATCCTCGGCGTTGCCGCGGTCGAGATCGGGTTGCGCCTGAGCGGCGTCGGCAGCGAGTTCGTCACCCGCGACGCCGTGATCGGCTATCGATTGACGCCGAAGTTCACCCGCGTCCTCACCCAGTTCGAGAAGGCAGGCTGGTCGATCGAGGCTCGCACCGACGACCTGGGACTGCGGCGGGACGGAAACGCGACGGTGGAGAAGCCCACGGGCGTTCGGCGCGTGCTGATCCTCGGCGACTCGCAGACCGAAGGCATCGTGGAGAACGCTGAGACGTACGCGGCGGTGCTGGAGCACCTTCTGTCGACGGCCGCCCTCGGCGGCGTCGAAGTCCTGAACGCCGGCGTCAGTGGATACTCGCCGCTGCTCGAGTATCTGTGGCTGCGCGAATGGGGAGCGCGACTCGAACCCGACGTCGTCGTCGTGGCGCTCTACGATGGCAATGACGTCGGCGAGCTGACCGCCCGTGAGGCCAGCTTCGGCGGCTTCGGCCCCTGGGTCCGCATCGCGAGCATGGCGCGCGACCGTGACGGCTGGACGATACAACGCCCCGGCGTGCCGAGCGTTCTCGCCGCGGCGGACCACTGGCTGCAAGCGCATCTGCGCGCCTATGCTCTCTTGCGCAAGCGCGTGCGATTGCGCCACAGCGGGCCGCCGGAGGCGACCGCCGCGGCGGCGGCCGAGTGCTTCGGCTGCCTACAGGCCCTGTGGCAGCCGTGGCTGGCGCAGGAGAAGCCGGAGCAGTACGCGGATGCCTGGCTCGAGTTGCGCGATCTTCTCCCGCGCTTCGCCCGCCTCGCGGCCGAGATGCGCGCGCGTCTTCTGATCGTCGTGCTGCCGACCAAGCTCGAGGTCGACGCCGATGTTGCGCGTGACAAGGTCGCGGCAGCGCGCACGACGTTGGGACTGCGGCAGGATCCCACCGCCTTCGCCGCCGACGTGCGCGCCCGCCTGTTGGCCGAGTCCGTGGCCGCCGGGATCGAGGTCGAGGACTTGGCACCGGCACTTCAGCGCGCCGCCGACGACGACGGACGACCTCTCTATTGGAGTCAGGACTGGCATCTGAACCCTGCCGGCAACCGCGTCGTCGCTGAGGCGTTGGCGCCGGTGGTCGCCGACCTCTTGCGTGGGAAAGGTGCCACCGCACCGTGATGCGCCGCTGGAAGCCGGTGATTTACATCGCGCAACTCATCCAGTAGCATTTCGCGTCGACCGCATGCGCCGCAGCGCCTTGATCTTGGCGGCCGCACTGGCCGCGTGCCGGAGCTCTCCGAGCATGGCTCCTCCCGTGCTGACGCTTCTGCCCGCCGCGTTCGAAGGCGGCTCGCAACGCGGCGACGCATGCTGTCTCCGTCCGGGGGAGGCGGCTGCGGCGCGCGTCTATGCGCAGGGGTCGCCGCTGACCTTCACCGTGCGTGGCGCGTCTACAGGGCGCGTCGAGGTCGAGGTCGTACTCGGTGAGGAGGCGTTGCCGCGGCAGCAGGTGCCGCAGACCGACTCGTTCGAACTCACGTACCAGGCCCATCCGCCGCGTGGCGAGCAGGCACTGCGCGTATCGTTGCCGCGAAGCGCGAGCGCGGACCTCTGTATCTCCGAAGTCGCGTTGAAACAGCCGTGAAGCGGATGGGCCGACGGGGAGGTGCTTTGGCGGCATGTGCGCTGCTCGCCGCCGTGACCTACGGGCTCTGGCCGGATCGGCGCCCGAATCTGCTCTGGATCACGGTCGACGGCCTGCGGCCCGACCGGCTCCCGGCCTACGGCTACGCCGCCGGCGTGACGCCAGCCATCGACTATCTCGCCCGGCACGGCGTGGCTTTCAATGCGGCGTTCACGGATGCGCCCTGGACGACGGCCTCGGTAGCATCGGCGATGACCGGCCGCTTCGGCATCCATCACGGCTTGCGCACGCGATTCTCGCGGCTGCCTGAAGGCGAGACGACGCTGGCGGTGATTCTGCGCGCGGGCGGCTACGACACTGCCGCCATCGTCGGGAGCTTCGCGTTGGATCACGTCTACGGCTTGGATCGCGGCTTCGCCGTCTACGACGATCACTATGATTCGCCGCTGATGGATCTGGGAGAGCGAGTTGCTCTGCCGAGCGCCTGGCACGCGGACGCCGACGCGCAACGGACATACCTTCTGCGGAAGAGTCGCGCCGACAGCATTCGCAGCGATGCCGCTGTCGGCGATGCCGCCGTCGCCTGGCTTCGCCGCGCCAGCCGGATGAAGCCGTACTTTCTCTGGGTCCACTTCTTCGGCGCCGCGACGCGCCAGATCGGTGGTGAGGACGGGGCTGCGACGGCGGCGCGCGTGCTCTCCGGTTACGATTCGAATGTCGCCACACTCGACGTCGAGATCAGCCGCATTCTCGACGAGCTGCGCCAGCGCGACGAGCTGCAGCGTACGATCGTCGTCTTGCAGGGGACATACGGCGAGGGGCTCATGCAGCACGATGAGCTCGACCACGGCACGGCGCTCTACGATTCCGTCCTGCGCGTGCCTGTCATCGTCAGCTGGCCGGGACGCTACACCGGGCGTCGCGTCACGGAGACGGTGCGCACCGTCGACCTGACGCCGACATTGCTGGAGCTCGTCGGCATCGCGACGCCCGCGGGCGTCGACGGCCGCAGCGTCGCGCCGGCTCTGCGCGGCGAGAGCGTCAGCTCACCGCCGCTGGTGGCCGAAACCTGGTACCCCGCCGAAGGGAGCATCGTCCTCTTCAATCCGGAGAAGAAGCGGCCGCCGGGCCTGTGGAAGCGGGCGGTTCGCAACGAGCGCTGGAAGTACATGCGGGCAGACCCGCATCTGTTCATCGACTTCAGCCAGCCGCGGCCGCTGCCAGCCGACGCCGAGAGCTACCGCTCCGAGCAGCTCTTCGACCTGACGGCGGATCCGGGCGAGACGAGAAACGTCGCCGCCGAGCATCCCGAGGTGGTGGAAACACTCCGCCGGAGGGTCGAGAGCTTCCCGCCGTTGCCGCCGCCCGCAGCGAGTCGGGAGAACTGACTCTACGAAGGCGCCGAGGAGGCGCCGCCCTCGCCGAGCGCGGTGCGCGGCTCGGAAGTCGCCTTCGCCGGCGAGGGCGGCGGCAGCTTGCGGAACACGCGCACCTTCTGACAGTCGGTGCAGAAGTGCCCCGCCGGAAGGGGCGAGTCCGGTTCGGTCCAGATGCGGCGCGCGGCGATGAACTTGTCGTTGTTCCACAGGCGCGCGAACGAGCCCGGTGCCCAGTCGTCGAAATCGTCGTGCTTGTAGAAGCCCATGCAGCACGAGGCCATGCCGCCGTCCCAATGGAAGACGGCCTTGTTCCAGAGCCAGACGCAGCGGTTCGGATGCATCTTCAGGTAGCCGAAGTTGTAGTCGCCCTTGGGCGCCCAGCTCGGATCGTCGCAGAGCCCGCCGCCGACCGTGAAGTCGTCGACGCCGAGATCACGCGCGAGCGCGCGTGCCTCGTCGATGCGCCCCTCGTTGTGGGCGAAGACGAGATAGCGCCAGGCGAGGTGGGGTGTCGCGCTGGCCATCTCGCGCTTCAGGCGGACGAAGCTGCGCAGGTTGTGCATGACCAGATCGAAGTTGCCGCCGCGCCGGTAGACTTCGTAGGAGGCCTGGTCGGCGCCGTCGACGGAGGCGGTCAGAAACGTGAGGCCGGCGCCGATCAGCGC
>Ga0187894_10003423_pt1 | contig 17794 bp, 4 predicted proteins | sample GBC1701081metaG_FD_136650 | JGI IMG/M metagenome (GOLD analysis project Ga0187894, IMG submission 136650) | White microbial mat communities from a lava cave in the Kipuka Kanohina Cave System on the Island of Hawaii, USA - GBC170108-1 metaG ...
CACCGTCGAGCACGTCCGCGCCGTCGCCGCCCCGGAGCGTGTCGTCGCCGTCGCCGCCGGCGAGGACATCGTCGCCGCCGTGGCCGTAGAGCTCGTCCTGCCCGCCGCGGCCGTCGAGAGCATCCGCGCCCGCCGTACCGGCGAGGACGTCGTCGCCTTCGGTCGCCTCGCTCGCGACGGCCTCGAGGTCGTTCACGCCCCACACGGTGCCGTCCCCGAAGCGAACCGCCTCGATGCGGGCGGACGCGGTCAGCAGGAAACCGCGCACGGTGAGCGAATCGCCGGTCGCATCCGCGACGAGGACGAGGTCACCGGTGGCGGTGCGCGCCATGCGCACGTCCGCCGGGAGAAAGCCGGTCACTTCGACCCGGTCCGCCGCGCCCGCGAGATCGATGATCGTGTCCTGGCCGATGCCCGGACGGAGGAAATACGTGTCGCTGCCTTCCCCGCCGAGCAGCCAATCCGGCGCGGCCCACCACTCGCCGTCGCCCGGGTCCAGGACGTCGTCGCCCTCGAAGCCGTGGAGCTCGTCCGCCCCTTGCGTCCCGGCCAGCGCGTCGGCGCCGGCCGTACCGAGCACGGGACTCGCCCACTGGTCGCCGACGAGCCTGAGCCCGATGTCCGCCCCGTCCCAGACCGTACCGTCGGCGAAGGCGATGCGGTCGATGGCCGCATCGAACCAGAGCACGTCGGAGGAGCCGGCGAGCGCGAGCGAACGGGTCCAGGCATCGCCGCGCAGGAACACGTCGCGCGGCGTGACGTCCCGACCGAGCACAACCGTGTCGATGTCCGCTGCGCCCCAGCCGTAGTCGTACGCGTAGTCGCGGCCGGACCCGCGGCCGAAGAGATAGGTGTCGCTGCCCTCTCCGCCATACAGCCCGTCGTCGCCCGGGCCGCCGTCGATCGCGTCGTCACCCGCGTCCCCGTACAGCTGGTCGTCGCCGCCGCCACCGCCGATGCGGTCGTCGCCGCCCGCGCCGGACACCAGGTCGGCGCCGGCCGCGCCGGCGAGGACGTCGGCGTCCTCCGTGCCGTGCAGCTCGACGCTCTCGGCGGCACCCGCCGCCGCGTGCCCGGCGAGCGCCGCCGCATCCCAGACGGTGCCGTCGGCGAACTCGACCGTGAACGGCAGCTCGGCCGGGCCGCCGAACGGGTACATGACGATCTCGACCGCGTCGTTCGTGTCGCGCACCGCGATCCGCAGGCTCCAGGACCAGTAGTCTTGAACGATGACGTCCGCCGGCGCGATGTCCGCCGCAACGCGGATGACGTTCACCTCGCCGTCGTGGTCCCACTCGGCGATCTGGTCGCGGTCACCGCCGCGCGCGAGGCGATACACGTCGCTGCCAAGTCCCCCGTCGAGCGAGTCGCGGCCGGCGCCGCCGTCGAGCAGGTCGGCGCCTTCCCCGCCATAGAGCCAGTCATCCCCGTCGTCGCCGTACAGCCGGTCGTCACCGGTCCAGTCCTGGAGGTAGTCGCGGCCAGCGCCGCCGTGGAGCTCGTCGTCGCCGGCGTCGCCGTAGACGTAGTCGTCGCCGCCCCGGCCCTCGAGCAGGTCCGCACCCGCGCCGCCGACGAGCTGGTTGCCGCGGTCGTTGCCGACGCCGTGGACCGGGTCGGCGGTGTAGAAGTAGAGGTTCTCGACGGCATCCGGAAGGGCGTAGTACGCGGTGTAGCTGTAGACCGAGTCGTGCCCCTCCAGGACCGCCTCGACCACCAGGTCGGCGGGATCGTCGATCACGTAGGTATCGCTTCCGGGTCCGCCACGCATCTCGTCCGCGCCGCCTGCGCCGTCGAGCCAGTCGGTGCCCGCGAAGCCGATCAGCACGTCCGCGCCGTCGGTCCCGTACAGGTAATCGTCGGCGTCGGTGCCCTCGATCGGGCCGCCCGGCGCGACGACCAGGTCGAACGCAGCGCTCGCAGTGGCGCCCCAGCCGTCCACCGCGGTGAGCGTCAGCGTGAAGGTGCCGACGTTGTCGGGCTCCCCGTACAGCGTCAGGGTCGACGAGTCGAGCCAGAGCCACCATGGAACGTCGCCCTCGACGTAGTACCAGAGCGAGTCGCCCTCATCGATGTCCGCGAAAACGTCCGCCGGCAGCGCGACCTCGAAGGACTCGCGCGCGACCGCTTCGAGGTCCGGCAGCTCGCCCACGACGAACGGGGCGTCGTTCTCCGGCCAGACTCCCACCCAGACGGTGGCCGTACCGGTGCCACCCTGACCGTTGGTCACCTCGTACTCGAAGCTCGCGGTGCCGTTGAAGTCGGCATCGGGCAGGAAGGTGACGAAGCCCGACTCGTCCAGGCTCACCGTGCCGTTCGCGGCGTTCCCGACCGACACGGCCGTGAGCAGCCAGGACTCCGCGCCATCGTTCCAGACGAGATCGGTGGCGAGGAATGCGAGCGCGCCGTCCTCGCCGATCCAGACCCAGTCGTCCGACGGTTCGACTGGCGCGACCGGCGCCTCCGCCACGGTCAATGTGAACCGGTCGGTCGCGGCGCGGAGCGTGGTGTCGATCGCGGTGAGCTCGATCGTCAGCACCGCGGCGTCGCCCGGCCAGGGCGCGCCGGAGAGGGTGAAGGACCACGGGTCGAACACGAGCCAGCCGGGCAGCGGATCGCCGCCGGCGAGCGAAGCGGTGAGCGCGAGCGCGTCACCATGGACGAGATCGTCGTCGGCGAACTGGTCGAACGAGCCGGCGTGGCTGAACCACTCGCCTTCGGTCGCCGTGAGATCGGGCGTCCCGCTCACGAGCACCGGCGCGTCCGGGGTGTTCTCGACGGTGAGCACGATCGTCGCCGTGGCGCTCAGGCCGGTCGAGTCGGTCGCGGTGAGGAGCAGCTCCACCGTCCCGACATCCTCGTTCGCCGGCGTGCCGCGGAAACGCACGAAGAAGTCGTCGAACCCGAGCCACGCCGGCAGCGGCGAGCCGTCGGCCTGCGACGCCGAGTAGATCAGCACGTCACCGGCGTCCGGGTCGACGAACGCTTCCGGCGGTACGCCAAGCGACCACTCCTCGTCCTCGAACGCCGTCTGCGGCGCCGGTGCCTGCACGAGCACCGGCGCGTCCGGGCTGTTCGCGACCTCGATCTCGAGCGTCGCCGTGGCCGTCGCGCCGGCCGAGTCGGTGGCCACGATCTCGACGGTCAGGTTCTGCAGATCGGCGTCGGTCGGCGTGCCGCCGAACAGTCCGCCCGCCGGGTCGAGGGTGAGCCAGGCGGGCAGCGCGGCGCCGCCGGCGAGCTGCGCGGTGAGCGTGAGGCTGTCGCCGGGGTCTTCGTCGAAGAAGAAATCGGCCGGCAGCGCGTACGCGAACGGGACATCCTCTTCCGCCCGCTGCCGCGGCAGCGCGCCGGTGACGACCGGCGCGTCGTTCACCGCGACCAGCTCCACCACGAACGGGATCGAAGCGCTCTCTCCGGCGCGGTCGGTGGCGACGAGATAGAACTGGTACAGCCCGACATCGCCGTTCTTCGGCTCGGCGGCAAATCCCCCGCCCCAGTCGAACACCGTCATCCACGGCGGCGGCGGGTTGTCCCCGCCGAGGTAGCGGATCGAGTGCGTGAGCACATCGCTCGCGTCGGGGTCGGCGAACAGGTTGCCGACGACGAAGGCAACCGCCACGCCGACGTCCTCGACCGCCCGGATCGTGCCGAGCGAGTCGTAGCGCGCGACCGGCGGGTCGTTGACGTTCACCACGGCGAGGGTGAACTCGTCCGAGGCGCTGCGGCCCGTCGGGTCGGTCGCCGTGATCAGGATCCGGTGGTCGCCGACGAGATGTGCGGTCGGGTGACCGGCAAGGGTCAGCGTGGCCGACTGGAAGGACAGCCAGCCGGGTAGCGGCGAACCGTCGGCGAGGCTCGCGCCGTAGGTCAGCGTCTCGCCGGGATCGGGGTCGACGAACACGTCGGCCGCGAGCGCGATCTCGAACGCTTCGTTTTCGGCCACGCTCCGGTCGGCGAGCGGGGTCGCGACCCGCGGCGCATCGGGTGTGCCGGCGACCTCCAGCTCGAACGGCAGCAGCGTCTGGGCGCCTGCGCGGTCGGTCGCGGCGAGCAGCAGGCTCACCAGGCCGGTACCGTCGTCGCCCGGGGTGCCCGACAGATCCCCGGTCAGCGGATCGATGCTCAGCCAGGCAGGCGGCGGTCCCGGGACGGTGTCGAACCCGATCAGGCTGTAGGCGAGCTCGTCGCCCGGATCGATGTCGGTGAACAGACCCTCGGGCAGCTCGAATGCGAACGCCACGTCCTCGATCGCCTGCAGGCGGCCGATCAGGCCGGTGCTCGTCGGGGAGTCGTTGGTGTTGCGCGCCTCCAGGTCGAACGGCACCGCGATGCTCGCGCCGCCCGAGTCGGTCGCGACGAGCTCCAGCCCGACCGTGCCGACGACGCCGTTCGGTACCGTGTAGACCACCGTCGGTCCGGCCGGGTAGAAGGCGATCCAGTCGGGCAGCGGCTCGCCCGAGGCGAGGCGCAGCCCGAAGCTCAGCGTGTCGCCGGAATCCGGATCGCTGAAGAGCGTCGACTGCTGGAAGGTGAGCTGGCCCAGGACGTCCTCGTCGGCAACGTGGCGCCCCAGATACGCGTACTTCGAGACCGGCGGGTCGTTCGTGTTCGCGACCGACAGGGTGAAGGTGTCCGAGGCCTGCCTCAAGGTGGCGTCGATCGCCGTCACCTCGATCTCGAGCTCGCCGACATCGGCATTGGTCGGCGTACCGCTGAACGTGCGGGTGATCGGGTCGAACCCGAGCCACGCGGGCAGCGCGCCCCCGCCTGCCAGCCCCGCCGCGTAGACGAGCGTGTCCCCGACATCCGGGTCGGCGAACGCCGTCGCCGGCACGGTGAAGCTGAACGCCGCATCCTCGAGCGCCGCCTGGTCGGCGATCGGTTCGGCGAGGAGCGGCGCGTCCGGGGTGTTCGCAACCTCGATCTCCAGCAGCGCCGTGGCGGTGGCCCCCGCCGCGTCGGTCGCGACGAGCTCGATCGAGAGCGCGCCAACGTCGCCGTTCGCCGGCGTGCCGCCGAACAGGCCCGTCGCGGGGTCGAAGACGAGCCAAGCGGGGAGTTGAGCACCACTCGCCAGCCGCGCCGCCAGCGTCAGGCTGTCGCCAGGATCCTCATCGCTGAAGAGGTCCCCCGGCAGCGCATAGGCAAACGCCGCATCCTCGTCGGCCCGCCGACGCTCGAGCGTCCCGGTCACGCCCGGCGCATCGTTCGTGTCGGCGACCGTGAGGGTGAAGGTGTCCGAAACGTGTGCACCGGCGTCGTCGGTCGCCGTCACCTCGATGTCCACTGGGCCGACGTCGGCGTTGGCCGGCGTGCCGCTGAAGGTGCGGGTGATCGGGTCGAAGGCGAGCCAGGCCGGCAGCGCACCACCCCCCGCGCGGGTCGCCGTGTAGGCGAGCGCGTGCCAGGGATCGGGGTCGCGGAAGGTTGCGCGGGGCACGGCGAAGACAAGGGCGGCATCCTCGATTGCCGTCTGGTCGCCAATCGCCGCATCGAGCGCCGGCGGGCGGTTGGGCACGACACCCAGGTTTTCGAGGTAGTAGCTGTCCCAGACGCGCCCGTCGGCAAACTCGACCCGCTCGACCCGATAGCGCGCGTCGGCAAACCAGTTCCCGAGCCTGAGCTTGTCGTCCGTGCCGAGAACGGCGACGACGAGGTCGCTGCCAACCCTCGACAGCGTCAGGTCGCCCGCCCCGACGTCGGACTCGACCAGCACCGTGTCGGTGCCGCCGCCGGTATAGCCGGACCAGTTCTCGTAGATCGTGTCCTGCCCGAAGCCGCGCCCGAACAGGTAATAGTCGTCGGCGCTCGGCGTCGTGACGTAGATCGTGTCGTTCACCCCAGGCGTGCCGGAGCGCGGCGCCCTGGCGAGCACCGTCGAGTCCCATACGGTCCCGTCGTCGAACTCGACCAGCTCGACCTGGTAGCGCGGATCGCTGAACCAGTTGCCGAGCGTGACGCGGTCGGTGGTCCCCCGGATCGACAGCAGCAGGTTCGAGTCGACGCGCTTCAGCACGACGTCCCCGGGCGCGACGTCCGCCTCGAAGATCAGCGTGTCGGTGCCGCCGCCCGCGTAGCCCGACCAGTTCTCGAAGATCGTGTCCTGGCCGAAGCCGCGCCCGAACAGGTAATAGTCGTCGGCGCTCGGCGTCGTGACGTAGATCGTGTCGTTCATCCCCAGCGTGCCGGAGCGCGGCGCCCTCGCGAGCACCGACGCGTCCCACACCGTCCCGTCACCGAACTCGACCCGCTCGACCTGGTACCGCGCGTCGCTGAACCAGTTGCCGAGCGTGACGCGGTCGGTGGTCCCCCGGATCGAGAGCAGCAGGTTCGAGTCGACGCGCTTCAGCACGACGTCCCCGGGTGCGACGTCCGCCTCGAAGATCAGCGTGTCGGTGCCGCCGCCCGCGTAGCCCGACCAGTTCTCGTAGATCGTGTCCTGCCCGAAGCCGCGCCCGAACAGGTAATAGTCGTCGGCGCTCGGCGTCGTGACGTAGATCGTGTCGTTCACCCCCAGCGTGCCGGAGCGCGGCGCCCTGGCGAGCACCGACGCGTCCCACATCGTCCCGTCGCCGAACTCGATCCGCTCGACCTGGTAGCGCGGATCGCTGAACCAGTTCCCGAACGTGATGCGGTCGGCCGTCCCGCGGATCGACAGCAGCAGGTTCGACTCGACACGGCTCAGGATGATGTCCGCCGGCGCGACGTCCGCCTCGAAGGTCAACGTGTCGGTGCCGCCCCCGGCGTAGCCGGAGTAGTTCTCGTAGATCGTGTCCTGCCCGAAGCCGCGCCCGAACAGGTAGTAGTCGTCGGCGCTCGGCGTGCTGACATAGATCGTGTCGTTCACGCCCGGCGTGCCGGAGCGGGGTGCCTTGGCGAGCACCGTCGAGTCCCACACCGTCCCGTCACCGAACTCGACCCGCTCGACCTGGTAGCGCGGATCGCTGAACCAGTTGCCGAGCGTGACGCGGTCGGCGGTCCCGCGGATCGAGAGTAGCAGGTTCGAATCGACGCGCTTCAGCATGACGTCCTCGGGCGCGACGTCCGATTCGAAGGTCAACGTGTCGGTGCCGCCCCCGGCGTAGCCGGAGTAGTTCTCGTAGATCGTGTCCTGTCCGAAGCCGCGCCCGAACAGGTAGTAGTCGTCGGCGCTCGGCGTGGTGACGTAGATGACGTCGTTCTGCCCGGACGTGCCGTAGCGGGGCGCCGTTGCGAGCAGGCCCGCCCCCCACACCGTGCCGTCGTCGAACTCGACGAGCTCGACCTGGTACGCAGCCCCGGAGAACCAGTTGCCCAGCGTCAACCGGTCGCCCGAGCCGCGCAGATTGAGGACCAGGTTGCTCTCTGCACGCTGGAGCGCGACGTCGCCCGGCGCGACCCCCGGAAGGAGGCGGACGCGGTCGACGTTGCCCGCCGTCGAGTCGAACTCGGACACCGTGTCCGCGCCCCCGCCGTAGCCGAACACGTAGACGTCGTCGCCAAGCCCGCCGGCGAGCGTGTTGCCCCCGGCGTTGCCGGAGAGGGTGTTCGCCAGCGCGTTTCCGGTGGCGCTGACCGGAGCGCTGCCCGTCAACGTCAGGTCTTCGACGTTCCCGGGGAGGGTGTAGGACACGGCCGACTCGACGCGGTCGTGGCCTTCGCCGGCAAGCTCGCTCACCCAGTCGCCGAAGTTGTCGACGACGTAGACATCGTCGCCCGGCCCGCCGTACATCTGATCGCCGCCCGCGCCGCCGTCGAGCCGGTCGGCCCCCGCCAGGCCGTACAGCCGGTTCGCCGCCGCCGTGCCCGTGAGCACGTCGTCGCCGGGCGTGCCGACGATGCTGGTCACGACGACGTTGAGCGTGAAGTCGGCGAAGCCTTGCGCGCCCGCACGGTCGGTCGCCGTAACCCGCAGCGCGAGCGGTCCGCCGTCCAGGTAACCGGGCACGCCCGTGAAGAGCCTCGACCCGGCGTCGAAGGCGAGCCAGGCCGGCAGCGGCAAACCGCTCGCGAGCGACGCGGCGTAGGACACGATGCTGTCGCCGGGGTCGGGGTCGACGAGCCCGCCGGCAGGCAGCGTGAAGTAGAGGTACTGGTCTTCGGTCGCGGTCTGCGCGGGGATCGGCGCCCCGGCGCGCGGTGCGTCGTTGACCGGCGTGACGCTGACCGCCACACGGGCGACCGAGCGGCCGCCGAGGCCGTCCTCGGCCGTGTAGTCGAAAGACGCGATGCCGTTGAAGTCGGCGCCCGGCGTGAACACGACGCCGCCGGAGGCGTCGAGCGCGACGGACCCGTTGACCGCGTTGCCGACCGCGGCGATGGCGAGCGACGGCTCCGCATCGCCGCCCTTGTCGTTCGCGAGGAGCGCGTCCGGCGGGAGGACGAGCGGCGTGTCCTCGGCGACGGCGAAAGCGTCGTCCTCGGCGCGCCACGTCCCGTCGGTCGCATCGACCTGCAGGCCGAAGGTCGAGGTCCTTCGCGCCCCGGCAAGGTCGGTCGCAGCGACTTCCACCGTCATCCGGCCAACGTCGCCCGATCCCGGGGCGCCGCTGAATCGACCGGTCGCCGGATCGAAAGCGAGCCACGCCGGCAGTGCGGCACCGCCGGCAAGTTGCGCCGTGAGCGCAAGCACGTCGCCCACGTCGGGGTCGACGAATCCCGGCCCCGCGAGGTCCAGCGCGGTCCCGGCCTGCACGCGCTGCGCGGAAGTCACGGCCACCAGCTGCGGCACATCGTTGGTGTTGACCACCGTCAACGTAAAGTCGACCGCGGCGCTCGTGTTGCTGTAGTCGGTCGCCGTCAGCCGCACGTCGATCGAGCCCACGTGCTCGTTGCGGGGGGTGCCGAAGAGCGATCCCGAGCTCGAACTGACCGCGAGCCACGCCGGCAGCGCGCTGCCGTCCGGGCGGCGGGCCGAGTAGACGAGCACGTCGAAGGGGTCGGCCTCGGTGAACGTTCCCGGCGGCAGGACGAAATTGAGAGCCGAATCCTCGAGCACCGTCTGGTTCGCGACCGGCCGGGTGCTTGGCGGCGTGTTGGGACCAAGGAGGAGCGTGCGGAGCGTCTGGCTCGCCGAGAACCCGAGCGGATCGGTCGCGGTGACGACGAGATCCACGTATCCGGGCGTCACCCCGGTCGGCGTGCCCGAGATCGTGCGGGTCGCGGGGTCGAACGAGAGCCCGGCCGGGAGCGCGCCGCCGCCCTGCAGCGCCGCGCTGTAGGCGAGCGTGTCCAGTCCGTCGCCGTCGGCGAAGGCGCCGGCCGGAACGACGTAGACGAACGGCTCGCTCTCGCGGGCGCGCACGCCCGACAGGCTGTTTTGGGCCCGCACCGGATGCGCGTTCACACCGTCGGCGAACTCGAACCGCTCGATCCCGCTCGCGTCGGGATCGAAGTCGATCCGGTCGCCAGTCGCCGTCACGATCAGCGTCTCGATCGGGTAGCCGTAGCGATTCACGTCGCGCGCGACGCGCACGCCGGTCGAGGCGACGTCCAGCAACCGCACGACGTCCACCCCGGCCGACCCGTAGTCGTGGACCAGGTCGTGGCCGAAGCGGCCCTCGAACACATAGAGGTCGCCGCCGGCTCCGCCCTCCATGTAATCGTCCCCTGCGCCGCCCGTCAGCGTGTCCGCTCCGGCACCGCCGTAGAACCAGTCGTCGCCGGGCCCGCCGAGAATGACGTCGTTTCCGGCCCCGCCGTCGGCGAAATCGTCCCCGTACCCGAGGTCGATCACGTCGTCGCCGCCGAGGGCCGAGACGCCATCGTCGAAGCCGGTGTAGCGCAGGACGTCTGCCGCCTCCGTGGGCAGCGGCTGGAGCCTGCCCAGCACCATGTCCCAGGTCCAGGCGTTTGCGGCCGATGCGAACTGGAGCGCCGGCAGATGGGACACGTCCGGACCGACCGACACTGCCAGCCATTCATCGGTGACGGGATCGCCGATCACCAGGGCGGCGAAACCGTCGTTCGCGCGATAGGCGACCAGCCCGTCGAGGCTCAGCCCGGCACCGACTTCGACGGTGTCCTCCGCCAGAGAGACGCCGAACTGATACGGGGAGACCCACTCTCCGCCGGCGCCGCGGTTCCACACGTAGGTATCGCGCCCGGGCCCGGCCAGCAGGCGATCGACGCCGGGACCACCCTCGAACCGGTCGTCGCCGGGCCCGCCATCGAGCGTGTCGTCGCCGGCCCCGCCGCGCAGCACGTCGTCGCCTCCGGAGGCGATCAGCCAGTCCAGGCCCGTGCCGCCGTCGATGACGTCCGCGCCGGCGTTGCCGTACAGCGCGTCGTCGCCGCCGCGACCTTCCATGACGTTCGCGAGCTCGGCGAAGCCGATGATGGTGTCCGCACCGTCGGTGCCGAGCATCGATTCGCGCTGCAGGACCGCGCGGTCCCAGATCGTGCCGTCGGCGAAGTGCAGCTCGCGGATGGTGGCGAACTCGCCAGAGAAGTTGCCCGACGTCGTGCCCACCGGCATGCGCCAGAAGCCCTGGTCGATCAGCTGGGCGGAACTGGCGACGATCCAGACCCGCAGACCCTCGGGCGCGTGCAGCAGACGCACGTCCTCCGGCGCGACGTCGGGCGCGAGCTCCACGACGTCCATGTCGGCGACCGTCATGCCGCCGTAGTAGAGGTTCTGGTCGGGGTCCGAGATCGTGTCGCGCCCCGAATCACGGCCGAACACGATCACATCGACGCCGGCGCCCGGGGTCAGCGTGTCGTTGCCCGGGCCGCCGTCGAGGCGGTCGACGCCGGTACCGCCGCGCAGGATGTCGTCGCCCTCGCCTCCGGACAGATCGTCGTCGTCGGCGCCCCCCGAGAGCACGTCCTTCCCTGGGCCGCCGATCAGCGTGTCCCGGCCGCCCCATCCCTCGAGCACGTCGTCGCCGGCGCGGCCGTCAATCGTGTCGTCCGAATCGTCGTATCCCATCAGCCCGAGGAGGCCGTTGTAGTAGCTGTCGTTCTCGTCCGTGCCTTCGATCGCCTTCAGCCGCAGCGTCGCGAAGTCCCAGACCGTGCCGTCGGCGAAGCGGACTTCCTCGATCGTGCGGTCACGACCCGAGCTCCCCCAGAAGACGTTTGCGTCCACGAAGACATCGTCGGTGCCGACGATGCTCAGCGCGAGACCGGGAAAGCTCACGCCGGGGTTGTGGAAGAACGGGCTCCGCCGCACCCGCACGTCGGCGGGTGCCACGCCCGGCAGCAGCGCGAGGATGTCGCGGTCACCCTCCGGCACCCCGGCGAAGCCGTTCGCGGCCATCTGCCACACGTCGGGACGCACCTGGTCGAGGCCCGAACCGCGCCCGAACAGGAACACGTCGCGCCCGAGCCCGCCGGACATGTCCTCGGTACCCGGGCCGCCGTAGATCACGTCGCGGCCGGGACCGCCGTAGATGTAATAGTCGTAGTCCCCCCCGAGGATGAGGTCGTTGCCGTCGTCGCCGCTGATCGTCGGCGAAGCGGTCGTCCAGTAGTTGGGCGTCCACTCCGACCCGATCAGGGTGTCGCCGAGCGCGGTGCCGGACAAGTACAGGTCGTCGCGGATACTCACGCGCAGGTCGGCAAGGACCGCGGCGAGCGTTGGATCCGTTTCCGCTTCGCGGGCCCATTGCGCGATGAGGAACGGCAGGTTGTGCCAGCCGCGCTCGATGAGCTCGACGCCGAGGTAGCGCCCGAGCTCGATCGCATCGGCGAGCCCCGCAGCCGGGCTCGCAGCGCGCGCGGCGGCGAGCATCGCCTCCACTCCGCTGAAGTCGCGCGTGCCGGCGGCGATGGTGGCCGCCTCGAGATATGGAAGGAGGCGCGTCTGGGACGCGATCGCGCCGTAGACCGCCTCTTTCAAGCCGGTGTACGCGAGCTCGAGCAGCGACCACTGGCCGTCGTTCATCCCGGCATCGACCGCGTAGACCTTGATCTCCGTCTGCGGATCGGTCGGCAGTGCGCCGGGGAACGTCGCGGTGTGCGCGAGCTGGCTCGTGAGCTGGGGGATCTGCGCCCAGGTCTGGCCCATGAACCGCTCGATCACGGTGAGCTTCGCGATGCGCGCGCGGTACTCGGCGGATTGCTGCGCCTCGAACCAGCCCGCGGCCAGCGCGACGGGCGCGATCGGGTACCCGCCGCTCGCCGCCAGGTACGCCTCGGCGACGGAGCCCGCAGCGATGTCGTCGAGCGGGCCGGGGCGGCCGCTGTTGAAGTAGTACCGGACAACCGGCGCGTTCGCGCGTGCGGCCGCAGCGCCGACGCCGTCCGGCATGTCGGAGGTCGCGACCCACCTCTGGAGGACCGCATCGATCGCCGCCCATTGTTCGGCGCGAGTCGGCATTGCGGCAACCTGCGCGAGCAGTTCGCGCAGCCCGGGCGACGCTGCCGCGGCCTCCTGCAGGTCGCGCACCCGGCCCGCGCCGCGCATCGCGGGCAGCGCGGCCACCGACGGGTCATACACCGGCGGCGTCGCGTACTCGCGATAGAACGTCTCCCGCGCGAGGTCGAGCGCGTAGGCGCTGCCCGTCGTGCTGTCGGACCGGGTGTACGTGCCGGCATACAGCACGCGGTTGTCGCCGCCGAGCGACTGGCCCCAGAAGAACTTGCCCAGCGAGATCGACTCGACACCCGCGTCGGTCAGCGTCTCGAGCTCGAACGGCTCGGAGATGCCGTTGACGTTCGTGTCGCGCCACAGCAGGAGATCGGAGAACTCCGCGGCGCGCTTCTCGCCGGGCGTCACGAACCCGTCGTCGTCCACGTCGCGAGCGACCTGCCACGCGTCGAGCGGCGCATCGGCGGCGTCGACCTTGCCGTCGGCGTTCGTATCGAGCGGCGCGAGCGCCGCGAAGCCGTCGGTGGCCTTCTGGCCGTTCGGGAGCAAGGTGTCGATGCCGAAGAGCTCGGCGCCGGTGGTGATCAGCCCGTCGCCGTCGCGATCCATCACGACCCAGGCGTCCTCGCCTGCGAGCCACCCGGTGCCGTTGCGCACGCCGTTGCCGTCCATGTCGAACAGGACGGTCGAGTCGCCCATTTCGCCGACTGCCTGGATGCCCGGTGCTCCGAAGTCGAGGGCGAGCGGGTCGGCGCGTTCGCGCCAGTTGCGCGCCTGGTTGAAGAGGACCGAGAGGCGCGAGGGAATCGGCTCGACCCGCGGCCGCGGGTCCTTGATCGTCATCAGCGGGATACCGAGGTCCGGCCGTCCGCTGATCTCGGCGGTCGCGCCGTCGGTGAGGGTGATGGTCTCGCGGCCGGGGACCACCGCGGTCGGCGCCTCGATCCGGAGCCCGGTGCTTCCACCTTGTGCGTCATAGACGAGGAGTTCCCCGGTGTCGCTCTCCCAGTAGACAAACCGGCCGTCGTCGCTAGTGAAGAACGATTGGTTCCCGGCGCGACGGCCGCCGGTGAGCGCAATCTCGTCTTCAGTGATATAGATAACGCCGCTACTCGGCGTCTCCGGAACGTCGCAGATCGTGTCGCCCCAGTCGGCGTAATAGGTGTCGAAGCCGCCTTCGCCGCAGAGGAAGTCGCCCGGTTGTCCGTCGAGCGCGTTGAGCGTGTCGTCGTCGCTCCCGCCGTACAACTCGTCGGTCCCATCACCACCGAACAGATAGTCCTCGCCGGCCCCTCCGAGGAGCTTGTCGCGGCCGCTCGCTTGATCCGGCACGATGTCACCCCCGTCCAAGACGTCGTCGCCGTCACCACCATCCAAGACGTCGTCGCCCGGTCCGCCACGCAGGAGGTCGGCTTCGCCGCCGCCGTAGATCCGGTCATCACCCGCCTGTCCGTAGAGGATGTCCTCGCCCGCCTGTCCGGAGAGTTGATCGGCGCCGCCGCCGCCAAAGATCCTGTCGGCCCCACCGCCGCCGAATAGCGTGTCTTCACTCGAGAAGATCAACCCATCCCCCGCTCCCCAGAGGGTGTCGTTTCCGGAGCCCCCCGCCCACGTCGGGCTCAACGGGATCGGAAGCGGGCTGAACGACGGATTGAAGACCAGCGGACCGACATCACCGTTGAACGATGCGCTGTCCTCCGTCAACTGCCTGCGGAGCTTGTCCAAGTAGATCGAAAAGACGAGCTTCTCCGGCGCTGTCAAGGCCGTTGCGAGCGTCGAGCCGGCCTGACCGATCAGGCTGATGATGTCTTCGATCGAGCCGAGCTGCCCGACGAGCGACCGGTTGTCGAAGACGGCGACCGTCTTGCCCGTCGTGAGGTCGATCGCCACGGCAAAATTGCCATCCGGCGTTTCCCGGATCCGGTATCCGAGTTGATTCTCGTAGTCGCTCCTGCGCTTGCCCAGGATCGGGCCGTCTAGCGCGGCAAGAAGGCCGGCCATTTGTCCGGTGGCCTGGAGATTTTGGGTGAACGCAGCGAACAACGCCTCATCGGCGAGGAGCTCCTCCTGGTAGGTCCGCGGATCCGCCCCCAGATCCAGCGTCCTCACGCTCAGCCAGCTCTCGAACAGCGTCCTGAGGCCGACCCACGCGGTGTCGAAGAGCGCGCCGAAGCTGAAGTCAGGCGCCTGGCCGAGGATCACACCCTCTGCATACGAGCGCCACGCAAGGGCGTTTCCCGGAAACTGTTCTGCCTGCCCGTTGACCGCCCAGGCGTTGAATGCGGACGAGAAGAATTCTTCGTCCGTGATCAACCCGGTGTCGAAGCTGAGCAGTTCGCTACCCGCTGCGGAGAGGGCGATGGCAGCGTATGCGCTTTCCGCGACCGCCTGCGAGAGGTAATAGATTCCGGCGTAACGACCTTGCGGACCGTAGTACGCCTGGAGCAGGGTGTTCGCCGAGAACGCGGTGCCGCCCACGAACTCGCTAAAGGTTGCGATCTGCGCCTGTTCTCGCGCCTGCCGGCTGCCGGTCATGTTGTAGTAGGCGATGTAGAAGCCGGCTCGGTCGCCGGCGTCCAGGAAACCGCGGAGATACTCGAGTTCGGCCGCAGTCATCACCAACCTGTCGTTCCGGATCTCAGACACGCGCAACCCCCTCGCCAATTCGTCGGGAACGACCGGTTCGGTCAGCGGCACGACCGCGCCGATGCTTCTTGTTCGCTGCCGAGATCTTCGTAAGCGCCACGCCTGGGGACTCAGCCTGTGCGAGCGACGAAACCATCGAACAGCCGTCGCACGGCTTCATCGAACTCGCGCCAGCGCGGCAACTCCGTGCGTCGGAACACGAACTGCACGACCCATCCGCGATGGGCGATACGAGCGAGGCAACCACCGGCAGGGTTGTCTTCCGCGCGCACGCAGTCGAGATGGATCCAGCGGTCGAGCTCCGTCGAAGACCCTATGAACTGATCGCTCCGCAGCGCCGGGCACTCTTCTTCCAGCTGAGCGAGTGAGCCGTCCGGTTTCGTCTGCGTAGTCGTGCAGGCGCGGCGATACTGTTGCAGACCGTACACGTCCCGGCTCACGAGACGATACTGACGCCGGACATGCTCGTAGGTCTTGATTGGTCCCTGCGGACCTTGACGGACGCTTACGAGATTGACGTAGAGATGGTTGTTGCCCTCGCCCCAGCTACCACTGCTGCCGCTGTCCTCTGGATATCGTGGCGGCGGTTGTTCGCCGCCACGGGGTTTAAGGTCGGGCAACCGAGTCCAAACGTACACGACCTGCTGCCGGCCTCCTCCCCAGTTCCGAGAGAGAAGATACTCACGAGGGATGCGAAGCCTCAGCGATTCCTTGGAGGACTTGTCGTAGAGCTCGACCTCGACCAGCTGCCGAGGTTCGATGCCGGGTGCGCCCGCGCTGCGAGATCCATCGCCCGCCGCGCCCGGCCTGGGTGCGGTGCACAGCGCGCAGGCCAGAAGGGCAAGACATGACGTGACAACCACGCGCCGCCAGTGGCGGCGCGGCGCGGCCGCCCGACTAGGCGTCCGCCCCAATGCGGCGGAAGGACCTGACGACCGAGGCAACGATATCTCGCGCCCCTCCCCATGCGGGTCACGTGATTGGCCGAGCAGAACGGTGAAGTACGTCACGATTCTCGGCGGATGCGATCGGCGATGTCAATCCGGAACAGGGCTTCGTCAGTCAGATAAGGCGTGGGTGATCCCATCGCGTGTTGTTCCTCTCTGCCATTCTCCGCCGCTGTGACGCCACCGCTCGAACCTCGATCGATGACGTACCGATCGAGCAACTGCCGGACGGCCATGTTGAACTCCCGCCAGCGTGGAAGCTCCTGCCTTAGAAAGCTGAACTCGACCGGCCAACCGCGGTAGAGGATCCGAGCACTACACCTTCCTTCCGGATTCTCCAGCTTCACACACGACATGCTCGTCCAGGTATCGGCCGCAGCGTCCGGTGGTATCAAGTAGACGTCGTTGAACACTGACCAGCAGACCATTTCCTCTGCGCTCCGGCGCGCTAACGTCGTCAACGTTTCGCTTCTGCTGGGGTCTCGGAGAATGTCTTCGCGCTTCATGCAGACCTCGTCGCGACGATGCTCGAGGCCATACACGTCCCCATTTACCAGCTTCGGGAATCGCTTTCGCTGTCCATCGTAGGTTTGCTGCGCGTAGTCTGGTGGCGCTCTCGTCCCTTTGAGCCATATGTAGAGGCCATGACGCCTCGCATCCAACTCTCGGAGATGCTCCTGGCTCCGCTCATTGCGCGGTGGGCCACTTGTAGGCTGGCCCCGGCTCCAGGTTTGGGAGACCGCTGGTCTCGATCTGGATGCGCTCGACGCGACCGCCACCCCATGTGGTCTGATCCGTGAGATACGCCTTGGGAACGCGAAGCTTCAGACTCGGTCCTCCGCGCGCGTCGACGAGCTCGAGGTCCACCGGCTCCGTGCTCGTCGTGCGGCCGGGCGTGAGGAAACCCTGCTTTACGGGCCACCCTTTTCCGATCGCAGGCTCTTGATCGCACGACGCGATCGCGAACAAAGCGACGCTCAGGAACGCGGCCCGGACAGCGACGCTCCGGGCCGCAGAGCGCAACCGGGCGACGGCAAATACCGCTGAGAGGGCAGGAACGACTGCTGCTCCGAGCCGGATGCACGGCGTCGCGGGCCCAGTCCTGGCCGTTCCCTGCGGCATTCCCTCCCCCGAGGCTCGCGCACGGCGAGTGATGTGCACTACGTCACGATTCTTGACAGGTGGAAAGCAGAAGTCAACTAGTCAGCCGGAGATTTCAGCGCATTCGAGCCTCGAGGGGCCGATGTGGTTCGACCTGCTAACCTGTTGGCCAAGCGATGATTTGACAATTGTTGACGAACCTACGCATCGCTATAGCGGCGCGACGCTATGGCGGGTCGCCACTTTAGAGTCAAGGGCTGGAAGTTGTGGGAACGACCGCCCGAACGGGTTCTCCAAAGCGCCAAAGGGCGCTCGAGGGCTACGCCACCCGCCCGCACCCCTCCGGCTTGTGCACCCGCTCCGTCGACGCCGGGTACTTCGCAAGCTTCGCCGCCGGCCGGATCGGCCGCCGCACGAGCTCCCCGCCGCAGTTCGGACACACACTATGTAATAGGGTTTCGGCGCAGGTCCGGCAGAAGGTGCACTCGAACGAGCACATCGCCGCCTCGCGCGAGTCCGGCGGCAGGTCGCGGTTGCAGCATTCGCAGTTCGGCTTCAGCTTGAGCATCGACGTACCCTCCTCGATCAATGGTGCCCCGAGATCGACACCACGAACTCGCGCACCCGCGGGTTATCCGCACCGGCGAAGATCTTCTCGGGTGCGCCCTGCTCGACGATCCGGCCGTGGTCCATGAAGACGACCCGGTCGGCGGCGGCGCGTGCGAACGCAAGCTCGTGGCTGACGACGAGCATCGTCATGCCCGACTCGCGCAGCTCGCGCATGACCTGGAGCACGCTTCCGACG
>Ga0187894_10003424_pt1 | contig 17793 bp, 15 predicted proteins | sample GBC1701081metaG_FD_136650 | JGI IMG/M metagenome (GOLD analysis project Ga0187894, IMG submission 136650) | White microbial mat communities from a lava cave in the Kipuka Kanohina Cave System on the Island of Hawaii, USA - GBC170108-1 metaG ...
CGGCCAGGCATTATCAATCGTGTTCGTCAACGTATCGCGCACGCCCTACGAGATGGCATTCGCGGGCCATATAGGCTGCTGTCGGAATCCGAATGGGAGTACGCTGCGCGCGCGGGTGTGCGCGGTCGCTTCCAATCCGGACGAGATATCGCAGCACTATGCACGGTCGCTAACCATGCGGCGTCTGAGAGTCGTGTCTCTTGGCGCAACACCGCCTGCAGCGATCGCTATAGATTCACAGCGCCAGTAGGCACCTTCCGTGCCAATGCATTTGGCCTGAGCGACACAGGAGGCAACGCCTGGGAGTGGGTTCGCGATTGCTATAAGACAACATTGGATAGCGTCATGGCCGATGGGCGCGCCAACGACTCGGAGCCATGCCCGAGTCGGGTCTTCCGTGGTGGCTCATGGGGCGATGAGATTGACGCTATCCGCTTTGCAAATCGATCGGCGGGGGATCCAGCCATGCGTAGCAATAGAGTCGGCTTCCGAGTTGCGCGGTCGATAAGCGTAGCTTCTCAGTGACGCTCCATTGCAACAGGATCCCCAAACCATGGGGCCGCCCTGAGCCAAGCTACGTGAACAGCTTTGCCCAGTTGCGCGCCTTTCGCTTCCTCCAGCCGCCGCGGTGGTAGGCGTCGCTGACGATGATCGGCGCGACGCTGGTGGCTTCGGCGAACACCATTTGCTCGTGCACGGTGCTCACTTTGCCCCAGCTCGCCGCTTCCTGCAGCGTCGAGGAGGAGCAGGCGCCGTCGCGGACGTCCGCCACCGTGATCTGCACGGCGTACTTGTGGACCTCCACGTCGTCGTGGCCGAGGATTTCGGCGCAGACGACGGTGTCCTGCGCGAAGTTCTTCGGCACGCCGCCACCGACCATGAAGAGAGCCGTCGTACCGGCGGCGAGCTTGATCTCGGTCAGCTCACGGAAATCGCCGGCGCTGTCGATGGTGACGTAGGGCTTCTTCGCCTTACGGCGCTCGACCTGGTGCTTGACAATGCCGAAACCGGCCGAGCAATCGGAGAACGCCGGCACGAAAATCGGCACGCCTTTTTCGTAAGCGCGCTGGATCAGCGAATCCTTCTTCACCGCGTTGCCCGCTGCGAGCCACTTGCCGATCTCGTGGATGAACTCGCGTGAGGTATAGGCGCGCGGCTCCAGCGCTTCGCAGATGTCGTAGATCGTGTGATCGACGTGCTGGAGTTCCTCCTCGTCGATATAGGTGTCGTAGATGCGGTCGATGTAAAGCGAGCGCAGCGTGTTGTCGTCGGGGATTTCGCGCGCTTGATAGTGCTTGAAGCCGAGCGCCTCGAGGAAATCCATGTCGATGATGGACGCCCCGGTGGCGACGATGGCGTCGGCCATGTTGTACTCGACCATGTCGCGCCAGACGTGGAGGCACCCGCCGGCGCCCGTCGAGCCGGCCATGATCAGCCACGTCGAGCACGCCTTGTCTTCGAGCGCCATGTTGAGGATCTGCGCGGCGCGCGCGGCGTCGCGCGACGTGAAGCTCATCTTGCCCCACGCATCGACGATCGGCCGCGCATCGAAGCTCGCGATGTCGATGTGCTCGACCGGGTGCGAGAGCAGTTCGCCCTTCCGATTGTCGCGCTTCTTCGCTTTCGGCTTGGGCGCCGTCGTTTTCGCTTTTGCCATGTCAGCAGTCCTCGTCGCATTCGGCGGCGTCGGAAGGAAACCAGCCTCGCGGACGCTCCGCCGCACACGAGGGTCGATGGGATTTCGCGCTGCTACGCGTCCTTGTAGACTTCGTCCAGCGTCAACTCGATGCCGAGCGAGGGCAGCTTCAGCACGCCCTTCCCCTCGTCCACATCCGTTTCGCGCCATTTCTGACGATTGTCGTCCCACACCCAGGTGTGCACGAAACGCTTGTCAGGCTCGACCAGAACGATCTGGCGCACGGACGGCGTATCCCGATAGTCCGGAACCTTGTCGGAAAAGTCGGTGTTGCGCGTGGACGCCGACAGCACCTCGAACACGACCACCGGCTCGGCCGTCTGCTTAGCGTCGGGGTCATATCCGCCGCAATCGACGACGACATCGGGATAGTAGCCGGCATCGGCGAGTGTGAGCTTCACCTTCGCGTTCTCGACATAGGCGTAACACGGTCCGCCCTTGAGCTTGTCGTTCAGCGCGCCGGCGATGCTCTGCGCCATGCGCGTGTTGCGGAGCGTGCCGCCGGTCATCATGCGGATGACGCCGCGGCGGTATTCGTGCTTCATGTCCTGGTTCGCCTCCCAGACGAGGAATTCGTCGAGGGTGGTTGGGCGAGCCGGTAGGGTGCGGGCGGCGGGCATGGGGCAAGCCTAGCACAAATACTGAGCGCGGACGACCTCGTCCCCGCTCCGTCATTTCCGCCGCGGCTTGCGCTTGCGCTCGCTGAGCTGGATCACGCCGCTCGCCGCTTCCACCGCCGCGCGCTCGACGAACATCGAGGCCCACGGCGAATCCGCGCACGTCACCGTCTCCGTCTCGCCGAAGCCGTTGAAGCGGCTCGCCATGGCGACGCCGTAAGCGCCGAGCATGCCGATCTCGATGTAGTCGCCTTCGCGCACATCGGCGGGCAGATCGAACGGGCCTTGCGCCGCGTCGATGGAATCGCACGTCGGCCCGTAGAAGCGGAACGGCGCGGTCTTCGCGCGCGAGCCGCCGGCGCGCAGCAGCTTCACCGGGAAGGGCCACTTCACGTGCGCGGCGTCGAAGAGGTTGCCGTAGGCGCCGTCGTTCAGATAGAGCGCGTCGTCCTTGCGCAGATCCACGCGCGCCACGATCGAGCCGGCTTCGGCGACGAGCGCGCGGCCGGGCTCTGCCCACAGCACGGCATTCTGCGCCACGAACATCTGCTCGAAGGTCTCGCGGATTTCGCGGATGTAGGCCTCCATCGCCGGCGGCTCCATGCCGGGATAGATCGCCGGGAAGCCGCCGCCCACATCGACAATGTCCACGACCGTCGCCGCCTTCACGATGGCGCGGTTGGCGTCGAGCATCGCCGCCTTGAACGCGAGCGGGCGCATGCACTGGCTGCCGACGTGGAAGGAGATGCCCAGCATCTCCTCGGTCGCGGCCCGCGCCTTGCGCAGCAGCGCCGGCGCTTCCTGCGCCGAGGCGCCGAACTTCGCGGCCAGCGGCAGCGAGGCGCCGTCGTTGGAGACGGCGAGGCGGACCATCAGCGTGAGGTCGCGCGCGCCGCCGGTCTCGGTGAGGATCTTGTCGAGCTCGTCTTCGCTGTCGAGCACGAAGGTGCGCACGCCGTAGTCACGGTAGGCGCGCGCGATCGCGCGGCGCGACTTCACCGGGTGCATGAACGCGAGCTTCGCTTCGGCGCCGAAGCGCTCGGCGACAAGCTGCACTTCCGCTTCCGACGCGACATCGAAGCCGCGCACGCCAGCCGCCCACACGGCGTCGAGCACCCACGGCGAAGGGTTGGCCTTCACCGCGTAGTACACCTCGCCCGGAAAGTGCTCCTTGAACCACCGGCCCGCCGCTTCGACGCGGTGCGGGCGCGCGATCGCCAGCGGCGCTTCCGGCGCGAGCGCGGCCACGGCGTCAGCCGGGGCCGGGTAGACAAGCGACTGGATGGTTTCCATCCGGCAGCCCCCATCTCGGAGCCCCGCGGACGCAACTGTCCCTTGTGCGGAGCGATGTTGAACCCAGGCCGGCGTTAGTCGGACATGCCTAATGTCAGGTCCGCACCCTTCGCCAACCGAAATTGGGAGCTTACGCCGGGAGGCCGTGCCGCCAGTCCTGATGGGCGGTCGGTCCCCCGTGTGGCCTGGGCCGAGGGGTACGTTAGTGGACTTGTTTCCAGGTCCGCCGGTAACGCGCGCAGATAGGGAGTGCCGCCCCCCCTGTAAAGAGGAAAATGTGCACGAGCCGCATCGACTCGCGCCTTGGCCGCCAACGCGGCGCGCGGCGTCCGAGAGGTTGAGAAATCGTCAACGCCTGCGAGCGTCACAGAGACTTCATCGAGGCTTCGCCGAACCGTCGCCGAAGTGTCTGCCAGCCGTCACCGACGCTCCCTACACGCGCGCCCATCGCCCCGAGAGCGATGGTCAGGGGAACTGAGGGATCACGATGCGAAACTCGCTACTTCTGCGCAGCGCGGCGCTGCTCGCGCTCACCACCGGCGCTGGCGTCAGCCAGGCGCAGGCCCAGTCGGCGCCACCGCCGCCGCCCAACTTCCAGGCGGCTCCGTCGTTTCGCGACGCCGACGGCGGCTTCACCTTCAAGGTGCGCGGCCGGATGATGTACGATATTTATTCGGTCGATGCCGACTTCGCCGGCACGGTCGCAGATCAGTCCTACCGCCGCTCCGGCCTTCGCCGCGCGCGCCTCGGCGTCGAGGGCCAGATGACGCCGAAGTTCCGCTACCAGGCGGAGGCGACGATCCTCGGCGGCGGCGCGACCTGGGAAGAGCTTCGGCTGGAGTACGTCGGCAAAGAAGCGTCGGTGTTCATCGGCAACACCAACACCTTCGAACCGATGGAAGAACTCACCTCCTCGCGCGTGATCAACTTCAATGAGCGCGCCAAGTGGACCGAAGCGTTCGGAACGGGCCGCTTCGCCGGCATCGGCGCGGTCTGGACCGGTCCGAACTGGTCGCTGCGCGCCGGCGTGCAGGGCGACAGCATCAACAACGCCGAAACCGCCGGCCGCGAGGAACTGCTACAGGCCAAGGTCCGCGGCACGTGGGCGCCGATCATGGAGCGGACGCCGGAAGGCGCCAACATCCTCCACCTCGGCGTGAACCTGCGCTACCGCGACGCCATGGGCGATTCGCCCAGCGCCGTCGCCACCGCCGGCCGCCAGGGCTTTCGTTACCGCGCCCGCCCGCAGGGCGACGGCTTCGGCGACCGCTTCATCGATACCGACTACGGCGCGGCGGCGGGTCTGCCCGCGTTCTCCGGCGACACCGACAGGCTCTACGTCGCGGAAGTCGCATACGTGCGCGGGCCGATCCTCGTGGCCGGCAACTACGCATACTCGGAAATCGAATCGGTGCTCGGCGCCGACGCTTCGTTCAGCGGCGGCAACGTCGATCTCGTCTGGAACCTCACCGGCGAGTCGCACAACTATCGCGGCCGCACCGGCGACTTCACCCGCACGGCGGCGGCGACGCCGATCACGGTGGAGGGCGGGCACGGCCTCGTGCAGCTTGGCCTGCGCTACGACAACGTTACGCTCACCGACAGCGTCACCGGCGGCAAGGTGCGCGGCGGCACGCAGAACGCCTACGTGGCGGCGCTCAACTGGTACCCGATCGACTACGTCGGGTTCAAATTGAACTACGCCTACAACGACATCACCGGCGGCGACGCCGGCACGCGCACCGGCGAAGCGCAGGTTATCTCGCTGCGCACGCAATTCGACTTCTAACATCACACGCACACGGGAGAGCACCATGAAGCTCAGCAAGATCGCACGGCTCGCGCTTGGCGCGACCGCAGCGCTGGCCATTGCCGCCGCCGCCTTCGGCGTCGCACAGGCGCAGCAGAAGGCCGCGGGACGCGGCATCTTCACCATCGTCATCGACGGATCGTCGACTGTCTTCCCGATCTCGGAAGCGGCGGGCGAATCCTTCCAGCAGCAGATGCAGGGCCGTGTCCGCGTCACGGTGGCGGAGTCCGGCACCGGCGGCGGCTTCCGCAAGTTCTGTCGCGGCGAAACGCACGTGCAGGACGCGTCGCGTCCGATCACATCGACCGAGATGTTGGCATGCCAGAACAGCGGCGTACGCTACATCGAAATTCCGATCGCCTTTGACGCCCTCTCGGTGGTCGTCAATCCGTCGAACCCGGTGCAGACGATCACGATCGAGGATCTGAAGAAGATCTGGCAGCCCGAAGCGCAGGGGCGCATCACCAACTGGCGCCAGGTGAACCCGTCGTTCCCGAACCTGCCGCTGTCGCTCTATGGCGCGGGCACCGCGTCCGGCACGTTCGACTACTTCACCGAAGCCGTGAACGGGAAGGCGAAAGCCTCGCGCACGGACTACCAGCCCACCGAGGACGACAACGTCACGGTGCAGGGCGTGGCCGGTGAGGAAGGCGCCATGGGCTACTTCGGCATGTCGTACTACCTTGAGAACACCAGCCGCGTGCGCGCGCTGGGCATCAGCTATCAGGGCAAGCCGCCGGTGCGTCCTTCGCCGCAGACGGTGGAGAACGGCACCTACGTGCCGCTGGCGCGGCCGATCTTCCTCTATGTCAACGTTGCGGCGCTCTCGCGCCCGCCAGTTGCGCAATTCGTCAACCACTACCTGACCAACGCGACCACCCTGGTGCGGCAGGCCAAGTACGTGCCGCTGCCGGCGTCGGCGTACCAGACAGGCCTCGAGCGCGTGCAGCGCAAGAGCGCCGGCACTGCGTTCGGCGGCAAGAACGACATTGGCGCCACCATCACGGAAGTGCTGCAACGGCCGCTGGTTCTGACGCCGACGAGCTGAACCGCTACGTCGCTCCGGATCGCGGCTCCGCCGCATCCGGGGCGACACATGCGCCTGTCATCGAACTGTCGCAGAACTGTCGTGCAGGGTTCACCCGGCGCGCCTAGGCCGCCCTCATCGACAAGGGAGATTCCCGTGGCTCTGGGACGTATTGCAACAGCGGTTCTGGCGCTGGCGGTGGGGGCGTGCTCGGGCGAGCCGGCTAAAGACAAGGCCGGCGCGAGTGTCTTCACAGTCGCCGTCGATGGATCTTCTACGGTGTTTCCGATTTCAGAAGCGGCTGGCGAGGCGTTTCAGAAGGAGCAAGGCGGGCGCGTGCGCGTGACGGTGGCCGAGTCGGGCACCGGCGGGGGCTTCAAGAAGTTCTGCCGCGGCGAAACGCACGTGCAGGACGCCTCGCGTCCGATTCTCGCAGCGGAGATGGCCGCGTGCGCGGAAGCGGGCGTGCGCTACATCGAATTGCCGATCGCGTTCGATGCGATCTCCGTCGTGGTGCATCCGTCGAATCCGGTGCAGTCGATCACGACGGCGGAGCTGAAGAAGATCTGGGCGCCGGAAGCGCAGGGACAGATCGACAACTGGCGGGAAGTCAATCGCGCGTTCCCCGATCTCAGGCTTTCGCTCTACGGCGCCGGCACGGCGTCAGGCACATTCGACTATTTTACGGAAGCCGTGAACGGCAAGGCGAAGGCCTCGCGCACCGATTACCAGCCGACGGAAGACGACAACGTCACGGTGCAGGGCGTCGCCGGCGATGCGGGCGCCATGGGCTACTTCGGCCTCGCCTACCTCGAACAGAACACCTCGCGCGTGCGCGCGCTGGCGGTTTCGCACGGCGGCAAGCCCCCGGTGGCGCCGTCCGCGGCGACTGTGGAAGATGGGTCCTACACGCCGCTGTCGCGGCCGGTTTTCGTGTATGTGAGCGCCGATGCGCTGGACAAGGCGCCAGTGGCGCAGTTCGTCGACTACTACCTGACCAACGCCGAAACGCTCGTTCGCGGCGCGCGCTACGTGCCGCTGCCGGCGTCGGCCTACGCCACAGCCCGCGAGCGCGTCGCATCGCGCAGCGCCGGGACTGCATTCGGCGGCAAGAACGACATCGGCGCCGACATCGCCGAAGTGCTGCGCCGTCCGCTTGTCACGACGGCGCCGGCGCCATGACCATGGATGCAACGCGCGACTTCACCCAGCGACGCTTGCGCCTGGGCGAGCGGGCCATTGAAGCCGCGCTTTTCCTCGCTGCGGCCGCCGCGATTTTCATCACGGTGGCCATTGCGTGGACGCTGATCACGGAGTCGCTGCACTTCTTCGATACGGTGCCGCTGTCGAAATTCCTCACCGACACGGTGTGGTCGCCGCTGTTCGAAAATCCGCGCTACGGCATCGCGCCGCTGCTTTGCGGCACGCTGCTGACGACGCTGGTGGGTCTCGCGCTCGCCGTGCCCGTGGGCCTCATGGTCGCGATCTATCTCTCCGAGTTCGCCAGCCCGCGTGCGCGCGAGACGATCAAGCCGGTGCTTGAGCTTCTCGCCGCGGTGCCGACCGTGATCTACGGCTACTTCGCGCTCACCGTCGTCACGCCCTTCCTGCGCGCCACGATCCTGCCCGACCTGCCGACGTTCAACATGCTCTCGGCCGGCCTCGTCATCGGCGTCCTCATCATTCCCTACATCGCCTCGCTGTCGGAAGACGCCATGCGCGCAGTGCCCAACGCGCTGCGCGAAGGCTCGTTCGCCATGGGCGGCACGCGGCTGGAGACGGCGGTCAACGTGGCGTTTCCAGCCGCAATCTCCGGCATCGCCGGCGCGCTCATCCTGGGCATGTCGCGCGCCGTCGGGGAGACAATGATTGTCGCCATCGCCGGCGGGCAACAGCCGAACTTCACCATCGATCCCACTGAGTCCGCCGCCACCGTCACCGCCTACATCGCGCAGGTCGCCATCGGTGACGTCGCCGCAGGCACCATCGAGTACTACTCGATCTTCGCCGCCGGCTTTGCGCTGCTGCTGATGACGCTGGCCTTCAACCTGCTCGCCTTCTGGCTGCAGCGTCGCTTCCGCGAGGAGTATTGATCATGGCGGCGACACAAGACGCCGAAGCGCCCGCCACGCGCGAAATCGCCAACCTGCCGCTGCGCAACCTGCTGGATCGCAGCTTCATCTTCTGGGGCATTCTGGCGACGGTGCTGGGTCTCGGCGTGCTCGGCGCCCTGGTGTTCGATCTGGTGGCCGACGGCGCGCCGAAGCTGAACCTCAAGTTTCTCGCCAGCTTCCCGTCGTCCTCCGCGGCGGAGGCCGGCATCCTCTCCGCGTGGGTCGGCTCCATCTTCGTGGTGCTGACGACGGCGCTGATTTCGGTGCCGCTCGGCGTCATGGCCGGCGTCTATCTGGAAGAGTACGCGCCGCGCAATCCGATCACCTCGGCCATCGAGATCACCGTCAACAATCTCGCCGGCGTGCCCTCGATCATCTACGGCCTGCTGGCGCTCAGCCTCTTCATCTACGGCATCGGTCAGGGCAACGCCCTCTTCGGGCAGACGATCTTCACCGCCGGCCTCACGCTCTCCCTGCTGATCCTGCCGACCATCATCATCACTGCGCGCGAATCCGTGCGCGCCGTGCCGCGCGGCATCCGCGAAGCGGCGTTCGCTGTCGGCGCCACCAAGTGGCAGGCCACCTCGCACCACGTGCTGCCCTATGCGACGCCCGGCATTTTCACCGGCGTCATCATCGCGCTGTCGCGCGCCATCGGTGAGACGGCGCCGCTCATCCTCGTGGGCGCGCTCACATTCGTGGCCTTCCTGCCGTTCACCGGCCCCGCCGATGTGGGACAGACGTACTACGACATGGGCGGCAACGAAGCGGTCATCTCGCAGGGCGACATGCTGCTGAGCTGGCTGCCGTGGGCGCCGGGCGGGCAGGGCTGGCTGTCGCAATCGTTCACCGTGCTGCCGATCCAGATGTTCAACTGGACGAGCCGGCCGGAAAAGGAATTCCTCGAAAACGCCGCCGCTGCCGGCGTCGTGCTGCTGGTCATCACGCTGGCGCTGAACGGCGTCGCCATCTGGATGCGCGCGCGCCTGCGCCGGCAGATACGCTGGTAGCTAACGCTCCTGGCCAAGCCCCGCTAGCTCTACGACGCGGTCGTGAAATTTCGCCGTCACCGTCAATTCACCGCCCATGGCCTCGATCAGATCGCGCAACGTACTCAGTTTCATGTCGGCCCGACCGATCAATCTGGACACCGCCGGCTGCTGGACGTCGAGGCGCTCCGCCAGTTCTTCTTGAGTCAACCCCAGGGCGAGGCGCAACTGCTCAAGCGTCGCGTATTCGGCGGCCAAGGCTGCCTTGCGCCCTTCGCTGCGCGCCCGTCGTTCCGGGCTCCAGGTCTTCTTCAGGTCCGCAATCGGGCGATGACCTGCCATGATGCACTCCATTCAAAGCCCGAGCGCTTGCTCGGAGTTGGACTTACGGAAGCAGGCCTTCCCTCCGCAGTTCTTCCAGGTACACGTCGTACAAGTCGTCCGCGATCGGGATCATGCGATCGTAGAAGCGCTTGTCACCGGTCTTGTCGCCACCGATGAGCAGGATGACGGCGCGCCTGGGGTCGAAGGCGTAGAACAGGCGTAACGGCCGCCCGCCCGATTGCACGCGCAGCTCGCGCATCTGGCCGTGGCGGGAGCCGTTAATGCTGGAGCTATAGGGAAACCCCAAATGGGGGCCGCGTTCCACGAGAAGATCGACAGCGTAATCGACCGCATCGAAATCTCCCTCTTCCAACGCCTCCAGCCAAGCCTTGCACTCGTCTGTCACCTCAACGTCCCACGCCATCGGCAACGCTCTCAAGCTTGAAGGACCGACAATTAATATTCTATCAATGGAATATATGCAACCCCTCACCGCGCGGGCGCGGTCGGCGCCGGAGTGCGCTTGCGGCGCAGCGCACGCAGCCGGCGCCAGAAGCGGCGCTTCTCTGGCTTGGGGAGCGGCACAAGGTTGTGCAGGAAGTCCTCCGCGCAGGCCCGCCAGGAGAACTTCTCCGCATAGGCACGCGTGGCGCCGCGATCCATCTTCAGCGCTTCAAGGCACGCCACGCGCAGATCGTCCGACACCGCGCCGGCGTTGGAGCCGGGGATGATGTCCTTTGGCCCCGGCGCGAGAAATCCCGCCACCGGCGTGCCTGTCGCCATGGCTTCCAGGATCACGAGGCCGAAGGTGTCGGTGAAACTGGGAAACACGAACACGTCCGCGTCCGCGTAGTGGCGCGCGAGCTCGTCGCCGAACTTCAACCCGGTGAAACGCACCTGCGGATACTTCGCCGTCAGCTCCTCCAGCAACGGGCCGCCGCCGACGACCACCTTGCTGCCCGGCAGATCGAGCGCAAGGAACGCCTCGATGTTCTTCTCCACCGCCACGCGGCCGACATAGACCCAGATCGGCCGCGGCAGGTCGCCGTAGACGCCGCCGTCGACGCCACGCCTGGCCGGGATGAACATCTCGGTGTCGACGCCGCGGCTCCACACGGTGAGATTCTTGAAGCCGTGCGCCTCAAGCTGGTCGCGCATCGATGGCGTCGCCACCATCACGCGCCCGCTCTTGCCATGGAACGCGCGCATGTAGCCGTAGAGGAACCACAGCGGCAGCCACCAGAAACGCGCGTTCACGTATTCGGGAAACTGCGTGTGGTAGCTGGTGGTGTAGGGGAAGTTGTACTGGCGGCAGATGGTGCGCATGTCCCAGCCGAGCGTGCCCTCGGTGGCGATGTGCACGGCGTCCGGCGCGAACGCCTTGAACCGCTCCTCCACGTCGTCGCGCGCCCACAGCGCCAGCTTGATTTCCTCATAGGTGATCAACGGCACGGTCTGGTAGCCGTCCGACGGCGACACGACCTCCACCTCCACGCCCATGGCCCGCAGTTCGGCGATCGTCCGCGACAGCGTGCGCACCACGCCGTTCACCTGCGGCTCCCACGCGTCGGTGACGAGCATCAGGCGGGTCGGGTCCTGGTCGAGCGCAGGTTTGGAGGGCGCGGGTTTCAAGCGGAGTCCTTGGGACGGCGCGTCATGCATGGCGAAACGGCAGGGCGCAACCTCTGCGATCTCCCCTCCCACCGGCGAATGCCGGGGGGAGGGGCCGGGGGTGGGGGGACAGCGGTTCGACTGGGTGCGGTTGAAAGGCCTCGCACGAACCTTCCAACCGCGCCCAGTCGAACGGCCAGACCCCCACCCCCGACCCCTCCCCCGACAGTCGTCGGGGGAGGGGAGATTGTCGGCGTGCACATCGACTATATGAGCCAGATGAGTCCGCAGGAACACGCATGACCGCGCAGCCGTCCGGCATCGATTGGGAGGCGCTCGACGCGGGGCGCTATGCGCCGGAGGACGGCGCCATCGCCGCGCTGCTGGCCGCCGCGCCGCTCGATCCGGCGGGCCGCGCCAGCGTCGAGGCGGAGTCGCGCGATCTCGTGCGCCGCGCCCGCGCGCTGAAGCGCCGCAAGGGCGTGATGGAGAGCTTCCTGGAGGAGTTCGGCCTCTCCAACGCGGAAGGTCTGGCGCTCATGTGCCTCGCCGAAGCGCTGCTGCGCGTGCCCGACGCCGACACCGCCGACAAGCTCATCGCCGAGAAGATCAAGTCCGGCCGCTGGGCCGAGCATCTGGGGCAATCGGATTCCTGGCTCGTCAACGCCGGAACCTGGGGGCTGATGCTCACCGGCCGCGTCGTGTCGCTCAGCGACGACGTGCGCCACGACTTCGGCGCGTTCATGAAGCGCTTTGTGTCTCGCGCGGGCGAACCTGTCGTGCGAGCCGGCGCCATGCAGGCGATGCGCATTCTCGGCGAGCAGTTCGTGCTCGGCCGCGACATCGGCGAGGCGCTGAAGCGCGGCCGCGGCTACGTGCGCGCCGGCGAAGCCTCGTTCTTCTCCTTCGACATGCTCGGCGAAGGCGCCCGCACCGCCGCCGACGCCGCGCGCTACTTCGATAGCTACGCCGACGCCATCCGCGCCGTCGGCGCCGACGGCGACGGTGCGCCGGAAGAGCGCTCCGGCATCTCGGTGAAACTCTCCGCCCTGCACCCGCGCTACGAGGCGCGGCAGGAAGAGCGCGTCTTCGCCGAGCTCTACGGCCGCGTCGTCGAACTCTGCGCGCTCGCGAAAACGGCGAACATCAATCTCTGCCTTGATGCGGAAGAGACCGAGCGACTGGTGATCTCATTCAAGCTGCTCGACCGTCTCGCCGGCGAACCATCACTGAAAGACTGGACGGGTCTCGGCCTTGCGCTGCAGGCCTACCAGAAGCGCGCGCGTGCGTCGGTGGCGCTGCTCGCGGACCTCGCGCGCCGGCGCAAGACGCGGCTGATGGTGCGGCTGGTGAAGGGCGCCTACTGGGACGGCGAGATCAAGCGCGCGCAGGTCATGGGCCGGCTGGACTATCCGGTATTCACCACCAAGGCCGCCACCGATCTCTCCTACCTCGTCTGCGCCGCCGACATTCTCGACGCCGCCGATCGCCTCTATCCGCAGTTCGCCACCCACAACGCGCACACGGCCGTCGCCGTGAACCGCCTCGCTGCGACACGCAACGTCAGCGCCTTCGAATTCCAGCGCCTGCACGGCATGGGCGAGGCGCTCTATGCCGCCGGCGGCTTCGCGGCGCCAGTGCGCATCTATGCGCCGGTCGGCGGCCACGAGGATCTGCTGCCGTACCTCGTGCGGCGCCTTCTGGAGAACGGCGCCAACACGTCATTCGTGCACTCCTTCCTCGACGATGACGTTTCGCCCGACCTCGTCGCCGCAGATCCCATCGCGCGCGTCGAAGCAGCTCCGCGCCGTCACGCGCGCTTGCCGGCGCCGCCGGCGCTCTACGGCGCGAGCCGCCGCAACTCCACTGGGCCAGATCTTTCGATCGCGACTGAACGCGCAAGACTTGCCGCTGCGGTGCAGGCTCTCGACTCAGCGCCGATCTCTTTCTTCCCCCGCCAGAGCGGGGGAAGTGGCGCGCGCAGCGCGTCGAAGGGGGAAGGCGGCGCCGCCCCCTCAGTCGGCGCCATTGGCGCTGCCAGCGCCCCCGCAAGCGGGGGAGCAAAGCGGACCGCGCCGCACGATCCATCGCATGTCGTGGGCTACAGCAAGGATGCAAGCGTCGCGGAGGCCCGCGCCGCCATCGCATCGGCGCACGCGGCGCAGCCGGCATGGAATGCGCTCGGCGGCGTCTCGCGCGCGCGCATCCTGCGCGCCATGGGCGATGCGCTGGAAGCGGAGACGGATCAGCTCGTCGCGCTGCTCGCGCGCGAGGGCGGGCGCACGTTGCAGGACAGCATCGATGAAGTGCGCGAGGCGGTGGATTTCTGCCGCTACTACGCTGGCGAAGCCGAACGCCATTTCGCCGGGCCGCAACCTTTGCCGGGGCCGGCGGGTGAAACCAACGCGCTCGAACTCGTCGGCCGCGGCGTCTTCGCCTGCATCAGCCCATGGAATTTTCCGCTGGCCATCTACAGCGGCCAGATCGCCGCCGCGCTCGCCGCCGGCAACACCGTCGTCGCCAAGCCCGCCGAACAGACGCCGCTGATCGCCGCCGAAGCCGTGCGTCTCATCCGGCAGGCCGGCTTGCCCGAAGGCGTGCTGCATCTCACCGCCGGCCCTGGCGAAAGCGTCGGCGCGGCGCTGGTGGAAGACGAGCGCGTCGCCGGCGTCTGCTTCACCGGCTCCACCGAAACCGCGCGCCGCATCCACCGTACGCTCGCTGAACGCGCGGGCGGCATTCCGGTGCTGATCGCCGAAACCGGCGGCCTCAACGCCATGTTCGTTGACACCACCGCCCTCCCGGAGCAGGTGATCGACGACGCCGTGCTCTCGGCCTTCGGCTCCGCCGGCCAGCGCTGTTCGGCGCTGCGTTTGCTTTTCCTGCCGCACGACACCGCCGATCTCATCGTCGAGAAACTCATCGGCGCCCTCGACGAACTCACCATCGGCGATCCCGCCGACCCGCGCACCGATGTTGGCCCGGTCATCGACGACGAAGCGCGCGACATGCTGCGCAACCACATGCAGCGCATGCGCAGCGAAGCGAAGGTGCTGGCGCAGCGCGACGTCGGGGCCATGAAGGGCAGCTTCTTCGGCCCTGCCATCGTCGAACTGCCCTCGCTCGATCTCATCGAGCGCGAGGTATTCGGGCCGATCCTGCACGTGGTGCGCTACGATCCCGCCGACATCGCGCACGTCGGCGCCGCGCTCGCCGCGAAGGGTTACGGACTCACGCTCGGCGTGCACTCGCGGCTCGAAAGTTTCGCGGCGGCGGTGCAGGCGGCGGTGCCGGCGGGCAACGTGTACGTGAATCGCTCGATGATCGGCGCCGTCGTCGGCGTGCAGCCGTTCGGCGGCGTCGGCCTGTCCGGCACCGGCCCCAAGGCCGGCGGCCCGCACTACCTGCCGCGCTTCGCCAGCGAACGCACCGTCACCGTCAACATCGCCGCGCAAGGCGGCGATCCGGCGTTGTTGAATTTGTAAGGCCAGCAACATGGACGACAACGTCACACCGCTCCGCCCGCCGACGCCCAGGAAGCCCGCGTTCGACGTGCGCGATCCCAGGCACCAGACGTTCCTCGTCTACGGCCTGACGACGCTCGCGTTTGCCATCAACTGGACGGGCAACCAGTTCGTCAGCTGGATCGGTCTCGGCCTCGGCGTCGCCGCGCTGGCGATTTCGGCGTCGAAGCGCGACGAGGGCGCGTTCTGGGCGCGCTCGCATTTCGAGTTTGTGCTCCGGACGCTGATCATCGGCGGCGTGGCGTGGATCGTGGCCTCGATCGTCGGCGTCATCCCCTTCCTCGGCTGGGCGATCGCGTGGACGGTGAAGCCGCTGGTGATGATCTGGGTGGTGGTGCGCAGCGCCGTCGGCTTCCTGCGTGCGAGCGACACCAAGGCGATCGCCAATCCGGTGACGTGGCTGATCTGACGCACGATCCGAAATCGGAACGTCATAGTGTGGGCTCTGGCAGGTAGAACGCTCCAAGGGGGAGATAGAGGGGGTCGCCGACGCAGCGGGCGAAGTTGCAGGACGCGCGCCGGCAGTCCTGCAAGTCTCCCCGCTGCACGACCGACCCCTCTAGCTCCCCCTTGCAGGGGGAGAAACGGTGCGTCGCTTCAAGCTGAACGGAGCGCTCCATTCACTTCTTCATGCACAGCAGCAGCCCGTCGCCCACGGCGGTCAGCGCCGTGTGCACGCGCTTGTCGTCCTTGGCCTTGGCGTTGAGCGCGCGTAGCGCGCTGGTGTCGGCGTCCTGCGCCGCGGCGTCGGCGACCTTGCCGCTCCACAGCACGTTGTCGAACAGCATCACGCCGCCCGGCCGCAGCAACTGGAGGCAACGCTCGTAGTAGGCGTCGTAGCTGGACTTGTCGGCGTCGATGAACGCCATGTCGAACGTGTTCGCGCCGCCCGCTGCGAGCACGCCATCGAGCGTTTCGCTCGCGGGAGCGAGTTTCAGCTGGATCGCGTCCGCCACGCCTGCATCGCGCCAGTAGCGCTTCGCCACGCCGGTCCATTCCTCGCTGACGTCGCAGGCGAGAATCTGCGCGTCTGCGTGCATGTCGCGCATGGCGAGCGCGACGGCGAGCGAGGAATAGCCGGTGAACACGCCCACCTCGATCGCCTTGCGCGCATTCACCAGCCGCGCAAACCATGCCATCAGCGCGCCTTGCTCGCTGCTGATCTGCATCCGCGCAATGCCGCCGAGCCTGGCCGTGTCCTCGCGGCACTGGCGCAGCACCGGATGCTCCGGCGGGTTGTTGGCGCCGAGATAGGCGACGATCTCGGGCGAGAGGCCGATGGATGTGGACATGGGCGTTCCTTCAGGTCTCGATCACGGCCTCGCGCCAGGCGCGGTCGCGGCGGGGCAGGGCAAGGTACGCCTCTGACCGCATCTCCATCAACCGCGACGCCGTGCGCTCGAACTCGAAACTCTGGTCGCCGGCGGGATAGAGGTCTGCGGGTTGCGCTTCGGCGGAGACGACGAGCTTGGTCTTGGCCTCGTAGAGCGCGTCGATCAGCGTGCGGAACCGCGCCGCCTCCTCCCGCATCGAGGGCGTGAGACGCGGCACGTCTTCCAGCAGCACCGTATGGAACCGCTCGGCGATCTCCAGATAGTCCGCCGGCCCGAGCGGGCGCGCGCACATTTCGGCAAACGTCACCCGCGCGCAGCCGGCTGCAGTGCGTTCGAGCTTGAGACGGCGGCCTTGCACTTCGAGCGTCACCGGCTGTGGCGCGGCGTTGAGCGTCAACCGCGCCCACGCCGCATCGAGCGCCTCGGTCGCGGCAGGGCCAAGCGGCGCGTAGTACACCGGCGCCGCCATCAGGCGCTCGAGGCGATAGTCCCGCGCCGCATCGATCTCGACGACATCGAGTTCCTTCACCAGCAGATCGATGAACGGCTCGAACAGCTGGCGGTTGAGGCCGTTGCGGTAGAGCTCGCGCGGCGGGCGGTTGGAGGTGGCGACGACCACCATGTCGAGCGCGAACAGCCGCTCGAACAGCCGCCCCAGGATCATCGCATCGGCGATGTCGCTGACAGCGAACTCGTCGAAGCAGAGGAGCCGTGCGTGCGCGGCGACCGCGCGCGCCGCATCGGCGATCAGCGTATCCTGCGCCGCGCCGCGCTTCCGCGCTTCGCGAAGGAAGGCGTGCTGAGCCTGCATGAACTCATGAAAGTGCACGCGCCGCTTGCGGCGCACCGGCGCGGCTTCGCAGAACATGTCCATCAGCATGGACTTGCCGCGCCCGACCGCGCCCCAGAGGTAAAGCCCGCGCGGCGGCGCCCGTCGCCCGAACAGCCCGCCCGGTTTCCACGCCGCCAGCTGCTGCGCCAGCACATCAAGCCGCTCGGCCGCCCGCGCCTGCGCCGGATCGGCGGCGAGCGCGCCCGATGCAACGCGCGCGCGGTACTCTTCAAGAACGGTGCGCATCGGGTGCGCCGAAAATGGAGCGCGGACGCCCTCGTCCGCGTGCGATGCTGCAAGACCTGACGCGGACGAGGGCGTCCGCGCTCCGTGCCAGGCGGTCCCGGATCAACTCTCCACCGCCATGTCGCGGCGGAGCGCGTCGAGCGTGGCGGCGCGCGTGCCGACCAGCACGCGCCACTCCGGCCCGCGCCGCCAGATCAGCAGCGGCAGCTTCGGGTCGACGCCGTTCTCACGCAACACCGCCGCCACGCGATCCCACGAAGCCCGCCCCCACTCGCGATAGCCTTCCTGCTCGTTGGGATCGGTCGACGCCGGCGGCAGCGCATCGCCCGCGGCCCACATCTGGAGCGAGGGCCAGTCGCGCACCTCCGAGAGCACC
>Ga0187894_10003425_pt1 | contig 17791 bp, 12 predicted proteins | sample GBC1701081metaG_FD_136650 | JGI IMG/M metagenome (GOLD analysis project Ga0187894, IMG submission 136650) | White microbial mat communities from a lava cave in the Kipuka Kanohina Cave System on the Island of Hawaii, USA - GBC170108-1 metaG ...
CCCTCTGGTACTGTTCGACGTTCGGGTGTAATCAGCATCGGGCTGAACCCTTTACTTCGCACCGGTAATACGCGGCACGGCTCCGTGTCCAGAGTTCGGAGGCGGGCAATTGGACATCACTGGGGAGTCCATAGTCTCAACGGCGGAACACCGGGCCATCCAGATGGGCTGGGATCCGACCCGAGCGAAGCCGACCACTGGACCGCGCCTGTTGATCTACTCCCAGGACGGTTTGGGCCTAGGTCACCTGCGACGCACCACGTCGATTGCCAACGAGTTCTTGAGGGTGTGTCCTGATGCCGCCATCCTGACGGTTTCGGACTCCCCCCTCGGGACCTTTTTCGGCATGGCCCCCAACCATGACTACGTGAAGCTGCCGTCGATTCTGAAGTCCGGGGCCAACTGGCAGCCACTGTCGCTTCCCCTGGCCAGCGACGAGCTTCTCGCCCTGCGCCGCGATCTCATTGCCACGGTGGCCCGGGGATTTCGGCCCGACCTGGTCCTCGTGGACCACATGCCCCACGGGGCCAGCGGCGAGTTGCTGAACACGCTGGAAGCCTTGAGCTGCACCTCGGCCAAGATCGTCCTCGGCCTGCGCGACATCCTCGACGCCCCCGATGTGACTTACCAGCACTGGGATTCCGAGGGGGCATTCGAAGCGGTGGAGCGCTACTACGACCATGTGCTGGTCTACGGCTCCCGTGACGTTTTCGACGTCGGCAAGCAATATCGCTGGAACCCGTCCTCGGCAAGCCGATTGCGCTATTGCGGTTACGTCTGCGCCCCCGACGGGCCTCGCAATGCGCGCCGCATCCGGTCCAAGTGCCTCAACGGCAGCGGCAACACCCGCCTTGTGGTGGCCATGGCCGGGGGCGGTCACGACGCCTACCCCCTGATGGACAGTCTGCTGCGAGCCATGCCCGAGATCCACACCCAGGTTCGTTGCTCGCTGCTGATGATCACCGGGCCCTTCATGCCCGCGGCCCTGCGGCGCGACCTGGTCACCCGGGCCCAGGGAATGCCCGTTCACGTCCGGACGTCGGTCCCCGACGTGCTGGGCTACATCGGAGCCGCCGACGTGGTCGTGGGCATGGCCGGATACAACACCACCGCCGAGATGCTGCGATCCAACAAGCCGGCCGTGTTGGTGCCCCGGCGGGGCCCGAGCGCCGAGCAGCGCCTGCGAGCCCGCCTGTTCTCCGAGCGCGGCTGGGCGGGGTTGGTGGAACCCGGCGCCCTGTCCTCCGCTGCGCTCAGCCGAGCGGTGTTGGAGCGATTCGCCACCATGGATACCCGCTCCACCGGGCCAGGACCGGATTTCGGTGGTCTGGGCGTCGCAGTGGAGAACCTCATGTCCACGCTCGAAGATTCGCCCGCCACCACCGCTTTGACATGGAACCTCGGAGAATCCGAAACACGACCCCTGGTCCGGCTGAGTCCCGGCACCATACGCCCCGCAGCCTCTTGATCGACCCCGCCGAAGCCCTTTCGGGGCGCGCCGGCGGCCGCGGTATTCGGGCCCTTCTGCGCTCCGGAATGCAACGAGAAGCCCTGGCCACCATGTTGGCGGCTCCCGTCGGTCTTGGCCGATGCCGGCTCCGTCGAGTGAAACTGAAGCCGGGCCGGAAACTGACCGCGCATTACGACATCTCCTTCGAAGGCGCCGTCGGAACCCGATCGGTGGCGGTGACCTGGACCGCTGGCCCGGTTGCTTTCGGCGACGTCGACGAGTTCGCCGCATGCGACGTCAAAGCCGGCGAGCGCGGTCTTTTGGCTCCGTTTCGAAGCCTCCACTCCGAGCGCCCGGACCTGGCCATGCGGGTAGCCGTGACGCCATTGGACCTGACCTGCACCAACCTCATCGACTTATGCGACCGGACCTATGTGTCCGCCATGCTGAATCGGGTAGTCGATCAATGGCCCAGAGACACCTCGGTGGGTATCCGCACCATCCGCTACCGACCCGGGGAGCGTCACGTACTTCGTTACACCAGCGTGGCCGACACGGCCCAGGTGTTCTTCGCGAAGATCCACCGACCGTCGATCGCGGGCGACGGCGCCAGCCTCAGTAGGACCCAGCGCGGTGCGGCCGTGGCTGCAGCCCTCGACGGCCGCCTTCAGGCGCAGACCCAAAACATGCGAGCCGCTGCACCGGCGGCGGTCCTGGGTCCCGAAGGCGTGGTGCTCTACCCGTCGGTTCCGGGCCGATCCTTGCTCGCCGAACTCGTTAACGGCGCGGCTTCGGCCGGCCCCGGCCTAGCCACCGCCGGTGAACTGCTGCGCACGCTCCACCAGGATCCAGGGGTTCAAACCGTCGCCGTTCCTCGGCGGAACCACCACGCCGAAATCGCGGCGACGCGGCGCGCCTGCGAGCACATAACCGGTCTGCTGCCGCACCTGGTCGGCGGACTCGATCAGGTGATGGAGCGAAGCGCCGACCTGCTCGATCGCCTCCCTGGCGAACCGGAAGGCTTCACCCACGGCGATTACAAAGCCGAGCATGTGCTGACGACCAGCGGGGGTCGCACCACTCTGATCGACTTCGATTCGTGCGTTCAAACAGGACTCAGCGCAGACCTGGGCAAGTTTCTTGCCGACCTGCGGTACTGGTTCGTCACTTGGAGCCGGCCCGGGTTGGACGAGGCGCAACGGCGGTTTCTGGCCGGCTATGGACTGGACGCGGGCGATCCCACCTTGAATCGGGCTCGCCTCTACGAAGCCATCCTGTTGGTGAAGCTGGCGGCCCGGCGCGTTCGGGTGGACGACGTCGACTGGTCCACCCGTGTATCCATCCTGGTAGCAGAGGCCGACGCGCTGGTGACCCGATCCACGCCTCGGAAGTGACGGGGAGACCGCAGGGTTGCATCGACCCCCAGCTACCAGGACTCGACGCCGCCCTCGATCCGGCCGCCTCGGGCGAGATCCTCGGTCTTGACCCGATTGGGTGGCGTGCGGGGCGCCGGCCTCATCACGTCGACTATTCACCCGGTCAGCGCGCCACCATCACCTGGGCCGTCGATAACCCTTCGGCTGCCTTCGGCGTGATCGAGGTGGAGGGAGACGGGTGGCGCTGTCGGGACTGGCGCGACGACGAGGCGCTCCCCGGGCTTTGTCAAGCCGTCGACCCGGACGCGATGGCGTCCCGCCTGGACGCACTCGATATGGGCCAGGGCTGCCGGGTGACGCCCGTGCGCTACCGCAGTGGGCAGAGGTGCGTGCTGCGCTACGACACCACTTGGGACCGTCGGCCGGCCACCTATTTCGCCAAGATCGTTGCCACGGGCGTCCGACAGTTGGCCGAGACGCTGGAAACCTGGCACCGCGCCGCCCAAGTGTCGGCCCAGGCCGAAACAAAGGACGAGGCCAACACGGTGCTACCGGACACACCTGCGCCGGTGGCCGGGTTCGAAGACCTCGGTATGGTGCTTCAGGCCGCCACTCCCGGGCGGCCCGTCCGCTCGCTTCTCTATTCAATAGACACCGCTGTCGATTCGGCCGGAACCGAGTACCGAGATGTCCTGGCTAAGGCCGGCGCCAGTCTCGCCGCCATCCATGCCTACGCCCCCCGGAGCGCCGGCGTTTCCACCTCCCTGGCCAGCTTGCTGGAGAGCCCTCGAGGGGCGCTGGGGATCGCCTACCGCCACGATCGCCAGTTGGCAACCCGCTTGGAACATGCATTGGACCGCCTCGCGGCCAGTTCCGAGCCCGAAGCGGTTCAGGTGCCCAACCATGGTTCGTTTCGAGCTGATCATCTGCTCTTCGAGGGTTCCCGGCGCTTCGTGGTTGACCTGGACGGCACCGACGTTGCCGCACCCGAACGCGACGCCGCCAACCTCGTGGGCTACCTGCGCTGGAAGGCGCTGCGGGAGCCGAAGTTCCAACCCATCACAGACGCGGCGGCGCCGGCTCTGGCCGCCGGCTATGCCTCGTCGCGTCCTGCGCTCGATCCGACCCGGCTGAGCCTCTACGAGGCCGCCACCCTCCTTCGCATCGCCGGAGGACGATTTCGCAACCTGGCTCTGGACGAGTACCCCGCCGTCCCCAGATTGATCGAAGCGGCCGAGGCCGCCTTGGAGCGGGCCGAAGCGGCGGCCGCGCTGTGAAAGCCCCCGGGAGCGCACGTCCGCCCGGCCTGACCGATTCGCAAGCAACCCCCGATGTCGACGTGATCAGTCGGCTATTGAAGTCGATCCTGACGCCGGATCAGACCCTGATCGGGGTCAGCGAGATCGATCGAAAGGACGGTCGGGCGGTCTTTCGCGCCGACATCGGTTTCGCCGAGTCCGCCCGGCCAGACTTGTTCGTGGTAGCCAAGCGGTTCACCGGCCCGGGGCGCGCCGAGCGGCTTTACCGAACCCTTGCGTCGTTGTACGGAGCCGTTTTCAATCCCACTTCGGTTCTGGTTTCCCCGCGACCCTTGGCCTATTGGGACGACCTGGCCGTGGTGGTCTACGAGCCGGTGCTCGGTACTCCGATGCACCAATTATCCCCCCCGGAAGCCGCCGAGGAGGCGGCCAGGGGGGCGGCCCGGTGGCTGGCTACCCTTCATTCCAGCGGGATCGACCAGGATCGGACCCTCGACGTGGCCAACGAGGTCGCCAACGGCCACCTTTGGGCCGAAATGGTCGCCACCGTGCTAGGGCCGTCCACAACGCGGATCGCTCAACTCGCCGATGAAGTCACCGCAATGCTGCCGGCTCTTTGCCTCAGCACCGAAGCCGTGCTCCACAAGGACTTTCACTACGAGCACGTCCTGGTTGGGTCCGCACCGAAGTCGGGTCCGGTCTTCGGGGTGATCGACTTGGACGAGACCCGCCGGGGAGACCCCGCTTTCGACCTTGCTCATTTCTGCTCTTATCTGGCGCTGGCCGACTTCCGCAACGGTGGTAGCCGCTTCGGCGCCGCCGCGAGGACCTTTCTGGACGAGTACCGCTGCCGCACCGGCTGGAACCCCAACGAACAGTTCGCCTTCTTCGGGGCGCTCCTGGGGCTCAAGCAGGCGAAACAGATCGTCACCGGTCGAGGCCCACAGGTCCGACCCCCTCAGCAACGGTGGGCGGCGGAGGTCGACTTTGTCGTCGAGGCGGCACTGGCCCGGATTCAGTGAAGGGCGCTGATTCATGAGTGGTATCGCTTCATTTGGCGACCAAGTCGAGACCGATCCTGTGGGCGCGAGGCCGTTACGGGTGGTGTATCTGGTCCGAAGTTGGCCTCGCCTCTCCCAGACCTTTGTTCTCAACGAAGTGCTGGCGATGCAACGCGCCGGCGTCGTAGTCGACGTGTTCAGCATGGTCCGTGCCGAAGAGGCCTTGGTGCAACCAGACGCCGCAATGGTGAGCAGGCCCGTCCGCTACCTGAGCGACTTGCGCGGTACCGCGACAAGGGTCGAGACCGATACCTACCGCAGAGCCCTGGAAGTGGCCCTGAACAGCCCCAACCTGGCCGGGGGATACGCCAACGCCTCGACCATGGAGTGTTTCCATTCCGCCGCCAATCTGGCCTCGGCGCTCGATGGCACTGGTCCGGTCGATCACGTCCACGCCCACTTCGCCCACGACCCGACGCTGGTGGCCTACTTCCTTCACCTGCTTACCGGCCTCAGCTACAGCTTCACCGCGCATGCTCGCGACCTTTACGGCGTGCCGCCTGAGGCCCTGATCACCAGAGCCCGGCCCGCCACCGCGGTGGTGACATGCTGCGAGGCCAACGGCCACTATTTGAGGGCAACGCTCACCGCCGACCTCTCCGACCGGATCTCGGTGATCCACCATGGGGTGGATCTCGCCGCCTTCGAAGCGCCGCAACCCGGCGGCACACCCTCAATGCGAACGCAGGTGAGCGGTGACCGCACCACCAGCGGGGTCACACGCATCATCTCGGTGGGTCGGCTGGTTCAAAAGAAGGGCTTCGAGGACCTCTTGGCTGCTTGTGACCAGTTGGACCCGGTGCGTTTTACCCTCGATATCTATGGAGAGGGTCCTCTCCTGGCTCAATTGGAGGCCGAGCGCCACCGCCTCAACCTGGACGACCGGGTGACGTTCCAAGGGGCCCGGGTCCACCGCCAGATTCTCAAAGCTATGGCCGAGGCCGACATCTTCGCCCTCACGCCCTACGTAACCGGCCACGGCGACCGCGACGGGGTTCCCAACGTTCTGGTGGAGGCCATGGCAAGCGGGTTACCCGTGGTCACCACCACCGCCGGCGGCATAGGCGATCTGGTGGAGCACGACCACAACGGCCTGTTGGCCGAGCCGCACTCGGTGGGGACCATCGCCGGGAACCTCCATGCGCTGATAACCGATGCCGGCCGGCGATCGCGCCTGGCTGCCGCCGCCCGCCGTACCGTGGAAGAGCGGTTCAACGTCGCGTCGGCCGCCTCGCGCTTGATCAGTCTGTTCGGTGCAAACGGGCCGGCACGCTGATGCACGACGTGATCCCAGTGGAAGAACTTCTCGACCCGGCGGCGATGCGCCCGGTGCTGGTGGCTCGCGCCGGTGCAGCGCCCGACGCGCGCTGTCGAGTGCTCGACGCCAAGTACGAAGCTGGTCAGTCGGCAACTGTCCTCTTCGAGGTGGGGACCAGACTGGTCACAGTGTTGGCTGACGCCGCCGGGTTCGAGGCCTTCGTTTTCCCCGACGACCCCGTTCTGGCCAGTCTGCCTTCCCTCATTGCCCCAGGGCCCATGGCCGAAAGGCTGAGCCGGATACTGAACTTGTCGGTCGTAGCATGCCGGCCCCGCCTGGTGCGCTACCGGGCAGCCAAGCGAGCGACCCTGGCCGTGGCGATGCGGGTTCTTGAGGCCGATCGGCTGGTGAACCGGCAGGTATTCGTGAAGGTGTACTCCAACACCGCCAAGGCCGAGGCGGTGTTCGCCGAAGGCCGGGCGCTTTGGATGTCGGTGACTGCTGCCGGCTGCGGCGATCTGGTGCTGGCGGAACCTCTGGCGTTCGATGAGGAGGTCGGCATGATCGTTCAAGCCACCATCGGGGCCATGAGTCACTCCGATTTTCACGTCGGCGCCGACACCGCCCGCACTAGCTTCCCGCTCAAGGGGCTGCTCGGGCCCATGGATAATCTGGATTCGCTCCTGGCCGTGGCACCTTCGGGCCGCCTGGACTTGCGGGCCGGGACCGGCCTGGCCGGCGCCGCCCGAGCGATCGCGGCGGTGCACCGTGAGGAACCGGTCAGCACCCGGTCGCGAACCAGCGAGACCGAGCTTCGGCGATTTGCTGCCCGAGCCGGTCGGATCGAGGCCACCGGCGCCGCCGTCGGCAGCCACTTGGTGGCGCTGGCGGGCGATCTGGCGCAAGCCCATCGCAACCTGCCCCCGCCCGCTGTAGGGCTGGTTCACGGGGACTGCAAACCCAGCCAGTTCCTTGTGGCGCACAGCCGCCGCGACGGCCATGGTTCGGCCTCCACCGGTCTTTTGGACTTCGACCATTGTGGTCTCGCCGATCCCGCCTACGACGTGGGATCCTTTTTGGCCGCGTTACGCAAGCGTCACCTGACGCAGTCGTCGCAACTGGGTGACTGGCCTGGGAGGGTGTTTTTGGATACTTATTGCCGAGCAGTGGACAAGACCCCCGACTTCTCGACGCTGGTGGGCTGGCACGAAGCCGCCGCCTTGATGCGTAAGTCCCTACGAGCTTTCGCCCGCGCTCCCCGGTCACCCCTGCCCCGATTGTTGGCCACCGAAGCCACGGCCGTCCTGGCCCGGACGGTCTGATCGCCATGGCCCGGTCCAAGGCGACCAAGAAGCAGGCGGAGCCTGGGTCGACGAGCGAGGTGAGGCGAGTGGCGCGTCTGCTGGTCACCTACTCAGGCGGGCGGCGGGTCTACGTCTCGGCGCTGTTCCTGCTCACCGTGGAGGCCGTCAGCGCCATCTACCAGCCGTATCCCATCGCCTATTTGATCGACTTCTTTCGGGCCGACCGGCCGCCGTTGGACCTGGTCAACTTTTCCTGGTTGGCGTCACCGCGAGCCGAGACCGTATTGATCCTCACCGTCGGGTTGGTTGCACTGACCATGTTCAACAGTGCGGCGGACTCGCTGGCCGAGATACGCCTGGCCCGGGGCGGACGAACCCTGGGATTCAACACCCGCCAGGCCCTTTACCAGCGCCTCCACCGCTTGTCGCTGGCCTTCCACGGTCACCGCCGGACCGGCGACATGCTCACCCGGGTCACCAGCGACGTGACCGCGGTCGAAGACTTCGTGGTCGATTCGGTGAGCGATCTGGCCGGGAGCTTTCTGGTCTTGGTGGGCACCCTGGCCTTTTTGTTCTACAAGTCATGGCAGGTGGCGGTCGTAGCGATTCTGATCGTCCCCCTGCTGTCGCTCATCTCCAACTATTTCTCCCAGCGAATCAAGACGGCCAGCAAAACTTTGCGGGCCCGCGAGGGAGATCTGGCGTCGGCCGCTTCGGAAATGTTGTCCTCCATCCGGGTCATCCAGACCTACGGTCGCAGCGGTTACGAGGAAAAGCGCTTCGCCGAGCACAGCCGCAGCGCCATGGAGGCGGCTCTTGTCACCGCCGGCCTAAAGGCTCGCTTTAGCTGGGTGGTCGCCGTCTTGGAATCGGTGGCCATCAGTGCAGTGGCCTGGATCGGCATCAAGCTGATCGACACGCGGACCGTCACCGTCGGCACCCTGGTGTTGTTCGTGATCCTGATTCAGAACATGTTCAAACCAACGCGAAAGATCATCCGGGAATGGACGGTGATCGGGAAGATCTTCGCCAGCGTCGAACGCATCGCCGAGGTCCTCGACCGTGAGGCGGGAGTCCAGGACCGTCCGGGGGCGACGGTGGCGCGGACGCTCGAAGGCCGCCTGGAGTTCCGAGACGTCCGCTTCGGGTATCAACTCGACGCCGAAGACGCCGGCGAGGGCCCCGCCTCTGTCCGCCAGGCGCTTAAGGGGGTCAGTTTCGAGGTGGCGCCGGGCCAGGTGGTGGCACTGGTCGGGGCCAGCGGCGCCGGAAAGTCCACCATCGCCCAGCTGATCCCCCGTCTTTACGATCCCGACGAGGGGGCCGTGCTGGTCGACAACACCGACATCCGCGACTTCACACTGGATTCGCTGCGGGCCAATGTCAGCGTGGTGTTGCAGGAAACCATTCTCTTCAGCGGCACCGTGGCCGACAACATCGCCTACGGCCGCGAGGACGCCACTCTCGACGAAGTGACCGAGGCGGCCATGAAGGCGCAGGCCCACGGCTTCATCGTGGACCTACCCGACGGCTACGACACGGTGTTGGGTGAGCGGGGAGCCAACCTTTCGGGGGGTCAACGCCAGCGCATCGCCATAGCCCGCGCCTTTGTGCGCAACGCACCACTGCTCATTCTCGACGAGCCCACCACAGGGTTGGACAGCGCAGCCGCCACTCAGGTGATCGCCGGCCTGGAATCGCTGATGAGGGGCAAGAGCACAATCGTCATTTCTCACGATCTGCACCTGGTCCGGGCCGCCGACAAGATCCTGGTCCTCGGTGACGGTCAGGTGGTGCAGTCGGGAGTACATGGTGACCTCCTCGCCGTCGATGGCCCCTATGCGGACTTCTGCGCCCAGCAGGGCCTGGGGACTGAAGCCCGCCTTGGGGCTGACGCCGGCATGGCGGCGACTGCATCGCCCAGTCCCGGGGCCAAGCTCGACCCCGACCCGTCGCACGAAGCCGAAAAGGCCCGAGAGTCTGTATCCCTCTTCATGCCCGAACCGGCCCTCGCCCGACCCGAACCCGCAATGGTCGGCGGTGGTGGCGGTGCGAAGCGGGTCTTTTCTTACGGACGCGAGCTGACCGGCCGGCTCCTGGGCGATCGGACCGGGCCCTTCTCCGTGCTTGCGCCCGGTCCCGCCGGTGGCGGCCCGAAGCCAGGGGGCCCGACCCCGGTGGACCCGGGATTGCTGGACTGGGACTCAGCGGACCGTCGCAAACCCGACCGCCCCGAGGGCCCCTTGGCCGCCGCCTTCAATCCACTTGCCAGCGACCGGCTCAACGGCTCGCTCCCCGACCTCGAATTGGCTCTCGATGCGGATTTGATGCGGGGCGAGCTACAGCGGTGCTTCTACGACCAGGGCGACGCGTCGATCGAGGGTTGTTCGCCTGGCAAGGCCATGCTGCTCGACGACGGCAGCATTGCGTTGCGCTATGCACTCACCGTCCGCACCAACCACGGCTCGGGACATTCGGCCCTGGTGCTGGCTCGCCTGTTCACCGACCAGGCTCGAGCCGGGGAGTATCGCCGTCAGGGCCTGGGCCTGGCGGAAGCAATCCGCGGTCGAGGCGACGTAGCGGAGTTCTCCTCCTTGGTTTGCGTCCCCGAGGGCGTTCCCCTGCTCGTAGCTCACCCCTATCCCATCGACGTGGACATTCCGACACTGGTCGGAGCCACCGATACCGACCGCATGCTCGAGGTGTTCGCCAAGGCTCTGGGCCGCGCCGGACTGGCGGTGCAGCGATGCCAGGTTGACCTTCAGGCCTACGGCCGCCGGCACCGGTGTGTGCTGCGCTACGCCCTCGACGTGACGGCCGCCTCCGGCCGGAAGGGCAAGGCGGTCGTATTCGGCAAGGCCTACAGCGGCGACACCGGCGCCCTGGTGTCCGACGTCGTCACGGCCGCGTCGGCCCATCTACGGTCCATCGGCCGCAATGACCTGGTGATTCCGTCTCACCTCACCTACCTGCCTGAATTGCGCCTCAGCCTGCTCAACCGAGTTCCCGGCGCCCCGGTGATAGCGAAGGTCATCAAGGCCGCCTGCACCGGCCAGACCGCGGAGCCACAGTGGCCGACTCCGGTGCAGGCCGTCGACGATGCAGCCCGGGTGGCCGCGGCTATGCACGCCTGGCCGACGACGTCGACCCCGCAACGCTCCCTGGCCCACGACACCAGTGAGATGCGCCGCAACCTTCGGGCCATGCGCTCGGTGTCGCCGGCGCTGGCAGCGCACCTGGGTGATCACCTCGACGAGATCGAGGCGGCGGGCGTGGCCACTGTGGCCGGCCCGGTCGGGTTCGGCCACGGCGACTTCTCTCTAGCCCAGCTGATGCACGAGGGCCAGTCGGTGGCTCTGATCGACTTCGACTCGGCGTGTCAAACCGAGGCGGCTCTGGACCTCGGCCATTTCCTGGCCTACCTGCGCCTGGCCATCGCTCGCCATCAGCTCTCTCCCGAAACCGGCGACGAGATCGCCCAACGCCTCTCCTGGCGCTTCTTGGATTCCTACGCCGCCGAACACGGCCGGGCCTCCAGCAACGCCGCCGTGGAGGACCGGGTCCGGGTCTTCAAGGCCCTGAGCCTCATGCGTATCACCGTCCACGCCTGGCAAAAATTGAAGCCGGATCGCACAGCCATGGCCCTGTCGCTTCTCGACCAAGAGGTTCGTAACCTGCCATGACTGCCCCGTCGCCCCTGTCGGCTCTGGCCGAGATGCCGCCCTGGCTAACTGCACCCACCGCATCCACGGATTTCGTGTCCGCCCTGACCACAGTGGTGCCCGAATTGGCCGATGGTCGAATTGGGGTGACGAGTTGCAAACCAAAGCTACGACTGAAGTCGGACCGGCCGGGGTGGTCGGTCAGCTACGACGTCGGTCTCGTTGGGCCGGACCATGCGCCCAGGGAGGTGCGACTTACCGGGACCTTCATGCCCCCCGGTCTCTCTGGCCGATCCGTGAACGGTGAGGCGCCGGCCACCGCTACGGGAATTTTCGCCACCCCGGGATGGACAGGCTCGTTCCCGGCCCTGGGTCTGGAAGTGGAGACCGAGACCGCCGACGATGCCCTGCCGGCCCTCGGCGACCTTATCGACCCCGTTGCCGCTCGAGCGCTGCTGGAGGATGCCATTCGAGGCGTAGGACGGCCGGACTTCACCCTGGGCTCGGCCCGGCCGGACATCCGCCGCTACAAGCCCGGCAGCCGCTGCACCATTTTCTACGAGCTCGGGTACGGAGCCGGCTCCGACGGGCCCGTCGCGGTGGTGGCCAAGACCTATCGCGGCACCAAGGGCCTCAACGCCTTCGAAGGCATGAGTGCCCTCTGGGACACCGGAATCTCTCAACGAGGCATTGTGGGACTTGCCGAACCGCTGGCCTACCTGAGCGATTCCCGGGTGTTGGTCCAAGCCTGCGTGCCCGAGAATCAGACCCTCAAGGAACTTGTGCGCGAAGCGGTTGGCGGCGGGGATGCCGACGTGGCCACCCGGCTACGAGCCGCTATCGCGCAGACGGCCACCGGACTCGCTGCGCTTCACACCAGCGGGGTGGTCCACGGTGAGACCGTCACCTGGGACGACGAGTGCCAAGAGATCGCCGAGCTTTGTGACCGTCTCCGGCCCCTGTTGCCCCAGGTGGCCCAGGCCGCCGACGATCTGCGTTCGGCTCTGGAGGTCCAGGCCAACATCGAGCCGGCCGACCCCGCGGTCACGGCGCATCGCAGCTTCAGACCCGCCCAGGTCCTCCTGGGCGACCAGGATGTCTCCTTCATCGACTTCGACGGTCTGTGCATGGCCGAACCGGCGCTCGATGTGGCGCTGTTCCGAGCGTCTCTGCGCGACGCCGGTACCCGCGGCTACGTGGAGACCGGCCACTCGGGATACGGGGACCTGGATTCCACCCTGGACTTCCTGGATGATCTGGCCGACCACTTCCTGGAGCGCTACCAGGCCCAGGCAACCGTGTCGGGCGAACGGGTGCGCCTGTGGGAAGCCCTGGATCAGATCACGTCCGCCCTTCACTGCTGGACCAAGATCAAGCCCGATCGCCTCGCCGTGCGGGTTCGCGTCCTCGAACGACGATTGACTGCGACCGACGCTCAAGCGAGCGGGTAAAAGCTGAGCGATCAGGTCCAGACTCTGCGGCGACGCATAACCAGGGCCGCCTGGGCAGCTACTGCCATAGCGCCGGAAACCACGGCGATGATCTTTCGACTGTCGCGGGGCGACTCCTCAACCGGAGCCGACGAGCCGGCCGGCGCCGCCTCGATACCGACATCGTCGAGGTCGCCCAAGCCGAAGTCACCCAGGAACTCCGCGGTCGACGCTAGTCCTGAGTTAGGGGCGGCGGCCGTCGCCACAGGCGTTGTCGGCGACGACTTGGAACCATTCGGTGCGGATACCGCCGGCCGAGACGTGGCGGTCAAAGTCGTTCCTGGGCTGACCGCAGTTGCGCCGGCCGTCGTCGGCCCGGACGAACCGGGTATCGAACCGATCACGTTTGGGCTGGGCAGGCCCGTCGTCGGGGACGGCAGGGTCGCCGGAAGCGATGGAATTGTCACGGTGGTCGGAGGCAGAGTCGTGGGCAACAGAGTCGTGGGCAACAGAGTCGTGGGCAACAGAGTCGTGGGCACCAGAGTCGTGGGCACCAGAGTCGTGGGCACCAGGGTCGTGGGGGGAGGGGGTAGCGGCGCCGTCACCTCCACAGGGAGAAAGCGGTCGGCGAAGACCTGGGTCAGCCACACGAACCCGCCCGACCAGTAGGCACCCATACCCACGTCGTCGAAGCTGGGGTCCAAAATGTTGGCCCGGTGAACGCTGGAGTCCATGAGCGCCTTTTGCGCCGCCGCTACCGAGGTCCCACTGGCCACGTTTTCGGCATAGGTGGACCAACTCCGAGTCTGCTCCGCGATGGAGGGGTTGTGAAACAAGGCTTGGTTATTCGCCATGCGCTCCGAGTGCCTTCGGGCCAGATCAGTCAGGGTGGAACTGACGCTCAGCCGGTCAATGCCACGCTTAGCCCTCTCGGTGTGCGTCGCGGCCAGGAACTGATCCTCGGCATCCACCGCCGCCGCCGATCCAGCGGCTATAAACAACACAGCCGTAAGCACTATCCCCAGCATTTTCACAGCCCGCACGACGGGCATGCTGCCACTACCAGACCCAATTCGCCAGAGCTGAGTACCCTTTTGCCCGAAATCAGCGATGACCGGCCTTCGAAATGGCGTTCATTGAACGGGCATCGCGTGGCTTAGGTTGGCGGGGGTGGTGACCTCGGGGCTTTTGGCCGGCAAGGTGATCGGCATAACCGCCGATCGTCGCTGGCGCGACCAGTCCGATCTGTTCGAAAAGCGGGGGGCCGAGATCGTCCACGGACCCACCATGCGAACCGTTGACCTGTCGACCAGCGAAGCATTGCGGGTTGCTACCGCCAAGCTGGTCGCCCACCCCCCGACTTACCTTCTGGCTACCACCGGAATGGGTATGCGCATGTGGCTCGAGGCCGCACAGGGGTGGTCCCAGCGCCTCACCGTCATCGAATCTCTGGCCGCCACCCGGATCATGGCCCGGGGCGCCAAGGCAGCTTCCGCGGTGCGGGCCGCCGGACTCGACCTGTGGTGGCAGGCCCCGAACGAAACCATGGACGAAATGGTCGACCATCTGGCCCACCAGGAAGACATCGGCGCCGCTTCGGTGGCTCTCCAACTGTTCGACTTCGGTCAGCTCTTCGACTTCGGACAACTCTTAGATCCCGGCGCCTCGCCCGTCGCCGCGGCCATCGCCGCCTTGGGAGCGACGGTGCTCGAACTGCCCGTCTACCAGTGGGAGCTCCCCCTCGACCAGTCTCCGGCCCACCGCCTCATCGACGGCGTAGTCGACGGCCGCGTCCACGCCGTCACCTTCACCAGCCAGCCGGCCGTGCGCCAGCTCTTCGCCATGGCCGCCGACCGCCCCGGCGGACCCGATGCGCTGCGCACCGCCCTCAACGGTCCCGTACTCGCCGCCTGCGTCGGCGAGGTCTGTGCCCAAGCAGGCCACGAACTTGGCCTGACCACCATGGTGTGGCCCGACCCCCCCCGCCTGGTAGCCATGGTCCGCCTCGTCACCAGCGCACTGACCGACGAAGCCCCTTGAAAGATCGACTCCGACTGAAGGATTCGGCTTCGACGAGGTACTTTTCCGATGTCTTGTTCGCCGACTTGCCCTAAGATCGGCCACCGTGACGGCCAACCAGATGCACCCGGCGCCTCAGCCGGCGATGCACGCGACGCTCCTGCGTCGCCACGGTGCACCTTCGGTCGCCACCGGAATCACGCCTCACCACGTGGGCGACGAGCGCTGTCGGCCTTGCCGCGCGCTGCCGGTTCTTTAAACAAGACCGCGCCCCCTCCCCCGCCCTGAGTTCCTCCCTCTAGGAGATTGCCTCATGAGTAGCGCCCGGACCGTCGAGATCGGTCCCCAATCGATAAGTCCCGAGGCCCTGGCCGACATCACCAAGTTCGAAACGATGCTCGCTGGATATCTGGCGGGCGACGTCGAGGAAGAGGTATTCCGGATCTTCCGCCTCAACAACGGCATTTATGGCCAACGCCAGGGCGGCCATAACCAGATGGTGCGAGTGAAGGCCCCCTACGGCATCGTCACACCCGAACAGCTGGAAACCTTTGCCGATATCGCCGATGAGTTCTCCCGCGGTTGGGGCCATATCACCACCCGCCAGAACCTCCAGTTCCACTTCGTTGCGCTCGAACGGGTGCCGGATCTGCTGCGTCGACTGGCTGAAGTAGGCCTCACAAGCCGGGAGGCGTGCGGCGACACTGTTCGCAACGTAACCGGCTGTCACCTGGCCGGAGCCTGCCCCTTCGAAGTCCTCGACATCAGTCCCTGGGCCGAGGCGGCGTTCCGGTACTTCCTGCGCCACCCCTACGCGCAGCGCCTTCCCCGCAAGTTCAAGATCAATTTCTCGGGCTGCGTCACCGACTGTGGCCAGGCCATGTTCAACGACGCCGGAGTCGTGGCCGTGGCCCGCCCCCGTAACGACGGCACAGTGGAAGCCGGCTTCAGGGTGTTCTTCGCCGGCGGACTTGGGGCCAACCCCCACGCCGCAGTGGCCCTTGAGGATTTCACCCCTCGCGAAGACCTGCTCCCCACTCTCGAAGCCATCCTGCGCGTCTTCGATCACGACGGCAATCGGGAGAACAAGCTGCGGGCCCGCATGAAGTGGCTGCTCGATACCCAGGGCCCCGATGAGGTCCGTCGGCGCATACTGAGGGAGCGCAAGACCCTGCCGGCGGCGGCCAATTGGCCCGGCGGAATCCCGGCAGTGGTCGCCGAATGGGGTGACGAGCCGGCCGGCCTGGGCGCCGCCTCGCCCACGCCCATGGGCTGGGGTACGCCGGTGACCATCCGGCGAAGCGATCCCTACGGGCGCTGGGACGACGCCAACGTGGTGCGGGGTGTGGCCAAGGGCACGGTTTCGGCCTATGCCTGGGCCCGCCTGGGCGACATCACCTCGGCTCAGTTCCGTGCCTTGGCGGCGATCCAGCGGGACATGGGGGCCGAGGTCAGGGTGACCAACCGCCAGAACCTGGTGTTTCGAGATCTCACCGAAGAACAACTACCCGAGTTGCACCGCCGTCTCGATGCCATTTCCATGGCCGAACCGGGGGCCGAGTTGGCCCGCGATGTCGTGAGTTGCCCCGGGGCCGACACCTGCAACCTGGCTGTCACCCAGTCCCGCGGCCTGGCCGGAGAGATCGGGTCGGCCCTGGAGTCCGCCGGGCTGGCCGACGTCGGTGGCATCCGGGTGAACATCTCCGGCTGCACCAACTCCTGCGGACAACATCACGTGGCCGATATCGGCTTCGTGGGCGTGGAGCGACGGGCCCATGGCCGTTCGGCCCCCGGATACCAGATGTTGCTGGGCGGTTACCTGGGCCAGACGCAGGTGGAGTTCGGGACCAAGGCTCTGCGGCTCCCGGCCAAAGCCGCAGGCGAGGCCACGGTCCGCGTGGTGGGCCGGTTCGCAGCCGAACGCCAGGCCGGAGAAACCTTCACCACCTGGTTGGGTCGCTCAGGGGGAGCCAAAGGCGTCGCCGCCACCCTGGCCGATCTGGACATCTTTCCGACCCCCGACGATCGACCGGACTTCTACGTCGATTACGACGAAACCGGACCCTTCGAAGCCAGCACCGGTGTCGGGGAGTGCGCCGGAACGTGACCACCACCACCGACCGACCAGCGTTTCACACCACCGCCCAGCTGGCGGCGGTCAACGCCGACTTCGAAGGCGCCTCGGCCGAGGCGATCATCTCGTGGACGGTGGAGCAGTTTCATCCAAACCTCTGTCTCACATCGTCCATGACCGACGCCGTGCTCATCGATCTGGCCATGCGCGTGGAACCGTCTATCGAGGTGGTGTTCATCGACACCGGATATCACTTCGCGGAAACCCTGGAGACGGTGGAGACGGTGAGGCGCCACTACGGGCTCAACCTCCGCATCATGACGGCAGCCCGCCACGATGCCGACCTTTGGCGCCTCGATCCCGAAAACTGCTGCTCGGCGGTCAAAGCCGGACAGCTCGATCGGGCCCTGGTCGGCAAGCTGGCTTGGATGAGTGGCCTTCGGCGGGCCGAAGCCGCCACCCGGGCCAAAGCTCCGATTGTCGGCAGGGACCTCCGGGACCTGGTGAAGGTGAATCCCCTTGCCAACTGGACCGATGCCGACATCTCCGACTACATCGCCCGCCACGACGTCCCCGTGAACCCTCTGCTCGAACGGGGCTACCCGTCCATCGGCTGTGCCCCCTGTACCCGACCGGTGGCCGACGGCGATCACCCCCGTTCGGGCCGCTGGGCCGACCACGATCGCCTGGAGTGCGGCCTGCACTCCTAGTCGACCACCTCAGTCGACCACCTCAGTCGACCACGTCTGGGTCGACTGACGGCCCGTCGCCGACAACTAGCGTGCCGGGGTGACCGAGAAACCATCGCGCCGCAAGCTCATACTGCTGGTAGCGCCCATCGTGGCAATCACCGTCCTTGGAACGATCGCCTCGGCCTTCACCCCGGTGCTGGCCACCC
>Ga0187894_10003426_pt1 | contig 17791 bp, 18 predicted proteins | sample GBC1701081metaG_FD_136650 | JGI IMG/M metagenome (GOLD analysis project Ga0187894, IMG submission 136650) | White microbial mat communities from a lava cave in the Kipuka Kanohina Cave System on the Island of Hawaii, USA - GBC170108-1 metaG ...
CTGGCCGAAGCGGGTGACGAGAACCGGCCGCCCGGTGCGCTTCACGCGCTGGAGCACCGCGAGGCAGGTCGCCTTGAACTTGGACACCGGCATGCTTTCCATGGCGGACAGGCTAACATGGTCTGAAATTGTGGTCAAACGAGACAACCACGCCTTGACGCGTCGGCGAGCGACAGCGTGAGCCAACGACCTCCCGAGCAACGTCCTCGGCCACACTCAGGGCCGCGCGATCACCCTCGACGAGGGGCTCGCCAATAATGCGTGGCGTGCCCCACAGCGGATTCGCTGACGACATCCCCGAATGAGTTGGCAGAGCTGCTGGTCAATCGCCGGTCGGCCCGGCTCGCCGCCGGCGACAAGCCGTGCACCCTCCGACTTGCCGATCTCCACGTAGCTCTCGATCTTCGCGAGGTGCGCTTGCGTGTTGATCGCACCCATCTGGGTCGCCCACTCAAATGCCGCATCCTGCTTACTTGACCTCGGCCGAATATCTGGACTACACGGGCACGCCCGGCAGGATTTACGCCTTAGTCAGCCGTCGCACCGCTGCGTGGCCGAACGACTCGATGTGAGCCACCATCAGCGAGCCCGCGAGCTTGGCGTCGCGGTCGCTGACCGCCTGCACAATGGCCTCGTGCTCGGCCTCGGATTCGGCAATTCGCTCAGCCTGAATGTGTGGATCGGCGCTGGCAAGGTAGAAGTCGCAACGATCCCACATGCTGCCCGCGTGCGCGGCAACGTAGTCGGAGTGGGCCATATCGTGGATCAGGCCATGGAACTCGCGGTTCAACCGGAAGAACTCCTTGGCTTGTCGTGACGAGTCCACGTTCGGAGCCAGTAACCGCAGGGTAGCCGCCAAGTTATTGCGCAGCGCCTCGAGTTGCGCCGCCTCGTAGCGCATCGCGCCGAGCTCGCAAGCCAGCCCCTCCGTCAGCGCGAAAAAGCGAAAGAAGTCCGCGACTTCCTCGCGCTCGACGCTCGCAACCCAACAGCCCACCTGCGGCACGACGCGGAGGTAGTTCTCGGCCGCGAGGCGGTTGATGGCTGCGATCACGGGTTGGCGGCTGGTTCCGATCTCCTCGACCAGCGCCGTGATGTCCAGGCGGTCCCCGCCGCGCAGCACTCCCGAAATGAGCTTCTCCTTGATCGAGTCGTAGGCGAGGTCCGAGCGCTTACCGGTATCTCGTTGGTTGCGGAGGAATGCTGTCATGGGTTGTATGGCCAAGAACTGTCTTGCAAAGATACCACTATTATGCTAATATTCTAGTATTCTTTCATTCAAAGTCCATTGCCTGGAGTCCTACCCATGTCCCTCTGGCCCGAAATGGCTGCCGGCGAGTTCGCTCTCAGATCGATCGACGCCGGCGGTGTGCGCACCCGATACCTGGAGGCTGGTCGGGCCGATGCGCCGGCGGTTGTCTTCGTCCACGGCACCGGTGGCCATCTGGAAACGTTCACGCGCAACGTGTTCGCGCACGCCAAGTACTTTCGCGTGCTCGCCTTGGACATGGTCGGTCACGGCTTTTCGTCCAAGCCCGATCACCCTTACGAAATCAGCCACTACGTGCAGCACCTGGACGCCTTCCTCACCGCGGTGGGGGTCGGCAAGGCACACCTGCACGGTGAGTCGCTGGGGGGGTGGATCGTCGCGCAGTACGCCATCGACCACCCGCAGCGCGTGAATCGCCTGGTGCTCAACACCGCCGGCGGACTGAACACCGACGAACAGGTGATGCAGCGGGTCTACAACGTCACCATGAATGCGGTGCGCAACGCCTCGCTGGCGACGGTGCGCAAGCGGCTGGAGTGGCTGGTGCACGACCCGGCCGACGTGCCGCACGACCTGGTCGAGCTGCGCCACGCGATCTACACCCAGCCTGGTTTCGAGCAGGCCATGGAACACATCCTCTGCCTGCAGTTCATGGACGTGCGCATCCGCAACGTGCTTACCGACGAATCGATCTCGCGCATCAAGGCCAAGACACTGGTGATCTGGACCGACCACGACCCCACCGCGCCGGTGGCCACTGGCGAACGCTTCGTCAAGGCCATTCCGGACGCGCGGCTGGTGGTGATGAAAGACTGCGCGCATTGGCCGCAATGGGAGAAGGCCGACGAGTTCAACACGCTGCACATCGACTTCCTGCTGGGGCGCTGACATGAGCGGCGCGCATCCCTCGTCCACCGCCATGCTGGCGTGCGCCGCGCATTCGCCGCTGATTAACTACCTGCATCCGGCGCCCGAGGTGTCGGGCCCGGTTCAGGACGCGCTGGCCGATCTGGGCCGGCGCGTCGCCGACTTCGACCCCGAGCTGGTGGTGGTGTTCGGCCCGGATCACTTCGCCGGCTTCTTCTACGACCTGATGCCGCCGTTCTGCGTGGGGGCGCGCGCGGCTGCGATGGGCGACTTCGACATCTCCACCGACGGCCGCTCCTACGAGGTGCCGGAGGATCTGGCGCGCGACCTGGTCACCGCATTGCATGCCGACGGCGTGGACGCCGCTTTGTCCTACCGCATGCGGGCCGATCACGGCTTCGCGCAGTCGCTCGAGCAGTTCGCCGGCGGCGTGGGGCGCTACCCGACGATTCCCATTTTCATCAACTGCGCGGCACCGCCTGCGCCGCCGATGGCGCGCGTGCGGCGTCTCGGCGAGAGCGTGGGCCGCTTCCTGGCCACCACCGGCCGCCGCGTGCTGATCGTCGGCTCGGGCGGACTCTCGCACGACCCGCCGATCCCGTTGCTGGCGACTGCGCCGGCACCGGTGCAGGAAATACTGATCGCCGGGCGCAACCCGACGCCGGAACGCATGCAGGCCAAGCTACGGCGCAATATCGACACGGCGCGTGCCATGGAGGCCGGCACCGGCCCGGCCATCCCGCTGAATCCAAATTGGGATCGCCGCTTCATGCGCTTGCTGCTCACCGGCGAGCTAGACACGGTGGCCGCCATGGACATGGCCGAGGCTCACGCCATGGCCGGCATCGGCGTCAACGAAGTGCGCACCTGGCTGGCCGGCTTTGCCGCGCTTGCGGCGATGGGCCAGCCCGGCCCCTACCGCGAGCCCTTCAGCCACTACACGCCGGTGCCATTGTGGAACGCCGGCTTCGGCATCGTGGCCGTGGGCGGCACCGCCGCACGGCAGCCTGTCACCCGCCCGGAGGCGACATGGACCTCCGCCTGAACGGCAAGCGCGCGCTCGTCTGCGCATCGAGCAAAGGCCTGGGCCGAGCCTGCGCGTTGGCTCTGGCGCGCGAGAGTGTGCACGTCACGCTCGCGGCGCGCGGTAACGAGGCCCTGCAGGCCACGGCCGCCGACATTCGCGCCGCGGCGCCCAAGGTCACCGTCACTGCGGTAGCGGCTGACCTCGCCAAGCCCGAAGGCCGCGCCGCGGTGCTCGCGGCCTGCCCGGCGCCGGACATCCTCGTCACCAACAACGGCGGCCCGCCGCCGGGCGACTTCCGCGACTGGCAGCGGGAAGACTGGATCGCGGCGCTGGACATGAACATGCTGGCGCCCATCGAGATGATCCGCGCCGTGCTCGACGGCATGCTCGAGCGCGGCTGGGGCCGCATCGTCAACATCACCTCCAGCGCGGTGAAGAATCCGCAGCTGCTGCTGGGCCTTTCGAACGGCGCGCGCGCCGGCCTCACCGGTTTCGTGGCCGGCCTCGCGCGCAGCGTTGCCGCGCAGGGGGTGACCATCAACAACCTGCTGCCCGGCCCCCACAACACCGACCGCATGGCCGCCGTCGTGGCCTGCATGCCCGGCCACGCGCGCCCCACACGTATCGGTGAGCCCGAGCAGTTCGGTGCCGTTTGCGCCTTCCTGTGCAGCGAACACAGTGCCTTCATCACCGGGCAGAACTGGCTGGTCGATGGGGGTTCGTACCCCGGCACCCTATAGGAGACCGCGATGAGCGCGCCAGATCCCCTGCTGCAGGCCTTCTTCGCCAAGCTCGGCAAGGTCGCCAACTACGACGCCGAGCGCGACATGCCCGAGCGGCTGCAGGTGCACAGCGACGAAGCGCATTGGCTGGGCGAAGAGGTCACGCACAACCCGGGGCGTATCGGCTGCCTCCCGGCGCTGCCGGCCAAGGCGATCGAGATCTTCGTGCAGGAGATTCCCACCGGCGGCACCACCGACTTGCAGCGCCACACGCACGAGACCATTCACTACATCATCGAAGGCCAGGGGTACTCCGAAATCGGGCCGAAGCGCGTGAGTTGGCGCGCCGGCAGCTTCGTCTATACGCCGGTGTGGGTCTGGCACCGCCACTACAACGGCGGCAGCGGCCTCGTGAAGATGTTGACGATCGAGGCGTCGCGCCTGCTCGACGCCCTGGCACTCAGCCGGCGCGAGTCAGCTGGCCTCGTGACCTACGCCGATTACATGGCGCGTCCCGACGCGCGTCGCAACTGAGCGCGGGCCTCACCCCCATGAACGACGTGATGGACGACCGGCAGATCACCTTACTCGGCGACGACTTGTTCGTCGCTTTGAGCGAGCGCACCGCTATCGACCCGCTGACGCTGCGCCACCCCGAGCTGACGCTGGAGAACGCCTACGCGATCCAGCAGCACCTCAACCGGCGGCGCCTGGCAGCGGGCCATCGCGCGGTCGGCCGCAAGATCGGCGTCACCAGCGAAGCGGTGATGAACATGCTGGGCGTGCGCCAGCCCGATTTCGGGCTGCTTACCGACGCCATGCACCATGCGGACGGCTCGGAGGTCGCGGCCAGTGCCTTCATTCAACCCAGAATCGAGGCCGAGATCGCCTTTCGCTTGAGGCGCGACCTGTCGGGCACCAACGTGGCACCCGAAGCGGTGCTGGATGCCACAGAGTGCGTGATGGCCTGTTTCGAGATAGTCGACTCGCGCATCCGCGACTGGAAGATCAACATCCAGGACACCGTAGCCGACAACGCCAGCTGCGGCGCCTTCGTTCTCGGACGCACCGAGGTCGATCCGCGCAACGTCGATCTGATCGGCTGCGCGATGCAGATGCGCCGGGGCGGTGTCATCGCCGCCGAAGGCAAAGGCGCGGCCACCATGGGCTCGCCGCTGAACGCGGTGTCGTGGCTGGCCAGCACGCTCAGCCGGCTGGGTGACCCGCTGCGAGCCGGCGAGATCGTGCTGTCCGGCGCATTGGGCGCAATGGTCCCGGTGAAGGCCGGCGATGACTTTCACATGCGCATTGCCGGCATCGGCGAGTGCGGTGTCCGCTTCGACTGAGGTCCTTGTGCATCCAGGAGGAGAACATGATCACTTCACTGCAATACGTCGCGCTCGGCATCCCCGAGATGAAAGCCGGCATCGACTTCTACGAGACTTTCGGTCTGGAAACCGTCAACCGTGCAGACCATGTCGCCATGCGCTGCGTCGGCCGCGCACAGGACCAGATCGTCCTCATCGAGACCGGTAGCAAGCGGCGCCTGCATCACTTCTCGCTGGGCACCAGCGAGAAGGGCTTGCAGGCCATCGCCGCCAAGCTGGAGCAAGCGCGCATCGCGCGGCTGGACCGGCCTTACGCCGGCGCCCCTGACGGCCTGTGGTTCCGCGACCCCGAGGGCACGCTGGTCAACGTGCAGGTGGCCGAGCCCGCGCCGTATCTGAAGGACAGCGTCGCACCGCCGATCAACCGGCCGGGGATCATCGCCCGCGTCGATGCCAAGGGCTGCCCACCCTTCGACATGCAGCCGCGCCCGCGCCGCATGGGCCACTTCATCGCCTTCGCGCGCGACGTGTGGGCGCAGTCCAAGTTCTACTGCGACAACCTGGGCTTCCAGGTCAGCGACCGCATCGTCGACGGCTACGCCGCCTTCATGCGCACCACCGGTGACAGCGATCACCACGTGCTCGCGATGCTGAAGTCCGACGCGCCGGGCTTCCATCACGCCAGCTTCGAGATGCCCGACATCGACTCCTCCGAGGTGGCCGCCGCGCGCCTGTTCGCCAAGGGCTACCGCCACGCCTGGGGGCCGGGGCGGCACGGCGTGGGCTCCAACTACTTCCACTACTTCCGCGATCCGTGGAACGGCATGTGCGAGTACTTCTACGACATGGACTTCATCCCCGAGAAGTCGGCCTGGCAGGCCAAGGAGTGGACCAAGCCGGCCGGCATGTTCCTCTGGTCGGCCGACGGCAAGCCGCCGCCGGACTTCGGCCAGAACTACGAGCTGGACTGACCCGGACTGGGACCCAATCGATGCATACCGACAGTCTGCATCGCAAATACCTCGCCGAGCGCGACAAGCGGCTGCGCCCCGACGGGCAATCGCAGTTCGTCGAGGCCAAGGGGGATCTGGCCGACTTCGCGCACGGCCCATCGACAAGCCCGCCGCCGGCGCGTGCTGCACTCAAGGAAGACGTTGATGTGCTGGTCGTCGGCGCCGGCTTCGGCGGCATGCTCACCGGCGCCGAGCTGCGCGACGCGGGCATCGAGAACTTCCGCATTGCCGAGGTGGGGGCCGATTTCGGCGGCACTTGGTATTGGAACCAATACCCCGGCATTCGTTGCGACATCGAAGCCTACCTTTATCTGCCCAGGCTGGAAGAGGTAGGAACCGTGCCGACCGAACGCTATGCGACGGGACGCGAGATCTTCGAGCATTCGCAGCGCTTCGCCCGCCACTACCGGTTGTACGAGCGCGCTTTGTTCCACACCAAGGTTGTGCGCATTGCCTGGGATGAACCATCGTCGCGCTGGCACGTCCGCACCGACCGTGGCGACGAACTGCGCGCCCGCTTCGTCACGCTCAATCAGGGCCCCCTGGCCAAGATCAAGCTGCCCGGGGTCAAGGGCATTCGCGACTACAAGGGCAAGATCTTTCACTCCGCGCGCTGGGACTACGGGTTCTCCGGCGGCAACTCCGACGGTGGCTTGACCAAGCTGGAGGGCAAGCGCATTGGCGTCATTGGCAACGGCGCCACCGGAGTGCAGATCCTGCCCAAGGTGGCCCAGCACGCCCAGCAGATCTACCTGTTCCAGCGCACGCCCTCAGCCATCGCGCCGCGCAACAACCGGCCCACCGACCTGGACTGGTACAAGTCGCTGCCCAAGGGCTGGCAACGCGAGCGCAAGGACAGCTTCCTTGCCACGGTAAGGTTCACGTTCCCTGTCGAGGACCTGGTCGACGACTGCTGGACCGACTTCTACGTGCGCGTCGCCAATGCAGTCGCCGCGGCCAAGCGCGCCGGCGGACCCGTGGATGTCGTCGCGGTGATGCAAGGCGTGGACTACACCAAGATGGATGAGGTTCGGGCGCATGTGGCCGCGGTGATCAAGCACCCGGCCACCGCCGAAGCGAGCAAGCCTTGGTACAACTTCCTGTGCAAGCGCCCGCTATTCAGCGACGACTACCTGCAGGCCTTCAACAAGCCCAACGTCACGCTGGTGGACACCGACGGGCGCGGCATCGAACGCATCACCGAGAGCGGCCTGGTCGCCAACGGCCAGGCTTACGCGCTCGACGCCATCGTGTTCGCGACCGGCTTCGATGTCGGCGCGGCGCCCAATAAGGCCGGCGAGTACGAGCTGGTGGGCCGCAATGGGCTCACGCTCGACCAGAAGTGGGCCAACGGCGTGCGTACGGTACACGGCACGCAGATGGCGGGCTTCCCCAACCTGCACATCGTGGGTGCGGTCGCTCAGGGCACCATCGTCTTCAACTACACCAACGTGCTGGACATCCAGGCCCATCACGCCGTGGAGCAGATCGCGCAGTGCCTGAAGAGCGGGGTGAAGACGCAGGAAGTCACCGAAGCCGCCGAGACCAGGTGGCTGAGAGCGATGCGGAAGAACCACCACGACCTTTCGGACTTCCACGAGGAGTGCACGCCGGGCTTCCTGAACAACGAAGGCAAGTTCAAGGACAAGCCCACGTTTGTCGGCAGCTCGTACGGTGCCGGCACGCTCGAGTACCGACGCGTCACTGACGAATGGCGCCAAACGCGCATGGCCAAAGAGACCCGCCGCGCCTGATTTCCCGACACGTTCGTCCCTACCCTGACGTAAGGAGAACCACTTTGGCAAAGATCCTCGTTCTCTACTACAGCATGTACGGCCACATGGAGCGCATGGGGCAGGCGGTGGTGCAAGGCGCGACCAGCGTGGCCGGCACAAAGGTCGACCTGCGCCGCGTGCCCGAGACCATGAAACCCGAAGCCGTTGCCGCAGCCGGCGGCAAGACCGATCAGGCGGCGCCAGTGGCCGAGCCGGCCGACCTCGGCAACTACGACGCGATCATCTTCGGCACGCCCACGCGCTTCGGCAACATGTGCGGCCAGATGCGCAGCTTCCTCGACCAGACCGGCGCCCTCTGGTACGCCGGCGCGCTGGTGGGCAAGGTGGGTTCAGTGTTCGCCTCGTCGGCCACGCAGCACGGCGGACAGGAATCCACGGTGCTGAGCTTCCACAACACGCTGCTGCATCACGGCATGGTGGTGGTGGGTCTACCGTACAAGGAACAGCGCCTGATCGGCGTGGACGAGGTGCGAGGCGGCAGTCCCTACGGCGCCTCCACGATCACCGGCATGAAGGGCGAGCGCATGCCCAGCGAGGCAGAGCTGGGCATGGCGCGGTTCCAGGGCGAGCACGTGACCCGCATCGCCGCGAAGCTCTTCGGCTGACGCGCGGCCCCTTCGGTGGGCAGCGGCTAGGTCAGGCATCACCGCGATGACGATTCTCGTCCTCGAGCAGTTGCTCAACGGCCTGCAGCTGGGCCTGATGCTGTTCATGCTGGCCGCCGGGCTGACGCTGATCTTCGGGATCATGGACTTCGTCAACCTGGCCCACGGCACCTTGTACATGGTGGGCGGTTTCATGGCGGTGGTGTTCGTCTCGCTCACAGGTTCGTACCTCGCCGCGCTGCCGCTGGCGGTAGTCGCCACGGCCATTGTCGGCGCGCTGCTGGACCGCTTGCTGCTGCACCGTCTGTACGGCCACAACCATCTGCGCCAGGTACTCGCGACCTTTGCGTTGATCTTGATCTTCAACGATCTCTTCAAGTTCATCTTCGGGCCGCAGACCCTGATGCTGGAGGTGCCTGCCGCGCTGGCCAGCCCGGTCCACATCTGGGGGAAGTTTCACTACTCGGCTTACCGGCTCATGGTGATCGGCGTGGGAGTGGCGGTCGCGCTGCTGCTCGGGCTGCTGCTCACGCGCACCCGCATCGGCATGTGGATACGCGCCGGCGCGTCCGACCGTGAGATGGCGCGTGCCATGGGGGTCAACATCGAGCGAACCTTCACCCTCGTCTTCGCGCTCGGCGCCGCCCTGTGCGGGCTGGCCGGCGCGCTGCTCGGGCCGCTCTTGTCGGTGCACGTGGGCATGGGCGAGTCGATCATCATCCTCGCTTTTGTTGTGGTGGTGATCGGCGGCTCCGGCTCGGTGAAGGGCGCGCTGCTCGGCGCACTGGCCGTCGGCATGCTTGACACGCTGGGCCGTGCGCTGCTGCCGCAGGCGATGCGCCAGCTCTGGCCGGGGCTGTCCACCGACAGTCTGGCGCCTGCCCTGGCGGCGATCCTGACCTATGCGCTGATGGTGGCGGTGCTGTTCTGGCGCCCGCAGGGGCTGTTCAAGACATCATGACGCTCAGGCATTACTTCAGCGAGTTCACGACGGTGCAGTGGGCGGCGGTCGGCACCGTGACAGCCGCCGCGCTGCTGCCGTTGCTCGCCAACGCCACCGACAACAGCTTCTACATCAGCTTCGTCAGCCGGGTCATGATCGTGGCCATCGCCGTGAGCAGCCTGAACCTGCTGGTGGGCTATGGTGCGATGGTCAGTTTCGGCCACGCCGCCTACTTCGGCATGGGGGCGTATGCCGTGCTGATGGTGGCGCAGGCAGCCGGGCCGCTGCTGCCCGAGTGGGCGCGCACGATGTGGGTGGCCTGGCCTTTGGCCATGCTCGCCGCGGGCACGCTGGCGCTGCTGGTGGGGCTGGTTTCGGTCCGCGTCGAGCAGGTCTACTTCATCATGATCACGCTGGGCTTCGGCCAGATGGTCTATTACCTGGCCATCGGGCTGGAGGTCTTCGGCAGCGACAATGGCATGCCGCTGCCCAGCCGGGCATCGACCGGGATCCCGGGGTTTTCGCTGGCCAGCGACACGCAGCTGTATTTCGTGGTCCTCGTGCTGTGCGTGCTGGTGCACCTGGGCCTGCGCATGTTGGTCCACTCGCGCTTCGGCCTCATCTACCGCGGGGTGGCGGTCAATGAAGAACGCATGCGGGCCATCGGCTTTCCGGTGTTGCGCTACAGGCTCGCCGCGTTCGTCATCGCCGGCGCGTTTGCAGGCCTGGCCGGCGCTCTGATGGCCGAACAGAACCGCTACGTTGCGCCGCACCTGCTGGAGTGGACGATGTCGGGCGAGCTGCTCGTCACCGTGATCCTCGGCGGCGCCGGGCATGTGGCGGGCGGCATCTACGGCACCGTGGTGATGCTCGGGCTCAAGGAACTGCTGTCGGCGTACACGCCGTACTGGCACGCGGTGATCGGCGTGCTGATCATCGCGCTGGTCTACTTCGGCAACAACGGCATCGCCGGGCTCGAGCGGCAATGGACACGATGGCGCACCGAGCGCGAGTGGAGGCTGAGCCGGAACCTGCGCGATCAGGCCAAGACGGGAGCCGCTTTGTGAGCGCTGCCACCTCACTCGAGGTTCGTGGCCTCGTCAAGCGCTACGGTGGCATCGTGGCCACCGATCACGTGGACCTGACGGTCAACGTCGGCGAGATTCACGCATTGATCGGCCCCAACGGCGCGGGCAAGACCACGCTGGTCCACCAGCTGGCCGGCAGCCTGGAGCCCGATGCCGGGCGCATCCTCTTCGAAGGAACCGACATCACTCGCATGCCGCAGTACAAGCGAGTGATGGCCGGCGTGGCGCGTTCGCACCAGATCACGAGCTTGTTCAATTCCTGCGCGGCGCTGCACAACGTGCTGCTGGCCCTGCTGGCGCGCAAGGGCAGCGGTTTTCGATTCAGCGGTTCTCCGTTCAACGACACCGCGTTGATCTACGAGGGGATGAATCTGCTCGACGAAATCGGCCTCAGAGGCCACGAAGGGTCCTTCGCCGCCGCGCTGTCGCATGGCCAGAAGCGCCGTCTCGAACTGGCATTGGCGTTGGCTTCGCGACCGCGACTGTTGCTGCTGGACGAGCCGCTGGCCGGCATGGGCTCCAGCGACACCGAGGCGATGGTCGAACTGATCAGTAGCCTGCGCGAGCGCGCCGCAGTGGTGCTCGTGGAGCACGACATGGACGCCGTGTTCCGCCTGGCCGACCGCATCACCGTGCTGGCGCAAGGCAAGGTCATCGCTTGCGACACACCCGAGGCCATCCGCAACTCGGCGACGGTGCGCGAGGCCTACCTGGGCGAAGACGGGATGCAAGCATGAGCGCCTTGCTCGAGTTGCGCGGCGTGTGCTCGGCCTACGGCGACAGCCAGGTCCTGTTCGGCGTGGACCTGCGCATCGAGGCCGGGCAGGTGGTTACGCTCGTCGGGCGCAACGGCACCGGCAAGAGCACCACCGTCAAGGGCGTTACCTGCATGCACGGCGTTGCCCGCGGCGAGGTGCTGCTGCACGGCGAGCCGATCCAGCACCTGACCCCCGAAGCCGTGGCGCAGCGCGGCATTTCGCTGGTGCCCGAGGGTCGGCGCATCTTCCCCAACCTGACCGTGCGCGAGAACCTGCTTGCCTTCGCACGCCTACCCACGCAAAGCCAAGGCGGCGGCACCGGCTGGAACATCGAGCGCGTGTTCGAGCAGTTTCCATCGCTTGCGCAACGGCAGTCGAACCTAGGCGACGAGCTTTCCGGCGGCGAACAGCAGATGCTGGCCATCGGACGCGCGCTGCTGCGCAACGGCCAGCTGCTGGTGATCGACGAAGCCACCGAGGGCCTGGCCCCGCTGATCCGCCACGAGATCTGGCAGTGCCTCAAGCGTTTGAAGCAGGAGGGACTCGCGATGCTGGTGATCGACAAGCACCTGCAGCCGCTGCTCGCGCTGGGCGACATGCACTACGTGCTCGACCGCGGCAGGGTGGCTTGGGGCGGCGACTCGGCGGCACTCGCCGCGTCGCCGGAGATTTGGGGTCGCTATGTAGGAGTCACGTGACCGTCGAACGGGCGCGGCGGACCTTCCGCCGCAATATTGGATCAGCGACTCGGCCACGCGCCGACCGAAAGGAGGCTTTCATGTACAAGTCCGCAGTAGGTGTGTCCCTCCTTGCCGCAGTGTTCGCCGCGCCGGCGCCTGCGCAGGAGCCGCTTCGCGTCGGGTTCCTCAGCACCCAGTCCGGCGGCCCGGTCACGGGCCTTTCGACCGAGATGCGCCAAGGCTGGGAGCTGGCGCTCAAGCAACTGGGGGGTAAGCTCGGCGGCGTGCGAGTCGAGGTGTTCTATGCCGATGACGCCAACAACCCCGGCATGGGCAAGCAGGCCTACGAGCGTCTGGTCAAGCAGAACAAGATCGACGTGCTCACCGGCGTGGTGACCACGCCGGTGATCTTCTCGCTGGCCCCGGTGGTAGCGCAGGACAAGGTGATCTTCCTGAACTCCAACGTCACGGAACGCGCGCTCGGCGGCGGCAAATGCTCGCCCTTCTTCTTCACGACCGGCTGGCACGTCGACGGAATCAACGAAACCATGGGCAAGATGCTCAAGTCCGACGGCAAGAAGAAGGTGTTCGTGATTGGCGGGCAGTGGCCCGCCGGGCGCGAGCACATCGCCGCGTTTAAGCGCGGCTACGGCGACGCCGTGACCGGCGAGTCCTACTTCAAGATGGGCCAGCTCGACTTCAGCGCCGAGATCGCGCAGATTCGCGCCGCCGAGCCGGACGCAGTGTACGCCTTTGCATTCGGCCCGCACTCGGTCAACTTCATGAAGCAGTACGCGCAGGCGGGCCTGACGAACATTCCGCTGTTCGGGCCGGCCCCGTTGGCCGACGATGGCACGATTCCGCCCACGGGCGAGGCGGCGGTGGGCGTGGTCACCAGCGGCCACTGGAACGGCGACCTCAGCCATGAGGCCAACAAGAAGTTCGTCGCCGCCTACGTTGCCGATTACAAGAAGGAACCGACGATGTTCTCGGAGCAGGGCTACAGCACTGCGCTGATGCTCGATGCGGCGCTACGCGCGGCCAACGGCAACTTCAAGGACCGGGCCGTGTTGCGCAAAGCTCTGCTCAGCACGAGGATCGACGCGCCCCGCGGACCGCTGAGCCTGGCCGCCGACGGCAGCCCGGTGCACAACGTGTACCTGCGCAAGGTAGGCAAGAACGCCAAGGGCGAGCCCACCAACCTGACCGTGCGCACGATCGGCTCGAACGTTGCCGCGGGAAACGCGAGCGAGTGCGAGTAAGACCGTGATGTCCTGGGGCTCCGCGGATCGCGTCGCGGAGCCTCACCACCGCGTGGCTAGACTCCGGCTACACGCGCGGAAACGAGAATGGATGGACGACTTCCTGGCATCCCCCGCAGGACCGAAGCGCCATGCTCGGCAGCATCAATCAACTGCGGCCAGCACCGGACCTTGCGATCTACGCCGCCTTGAAATCCGCACAACACAATCTCTGCGTGAACCTCGCCAGACAGTACGCGCCCTACAACGTCATGATCAACAACCTGTCGCCCGGCCTCGTCGCGACCGAGCGCAATCGCCGGCGGCGAGAAAACGCGGACGACTGGCGCAGAATCCAGTGCTCGGCCACCGCACCGATCGGTCGCGCGGCGGAGCCCGACGAAGTAGTCGGAGCCGCCCTCCTCTTGTGCTCGGAGGCGGCGAGCTACATCGCGGGCGTCGATCTCATGGTCACGGGCGGAGCTCACCTCCCGCAGAGCGAGTAGCCCAGGGAACGCGTTCGTAAAATGCGTGCCGGGCAGGTATCGGACACCGAAGGCCATTGTCTCGGCGACGCCCAGCGGCCTTGCGGGAAGCTCGCGGACGAGCCCGAGGTCGCGCACCCGCCCAACTTCGCAGGTGCGCTACGGCTTGGGCTCCCGCGCCCGCACCACTAAGCCGACAGATTCCTGCAGCTTGCGCCATTTCCCACCCGTCCGAACTGAACGAGATCGAAAGTCTGTGGTATCAGCGCGCAACTCACTGACGACGAACGGAACTGCGAAGTCAAACCGGAAAGATTAGAGAAGAATTGGAGAAGGTGCCGACCGAAAGATCGTTGCGCCTAGGCGCGCAACTACTTGATCTGGCGGAGAGGGAGGGATTCGAACCCCCGGTACGGTAAACCGTACAACAGATTTCGAGTTCGGGCGTCATCTTCGCGAAATCATAGTCTTGTGTAAGCGACCTTCTCCAACGGCAAGCGACTTTTCGGCAGGTTTCCGTAAGCACGCAAGCGCATTAGAGAAGGAGGCTCAGCCCGAATTGCCCGCCCGCGGCGGCTCCGTGGGCTCACCGCACGTAGCCTATCTCCCCTTCTTTTGGGCTGCGGCGACCGCCTCGGCGATCGTGGCGAGCGGAACAACCAGCTTGAGCGGGTCGTCGAGCAGGTGGCTGGCACCGAACCTCTCGTACCAGTTCGCCGCCCGGTCGTCCTTGGCGTCGATGGCCAACGCCACACCGCCGATCTGCGTCGCTACCGACAACGCCCGGATGCCGGCCGAGAGAAGCAGATCACCGCCCAGCCCGCGCCCCTGGACCGATAGGCCGACGGCCAGGCGTCCTAGGCGAAACACCGGGACCTCGTACCGGCCGAGCTTGCGGGTCAACCTGGCCGGGACGCGCGCGAACTCGATGGCTCCCGGGCTGATGGAGTAATAGCCGAGTACATGGCTCGGATCGGCAGGCGATACCGCGACGAACGTCTTCGCGCCGCCTGATTCGTGATTCTGGCGGGCATAGCGCTCCAGATACTCATTGAGCTGCCGCGACCCGCAGTCAAAGCCCTTGCGATTGTGCTGCCGCCCAATCGGCTGCTCCTCCCACGCGACCGCGCCGGTCACCTCCCTGCCCGTCGACGGGCCGCGGCGATGAGCGCTTTCGTCGGCTTAGGCGGATTCCCCAGCAGCTTTAGCACCCGCGCGGAGTCGCGCTCCGACAGAACGATGCGCTCGGCGCGGTCCACGACCTCGCGGGCAGCGGGCAGGACCTTGCGCATGATGAAGCTGGTGACGTCGAGCCGCTCGTACGCCGCCGCGCTCGCGAGCAGGCGCTTCTCCTCCTTCGTTGTGCGCAACTCGATCCGATCGTCGCGGGTGGCGGCATTCATGGCCATGGTCAAGTCCTCGGAGCTGCAGCGATTCTAACGCACGGGCGCCGTCCGTACAAGTACGGCGCACTGACGGGCCGCGTGCCGACCGCTACGTGGGCAGGACGTGGCCAGGCGGGACGCGACGGTAACGTCACCCCCACGATCGCCATGGGAAGGGCGGTAGAACGGGGTTCAAGTACTCGCCCCCTCTAACCGCCGCCCTCGGGGAACACTCCCGCCACCCCGGTCGGGTTCGGCCCCGCCATCGGTCCGATGAGCTGTTCGAGCTGGTCCCTGACCTTCTCGAGCCGGGCGCGATCCTGGAGGAACGTCCTGAACCCGACCGGGTAGGTGTTGTACGCGAACACCGGCTTGAATCCGCCCGGTGCGGGCACGTCGCGTCGAACCGGCCACTGCGCGAGGCCTGCCTGCCGTTCCGAGGACAGGAGCCAGGAGAGATAGAGCTTGGCCGCCTCCGGGCGGCGCGCTTTCCGGAAGATCGCGCACGGCTGCGCCCAGGAAAGGAAACTGTCGCTCCGCGGCAGGAGAAAGCGGAAGGTGGCGTTCGCCGGCGGGGCGAGCGGGCCCGAGGAGGTGAACGATACTGCCTTCTCGCCCTTGGCCACGGCCAGCCTCGCAGGGGCGGAGCCGCGCACCCACAGCACGTCCTGCTGCAGCAGGCGGCGGACATAATCCCAGCCGTGGTCGGCGACGATGCGATCGAACTGGTACAGGATCGCATCGTCGTCGTACGGATACGACAGGACGATCCTGCCCTTCCATTTCGGATCGAGGAAGTCGGGCGCATCGCGCGGCGCCTCCGCCTCCGCCACCTGCGCGGTGTTGTACACCGCGCTGAAGGCGAAGATGCCGACGGCGACGATCGACCCGTCGGGATCCCTGAAATCCGGATACACCTCGTCCCAGCCGAGCGGCTTGTACGGCAGCAGCTGCCCGTCGGCTTTCCAGCGGTCGTAGCAGTTGTACTGAAGGATGTGGGCGGCATCGCACTGCAACCGGCCGAGGGCGAGCTGGTTGTCGATGCGTGCGCCCTGGTATTTACTGCGGTCGACGAGAATCCGGACCTTCATCCCCGGAAAGCGCTTCATGAAGGCCTGCTCGACACCTGCAGCACCGTTCGGCAGGTCCCCTCCGCCGTAGACGACGAGCTGCCCGCCCTCCGCGAGCGCCGCCTTGTGGAGCTCCTCGAGGGATCGCGTCTCGGCGCGCAGCGGTTGCATCGCCTGCGCTCGCGCCTGTCGCGCTCCCCAGGCGATCAAGAACCCCTGCGCAGCGCGCACCTGGCGGCCGCTCTTGGATACAACAGGCGGCAGACTGACAGAATAATTGGAGAAGATTGGAGAATTCCGACTAGCTCAGTCAGCTATCGGAATCGCGAGTAACCCGCTGATTCTGGCGGAGAGGGAGGGATTCGAACCCCCGGTACCCACGAGGAGTACAACAGATTTCGAGTCTGCCGCATTCGACCACTCTGCCACCTCTCCGGGGCGGCGGATTCTATCAGGCGGGGCGGATTGCCTCCAAGCCGTCCATATACGGACGTAACGCCGCGGGAACGGTAACGCTGCCGTCCGCGTTCTGATAGTTCTCCAGCACCGCGATCAGCGTGCGCCCGACGGCGAGGCCCGAGCCGTTCAGCGTATGCACCGGCTCGGGCTTCCCCTTCTCGTTCCGGAAGCGCGCCTGCATCCGCCGCGCCTGGAACGCCTCGAAGTTCGAGCAGGACGAGATCTCGCGGTAGGCGTTCTGGCCGGGGAGCCAGACCTCGATGTCGTAGGTCTTCGCGGCGGAGAACCCCATGTCGCCGGTGCAAAGCGTGACCGTGCGGTACGACAGCTCGAGGCGCTTGAGGATCGTCTCCGCGTGCCCGGTCAGCTCTTCGAGCAGCTCGTACGAACGCCCCGGGTGGACGATCTGCACCAGCTCCACCTTGTCGAACTGGTGCTGGCGGATCATGCCGCGCGTGTCCTTGCCGTAGGCGCCCGCTTCGCTGCGGAAGCACGGCGTGTGGCAGACGAACTTGAGCGGCAGCCGCTCCAGCTCGACGATCTCGTCGCGCACGATGTTGGTGACCGGCACCTCCGCGGTCGGGATCAGGTAGAGCTTCTCGTCGCCGCGCGCGACCGCGAACAGGTCCTCCTCGAACTTCGGCAGCTGCCCGGTGCCGTACATGCTGTCCTTGTTGACCAGGTACGGCGCATACACCTCGACGTAGCCGTGCTCGCGCGTGTGCACGTCGAGCATGAACTGCGCGAGCGCCCGGTGGAGGCGGGCCACGCCGCCGGTCATCAGCGCGAAGCGCGCCCCGGCGATCTTCGTCGCGCGCTCGAAGTCGAGCCCCCCGAGGCCGGCGCCGAGATCCACGTGGTCCTTCGGCGCGAAACCGAATGTCCGCGGCGCGCCGACCCGCCGCACTTCGGTATTGTCCTCCGACGACACCCCGACCGGCACGCTCGCGTGCGGGACGTTCGGGACGACCGCGAGCAGCGCGTGGAGCTCCGCCTGGACTGCGTCCAGCTCCTTCGGCAGGCCTTCCAGCTCGGCGTTCGCGGCGGCGGCCTC
>Ga0187894_10003427_pt1 | contig 17786 bp, 22 predicted proteins | sample GBC1701081metaG_FD_136650 | JGI IMG/M metagenome (GOLD analysis project Ga0187894, IMG submission 136650) | White microbial mat communities from a lava cave in the Kipuka Kanohina Cave System on the Island of Hawaii, USA - GBC170108-1 metaG ...
CGCTTCGGGCTCGCGGCCGCTTTGCCGATCCGGGCAACCTGCTCATAGAGGCGGTCTTTGGTCTCGCGGGGTGTGGTCATGAACCTATGTTCTAATGATCGTTAGAATGCTAGATAGCATCGCCAGACTATTCTGTCAACCCTAGGCTCTACATGGGGTCACGTGGGATCTGTTGCATCGGCCGCCGGGCAGACTCGTAATCCATGTGCTCCGCAGAAACTCGATCGCGGGCAATTGAATCAGCTTGAAGCACGTGAGGCAGGCTATGGCATGATCGGCGCGTGATCGCGCTGGTGAGGGTTGCACTTCAACTGCTGGCGGACGCCTTGCGATTCGTTACCCTGACGTTTCGCCCGTCCAGCACTCTGCAGGCTGAAATCCTCTTCCTGCGCCGGCAGCTCGCGCTGTATCAAGAACGAAGCGTCAAGCCGCGCCGCCCCGATGTGGCGACCCGACTGAGTCTTGCGCTATTGTCGAGGCTGCTCGACTGGCGTTCTTCGTTGGTCGTGGTACGCGCCGAGACGCTCGTCCGGTGGCACCGAGCGGGCTTTCGGCTGCTGTGGCGCTTGAAGTCGCGGCCGGGACGTCCACCGATTCCACTGCAACTACGCCAACTGATCCGCCGCATGGCGACCGAGAACCCGCTCTGGGGCGAGGAGAAGATTGCAAACGAGCTGCTCGTGAAGCTTTGTTTGCGCGTCTCGCCGAGAACAGTGCGGAAATACATGCCGAAGCGCCCACCCGGTAGACCCCGGGGCGATCAGCGCTGGTCCACCTTCCTGCGCGATCACGCTCGTGCGATCGTCGCCTGCGACTTCTTCGTCGCGGTGACCGCGACGTTTCACCTGCTCTACGTCTTCGTCGTGATTGAACACGGCGCGCGTCGGCTGCTGCATCTGAACGTCACGCCGCATCCCACAGCCGCGTGGACTTTGCTGCAACTGCGCGAGGCTCTCGGATACGAAGAGCGTTACCGCTATCTGATCCACGATCGCGACAGCATCTTCGCGAAGAGCCTGGATGAGTCAATCAACCGGCTCGGGTTGAAAGTCCTGAAATCGCCGCCGCGTAGCCCGATGGCCAACGCGATTCTCGCGAACGGGTGATCGGAACGGTCAGACGCGAATGCTTGGACTGGCTGATTCCGATTTCCGAGCCGCATCCGCGATTGATCCTCAAAGAGTGGGCGGCTCATTACAACCGTGGCCGAGCACATATGGCGCTGGGTCCGGGCGTCCCTGATCCGCCGCCGGTGGCAGCGTTGCCAGCCGACCCGAGATCCCGCCATCGCTTGGGCGCGCCCGGCGGAGTGTGTGCCCGATCGGTGCTTGGCGGCCTCCATCACGAGTACTTCTTGGTGGAGGCACGCGCTTGATCGGGTAGTTGCGGAGCACAACTCTCCATGCGCCTGTCGAAGACGACGCGCTGGGCCCGCGTGAGGTCTCGGAACGGGCAAATCGATATGCTCATGGCAAGCGGATGTTCGCACGCAAACTGGTCGTGCGCCGCGAGGTACTCACGCCACGTTTGTAGTTGCCATCGACCGCTCCTGCCGTAGCTGCAAGGCACGCGATCGGTAGGCCGGGCGGCTGGCACCTTTGGTCACCGACTTGGGTAGCCGTGGTCTCCGGTGCGGATTTCGGTAGCTGGAGCCGGGTGCAGATGATGTCGGTAACCTCGTGCAAACAAGCGATAAAAGCTCGAGTCTCCAGCTGCAACCCTTCTTGTGAGCCCACCCTCGCTCGCCCCAGTTCCGCCACATACCCTGCGTTCCCTTACGCGGGCTAAGGGCGTAAAGCTTCCGCTCGGGAACAGGCAGCCCGACCGCGAGTAATTTGCACCCTGTTCCACGGGCAGCTTGCCTCTCCGGCCAGAAACTTCTGTCTAAACAGCGACTTCTCACAGGTTAGGGAAATATGAGTAATACACACAGATCCACATTTCCTGTTGACACGAGTGTGTGTTCATGTGTATCGTTTTCATCAGGGCGATTTGCCTTTCTCAGGAGGCGCAGATGGACACCGATTCATGGATAGTCGGGAACTGATCGAGCTGCTGAAAAGAGATGGATGGCGACACGTCAAAACGTCAGGCAGCCACCATCACTTCAAGCACCCTACTAAGCCCGGCAAAGTGACCGTGCCACATCCTAAGAAGGATCTGCCGATCGGCACGGCAAAGAGCGTACTGAAGCAAGCGGGAATTAAGGTCGGAGAGCACTGAACTCTCCCTTTTCGATTTCTTGAGGTTGCGCGGCTTATCCGCGCGAGATTATTGATGACCCATAGAAGCTATATCGCGCTGCTGCGCAAGGACGATGGTACGGATTTCGGAGTGAATTTCCCTGATTTTCCGGGTTGCATTAGCGCAGGCAGCACGCTGGAAGAAGCTCGGCAGATGGCCCAAGAGGCCCTTGAGGCGCACGTTTCGTGGATGGTGGAGGACGGCGAAGAGGTTCCTCCTCCGACCGCCTTGGACGCGATCATGGCCGATTCCGAGAACCGAGACGGAGTTGCCATCTTGGTCGATCTGAAGCAACCAGACGAGCGCGTCGTGAGGGTAAACATAACCCTTCCTCAGAAAGCTCTAGAGCTGATCGACGAAGCGGCTGAAGCAGCGGGCCAGACGCGGTCGGGGTTCATTCTTCGCGCCGCTCAAGTGGCCGCGAAGTCGAGACACGCCGTGATCCGGGGAAGTGCAAAAGCCAAAGCGGCCAAATCCGTTGCGCGAAAGGGGCGGTCGAAAGCAAAGATCTAACTCGGTTCTGTTGCATCGGCCGCCGGGTAGACTCGAGATCCCGCCCCGCCGGAGATCGCCATGGTTCGTCGTTGCCACCATCCGCTGTTCAAGGGCCGCCACTTCGACCAGGAGATCATCATCCTGTGCGTGCGCTGGTACGTGACCTACAAGTCGTCCTACCGCGACCTCTCCGCCATGATGCTCGAGCGCGGCCTCTCGGTGGCGCCGAGCACTTCAGGTGGGTCCAACGGTACGTGCCCGAATTCGAGAAGCGCTGGAATCGATTCGCTCGTGCGGTCGGCCGTTCCTGGCGCGTTGACGAGACCTACCTCCTGGGCCGGTCTGCGCGAATGCGGTCAGCGGGCTGGCGAGCAGCGCCCACGCCACGGTTGTTCGGAAGTCGTTCACGTTTTCGAGTCCTCGTTCGATGGGATGCGAGCGATGGGGTCTGGGCCACGCGCTCGGGACGTTTCGCCGAAGCGGAGCGCGCGCGATGGGCGCCGACGAAACGCAGGGAATACCGGTCCGGCCTAGGACCGGCGAGGACTATGCCGCCAGCGGCGGCTGAAGCGGCTGATCGGGGAGGAAGCTGGAAGGATGGAACAGCGCGAGCGCTGGGCACTCCCGACCATCTTGTCCAGAGCTGAGCTTTAGCTCCGCAACGCGCCTGCAACGCTCTCCACCACCGCGGGACTCGTGCCGACGATGCCCACGCTCCCCTTCCGGAGCGGAATCACGTCGGCGTAGAGCCCCTCATGCACGGCCCGCCCGCGAGCGGCGAGATGCGCATCGGGCATCACCAGAAGCGTGATCTTGTCCTGAGGCGCGGTCAGGACGACGTGGTAGGCCGTCCCGCCGTTGAAGGGGCAGGGTCGGACATGCCGGATCTCCCCGATCAGCTCCATGCGTTCGATCGGCAGCGAGTCGGCCAGGGCGCGGGCGGCCTCGGCGCGCGGGATCGTGCCCATCATGATCGACTTCGCTTCCTCCTTCATCACGAACTCGATCGATGCCATCGCCACCGGATCGTTGCGGCCGATCCAGGCGTAGAGTCCCGCGCCCGCCGCGACGACCGCTGCTGCCGCCGCCGCGGCAACGAATCGGCGCCGGCCGGGGCGCCGCGCCGGCCCGGCGCGGTGCCGTGCGAGGATCGGGCCCAGCAGCCGGTCCTCCAGTCCCCCAGGTACGGGGACCTCGAGCGCGCGGCGCAACTCGTCTTCGAACGTTCCATGTTCGCTGAGGAGCGCGCCACAGACGGCGCACTGCAGCCGGTGTGCGTGCATCGCTTCGGTCTCGCCCTCGCCGGTCAGAAGCGCGCGCCGATAATCCAGGCAGTTCATGATCGCCCTCCCCTGCGCTCGCTTGCGGCGCCGGGCGCAATGAGGCGTTTCAGACTCTGCCGCGCGCGCGTGAGCCGCGTCATGACCGCTCCTTCGCTCGTCTCGAGCATTGCCGCGATCTCGGCGCAGCTGAAGCCGCCGAGCACCTGCAAGGCGAGCGGGTCCGCGTAAGGCGCGGGGAGCGCCCTGAGGGCATCGCGCATCTCCAATCCGAGGAGCGCGCCGTGCTCGTCGGCGACCTCGACCTCCGCCACGTCGATGGCGTCCGCGTACGGGGCATTCTTCGCGATGACGCGGCGAAACTCGTTGCGCACGATCGAGAAGAGCCAGCCTTTCGCCGCCGCCCGATCCCGCAGGCCGGCAAACCCGCGCCAGCCTCGCAGCAGCGCTTCCTGGATGACATCCTCCGCCAGCTGCCGATCGCGCGCGAGCCAGAAGGCGTAGCGATAGAGGTCCCCGGCATACGCCTTCACCACCTCCTCGAATCCCGAATCCGGCTTCGGCTCGGTCACTGTGGACCTGCGCGGTGGGGCTTCCGTGCGCGCATCCGGCTAGTCGTCAAGCGCGAACAAGGGCCGCAGACGCACCCCGACCCAGTTGCCCGGCAGCGCCGCCGCGATCCACAGCCAGCCGTGGAGGCTCGTCGACGCGACCCCGGAAAAGAACGCGCCGACGTTGCAGCCGAACGCGAGCCGTGCGCCGTAGCCCATGAGGAGACCACCGAGCGATGCGGCGACGATGGCTCGCGCCGATATCCGGAACCGCGGAGCAAAGCGGCCGGCTGCGGCAGCGGCCGCGAGCGCGCCGATGACGATGCCGAGATCCATCACCGACGTGACGTCGTCGAACACCGAAGACTCGAGCGCCGCGCTCTGGAACGGCGCCTGCCAGAACGCGGACGATTCCGGGTTCCACCCGAGCGCGACTGCCGCCTTCGCGCCCCACAGCGTGAAGGCCCAAGTGATCGTCCACGGATAGCCGGCCACCAGCAAAGTGGCGAAGTTGAGCGCAGCGAGCGCGAGCGCGCCGGCAACCAGCGGCCACGGGCCCGCGGCGAACGAACCGAATGGCTCGTTCAAGCGCAGCGTGACCGGTGTTTTTCCCAGGCGGACGAGCGCGGCGGCGAGCAGCCCGATTACGGCGAGATTCAAGGCTGCCGCGACCGGCCAGCCCAGGCGCTCGCCCAGCGCGCCGGGGGCCCACCACGGCAGGCGCCCCCACCAGTCCAGATGAAGGCTCGCCAGGAAACCGCCCGTGCAGAACGCGACGAGCGTGACAACCATGCGCGGACTGCCGCCGCCGACCGTGTACAGGGTGCCGGAGCCGCAGCCCCCCGCGAGCTGCATCCCGATCCCGAACAGGAACGCGCCGATCGCGACCTGCCATCCGACCGGCGGCGCCGCGGCCACCACCTGCTGCCCGAACGCCGACCCCGAGGCGAGCACCGGCGCGAAGAGCACGGTCGCCACGGCGAGCATCAAGCACTGCGCCAGGACCCCCGAGACGTCGCGCTGCAGGATGAAGCGGCGGTACGCCGCGGTGAAGCCGAATCGGGCGTGGTAGAGCGTGATCCCCAGCGCGACGCCGATCGCGGCGAGGACGGGGAGCCGCCATCCCGTCGCCGCAGTCCGCGCAGCAAGCGCGGAGAAGGCCACCGCGGCAGCCACGAGCGCGAAGGCGTTCGGCCCGCGCGCGACCGGCCCGGCCGCGAGGTCATTTCGCCGCATCCCGCACGATCTTCTCGAGGACCGGGTCGAGCTCGCGGGCGAGCGCATCGAGGCTGGCGTTGCGATACGGCGCGAACACCGCCGAAGGCTGGCGCCACGTGACGCTCCCGGTACCGTCGGCGTTCTCGGTCAGGTAGATCCGCAGCGGCGCTTCGATGCCCGCAGGGACGCTCGCCGCGAGCATGCGCACGGCGTAGTCGTTGCGGAACACCATCACCACGGCGTTGCCGGGGATCCCGACGCCGCGCGCGGCCGCCCCGCGGCTCGCGCTCGCCGTCGCGACGACCCCCATCGCATTGTCCGCGGCGGACTTCTCGAGCCGCTCGAGCAGCGCGTCGAACCGATGCTTCGTGGCGATGGTACGCGTGCCCGGTACGGCGTCTTGCGCGAGCGCGAGAGTGCCGGCGAGCCGCAAGGCGACGACGGCCAGGTTGCCGCTAACGCCACTTGCGCGACGCATCGCCCACCTTGTGTTCCGACGGCTTACGACTTCACGATCAGTTTGTAGTCCGGCGTCGGATTCAGTGGGCACGAGTAGACGTAGTTGCCGGGCTTCAGCTCGACCTCGTAATCCTGCGTCTTGCCGGTGGTGAGTCCGCCGCCGGACACGCTCGGCAGCGTCGCGCGCGCGATCGTGCCGTCGCCGCGCAGCCAGAAGCCGAGCTCGTAGGGCACGTTCTTGTTGGTCACGCGAAAGACGTACTTCCCGGGCTTCAGCTCGAGCGTCTTCGCCGCCGCGAGCCGCGCGCTTCCGGTCTTCGCGTTGATCGCCTCGCAGTCGGGCCCTTTCATGCTCTTGAAGCCCTGGTCCTTGCCGTTCTCGGACTCGAGGAACTGACACGGTATCTGAGTGAGCTCGATCACCACGGGCTTGCCCGTCGACTGCGCGGCGGCCGGGAGCGCGGCGAGGGCGGCGTACGCGGTCGCGAGGGTCCATGCAACTGGCTTCCAATACATCATCGGCTGCTCCTGGATCGATCGAGGGCCGCGTTGAGACGCTCGAGCTCGGTCGCGACTGAAATCGGCATCCACGACATGACCTCGAGCCGCCGGTCCTCGTACGCGTCCGTCCCGGGATGGGCGGCGGCCCACGCGCCGAGGACCTCGTCGCGGCGGTGAACGAGCGCCGCGATGTGCGGGCGGAACAGCCGGAACATCGCGGTGAGCCAGCGGTTCGTCGGCCACGACGGCGCGGCGTGATCGATGGCGAAGCGGCCGAGCATGCGCACCACCGAGCGCGCGGGATACCAGGTGTCGCCGGTCACCCACCGGTTGACGGTAAACAGCCCGATCGGCGCGCCGTAGCCGTCCATCGAGATCGCGACGAGATGCGAAAGCGCGTCGCCGCCCTGCGGCCAGGGCTCGCTGCCCGAATGCGGGACCGGCTTCGCGTCGCGCGGCATCCCCGCCCGCCGCAGGAACGTGTGGAAGTGGCCGTGCTCGTCCGCGAGCCCGCCGTGCGCGTGATAGTAGTACTGGGAGTGGGTCTCGCGATCGTAGACGTCGTCGGGCGGATAGTGCTCGTGTTCGTAGAACACGCCATCGCCGCGCAGGACCTCGGCGACGACGTTGCGCCCGGCTTTCTCGAGCACCCGCTCGTATTCGCGGACCTCGCGTGCGGCCGCCAGCATGGCCGAGAGGCGGCTTCGCGGCAGCCCCGCGAGCGCTGGCGGCTCCGCCGGTGCCGCGATCGAGTCCGCGGGCGTCGAGGCGCCCGACGGGGGCGCCCGTCGCCGCGCCCCGGCGCGAACCGGAGCGGGCCGGCCCGACGTGGGTTCCGGCCGGCTCCCAGCTCGGCGCGTCCCTATTTCTTCTTCGCCGCGCACGGGTTCGCCGCCGCGCACGGGCTGGCCTTGGCCGCGCACGGATTCTTCTTCGCCGCGCACGGGTTGGCCTTGGCCGCGCAGGGATTCTTTTTCGCGGCCGCGCAGGGGTTCTTCTTGGCCGCGCAGGGGCTCTGCGCATGCGCGGCCCCCGCGCCCACCGCAAGCGCGACAGCGATCGGCAACGCCGCTTTCATTGCACGTCGATTCATGGAGGTTCCTCCTGGTCTTGAGGTCGCGGCCGTTCCCTATTTCCGCTTGGCCGCACACGGATTCGCCGCGCTAGGGTTCTTCTTGGCGGCGCAGGGGTTCTTCGCCGCGCGTTGCGCGTCGCGCGCGGACTGCACAGGTTCGACTGGGCGCCCGCAGGCCCGGCCCCCAGCGCGAGCGCGACAGAGAACGGCACCGTCCGTATCAAGTACGTGGCCCGTTTCATCGCGGATCTCCTCCGGTATCCATCGGGGTACTGCAGCCCTGCCGCGCCGCCGAACGCGCGTCAGGGCCGACGCCGGATCACGCGCTCAGGACAGGGGGAACGCGAAAGTCCCCCGAAGTTCTGGTGACTGACCCGAGAAAGAGACCCGCCCGGACAGCGATTCCTTACAGCGCGGCCCACCGGGCGGCCCGGTCATAGGCAACATCCGCCAGAACCTGTTGCTCGCGTCCGCCTGCGACTCGCTCGGCGTGCCGATCGCGGCCGGGGTGCTTTACCCGTTCTCTGGGCTCTTGCTGAGTTCCATCATCGCCGTCGCCGCCAGGACCTCCAGCTCGCCTTCGGTGTTCGGCAACGCACTGCGCCTGCGGGCGGCGAGAATTTCGCCTGGAGTGGCTGTCAGCGCACCCATACACCTTGCGACACTGATATCGTTCCATGTGATCACCTGATGCCGGCAGGACCATCGGCGCAATCCGTCGTGCCACGCGACCGATACCCGGTCGAACAGAGGTCCGTTCAGCCCGGAGCGACGGGGGCAGTCGCCAACGGGACACTCTCGGTCAACGTGGCCGGCAGCGTCGTGAAAGGAGGGGTACGCCCATGCTTGCCCGACTTCTCGCCCTGCAGATCTGGCTCGCCGCCATCGCGGCCTCCTCTGCGCTTGCGCAAGGCCAGCCGTCCGGACTCGCCAAGGCCACCTTCGCCGCCGGCTGCTTCTGGTGCACCGAGGAAGCCATGGACAAGGTTCCAGGCGTGATTTCGACCACCTCCGGCTACATGGGCGGAAGCAAGAAGAACCCGACCTATCGGGAGGTGTCCTCCGGTACCACCGGCCACACGGAGGTGGTGCAGGTCGTCTACGACCCGGCGAAGGTGAGCTACGAGCGACTCCTCGCGCAGTTCTGGTTGAACCACGATCCCACGGTAAAGGATCGCCAGTTCTGCGACGTCGGATCGCAGTACCGGCCTTCGATCTTCTGGCACGACGACGACCAGAAGCGCCTCGCCGAGGCCTCGAAGGCGAAGTGGGACCAGGCCAAGCCGTTCAAGCAGCCGATCGTCACGCCGATCGTCAAGGCGGACGAGTTCTGGCCGGCGGAGGACTACCACCAGGACTACTACCTGAAGAATCCGGTGCGATACAAGTTCTACGTCACCGGCTGCGGTCGCTACGCGCGCCTGGACGAGCTCTGGGGCAAGCTCAGGAAGTAGCGCGAGTCCGCAAACGGTAACCTGGGCTTGCCTCGATCTCGCGGGCGAGTGAAACCGCTCGGGCGGGCATCCGAGCAGCGGCAAGCGATTGTGCTCGCCTCTACGAGGTCGTACACGCGCGCGTAGCAGCCCGGACGCGCGTCGCGGTTCACGCCGGCTCGGCGCGGCCGAAGTAGGTGCAGGTGAACGGCCGGGGACCTTTCAGGTATTCGTTGCCGAGCTCGCGGATCTCGAAACCCGCCGCGCGAACGAGCCCATCGATTCTGCGGTCGAGATTGCAACCGCCCGCGACCCGCTTCCAGTACGGATTGAGCCGCGGCTGCCAGCGCTCGACCATCGGATCGGGCGCAACGCCGTGCTCGACGAAGAGCAGCGCGCCGCCGGGCTTGAGCACCCGCCTCGCCTCGCGCAAGGCCGCCGTCGCGTAGAAGAGAAGGTTCAATCCGGAGCCGGCACCGATTTCGAGCACCTCGCCGCGGGCCGCCGGAATGATCCTGAGCCGATAGCGGGCCGCCTCCCTGTTGCGCATCGCGAGGTCGAGTAGCCGAGGCGGCAACCACCGTTCGTAGATCCCCAAACGATCTCTCCCCGGCGCGCCGCCCTCGCTCGCCTCTAGCCGACGAGATCCGATTCGTAGCGGCAGCGCGCGCGGGACTGGCCGAGCGCACTCGCTCCGATCTTCGTCACTCGCTCACGCCGTCACGAGGAAGTTGCGCATCATCCCGGCGTCCTCGTGCTCCAGGTTGTGGCAGTGGACCATCGAGAGCCCGGGCTCGGTGGGTACGACGGCGAGCCGCACCGTCTCGCCGGGGAAGACGAGGAACATGTCGCGGTAGCCGTCGTCGACGATGCCCTCGGCGACGCTCGCGGGCAGGCTCGATCGCGGGCCGCGCTCGAGCACCTGGAAGCGCACCATGTGCAGATGCATCGGGTGCGGCATTGCCATCATGCCCGAGCCGTCGTTCGTGAACGTCCACACCGCGGGCTTTCCGAGCGGCAGACGCTCGTCGGCGGCGACCGCGCGCATGTCGAAGCTGCGGCCGTTCAAGTGCCCGCGCATGCGCTGCATCGCAAGCCGGGTGCGGCGCTCGACCGCGCCCGCGGTCGGGGGAGGCGGTTCGGCGCGCAGGGCGAGCGGCCCGGGGCGCCGCGCGCCTTCGCGCCCGATCGCGAACCGCGCGAGCGGGAGCGCCTCGCCCTGCCCGCCGTCCATCATGCCGTCCATCATGCCGCCCATCATGCCGCGCCCCATCATCCCGCCCATCATGCCGCCGCCCATCATGCCGCCGACGGAGAAAGCACCGCTCACGAGCGCGATCTCGGCGCCCGGGCGCCGCGCGCCGAAATCCTCGAGGAGCTCGACGCGTTCGAACGGCGCGAGCATCACGTACGGCCGCTCGACGACCGCGCCGAGCAGGCCGTTGCCGCTGCCGACGACCCGCAGCGGCGCGCCGTCCGACCACGCGAGCTTGTAGATCCGCGCGTTCGATGCGTTCGCGATCCGGAGGCGGTACGCCCGCGGCGCGACGCGGAACAGCCCGTCGGGCCGGCCGTTGGCGAGCACGGCGTCGCCGAGCACGCCGTTCATCTCGTCCATCATCGTTCGCTTGAACGCGAGCTGGTTACCGGCGGCGACGCGGCGGTCCTGGATCACGAGCGCGAGCTCCTCGGGCCCCGAAGGCAGGCCGATCGCGCTCTCCACCGGCTCGCGCACGAGGAGCAGGCCGGCGAGGCCGTGATACACCTGATACCCGGTGCGGCCGTGCGGGTGCGGGTGATAGAGGTAAGTGCCCGCCGGGTTGACCACGGTGAACTCGTAGACGTAATGCCGGCCGGGCGGCACCGCCTGGTGCGGATGGCCGTCCGCGGCCGCCGGAACGACGAGCCCGTGCCAGTGGATGATGCTCGGCTCGGCGAGCCGGTTCTCGAACCGGATGCGCACGCGCTCGCCGCGGCGCAGCTCGAGCGTCGGGCCGAGATAGCCCGGGCCGGGACGCACCGCGTCCGGGCGGCCACGCACCACCTCGGCGGCGTAGCGCAGCACGCGGGTCGGCTCGCCCTGCCAGATCGGCACCCGGTCCGGGGCGGCGACGATCCTGAGCTCGAGGTCGGGCTCGGCGGCGGCGAGCGATCCCGGTCCGGCCGCGAGGCTGCCGCCGGCTGCGAGCCCGGCGTGAAGGAACCTGCGCCTCGTCCACCCGGTGCTCATGCGCCGTGCCCTCTCAGCTCATTACCGCGCGCGCCGCGGCGCAGCCGCCCGAGAAGCCAGAACGCGGCGAGCGGCACTGCGACCCATTGCGCGAGCGGCGAGAGTCCTACGTCGAGCACCGGCACCACCGGCATGGCCTCGGCGTACGTCCAGCGAGCGAGCCCGACGTTCAGACGCTCGCTCGCGAGCGTATAGCCGAGTCCGATCGCGACGGTGATCGCGCCGACGAGCGGCAAGTCCCTCCGCGAGCTCGCCGCTCCGCGTGGCGATCAGCGCGAACGCGAGCGCGCTGAGCGCGATCATGAGATCGCCCGCGGTGCAGTGAAGCACGGCGAACGCGAGCTCGCCCGGCGTTCCTTCGGTCCAGATCGTGTAGAGCGGAAGCTGCGCGATCTCCCAGGCGAGATGCGCCGCTGCGACGAACGGTGCGTAGCCGAGGAGGATCGCGCGCCACGTCGCGGCGGAATGGCACCAGCGCATACGGTCCTGCGTCATCGCTCGCAGGGTCATCTGCGCGCCGCGGCCGCCTCGCGCAGCATCTCGGCCCGCCATTCGAGCACCTTCGGCGACCAGGTGCTTTCGACGTACGCGAGCACCGCGCGGATCTCGTCGTCGGCGAGCACGCTGCCGAAGCCCGGCATGTCGCTCTCGTACTTCGGCGGCGCGTACTTCCCCGGGACGAGGCCGTACTTGGTGATCCCGAACAGCACCTCGTCGGGGTGGTGCCAGGTGTGCCCGCTATCGTCGTGCGGCGGCGCAGGCATGCGTCCGCTCGGCAGTCGCTCGCGCCAGTTCGGCTGCCCTTCGAGCTTCGCGCCGTGGCAGCTCGCGCACTGCTGCCCGTACAGCGCGCGCCCGCGCGCGAGCAGCGCCGGATCGGGGGGCGCCGGCCGCACCGCGACGGGCGTCGGACCCGGCACGTACGTCGTCACCACCCAGAGCGAGTACGCGACGGCCGCGGCCGCAGCGACGCCGCCTGCGGCGGCGAGCGTTCGTCGCCAGGCAATGCTCGTCACTTCGGGCACTCGCGCCTGATGGAACCGGTGATCTCGTCCGGCGTCGCGAACACGATGGATGCCCGGTCGCCCATCATCCCGGAACCGGTCAGGACCGGCGTGCCGCGCGCCGGCCCGGCAGGGCTCGAGTCGGTCTTGAGCCGCAGGTTGAACTCCCAGAATAGGTGCGTCGTGCCGTCCCCGGTCACCACCCGATAGGCGTCGGGGCAGTAGGAGATCGTGCGCACCTGGTTCGCGGCCGGCGCCTGCTTCAGGTTCGCGGGACCTCCCCGCGCGCGAGCGCCCGCGTGCGGCTCGCCCGTCGACGTGGCCTTCAGGTAAGCGATCAGGTCGCGACGCGCGGTCTCGTCGGGAATGCCCTGGAACGTCATCTGGTTGCCGGGGACGAGCCCGGCCGGATCGCGCAGCCAGTCGTCGAGCGTCTTCTCGTTCCACGCGATATCGACGCGCCGCAGCGCGTCCGAGTAACGCACGAAGCCCGGCGCGGTCCCCGCCTTGCGGTGCCATACGCCCTCGAGGCTGGGGCCGGTGAGATGACGTCTCGGCTCGACCGAGTGGCACGCCGCGCACTGCTGCGTGAACACCCGCGCGCCGCGATCGGGATCGCCCGACTGCGCGAGCGCTGCGGCGACGGGCAACGCCGCGAGCAACCCGCAGACGGGAATCCATTGCTCGAGCACCCTACGCATGGCCGGCCTCCGCTCACATCGGCGCGCCGTCGCGCGCGATCTGCGTCCAGGTCCGGCCCGCGTCCCGCGACAGGAACACGTGCCGCTTGCGGGTCGCGATCGCGAGCTCGGTCGGCTTCGCCGGGTTCTGCGCGACGTAGAACACCACGTCCGCGCCGATGTCGGGCAGGCCGAGGGTCGTGTTGCCGCGACCGTCGAGCGCGATGCGCGAGAGCCTGCCGCGCGGGTCGCCGCCGACGTAGAGATGCTTGCCGTCGAGATCGAACAGGACCGCGGTCGCCGGCAAGGTGTCGCCGATCCGCTCGAAGCGCGCGCCGAAGTCGCGCGACAGGTACAGCCCGCCGAGCGTGCCGAGCGCGACGGTCCGGGCTTCCGTCGGATGCACGGCGATGCCGATCACCTGCGCATCGACTCCGGCCGCTTCGCTCCGCTTCCAGGACCGGCCGTCGTCGGTCGTGAAGTAGATTCCCGGTCGCGGCATGCGCGAGTTGGGCGCGGCGTTCACGACATACACGGCGCCCGACCGATACCCGGCGGCCATCTCGTGGAAGTCGGCCTCGCCGGCGAGCCCGAGGCCCTGCCAGGTCTTCCCGCCATCGGTGCTCTTCACCAGCCCGAGCGGGTTCGCGAGCGGCGTACCCGACGCCGGATGCCCGCTGGAGTAGATGGCGCGCTCGGCCATCGAGAATCCCATGAGGTCGTGCGCCGGCCCGGGCGAGCGCGTCCAACGGCCGCCGCGATAGACGGCGAGCCCGATGTGCGCGGGCACGACGATCGCGGCGCCGTCGGGCGTGAACGCGAGGCCGTGGACGTGATGAAGGATCTGCTCGGCGCGAACGATCATCGCCGCGCCGACCAGTGCCACGCCGGCGGCGAGCGCCAGCATTCCGGGCATCAATCGTGGTTGCACTTTGATCACCTCCCCGAGACCCGAGCGACTGCTCGACATCCCGGCCGCTGCAGGAAGACGCACGAGCGGCGGCCCGCTCCGCTACACGGCGGGCACGTCACCCGGCTTGCGGGCGACGCGCGTTCAGACGGTTGGTCTTCGAGGCGGGAATGGGTCGGGCGGGCGAGCCCGGCTCGCGCCCCCCGGGAAGTACGCCGCGGGCCGCGCGTGGGCCGTTGCAACGACCTGGAACGCGATCGACGACGGCAGTGCCGGCGTGAACGGACACACGCCGCTGCCGCAGGTGGCCGGGCTACCGTCCGAGCCGGCGCAGCCGTCGCAGAACGACGCAACGTCGGCCTGCGCGGCGACCATGCCCATCGCCGGCGCAGCGGCCTGGGCGCCCTGGACGACGGAGCCGAGGGCAGCGAGCGCGACGACGAGCAGGATCAGCGGTCGACGGAGCATGGGATGCCGCGAAACACTACCTCAGAGGCCGGTCGGGCGCCAGAGTTCCCGGCGGCCCGGTCCGAACGGAGGTCTACTTTCGCCTGCTCGGCAGACCGCACGGGCAGTTTAGTAATGGAGCACAAGAGTCGCGCGCAACAACGCGCTTTCCGCGTTCTTCGTGCTCCGCGCAGAACCTTGCGGCGTAATCCACGGTCCAACGTCGGTTCGCGTGCGGGTCGATTGACGCAGACCACGCCCACTGTTACGCTGCAACGCACGATGCGATTCCTGCGGGCACTGTTGGTCTTGTCGCTGGTCGTCGGACTGGGGGCGGCCTTCGCGGCCGCGCTCCCCCACGCCGGCGCCAACCCCGCTTGCGCGCAAGACATGCCGGATCACGATCGCGACTGCGGTACCGGCAGCCTCGCCGCATCGTGCAGCCCGGCCGGCTGCACGCACCCCGCGGTCACGGTAGCGCTTGGTATCCCCTCCCTCGAGCGACTCGACGTCGGCAGCCTGCCCGTCTACGCAGCAACACCGCTCTCCTCTCTGGCGCTCCCCCCAGAGACGGCGCCTCCCAAACACCCCATCGTCTAAGCACGCCGGGTTCGCTCCCGGCAGTCTGCCGTCGCGCGTGTTCGTCGCGTGCTTCGGACATCGCCCTTCCCGGGCCGCAGGATGGAGTGTTTTCATGGTCAGTGACGTTCGGAGCGGTGCGCCGTTGGCGCGCCGCCGGTTCCTCGCCGGCGTCGCCGGATTGGCGGCCGCGCCGCTGCTGCCCCTGCGCAGCAGCGCGCAGGCGACGCCCCAGTCCGCCCTCGTCGAGGCCCGGCTCACCGCTCGACCGGCGTCGGCCCAGCTCGTGCCGAGCGAGTATCCGAGCACGGCGGTCTGGGCGTACAACGGTGAAGTACCGGGCCCCGTCCTGCGCTTGCGGCAGGGGGACCGGCTGCGCGTACGAGTGGAGAACCATCTCGACCAGGGCACGACCGTGCACTGGCATGGCATCCGCCTGCCGAACGCGATGGACGGCGTGCCGGAGCTCACCCAGCCTCCGATCGCTCCCGGCGAAAGCTTCGTGTACGACTTCACGCTGCCCGATGCCGGCACGTTCTTCTACCACCCGCACAGCCGCAGCTACGAGCAGGTGGCGCGCGGCCTGGCCGGGGCGCTGATCGTCGACGAGCGCGCGCCGATCGAGGCCGACCGCGACGAGGTCTGGGTGCTCGGCGACTGGCGCCTCGATCGCGACGCGTCGATCCGCGCCGGCTTCGGCGCCTTCATGGACGTGAGCCACAACGGGCGCGTCGGCAACACGGTGACGATCAACGGGAAGGTGCCCGAGGCGTTCCGCGTGCGCGCCGGAGAGCGGATCCGCCTGCGTCTCATCAATGCCGCGAGCGCGCGCATCTTCGGGCTCGACTTCCACGGCCACCGGCCGATGGTGATCGCGCTCGACGGCCAGCCGGTCGAGCCGCACGCACCCGCGGGCGGCGCGGTGGTGCTGGCCCCCGCACAGCGCGCCGATGTCGTGATCGACATGCTGGGCGCGCCCGGCAGCCGGCACGCGGTGCACGACGGGTTCTACCCGCGGCTCGAGTATCGCCTCGTGGACATCGTCTATGCGGACGAGCCGCCGCTCCGCACGAAACCGCTCACCGCGCCGATCCGCCTTCCAGCCAATCCGCTCGCCGAGCCCGACCTCGCCCGCGCCGAGCGGCACGCGATCGCGCTCAGCGGCGGCATGATGGGCAGCATGGGCGGCCTGCCGCGCGGCAAGGCCTGGGCGATGAACGGCATGTCGAAGGGCTGCGGCGAGGGCGTGGCGGTGTTCGATCCGCTCCTCATCCTGCGGCGGGGGAGAAGCTACGTGCTCGAGCTGGTGAACGACACCGCGTGGCACCACCCGATGCACTGGCACGGTCACTCGTTCCGCGTGATCTCGCGCAACGCCCGGCCGACCGCGCACCGCGAATGGCTCGACACCGTGCTGCTCGCGCCGCAGGAGCGCGCGGAGATCGCGTTCGTCGCCGACAACCCGGGCGAGTGGATGCTCCATTGCCACGTGCTCGACCACCAGGCGGGCGGCATGGCGGCGTGCCTGCGCGTGACGTGAGCTCGAGCCATGGCGAAGCCGCAACGGATCGCGATCCTCGTGCTGGCGGCGGCGCTCGCGGCGTGCGACGGGTCGGCGCCGTCCGGCGCCAAGTTCCACGCGACCGACATCGCCGGCGTCGACTGGGGGCGCGGGCTCGAGCTGACCGACCACACCGGCCGCGCTCGCACGCTCGCCGACTTCCGCGGCAAGGTGGTGCTCGTGTTCTTCGGCTACACGAATTGCCCGGATGCCTGCCCGACCGCGCTGGCCGAGATGGCGCAGGTCGTGGACCGGCTCGGCCCCGACGGCACCCGCGTCCAGGGCATCTTCATCACCGTGGATCCGGAGCGGGACACGGCCGATGTCCTGTCGAAGTACGTGCCTGCGTTCCATCCGTCGTTCATCGGCCTGCGGGGCTCAGCGGACGACATCGCGCGCACCGCGAAGGAGTTCAAGGTGTACTACCGCGCCAACAAGAACGAGCAGGGCGCCGACGCGAAGCACTACCTCGTCGATCACACCGCGGCGATCTTCGTCCTCGACCCGCGCGGCAAGCCGCGCCTCTACGTGAGCGCCAACGGTCGCACGGTCGACGCTCTCGCCGAAGACGTCAAGCGCCTGCTGGAGACGGGAGGATGACGGCCGTGCGATTTGCGGGCGAGCGAAGATGCGCCCCCGACGCCGCACGCGCGGCGTGCTTCGCGCTCGCGCTTGCGGCGGTCGCCGGCCAGGCGCATGCAGTCGGTTCCGACGAGCTGCTCGAGCCTGAGAACGCCTTCCGCATCTCGGCCGAGGCTCTCGGCGAGCGCAGCGTCGAGGTGAGATTCGAGATCGCGGAGGGCTATTACATGTACCGCGACCGGTTCAAGTTCGAGACGGCGGCCGGCCGGCGGCTCGCCGACGTCGAGCTGCCGCCGGGCGAACGCAAGCGCGATCCGTTTTCGGGCGAGACCGCGACCTATCGCGGGCAGGTCGCGATGCGCGTGCCCTTGAGCGAAGCGGACGCGGTGCACGGACGCGCGAAGCTGAAGGTAACGTCGCAAGGCTGTCTCGACCAGCGCGTGTGCTACGCGCCGCTCGAGCAGGTGGTGGAGGTGCGCCTTGCCGGCCCCGGCGCGACGGGCGCGACAGCGCCCGCCGTGACGGACGGCCGCCGGC
>Ga0187894_10003428_pt1 | contig 17785 bp, 16 predicted proteins | sample GBC1701081metaG_FD_136650 | JGI IMG/M metagenome (GOLD analysis project Ga0187894, IMG submission 136650) | White microbial mat communities from a lava cave in the Kipuka Kanohina Cave System on the Island of Hawaii, USA - GBC170108-1 metaG ...
GCGGCGTGTATTTCGGCGGGACAGACGAGTATTTTTACTGTGTAGACGCCGTATCGGGCAAAGAGCGATGGAAATTCAAGGCGAATGGGGCCATTACATCAACGGCGTGCATCGCCAACGATGTGATCCTGTTTGGGTCGCTGGACAAGACGTTGTACGCATTACCGCTCGTTGGCTAATATTTACACTATCACACCGGGTATTGGAGTCTCAATTATGGACTTGTTTCGCCGTCTGTTCACCCAGACGAATACCAACATTGAAGGCGCACCCGCCGAAGTCAGCGACGCAAAAGACGACCAGACTGCGCCTATCGAACCCGCGACTCCATTTCCTGAAACGACACCCATCGCAACGCCGATTGTCACGGAAACAGTCCCGGTTATCGCCGATGGGGCGACGCGCCCCCTGCCCCCGGAAACGGTGATTTCATCGAGCAATGAACATCTGACGTTTGGGCAGGCGACGGACGTGGGGATGGTACGGACGAACAACCAGGATTCGATGCTGTCGTTCATGTCAACGAGTCGAAGTTCCGACCAGCGCCCGGATTTCGGCCTGTTCATTGTGGCGGACGGGATGGGCGGCCACCACGACGGCGAAAAAGCGTCAGCACTGACGGCGCATATGGTGGCGTCGTATGTGACCCATCATATTTATATGCCGATGCTGAACGGCGATAATGACAGTGAGCGTGTGCCGATCACGGAGGCGATGATCTCGGCAGTGCAAAAAGCGAATGGGGACATCATCGTCAAGGTGCCGGACGGGGGTACAACCTGTACGGCGGTGGCGATTGTGGGCGACCTGGCGTATGTGGCGCACGTAGGCGACACGCGCGTTTATCTGATAACCAAAGACGGCGTGGAGCAAATCACACGCGACCATTCGCTGGTGCAACGCCTGATTGAACTGGGGCAATTGACGCCAGAGGAAGCGGCGGTGCATCCGCAGAAAAATGTGTTGTACCGGGCGCTGGGGCAGAGTGAAAGTTTGGAGGTGGATGCGCTGACACGTCGCCTGCCACCCAACTCCAAGCTGATGCTATGCAGCGACGGATTGTGGAATATGGTCAGTGAGAGCGACATTATTGACATCACGATGAAGCATAGCAACCCCCAAGAAGCGTGCGACAAACTGGTCGCGCTGGCAAACACGCACGGGGGAACGGACAATATAACAGCGGTATTGCTGCAAATTCCCGCAAATTAGGCCTTATTCGAGGCGGAATTACTAAGCATTATGGCATCCGGCATTGATCCGTATACGACATTAGGCATCGCAAAAGATGCTACGCAAGACGACATCAAAGCGGCCTACCGGCGCGTGGCACGCCGCCTGCACCCGGACGTAAACCAGAACAATCCAGGGGCAGCGGCGCAGTTCCAAGACATCACAGCCGCCTACGAACTGCTGACGGACGATGACCGGAAGCGCAACCACGACACCCAGATTGTCAAACGGCCAACCGGCGAAAATTACAACTTTACGCTACGGGTGACGCCGAGCAAACGGGCGATTATGCCATTGCCCGAACCGCAAGTGATTTACCTGCTAGCAGAAATACTGCCCGACCCACGCGCGCGCGACCAGGAGCAGAAACGCGAGTCGCGGCTGAATTTGACGCTGGTGTTGGATCACAGCAATTCGATGAACGGGACGCGACTGGACAAGGTGAAGGTGGCCGCGCACCAGATCATTGACCAAATGACGGGCGAAGACATCCTCTCGATTGTGAGTTTCAATGACCGAGCAGAGGTCATTATCCCGGCCACGCCGGTGGACAACAAACACGCCCTCAAAGCAAAAGTGAGCATGATGAACGCGGCGGGGGGGACGGAAATCTTCAAGGGTCTATCGGCAGGGTTTGAGCAAAACCGGCGCTACCTCGGCCCGAAATTGGTGAACCACATTGTCCTGTTGACGGATGGCAATACGTTCGGCGACCATGAAAGCTGTATTGAACTGGCGCGCAAGGCAACCGAACTAGGGATCTGCATTAGCGCGATGGGTTTGGGGCAGGAATGGAACGATGAGTTTCTGGACGAGTTGGCGTCAACGACGGGCGGCACGTCATCATATATCAATTCTGCCAGCGCGGTCATCCGCTTCTTGAACGATCATGTGCGCAACCTGTCGAATGCGTTTGCAGAACGAGTGCGGCTTTCAATCGCGCCTGACCCGGACGTGAAATTGGAATCGGCGTTCAAACTTGCACCCCACCCGCAACCCTTGACGACGAATGACGGCTATCTCCAATTGGGGAGTTTGCAGGCGAACCGCTTGATTTCGGTGTTATTGCAATTCCAGATGCCAGCGAATATGACGCTGGGCTTCCGGTCGATTGCCCGGCTAGTGGCCGCCGGGGACATCCTCGCCAACCAGCAGCAGCAGTTCCAGGGATTGAGCGATATTTCACTGGAGATCATTGAGCAACCCCCAGCCGAAGACCCACCCATTGCGATTCTGGATGCGCTGGGTAAATTAACGCTGTACCGGATGCAAGAACGGGCGCAAGAAGCATTGGCAAGCGGCGATGTGCGCGAGGCGACGCGACGGCTGGAGAATCTGGCGACGCGGTTGCTGGCGATTGGGGAAGAAGACCTGGCGCATCAAGCGCGTGCTGAGGCGCGGCGGGTAGCGCATACGAGTAATTTATCGGATAAGGGGCGTAAGACGCTGAAGTATGAAACACGATTTTTATTGCTCGGTGCGTCGGCGTCCAGTGAGGAATCATCCCCATGATGAGTTGCCCTTATTGCGGTTATAAGAACCGTGAAGGTGTCATGTTTTGCGAGGAATGCGGGCAGGGGTTAAAGGCCGAGGTGGCAAATGCGGTATTGCCAACGCGGCAACTGGAAACCGCGTCTACGAACCTGGCAGCCCGCGCGACGTGGGGAACGGCACGCTTTGGTCAGGATGCGTCAATCATCATCCACATCCGCGATGCGACCGACCCGGTGGTGCTGCAACCGGCCAAGAAAACCGTCATGGGCAGAGCGGATGCGACCAGTCCGCAAAAACCTGATCTCGACCTGACACCTTATGGCGCGCTGGAAAAAGGGGTATCGCGCACCCATGCGGCGATTTACCGCAGCGAGGATACGCTGACGCTGGTCGATATGGGCAGCGCAAACGGGACACATTTGAATGGTCAGCGGCTTGTGCCGGATCAGCCGCGCATCTTACGAGACGGCGACGAAATCCGATTGGGCAAGCTGGTGGCTCACGTCTATTTCAAATAAATATAGAATCGCAGACTGGCGCAGCGCGCCCTTCGCTAAACAACATTCACTACGAGGATAAGCATGATTACCCTGCTCCTACACATTTCCAACGCAGAACCCGTTAAGATTGATGTCGAAGATTTGCCACATCCATCAGACATGATGATTATGGGGCGCAATCCACGCGACCGCAAAGATAAAGAAGTGGAATGGTTGGACGAGGGGGTTACGACGGTCATGTTCCCCTGGACACGCATCAGCTTTATTCAAGTGATGCCGAACCCCGACGCGCAGTCGGAGTTCCCGCAATTGTGGCGTAATGATTAACCAGCGATGATAGGAATATGACGAGCAAACTGCCGAAAACCAGCCAACGCGATGGCAAACGTATCCTGGTCGTAGACGACGAACCCCGCATGATCGGGTTCATCCGCATGAACCTGGAATTGGAAGGCCACCAGGTCATCGAGGCGCATAACGGCCTAGAAGCCCTAGAAGCGATTCGTACCAAGCTGCCGGATATCGTGCTGATGGATGTGATGATGCCGGAATTGGATGGCTACGAGACACTACGAATGCTGCGTGAATTTTCTAGCATTCCGGTGATCATGCTGACGGCAAAAGGCGAGGAAAATGACCGGGTGTATGGCCTAGAATTGGGTGCGGACGACTACATCACCAAGCCATTCGGGCCGCGCGAGTTGTCGAGCCGGATCAAGGCTGTGCTACGGCGGGCAACCATGCCATCGAGTTCACCGGAACAGGCGGTACTGGTGATTAATGACCACTTGAGTATTGATTTCAACCGGCGCGAAGCGCTTGTGAACGATAAGCCGGTGAAACTACGCCCAACTGAATATCGCCTGTTGTATCACCTGATCGAAAATGCGGGATGGACAGTGCCGCACGACCAACTGCTGGCAAAAGTATGGGGATACGAGTACCGGGACGAAGCGCATTATGTGCGTCTGTACGTGAATTACTTGCGCGAAAAGATCGAAGAAGACCCGGCCAACCCGAAATACATTTTAACCGAACGCGGGGTCGGTTACCGCTTCATGGATTACAAACACAAAGCAGAAGCCTAAATCGCCGCGTGGGGTTGGGCATGGGCTGCCCTGCCCCTGACTCCCCAGTTCTTGCGACAGTCTCACTTTCAACGTACAATACAGAAAAGATCGGTAGCACAGCGCGCCCCCTCAAGGAGGGTTTCGTGTCCGCCTTCAAGATCGTCGTCACCGGCCCTTTTAATTCTGGGAAGACCGAGTTCATTAAAACCATCTCGGATATCCCGGTGGTTTCGACCGAGAAAAAAATCACCACCGAAGATAAGGGTATCAAGGCCGAAACGACGGTGGCGATGGATTATGGGCGGACGCTGTTGGATGGCGACACACTGTATTTGTATGGCACACCAGGGCAGACGCGATTTGACTTCATGTGGGAAATCCTGTCGAGCGAGATGAACGGCTTTATTGTGCTGGTGGACAGCACGGATGCGCCGTCATTCCCTGACGCAGCCGAACTCATCAATTTGTTCTCGGGTTTGGTGAATGTGCCACATCTGGTGGTGGCGAATAAGACCGATATGGACGGCGCGGCGAAATTGGCCGAAGTGCGGCGGGGAACAAAAGTAGGGGGTGATGTCACGGTGATGCCGTGCGTGGCGACCCAAAAGTCGAGCGTGCGACAGGTACTCTTGCAAATGGTCGAACTCCTTAAAAAGGAATGATCTAAGGGCTAAGTCCGAACTATATCTTAATTCCTCGTTTTCCCCTCAAATTGAGACTATTTCCCGATTCTTATAATAATCCTACCTTCCTACTTTCACGGCGTTTTAGCGGCTTCAATATGCTCGGCGCGCAGTTGGGCGTAGGTGGTGGTAAATTCCGCTAACATCGTCTTTTTTTCGTCGTCGGGCAGCAGGCTAGCGCGGACGGCGTTCAGGGCAAGCGTTTCCAATTCATCGGGCGCAAAATCACAGTGTTCGATCACCGCGAGATATTCATCAACCAACGAGGTTTTATAGAACGCCGGCATCCCCGAATTGAGGGTCACAGTGATGCCATCGTCAACTAATTGGCGCAGCGGATACTTGGCATAGGATTCGACCCAGCCCAGGCACAGGGCGCGCGCCATACAAACATCAACCGGAATGTGACGCTCATTGAGGAGTTGGATGACATCGGGGGCATCCACTGTCCCCCAGGCATCGACGATACGATCCGGTTCTAGCTGGTGAATGACCTCAAGAACAGCTTCAGCGCCTAACACATCACCTGCCGAGGCGATACGGGGGGTGTCTTTTTTCTGCGCCGTTTTGAAGGGGCGTTCAAATTGGGCTACTGGCTGGGCATCGTCACGACCCGTCAGCGCCAAAGCGACCACCCCGCCCTTTTTGGCCGCTGCGCTCGTCACCCACCGCACCACATCGTCGGCCTTACGGGGTTGATCGCGCGGGAGGTCTAAAATCCAGGCCAGGCGCACCTGCCAACCTCGCTCGACCCGGTTGCGCCCATCATTGATGGCTGAGAGAAATTGCTCGAAGGTTAACCCCTGCTCCATGTAAAGCAGTGGATTTACGCTGACCTCGGCATAGCGAACATTTTGTTTCGCCAGCGTGACACCGAGTTCATAGACCACGCGCGTGAGATCATCGGGCTGTTGCAACCAACTGTTCGTGGTCACGATCAATTCCGGCAGACGGGCGTAATCGGGGGTGTCGAGCAGGGCAATCCATTGTTTGAAATGCTTCAAATTATCCTGAATGTCATTCTGTTCGGCAATCGTGAGCAGGGTTTCCTTGCGCAGCGTCCCTTCAAGATGGATATTCAGTTCCACCTTTGGCATCGCCTGGATAAAACTTTCGATGGACATCAGGGTATGTTCCTCAATTCATCTCGTCAGTTACATCGGAACGATAACCGTTGGTCGGCACACCGATACTGTCGCGGTGGGGTGTATTCGTCCGGTAATCCAACGACGCGCGGCCGAAGGCGCTGAACAGCGGGTGGGGGCGATTCGGACGGCTCAAAAACTCTGGGTGGAATTGGCTGCCGACCATAAAAGGATGATCTTTGACTTCGGCGATTTCTACCAACTGGTTGTCGGGGCTAAGACCGCTGAAAACCATGCCGTTCTTCTCAAAAGGGGCGCGGTATAGGTTGTTGAACTCAAAGCGATGACGGTGGCGTTCATCGACGAGGGGGACATTGTTGTAGGCGGTGGCGGCCACCGTCCCTGGTTGGAGGTGGCAGGGATACAAACCCAGACGCATCGTGCCGCCCATCTCGGTGATGCCGCGCTGCTCCAACATCAAGTCGATGACGGCATGTTCACTCTGTTCAAATTCGGAACTGTTGGCATTTTCAAGGTCAAGGACATTACGGGCAAATTCAATGCACATGGCCTGCATCCCCAGACAGAGGCCGAGATAGGGTACGTTGCGCTCACGGGCGAAACGGGCCGCGAGAATTTTCCCTTCGACGCCGCGATAGCCAAAGCCACCGGGGACGATGATGCCATCAACCGCAGCGACTTTATCCCAACCACGATCTTTTTCCAGATCACCGGAGTAAATCCAGTCAATTTCGAGGCGGCAGTCCTGGGCGGCAGCGGCATGAAACAGTGCCTCTTTAACGCTCATGTAGGCATCGTGAAGCTCGATATATTTGCCGACTACACCGATGCGCAATTCGCGCTTCACGGCGCGCATCTTGCGGATCATGGAGCGCCAATCGTCCAGCGCAGGTTTAACGGTATCGAGGCCTAGCTGCTCGATCAGATATTCGCCCAGCCCGGCATCTTCAAGGTGAAGCGGAACATCATAAAGCAAGTCGGTGGTCGGAAGCGGAATGACCGCTTCTTGCTCGACATCGCAGAAAAGCGCGATTTTGTCGGTCACATCTTTGCCGACCTCAAAGTCGGTACGGGCGATGATGACCTGCGGCTGGATACCAATGCCGCGTAAGTCGCGGACGCTGTGCTGTGTTGGCTTGGTCTTGAGTTCGTCGGTCGCGCCGATGTGCGGCAAAAAGGTGACATGGACGCAAAGCGAATCGTTGCGGGCCATGCTGTTACGCAACTGGCGAATGGCTTCGAGGAAGGGTAAGCCTTCGATGTCGCCGACCGTGCCACCGACCTCGACGAGAACGACATCGGCGTTATTCTCTTTACCGACCAGGGCGATACGGCGTTTGATCTCGTTGGTGATGTGGGGTACAACCTGGATCGTGCCGCCCAAATAATCGCCGCGCCGTTCTTTGTCGATGACGTAGCTGTAGACCTGGCCGGCGGTGACGTTACAAGTGCGATTAAGGTTTTCGTCGATGAAGCGTTCGTAATGGCCGAGGTCGAGGTCGGTTTCCGCGCCGTCGGCGGTGACGAAGACCTCGCCATGCTGGTAGGGACTCATGGTGCCAGGGTCAACATTCAGATACGGATCGAGTTTCTGGATGGCGACCTTTAAGCCGCGCGCTTTGAGGATGCGCCCGATGGCGGCGGCTGTGACGCCCTTGCCAACAGAACTGACGACACCGCCGGTACAGAAAATGTATTTCGGTTTAGGCATGTTGGATACTCGCGCCACTTATTGATACAAAAAAGAGCGGCGGGGACATTTTGGACGTTCCCCGCCGAGGACATTACCTTACAACACAATTGGGGTAATCGCCAGCCCGTTTCACGTTACACAAGTTTTTCGAGGTCGTCGGCGGTACGGCGCATATCGAGGAAGATCAACCCCAACTTTGCGCCTTCGCGGACAAGGGTGGTCAGCACCGCTTCATCTCCTACCGACATCAAAATCACGTAGCCGCCGTTCCCTTTAATATAAACCTGGTCGAGAACGCCACGCCCCAACTCGGTTGAAATCCGCTCACCCAGGGAGAGCATGGCGGCGGACATGGCCGATACACGATCTTCTTCAACGCCGGCGGGTAACGAGGACGCCATAATCAGGCCATCGACGCTCACGACAGCCGAAGCCTCGATTTCAGGTGTGGTGGACTGAAGATCACGCAGACGGTCAACCATCAGTTCGGTACGTGATTTCGCCATATTCTTAATCCTCCCCAAAAGGCCCGGCCACAACACCGGGTAGAAGACAGTCATCACAAAGGGGTCGCGGGTTTCGGTACAGCTTGCTACAACAACGGATTGTACTACGCTTTTTTTGAAAAGTTGGTTATAAAGTAGGCATCTTTTGGAACGATGCTGATTGCGTGCCATTGAGCCATAGCTTAAACCTATTATACAAGACACCCGGCAAACGGCAAGCTACCCTTCGCGCAATTTTACTCAATTCTTCGGCATCCAACCTGTTCACAACCTTAAGTTTCGCTATACTGGGATAGGACGGTCGTAGGGTGTTCATCCAGCAGACTAGGCCGCTCACCAGCATAATCGAACCAATCTATTTTGGTAGAAAAAGCAGGTATCATGTCTGATTATCCGCAAGACACCCGGCAAACGCCGCGCACGACCACGAACCAGCAGCCACAAATAGGGCTGGCACAAAGCGTCGCCGAGCGCATCGCCCAAAGCGTCAGCCAGGTCATCATCGGCAAACGCAATGAAGTCCGGCTCACGGTTCTCGGTCTGCTCAGTCGGGGTCACATTTTGATCGAAGATATTCCGGGTGTGGGCAAGACCATGTTGGCGAAAGCCCTGTCGCGCACGATTGGCTGCACGTTCAGCCGGATTCAGTTCACGCCGGACATGCTGCCGTCGGATGTCACTGGGGTATCGCTGTTCAACCAGAAAACGCGCGAGTTTGAGTTCCGCGCCGGGCCGATCATGGCGCAGATTGTGCTGGCGGATGAGATCAACCGCGCGACGCCGAAAACACAGGCGGCGCTGTTGGAGGCAATGGAAGAACAGCAGGTAACGGTTGACGGGGTGACGTATGGATTGGAAGAGCCGTTTTTGATCCTGGCGACACAAAATCCGATTGAGTACGAAGGTACTTTCCCGCTGCCAGAGGCGCAGCTTGACCGTTTTGTGATCCGCATCCAGCTTGGGTATCCCAGCCCGGCGGAAGAACTTACGGTGTTGTCGGCGCAACAGTATGACCACCCAATCAACAATCTGCGGCAGATTGTCAGTGTGCAAGAATTGTTAGCCGCGCAGCAGGCCATTCGTGAAGTCTATGTGGCTGACGAAATCAAGCGGTATATTATCGACCTCGCCAATGCCACGCGGCAGCACCCGGATGTTTACCTGGGCAGCAGCCCGCGCGGGTCGCTGGCGCTGTTCCGCACCTCGCAGGCACGGGCAGCGATGGCCGGACGGGATTACGTGATCCCGGATGATGTGAAAGCCCTGGCAGAGGTCGCGCTGGCGCACCGGATCATCGTCGGCCCGGCGGCGCGCATTAAAGATATATCATCACGGACGATTGTGCAGGACATTCTGGCGACTACGCCTGTACCTGGCGCGTCGGCGCGGTAAGCCATGCCGAACCGGCGCAACGCGATTTATGCCCTGATGATTATGAGCCTGCTGGGGGGCTTGTTCACCGGGCGATCCTTCTTTTTCAATCTGGCATACCTGCTGGGCGGGTTGATGCTGCTGTCGTTCGTGTGGGCATGGCTGTCGGTGCGATGGATCAACATCGGGCGCAAGACGCGCGCGCGCCGGGCGCAGGTCGGGCGCAACCTGGATGAGGTGTTCATCGTGCGCAACCGGAGCATCTTGCCCAAATTATGGCTGGAAATCCGCGACCATTCGACTTTACCCAGTCACCACGCCAGCCATGTCGTACCCGCGATGGCAGGCCGGAGCAGCTATCGCTGGTATGTAGAAACGCCATGCCTGGTGCGGGGCGAATTCCAGCTTGGGCCGATCACGATTATCAGCGGTGATCCGTTCGGGTTTTTCTTGTCGCCGCGCCGGGTGGACGCAACCTCGCGGGTGGTGGTGTACCCGGCGACCGTGCCGATCACCCATGTGCAGCTCCCGATTGGGCAGATTTCGGGGGGCGAGGCGCGGCGGCAGCGGGCGCATTTCGTGACGACGAACGCGGCAGGCGTGCGCGATTACGCGCCAGGCGATAGCTTCAACCGCATCCATTGGGCGAGCAGCGCGCGCAAAGACCGGCTGATCGTGAAAGAGTTCGACATTGACCCGCTGGTGGACATCTGGCTGTTCATCGATTTTTCGGCGAGTTCGGTGGTGGAAGAACCGGGATTGCAGCGCATCGGACGCACGGGGACGGTCATCCCGACCAGCCAGGATATTCCGCCATCAACCGAGGAATATGGCGTGGTGATCGCGGCGTCACTAGCGAATTATTTCATCGCGTCGGAGCGGGCGCTCGGTTTTGCCGCCTACACACCGTATCGAGAGGTGTATCAACCGGAACACGGCCATCGGCAGCTCAACCGCATCCTGCAAACGCTGGCGGTCGCCCGCAGTTTTTCCAAGTATTCGCTAGGGCAGATGCTCACGCTGGAAACACCATACTTCACACGCGGCACGACCCTACTGATCGTCACATTGGCTTTAGACCCGGCCTGGGTGACAGAAGCGCAAATCTTTTCTCGGCGCGGTATCCGCCCGATGTGCATCCTGGTCGATCCGTTTTCATTTGGTGGCGCGACGACCAGCGACGAAGTGACCAGCCTGCTGCGGCTAGCGAAGATACCCCTGATTACCATCCGCAAGAATGATGATATTGGCGCGGCATTGGCGCAGCGCCCGATCTAGGTGAGACATGGCAAACACATATGACGTGATCGTGTTGGGCGCGGGCGCGATGGGCAGCGCGGCAGCTTATCACCTAGCGAAAGCAGGACAAGGGGTGCTGCTGCTGGAGCAATTTGAGATTGACCACCAAAAAGGCAGTTCTTACGGACTGTCGCGGATCACACGCTATGCCTACGAGCATCCGCATTACGTGCGCCTGATGAAATCCGTATTTCCAGCGTGGGCGGCAGTCGAGGCAGAAACGAGTGAAACGCTGTATACGCCCACCGGCGGAATAGATTTTGGCCGCCCCAGCCAGACCAGCCTGAAAAACATCATGGACTCGCTGGATGCCGAGAACATCCCTTACGAATTATGGACGGCGGGAGAAGCGAAGAAACATTTTCCGCAGTTCCATTTTGAACCGGATATGCTGATCCTGTATCAAGCCGAGGCGGGGATATTATCGGCGTCGAAGTGCGTCCGGGCGCACATCCGCCTAGCAGAACAGCATGGCGCAGAAATCCGGGCGAATACGCCCATCCTGTCGATCATGCCGCGTCAGGACAGCGTGGAGGTCAAAACCCCATTCGAGACGTATTCCGCCGCGCGGCTGGTGATCGCGGCTGGCTCGTGGGCGAAGTCGGTGCTGGCGACGCTGGGGTTAAACCTGCCGCTGATCCCGTTGCAATGCCAGGAAATCTATTTCGAAACCGACCAACCCGCTGACTATGAACCCTCACGCTTTCCAACGTTCATCGCGCACCTGCTGGATATTTATGACCGTGAGCCATACGGAATCGCCAGCCACCAGGGTTCGGGGCTGAAGGTAGGTTTTCATGGCGGGAAGCCGGTGGAGCATCCCTCGCAAATCGATTATGAGCCAGATGAAGCGGAGGCAAAACGGGTCAAGGCCTTTACTGAGCGATATTTGCCGGGGGTGACAGCGGCACGGGCAGCGCGGGTGTGCCTATATACGGTGACACCGGATGAACACTTTCTGATCGACAAACACCCGGCCTATCCGCAAATCGTGTTTGGCGGCGGCTGTTCCGGTCATGGTTTCAAGTTCAGCCCACTGATCGGCGAAATCTTGACTGACCTGGCGCTACATGGCACAACGGAACATGACATCAGTCTGTTTAAGGTTGATCGCCTGCTGAATAGGGTGAATCCTCCAATTGACAAAATGCCGCTGGCTGCCGACCCGCGCCCGGCACACACTGGATAAGGCATGACCGCCACAGCAGTACATTCCACCAACCGCTACCTGTATCTCGCCGTCTTCGTCAGCGGCATGACGACGCTGGCGATTGAAATGCTGGCGTCCCGGCTGCTGGGCAGCGTGTTCGGCACGAGCAATATCGTATGGGCGAACGTGATCGGCCTGATATTGTTGTTTCTCACGATGGGTTACTTCATCGGCGGGCGCTGGGCGGATCGCTCACCGATGTTCACAACATTCTACCGGATTATGATCTGGAATGCTTTTTTGAGCGCGTTGATCCCACTGGTGGCGCACCCGATCATCACGACGGCGGCCAGCGCGGTCGCTGGCGCAGAAGCGGGATTGGCGCTCGGTTCGTTTTTTGCGATCATGGTGCTGTTCTCGATCCCGATGACGCTGTTGGGCTGCATCTCGCCGTTTGCGATCCGGCTGGCCTTCACCGAGAAAAGTGATGCGGGCAAAACCGCCGGGCGCATATATGGGATCAGCACCGTCGGCAGTCTGTTGGGTACTTTTATCCCGGTATTATTCCTGATCCCGGAGGTTGGGACGTTCCGAACCTTTTTGCTGTTCGCCGGACTGTTATATATGATCGCGTTCGTCGGCCTATGGCAGGAGCGCGGGGCCAGCACGCTGCGCTGGCTGTGGATGCCGGTCGTGATTGGCGCACTCGCCATTGTGACCCTCAACGGGCCGCTGCGCGCGCCGTTCGCGGGGGCGAAGTTATTGTTTGAGGATGAAAGCGCCTACAATTATATCCAGGTGCAGGAAGACGCAGCGGGTAACCGCTACCTGTACCTGAACGAGGGACAGGGCATCCACAGCCAATGGAACCAGGATAATTACGCCGATAATCACCGCACCTGGAGTTTCTTCCTGGCTGCGCCGTATTTCAACGCACCGCCCTTTCAACCGGAAAATATCGAGGCACTGGCGATTGTGGGGTTGGCTGCCGGGACGATTGCGCGGCAGTATACGAAGGTGTACGGGGGTATTCCGATTGATGGGATTGAGATTGATCCGGGGATTGTCGAGGCGGGGGCGCGCTATTTCGATATGAATGCCGAGATGATGCCGAACCTGAAGGTGTATGTTGAGGACGGGCGCTATCAGATGAAGCGTTTGGATCAGCACTATACAATGATCGCGGTGGATGCGTATCGCCCGCCGTATATCCCCTGGCATCTCACCACTGTCGAATTCTTTCAGGAAATTCGCGCGCGCCTGACGGACGACGGTGTTGTTGCGATCAACGTGGGACGCACGGACAGCGACCGGCGGCTGGTGGATGCGATGACCAGCACCTTACTCCAGGTGTTCCCCAGCGTCCATGCAATGGATGTGCCATATTCGTTCAACACAATCCTCGTCGGGACGATGCAGCCAACGCACGCGGAAAATCTAGCTGACAATCTAGCCGCCCTGCCCCAGGAGGCCGATCCGTTATTGCGCGATGCGCTGATGTGGGGGGTGAGCCAGAGTGTCCCAATCCACGAGTCCGACCTGATTTTCAGCGATGACCGCGCGCCGGTCGAAACGTTGGTCGATTCGCTCGTCATCAATTTTCTGCTGTCGGGCGGGACTGACCAACTCGCCAATCAAGGGGGATAAAGGCGCAATGGCAGAAGCCACGATCCAGCAAGACATGAAGGCAGGTGAGCGACGCAGGTATCGTCCGATCATCCTGATCTTGCGGGCCTATATTACGGTCGCGCTGCCGTTCCTACTGGCATTGGTGGGCATCCGCGCCGTGATGACGCCGCTGTTCCTACAATTGGAATACAGCCGACACGGATTTCCAGATGATTATTACGGGTTCAGGCGCGAAGACCGATTGCAATACGCGCCCTATGCGCTTGAATACTTGCTCAACGCCGAGGACATTGATTATCTGGGCGATTTGCGCTTCCCCGACGGGGCATCTATGTTTAACGCCCGTGAACTGCATCACATGCGGGATGTCAAGGTTGTCACGCAATACGCTTACCTGCTAGCGACGATTGGGGGAGCAGTGGCCGTTGGCGCGGCAGTATGGCTATTCAGGACGGTGCGCCCGACGCTGCGGCAGGCGATCATGAGCGGGACGCTGCTCACGCTGGGCATCATTGCGGCAATCGTCGTGATCGCGGTTGTGAATTGGAACTTTTTCTTCACAGGATTCCACACACTATTTTTCTCCAGCGGAACGTGGCGGTTTGAATATTCGGATACGCTAATCCGGCTGTTCCCGGAGCAATTCTGGTTCGACGCGGCGCTAACGATTGGCGGATTCACGGTGCTCGGGGCGCTTATGCTGCTGATACTTGCGTGGCGGTGGGGAAAAGTGACATCCGACGGACAAGCATGAGCGCAACCACTTTGACATGACTGTTGGGGGATGTTAAGCTGCACTTTGAATATACGGATTGGTAAGTGGTGCATGGCACGGCTTCAAGGCCTGACAAAATGGCTGACACCGGGCATCGGCGTGAAACGCTGGCTGCTGCTCACGTTGTTCGGCGTCCTGCTGACAGCAGCGGGTTTGGCGTATGCCGTGCTGCTGCTGCTGAATGTGCATCTGGTCGAAGGCCTGGTGTCGTTCACCGAATGGATGCTGGTTGTGGCAGTCATCATCCTGGGGCTGGATATTGTCGGCATCGCAATTTTTAAGTTGTCACACAGCATCCTCGCCCCGTACCGCAAAAACCAGCAAGGCCGCGTGATCGACGTGGTATACGCGCACAATGTTCGGCAAAAGGGGTTGAAGGTGGTTGCGATTGGCGGGGGGACAGGCCTGCCGTCGGTACTGCGCGGATTGAAGCCGTTCACCAGCAATATCACCGCCGTCGTCACTGTGGCTGATGATGGAGGCAGTTCGGGGCGGCTGCGGCGGGAACTGGGCGTGCTGCCGCCGGGCGACCTACGCAACAATATCGCGGCGCTGGCCGACGACGAAAGCCTGATGACCCACCTTTTCCAGTACCGGTTCAATTCTGGTGACCTGGGTGGTCACGCTTTCGGCAACCTGTTCATTTCGGCGCTAGCCGGCGTGACCGGCAGTATCGAAACCGCACTGGTCGAGACCGAGCGGGTGTTGAATATCCAGGGGCGCGTGCTGCCAGCGACGCTTGACGACGTGAACCTGGTGGCGACGGTACAGGTGGATGGTTCGCCGCCACGCAAAATCGTCATTCAAGGCGAGTCCGATATTACAAAAGCGGGAGGCCGGATCGAACAGATCGGCCTGAACCCGCCCGACGTACAGGGCTACGCGGAAAGCATCCAGGCAATCCTCGACGCCGATATTGTGGTCATCGGCCCCGGCAGTTTGTACACCAGCATCCTCCCGAACCTGCTGGTCAAGGATGTTGCAGAAGCGATGCGCGCCACCAGTGCCTACAAGATTTATGTGTGCAACGTGGCGACACAGCCAGGGGAAACCGATGATTTTAATGTGGCTGACCATGTGCTAGCGCTAGAGCAGCACATCGGACGGGGAATGTTTCAAGTGGTGTTGGCGAACAACGCCTACCCGATTTTGAATGCGGGCAGCAACACCCGCTACGTCCAGCCTGCCCCAGCGCATCATGAAATCCTTCGGCGCTATGAAGTGCGGTACACCGACCTGACCGATCCTGACCAACCCTGGCGGCATGACCCACAGAAATTGGCACAGGCAATTCTCAAGTTAGGCGAAGTAGAACGGGAGGGCAGCGGCAAATTAACTTTAACAGAAGTTTAACGCCAAAATATCGCCTTTTTCGTTCGTGGGGTTAAAATAGTTTGGATTTGTGACCCACCATTCATCACTAAGGAGCGTATCATGGCAGTTCGTGTCGGCATTAACGGTTTTGGGCGGATTGGCCGCCAGGTGCTACGCGCAATCCGCGAGTTTTATCCGAACGATATTGATGTTGTGGCCTTCAACGACCTGGGCGATCTACAAACGATGGAGCACCTGTTCCGCTACGACTCGAATTATGGGCGCTATCACGGCAAGGTAGAAGTGAGCGACGGCGCGCTGATTGTAGACGGGGATGAGATCAAGGCGTTGGCAGAGAAAGACCCGGCGGCGCTGCCCTGGGGCAGCCTGGGTGTGGACATCGTGATCGAAAGCACCGGGCGCTTCACAGATAAAGAGTCAGCGGGCAAACACATCACCGCCGGTGCGAAGAAAGTTATCATCTCCGCGCCAGCGAAGAACGAGGACATCACCATCTGCCTGGGCGTGAACGAAGATCAGTATGACCCGGCCAAGCACCATGTCATTTCGAATGCGTCCTGTACCACGAACTGCCTTGCCCCGGCGGCGAAAGTGGTCAACGACCAATATGGCATCGTGCGCGGCCTGATGACCACGATCCACAGCTATACCAATGACCAGCAAATCCTTGACCTCCCGCATAAAGACCTGCGCCGCGCCCGCGCCGCAGCCATCAACATCATCCCGACCACGACGGGCGCAGCCAAAGCGGTGGCGCTGGTGATCCCGGATTTGAAGGGGAAATTTGATGGGTTCTCCGTGCGTGTGCCAACACCGACCGTTTCGCTGGTGGACTTTGTAGCTGAGGTCAAAACCGGCACGACCAAAGATGAATTAATCGCCGCGTTTGAGGAAGCCGCCGGCAGCCGGATGAAGGGTATCCTGGGCGTGTCACATGAGCCGTTGGTGTCGATGGACTTCAAGGGCGACAGCCGATCGAGCATCATTGATGTCGAGTCGTGCATGGTGATAGGCGGCACATTCATCAAGGTTGTGTCGTGGTACGATAACGAATGGGGTTATTCGTGCCGCGTGGCCGACCTGAGCCAAGTCATCGGCAGTAAACTCTAAACCGTCATCCTTCAGAATATTCACCGGGGTAGGTGTTATTGCCCCTTATATTGAAGAAGGCGAGGTCGAAACAAACGCCTCGCCTTCTTTCGATAAGCTACGGAGAGCATGATGAACAAAATGACTGTGCGCGACATTGACCTGGGCGGCAAGCGGGTGCTGGTGCGGGTCGATTTTAATGTGCCGCTGGAAGGCGACAAGATTACAGACGACACCCGCATCCGGGCGGCGGTGCCGACCCTCCAATATATCCTCGACCACAAACCGAAATCGGTCATCTTGATGTCGCACCTGGGGCGACCCAAAGATGGGCCTGATCCAAAATACTCGCTCGCGCCGGTTGCCCCTGCCCTGGCGACACTGTTGGGCCACAATGTGCAGTTCGCGGCGGACTGCGTAGGGCCGGTGGCGGAGGAAGCAGCAGCCAAACTCGCTGACGGCGGCCTGCTACTCTTGGAGAATACCCGCTTCCACAAGGGCGAGGAAAAGAACGACCTGGAACTGGCGCAGCAGATGGCGAAGCTCGGCGATGTATATGTGAATGACGCTTTCGGTTCAGCACACCGGGCGCATTCTTCGACGGAAGGCGTGGCGCGGTATTTGCCTGCGGTATCCGGCTTGTTGATGGAGAAAGAGATCGACTACCTAGCGACCACATTGGAAGCAGCGAAACGCCCCTTCGTCGCCATCCTCGGCGGAGCAAAGGTGTCGGACAAGATTGAGGTGATCGAGTCGCTGTTGGGCAAGGTTGATTTTCTGCTGATCGGTGGCGGGATGGCAAACACATTTTTCAAGGCACAGGGGCATCAGATTGGCAAATCGCTGGTCGAA
>Ga0187894_10003429_pt1 | contig 17778 bp, 16 predicted proteins | sample GBC1701081metaG_FD_136650 | JGI IMG/M metagenome (GOLD analysis project Ga0187894, IMG submission 136650) | White microbial mat communities from a lava cave in the Kipuka Kanohina Cave System on the Island of Hawaii, USA - GBC170108-1 metaG ...
CGTGAAAACGAGCTTGCCGCCCTCTCGGTCAAACTCGGTTCCCCAATCGATCAGCTCCTTGATGTATTTCGTGCCCTCGGTTACGAGCGTCTCGACCGCCTTTTCGTCACACAACCCGGCACCGGCAACGAGAGTGTCTTCTTCGTGAAGCTCAGCGTCATCATCGTCCGATAGCACAACCGCAACGCCGCCCTGTGCGTATTCCGTGTTCGATTCGCTCGCCTTGTCTTTCGTCAGCACCGTCACGCGTGCGCCCGATTCGGCCAGCGCGATGGACGCGCGAAGCCCCGCAACGCCGCTGCCAATGACGATAAAGTCAGTTAGAATGGACACCAGGGAGAATGTAGCACGCGCAAAAGCAACGGCAGAAACGCGAGTGTAAACGAGCATGCACACCCAAGCCCAAATCGTTTAGCGGGCGGTCTTCGACCGCATGTTCGTTTGACTCAGTCGCGGTCGAAGACCGCTGGCTTAACGGAAATAAATGTACGCAACCTACGCGGCCGTTGGAATTATTTAAACGCCGTACCGATTCGCGAAATTTACGACCGCTGGATAAATAAATACGCCTCGCCAAACGTGGAATTGTTGACGAGGCTGAAGCACGATCTTGAAAAATGACTGGAGCGGCAAGCATCCCTGCTTGCCATAAGTGCGAAGCACGAAAAACGGTTCGCGTCGAAGCGACGCTCATGGGCAAGCAGGGATGCTTGCCGCTCCAGTCTAATTACATCGGGATCTTCAATTCCTGTCCCGGATAGATCTTGTCCGGGTCTTTAAGAATATCGCGGTTGTGGTCCCAGATGGCTTTCCATTCGATGCCGTATTTTTTGCCGATCTTAGTCAGGTTGTCGCCCGATTCGACCGTGTAAGTGTGCATTCCGCCGCCGGCGGCTTCACCGGTGGCAAGGTTGAGAATCAGATCGCCCGATTTAAAGTCCGGGTCGATCCGGTTATATTCGTCCCAAAGTTGCTGTTTCGCCTCGGCGCTCGGGGCCGTGCCCGTCACGACGAGCGTGCCGTTGTCGCCCTCGGTCAGTTCGTATGTGGTGCCGTTTTGATTGGCAAGCTCAAGAAGCGATTGATATTTTTCCTGTGCTGACATTATATTTTTCCTCCCGCGTTTAGCTTCCCTTCTTAAGTTGGTTGTCGATGCCCGTGATGCCGGATTGCTGAATTACCTGGATGCATTCGGCATACTTGGCTCCCGGCACCTCGCCCGTCACTGTTACCTTGCCGCCCACGACCGAGACGGATGCTCCGGTGCAGCCGGCTTTCTTAAGGTTTTCGGTGATCTTGCCCGTCAGAGATGGATCGGCGGCGGCTGGCGTTGCCATCGGCAGCGGTTTGGTTGTAACGCTGTTCGTTACGGAAGTAATACCTTCGACAGTTTTGGCGACTGTTTCCGCCCTATTTTTAACGGTTATGTCTGCAACTTCGCCCGTCAGAGTTGCTACGCCGCCACTAACGGTTGCGGTCACGCCAACAATCTTCTCGGCGCTCAATTTATCGTTCACTGCTTTTGCCAGGTCGGCGTCACTTTTTCCGCACGCGGCCAGAAACAGCATTGCCGCGATGCTCAACAATGTTAGAAATTTTATCCTCATGTTTCCTCCCTAAAACTAATTTTTTTACGTCCAAAAAAAGAACCGCCTTCAGCTCCAAAAATGGGCAAGCCGGATAAAACTCATCGCGGGAAGAGCGCAAATTAGTCAATTCGATTTTTGTAGGAAATAGTTTGATTTATCCACTTGGAATAGTCAATCACGAAAAATATTCGTCGTGAATCAGCTTCGCGATGTCGTAAGAAGTGTATTCGGGACGGATAATGAAATGCCCGTCGGCCAGACAGTAAACCTTTTTCCGGTCTTCGAACAGCTTCATCGCCTTTTTCTTGTCGCGGGCCAGCGGGCGTTCCTTGTGCGAAAACTTGATATTGTACCAGCAATGCTCGAAGGTCGATTCGAGCCAGATGCTCGTAAGTCCTTTATTTTTAATCAGCTCGCGATTACCTTTGACTGTCCAGGTGCCGCCGCCAAGCGAGACGACTTGTGCATCGCTCTCGTCCAGCAGCTTTTTCAGGTTCGTAGTTTCGATGATGCGAAACGCGGCCTCGCCATCGGTGTCTATGATTTCGGCGATCTCGCGCTTTTCATTTTTTTCAATAAAAAAATCCAGATCCATCCGTTCCGATCTTAGTATCTCGGCAAGGTGGCGCCCGACGCTGGATTTCCCCACGCCCATAAAACCGGTCAGCACTACGCGTTTTCGTTTGTTCATCCGCACTAACGTTTTACGACAGATTCGAGCGAATCGTAAAATCCCGGAAACGAAATATCGGCGCATTCCGGATTTTTGATCGTCGATTCGCCCTCAGCAAAAAGCCCGGCAACAGCAAAGGCCATTGCGATGCGATGATCGCCGAACGAATCGACTTCAGCTCCTTGCAGCTTTGATTTCCCGACGCGAAATCCATCGTCAAACTCCTCGACATCCGCATTCATTCTTCGCAGATTTTCGACTATTGTGGCGATGCGGTCCGATTCCTTCACCCGAAGCTCGGCCGCGCCGCGAATCTCAATTCCCGATTCGATCTGCGTGCCCAAAACAGCGAGGATCGGCACTTCGTCGATAATCTGCGCGACATCGCTTATCAAATTCGAAACCGTGTTACCTTTCAGATTGTCGCGTTCGCGAATAACGATATCGGCCGCGGGTTCGTATCGAATATTTCGCATCGCCCGGAGATCGATATCCGCGCCGAAATCCTGCAGATTTGACAAGATGCCCGAGCGCGTCGGGTTGATGCCGACGTTTTCAAGAACGAGTTCCGAGTCGGGCAGACACGCTGCTGCCACAATGAAGAACGCAGAAGAAGAAATGTCGCCGGGAATGTCAATCTCCCTCGCGGTCAAAATCGAATCGCCCGATACATGTATTCGGTTCGCACTCTTTACGCAGAAGCCTGACCGTAAGGGAGGGCTAACCGAGAGTTCGTCATCGAAAACATTAACGTCAGCCCCAAACCAACTCAGCATCAGTTCGGTGTGATCGCGCGTCCGCGTGCGTTCGATTACGGTGGTGCCGCCGTCGGCATTCAGGCCGGCCAGCAATACGCATGATTTCACCTGCGCCGACGCAATGGGAGTTTCGTATCTAACTGCATTCAAAGGATTTCTCCCGCGAATCATCAACGGAGCAAAACCGTTTTCCGATTCGATCTCGGCTCCCATTTGCCGCAGCGGTTCGATAATGCGTTTCATCGGCCGCCGCCGCAACGATTCGTCGCCGGTTAAAACGGATTCGAAATTCTGTCCTGCAAGAACGCCGGCCATCAGCCGCATTGTCGTGCCGCTGTTGCCGCAGTCGAGCGGCTCATCCGGTTTGCTAAATCCTGTCTTGCCGACGCCGCGAACACGAACCGACGTCCCATTTTGCTCGATCTCAACGCCAAGCTGCCGCAAACATCCAAGCGTCGATAGGCAGTCTTCACCCGTCAGAAAATTCTCTATACGCGATTCGCCCTCGGCCATCGCCGCCAGAATCGCCGCCCGATGCGAGATCGACTTGTCGCCCGGCACCGAAATCGCGCCTCGTATCGAATTAGCAGGTCGAATGATCACGGAACGATTCTAACAGGCTTCGGTGTCGGTAGCCCGCACGTGTCAGTAGCCCGCACGTAAGTAAGGGCTCAACATTGCCTATGCTCGCCGTCGAGCCCTTACTCACGTGCGGGCTACGGACACGCAACTTGACAGTAAGCCTTTGAAACCATTAACTTAGCAAGATACATTTAGTGTGTCTGAGATGAAGGAACTCACATTGCCGAGCCGCATCGAATCGGTCGATGAAGCCGCGTTAAAGGCCGAGGCGTTTGCGCGCGAGAACGGCTGCAGCGAGGAATTTATGTCGGCGGTGGATCTCGCGGTCCGCGAATCGGTCGCAAACGCCGTGAAGCACGGCAACAAATTCGACGAATCAAAAAAGGTCGAAATGACGATGAATTGTTCCGACGAAGGCATCGAAATTACGGTTCGCGATTTCGGCACTGGCTTTATGGTAAATGACGTGCCCGACCCGACGAACCCGGAAAATCTGCTCAAAGTGAACGGGCGCGGCATTCTTTTCATGCGGTCTTTTATGGACGAGGTCGAGTGGAGCAACCCGCCGGGCGGCGGCATAAAGGTAAAAATGTTCAAAAAAACGATAAATGCAGATTGAATTTGGACTTCTATATCGATATTGTTCTAAAATCTGCTGTCAAACTTAAAACGAGGAGAGAAAAATGGCTGATATTACTATTTCCGAACGCCAGGCTGGCGATGTAACGATTCTTGACCTTTCGGGCAAGGTGACCATCGGCGAAGGCAGTGTCGCGCTTCGCAACGCGATCCGCCGACTGCTGGGCGAGGGCAAGAACAAAATACTTTTGAATCTCGGCGGCGTCGGCTACATCGATTCCAGCGGCATCGGCGAACTCGTTTCGAGTTTTACGGCCGTCAACAAGGAAGGCGGCACGCTCAAGCTACTGAATCTAACCCAAAAGATCCAGGATCTGCTGGCCATAACCAAGCTGCTCACCGTCTTCGACGTTTACGACACCGAGGCGGATGCACTGGCGAGCTATAGTTAACACGAGGAGATCGATAGACCTAAGAAGGGCGCCGCAGTGCGCCCTCTTTGTTTTTTGTAACTTCTTTTTTTCACAATGACACATATTATTGAAAAGCGCCTTGCCTTTCGGAACTCGGAAGCGTTAACCTTTTCCCATGACTGATAAACAAGCTGTAATTGACGCACTTAACCGGCTTCCTGAGGCGGTCTCGCTCGAAGAGATAACCGAGGAGCTGCGGATCATGGCATCCATCCGCCGCGGGCGTGGCGACATTGCGTCGGGTCGTTCAAAAAGCCACGAAGAGGTTAGGCACTTGGTTAATTCTTGGGCAACGGAATGGACTTCAAGGTAATTTGGCTGACACGGCGATAGAAGATCTGAAGGAAATCTGCGACTACATCGCAGAGGACGATTCGCAAGCGGCCCAGCGAATAGGTGACGGCCTCCTCGACCACGTTCGTATTCTCGCATCATTTCCTTTTATCGGCCCAAGATATCCGCGAGGATCGCGTGGTTCATTGCGCGAGATCGTTTTCCGCTCCTACAGAATTTTCTACGATGTATCTGAGGCGTCTCGCAGCGTTGATGTGCTCCACGTACGGCACGGAGCCCGGGATGAGCCCTCATTCTAGTCTGCTCTATCTTCAGGGCAAAGCATCTTTAGGCGTGCCGAATTCATCTTTTTTACTGACCTTACGGTGCTGTCTATAGATACGAGTGATAAACCGACAATGCGAATAGTTCTTACGAATCTTGTTTTATTAATTTCGTCCCTTTCCGCCTTTTCGCAGGGCGTCCCCGCCGGCTTCGACCTTTCGAATTACGGCGTGACGATCGAGCCGGACAAGCGTCTCATCCTCGTGCTGGCTACGCTCGACGCTGCACGGATGGAGAATGAAAAGGGCGAAACGGTGCCGGTGATAAGGACGGGACTTTCCGAACAAGGTGAGAAGTTTCGCGAGCTGTTAAAAAGCGATCTCGTCCGCATGGACGAAAGATTGAGGCAGCGGATTTCGAGTTTCGTTCTCGCGCACAAGCGTCGCAACCCGAATGTCTCCGACGCCGAGATCATCGCTCCGTTCATTTCGATGGCGTACGCGCTGTCGCCCGTGCCCGATCTTTCCGATCCGATCGTCACTGCAGATTTGCCCGGCAACCTGCTCGACGTGCTTGATTTTGCACCGCTTGTCCGCGACCTTTACCGCACGACTAACATCGGCGCCAACATCAACGAATATGTGAAGCAATACAGCGCCGTTTCGGACACAAGCGTACGGCCCTCGGCACGCGTGATGGTTAACGAGCTTCTCGGTTATTTACACACTCGGCCGCAGCTGACGATAGTCGAGCGTGTAAAAACAGAAACTGTTAAGCAAGGCAGCAAAAAGCAAGCGATCAAAAATACGGAGACGCGTGAACGCCCGCGCCGGTTCGTAATCGTCCCTGAAATGCTTGCCCCCAAGGGCTACGTTAATTTTGTCAACATAAAGGACGATTATTACGCCGTCATTCCGCCGGACACCGACCTGACCAATTCCGAGGCGCGGCGCGCGTTCCTGCAGTTCGTCGTTGATCCGCTGATCTTGAGGTATGCGAAGGACATCGAATCCGTGCGCGCGGCTGTAAAGCAGCTTTTAGACGAACGCCGCAAGACGGATCTCGAAACCACACCTGACGTTTTCCTGACGGTCTCGCGTTCGCTCGTGGCCGCGATCGATGCAAAGCAGATTGAGCATGAGCGCGTCGCCGCGGCTACTGCGCTCGCGCGATCACGGATCGCCGCGATGGGCGGCTCAGATCCGACAAAAAAGGTTGCGCAAGAGCTTGAAAGATTGAAACAGCAAGCGTCGGACGAAACCATTTTGCGGCTTTCCGACGATTATGAAAAGGGAGCGCTGCTTGTGTTTTATTTCGCAGATCAGCTTGTCGGCCTCGAAAATTCCGAAACCGACATTGCATCCTCGGTCCGTGAGATGATCCTTTCCATCGATGCCACTAAGGAAACCGGCCGCTACGAATCCTACGCCGACGCCCGCAAGCGTGCCAAGGCCGCACGCGACGAGCAAAAGAAAAATGTCGCTGTTGCGCCGTCGTTCATTGAAAATCCGGTAACGACGCGTCTGCTCGAAATTCAGGAAACGATCAAGGCGAAAAACTACGCAAAGGCCGAGTCCGACCTGAAACAGCTTCTTGAAAAAAATCCGTCCGAGCCGCGCGTATATTTCAACATCGGCCGCGTCGCCGCGATTTCCGCCGAGTTGATCAATAGCGACGCCGACGCCGAGAAGCAAAAAGACAAATATCTTGAAGCAAAAACGGCCTTTGAAAACGTGATTCGCATCGCGCAGGCGCAAGCGAAAGATCTGTCGGGCACACAGGTCGATCGGGCGCTGGTCTCGCTCGCCTACGTCTCGCTCGGCCGCATCTACGAATATTACGAACAGAAACAATACGCTCTTGCCATCTATGACGCCGCAATAAAACTAGGCGAAATGCCCGGCGGCGGCTACCGCGAAGCTATGGACGCCAAGCAGCGGCTCCTGAAAGATCAGTAGAAATTCACCGCCGAAAAGCAGAAGGTTTTTACCGCAGATAGACGCGGATGACGCAGATTTATAAAAGCAAAATCTATAATCTTTCTCAGCTTTTATATCTGCGTCATCCGCGTTTATCTGCGGTAGAAATTGCCCAAATGTCTCGACCGTGAGAATTCCCGCGGTGAAAAAAATCCTAATCTCTGTTAGATTTTCGCTAATGCCGAAGAAATCATTTCGCAGCGGCTATGTCGCGCTGATCGGACGGCCGAATGCCGGGAAATCGACACTGCTAAACCGACTGGTCGGCGAAAAGATCGCGGCCGTTTCCAACAAGCCGCAGACAACGCGGTTCAAGATTCAGGGCGTCGTGACGCGCGTTGACGGGCAGATCGTTTTCGTCGATACGCCCGGCGTGCACAAGCCCGGATTCTTGCTGAACCGGCGAATGATGGCCGCCGTTCACGATGCGATTCTCTCGGTCGACGTGGTCGTGCTGATGCGCGACGCGAGCGTTTCGACCGGCAACGGCGACCGCTTCGTCCTCGATCTGATCCGAAAGTCCGAAAAGCCCGCAGTCCTCGTCCTGAACAAGATCGACAAGATAAAAAACAAGACCGAGCTCTTGCCATTGATCGATTTTTATTCGAAAGAATACAAGTTTGCCGAGATCGTTCCGGTCTCTGCGTTAAAAGGCGAAGCTATAGAAAATCTTCTCGATCAGATAATAAAGCACTTGCCCGATGGCGAGCCGATCTTCTCCGAAGAAGACCTGACCGACCAGCCGATGCGCTCGATCGTTGCCGAAATAGTGCGCGAAAAAATCCTCGCATCGACCGGGGAAGAAATTCCATATGCAGCGGCCGTCGTCACCGAACGCTGGGACGAGAGCGACGCCGAACAACTACGCATCTACTGCGCGATCTACGTAGAACGCGATTCGCAAAAACCGATCATTATCGGCAAGAGCGGCTCGAAGATCAAACGCATCGGCACGGAAGCGCGCGCCGACATTGAAAAGCTCCTCGGCCGCCGCGTGCATCTCCAACTCTTTGTCAAAGTCGTCGAAGACTGGCGCAACAGCAGCCGCCGGCTTGACGAGATCGGAATACGCGAATGAGCGATTCTGCAAAAACCTAACGGCGTCGCCGAGACCATCCGAAGTTTTCGTCGCTCAGTTATCTTTTTTAACTGGGATTGTAGCGAGCGGGATGTCGCCGTCGTCAGTCACGGTGAGGAGCGGCATGCGCGCTTTTGGAAAGCGTCGCGTCGCGGTGCGGAAAACGGGCGGCAGTTTCGGCGAGACTATCTTGTCCGGCGAAAGCGGCGCAGAGCGTTTCAGTATCACGCCGCCTCGGCCCGCCACCCAAAGAAGATCGCCGCCGCGATACACGATGGCCTGCAGAGTTTTGCCGGTGATGTTCACCTGCGAATCCCACGTTTTTCCACCGTCGGTCGTGATCAAAACCGCGCCCTGCTCGCCGACCGCGATCGCCAATTCTTTGCCGACCGCCGTCACGCCGAATAGATTTGTTCGCGACGCGCTTTCTTCGTCCACCCACGTCGCTCCGCCGTCGCGCGTCCGCAGAACGATGCCGTCCGAGCCGACTGCGTAACCGTTTTTCGCGTCGTAAAAACTTACGGCGTAAAGGTTTTCACCGACGTTGGTTTTGATCGGCCGCCAGGTCAGGCCGGCATCGTAAGTTGTCAGAATCGTCCCGCGATCACCAACCGCAACGCCGCGTTTGTCGTCCAGAAACTTCACGTCTTCGAGCCACGCGCTGGTGCCGGACGCGACCGGCTGCCAATATGCGCCGCTCGTCGTGGTGCGCAGGATCGTGCCGTTCGCGCCGACCGCGATGCCGATTCTTTCGGAAATGAAATAAATGCCGGTAAGATTTTCCGTCGTCCCTGTAATGCCGCGCCCCCAGCTGGCTCCGCCGTTTATTGTCCGCAGAATAGTCCCGCTGTCGCCGGCGGCAAAACCGCGCTCGTCGTGATAAAAATGCAGGGCGTTCAGGTTCGCGTTCGTGTTAGTGTGAACGGGCAGCCACGTCAGTCCGCCGTCGTTGGAAATTAAAATGCGGCCTCGTGTTCCGGCGGCGACGCCGAGCTCGTCGTTGAAAAATGCGAGGTCGTTTATATCCTCGCGTCCGCCGCTTGCCAACCGCCGCCAACTGTAACCGCCGTCGTCGGTGCGCGTGATCAGTCCGTTTTCCCCGACCGCCCAACCGGTGAACGCATCGGCGAAATAAACGTCCGACATCGTCGGGCTCGTGCGAACGTTGAACGGCAGCCACGTCGTGCCCCCGTCGCCGGTCAGCCACACCAGGCCGTTCATGTCGGTCATCGAACCATTTTTGTTGTCGGCAAATGTCACCGCAAGAAAATCGACGCGCGTGAAGGCGTTGATTCGCGTCCACGTTTCGCCCGCGTCATCGCTGCGGGCGACGCAGCCTTGATGACCTGAAACGACGATTTGCCTTTGCGACGCAAACGCAACGCCCGTCATCTGCACGCCCTTGCAAGGCTCGGCTTTATTCCATGTCTCGCCGGCGTTTTTCGTTATAAGAACGGTGCCGCTCGTGCCCACCGCCGCGACGTTTGCGCCGAATGCTCCTACTTCAAATAGATGTTCCGCTGTTACGGATTTTTGCAGCTTCCACGTCGCTCCGCTGTCCGTCGTTCGCAATATCGTGCCGTGCGTGCCGACCACCCAGCCCGTGATACCATCGCCGTTGAACCCAAGACCGTAAAGATGTTCCTTCGTGCCGGTGTTGATCGTCTGCCAGCCTTCGCCGCCGTTTTCGGTTTTAAGTATAGTCCCGCGCGTTCCTGAGATGATCGCGTTCCGCCGATCCGCCACGAAAACGTCCGTAAACGGATTGTCAGCCGCCGGAATCTGGCGCACCCACGAATATCCGCCGTTGTCGGTGCGCAAGATCGTGCTGTCCACCCCGACCGCAAACCCGTGCAGCTTATCCTTCGCAAAATGAACGGAGTTTAACTGATTGCCCTGCGGCTTCGGATTCTGCCAAACCCACCCGCGATCAAGCCGCTGCGCAAACGAGGAGAAATGGCCGCAAAAAGGCACAAAAAGCGCAAAAGAAATGTAAACTAGAATATTTTTAGACTTCAACACCTTGAAAAATTATTTTGCGTTTTTTGTGCCTTTTTGCGGCCAATCAGATCTCCTGCACTCCGATGCCGAGCACCGCTTCGTCGAGCGTGTCCTGATCGACGTGTCCAACGCTCGCGATTTTTCGCGCGGCTTTATCGACGATTTCCTGTATCTCGTGTCCGGCGTGGCCTTTTATCCACGCCCATTCGACCTTGTGTTTCGCCGCGGCTCGGTCGAGCCTGGCCCACCATTCGTGGTTCGTTTTCCGCTTCCAGCCACTCGACATTGTCTCAACTACATACCGCGAATCGGACAGCAATTTCACATTGCAAGGCTCTTTCAGATTATCTAATCCGAGCGTCGCCGCCGCGATCTCGGCCTGCTGGTTCGTCGCGCTTCCCAAAAATTCGCCGACCGCCTTCCAATAGCCCTTAAACCCAAGCACCGCCACCGCCGCCGCACGCGTCTTCTGCGTGCCGTTGCCAAGGCTCGAACCGTCGCAGACTATCGTGACTTGTTTCATTTCTTAAGACTGGAGCGGCAAGCATCCTTGCTTGCCATGACTGGAACGCAGGCATCCTGCCTGCCCGAACGCGAAGCGTTCGCGCTTACAAAACCCGGCGGCCGCCCCACGCGCTGCTAAACCGCCACTCGCTCGCAATCGCACACAACCCGGCTTTCACCGGATTCTCCTCGATATATCGAATCACGGCGAGAAAATGTTTCTCGTTTCTAATGTACCGGTCGAACGATTCCCGCTGCCAAAATCGTCCGGTCCGGCCAAGCAATTTATTCGCCTTCTGAGCCGTGAACGACTTGATCGAATGCATGATATCGGGAAGGTGCTCTCCTTCTTTCGGCTGGAGCAATAAATGAACGTGGTTCAACATAATAACCCACGCAATCAAGATGTATTTTTTGTCGTGATAAAACAACAAAGCTTTCTGTACCAGAGAAGCTATGCTTTCTTGTCCCAACCAACACTCACCGTAACCGGCGTCGAGGTATGCTTCGATCCTTTTTCGAAATTCGGCGTCGCTCGCCGCTTCGTTCGTCCACTTTTCCAATAACGACTGCGGCAGCGAATCGTACAGCCGAAAAGTGATGAACTGTGATTGAGTCGGCCCGTCAAAATGCGGCAAGTAGCCTCGGTCATGCCAGCCATAGCTGTCGCGGTTCGTTTTTGGTTTGAAGTTATAGTTAGTCACGTTTTCTTCGTGCTTCACACTCATTGCAGGCAGGATGCCTGCGTTCCAGTCCGCGCTCCAGTCATTCTCCCACCTTGATCTCGTGATCCATATACCCTTCAAACGTATCGTCATGCGAAATTACGAATAGCTGATCGAAGTGGCGGATCTGCGAAATTTGCATCGCAAGGTTTTCGCGGCGCTCGGCGTCCATGTTGGTCGTCGGCTCGTCGAAAAATGCGATGCGGATATCGGAAAGCTGCTTTAGCAATGCAAGCCGCACGGCCAATGCAGCCGCCATTTGCTCGCCACCCGACATGCTTTGAAAAGGACGCTCGTAGCCCTCCTCCTCCAACAGTATGCCGTAATCCTCAGCCCATTTCAGCGAGCTCTCGGCGTTTCCCGTTATCTCGCGGTACATCTGATTGGCCTCGACCGAAACGTGATAGACGTAATTCCGCGCCACCAACGGCGCCGCTTCCTTCAGCGTCGCGCGTATAAAATCCGTCGCTTCGGCAACCTTTTCGAGCCGCTCCTTTTCGCGAAACTCGTTCTGCATCATGCCGCGAATTTCTTCAAGCCGTTCCAGCTCGGCAGCAAGCTCCGCCTCACGCTTATTAGCCGCGTCAAATGTCGCCCGCATCTCTGCCTGCCGTTTTTGTAGATCGCCGAGCGACGCACGTTCAGATAGATGCCGCTCGCGGTCGTAACCTTTGCTCGCGTTCTCGTATTCGGCCTCAGCTTTTGTAAGCCGGCCGGCGATCTCGTCCAGCGTTTTCCGGCTTTCCGCCAGGCTCTTTTCGCGTTCCCCGACGAGCTTAGCCAACGCCTCATTCGCCAGAAAAACGCGGTACGCCCCGGTCGTTTCGTCGCGCAGGGCGCTCGATTCCGCCCAATGAGCGTCGAAATCCTTGTACATTTCAAGCTGCTCGGCGTTGATGCGCCGGTCGCTTTCGAGACGCTCGAGATTTTTTTCTATCTTTGTAAGCTGCTCGCGAACGTCCGTTTCGCGGCGAGCCTGATTTTCGAGAATCGCGATCTTCGATCTCGGATTGTCAAGAGCTCTCAATTCGGTTTCGACGCGTTCCAGTTCCGTCCTGATCCGCGGTAGATTCTCAGCCTCTTTTTCAAGCCCCACCCTTTCGTTTTTCAAACGCATGCCTTCGTCGCCGATCTCCACCGCACGCGCTTCAAGCACCGAAATCTGCGCCAGGAATCGCGCAGCTTCGCGAGACGCGGCAAGTTGGTTCGAGACCTTTACTTTTTCGTCTTCGAGAAGAGCGATCTTCGCCTTCACCTCGCTAAACTGGCTGGTCACGAACATCTCCAGCGTCTGCCCGGGCTTTATGTTCAGGCATTTTTCCGAAAGTATCGGGCACAGGCCGTTCGAAATTTCTTTCTGAAATCGTTGGTCGCGTTCGAGTGTCGCCTGCAACGCCGCAAGCTCGCGGACGAGTCCCGCATCGCGGCCTTCCAAATCGTTAAGTGTTCCGGCTGCTGCGCCTTTTTCGCGCGCGGTTTTGAGTTGATCCGTGTTCGCGCGGTAACTGTCGCGAAGCCGGCCGAGCTGTTCGTCGAGACTTGCGATCCGGCTGCAAACCGAATCGAGCCGAATAACATCGTCTCGCAGTCTCGCGACGTCGCGTTCGAGCCGGTCCTGATCGACAACAATCGTTTTGAGCTCAAGTATAACGGCGTGAGATTTCTGAATGCTCTCCAGATCTTGATTCAGATGCTTACGGTCGGCATAAACGGCGGTGATCGCCGATTCGATTTTTGCGCCTTCGATCCGCAATTTTTCCCTCGCGTCTCGCTCTCGCTCCAAATCCTTCAGCCGTCCAAGCGACTCGACATGCTTTTTTGAATCGCTCTCTACCTGGGCGATCTTTTCCGCTGCGTCGAGCGATTGCTTCGATTCGCTCTCGCGTTGGCCGAGAATAAAATCGGCCCTTGATTTTTCGCCACGCTGCTTTTCGAGATCGAGATAAAATTTGGAAAGCGCGGCTTCTGTTTCATCAAGCATGCGAACGACGTTCGATTTTTCGGCCGCCCGAGCGTCAAGCTCATCCGCCGCTTTGCCAAGCTCCGCAGCCTGCGCTCTCAACCGCGAATGCTCTTCTTTGACCGCATCAGCACGAGCGATCTCGCCCTCGGCGCGCGCGATCTTCACATTCGCGTCCGCAATCTTTCCATCGACATAGCGAGACGTTTTTAAAAGCTCCTCGGCACCGCGCCGGTATTCCTCGACCTTCAAAAGCGTATCGAAAGTTTTCTTCCGGTCGGCGGCCGTCGCCAGAAACACAGCCGTAAACGTTCCCTGCGGAACGCCGATCGCCTGCTTGAAAAGAGCCTCGAGATCGGTTCCCGGCTCGACGCCCAGGTGCTGGCACAGAAACCGCCTGACTTCTTCCCGCTTGTACGCGAGCCGCGTGCCCAAACTCGGATCGGTGACATGATAGCCCGTCGCAGTGTCGCGGTAAACGACATATTCGCGCTCATCCAGCGTGCTCACGAACGTCACCTCCGCCCAACCTTTCGTCGCCCCGCGCCGCAGAAAATCGTCCTTCTTATAATCAAGCGTGTCGAAAAGCGTCCACGCGATCGCCTCGATTATCGTCGTCTTTCCGGCACCGTTCTCGCCGGTGATCGCCGTAGAGCCGCGCTCGAAATCGAACACGGCTTTCGCGTGCGATTTGATATTCTCGAGCTCGACTTTTGTAATGTGCATCCTTCGATTCGGGTGCATGAAACAATTTCAAATCTCAAATCTGAGATCTGAAATTTCCGTTCCGCACTTTATTCGATATTAAGCTAAACGCCCGCAAGTGTCAGCCGCCGCCGTGTCGGAAGCCCGACCGTCAGCGAGAGATCTACGTTGATCTCCACTCCGCGTTGCGCCCTCTCTCACGGTCGGGCTTCCAACACGGTGCGTGAGGGCGTTAATATTACGGAGTATGAAAATAAACAACGGCGAGAGCGTGATTGTTATTCTGCACACGCCGCGTGAAAAATTGCTCGGGATCCTTGACGAGATAAATGCGGCGGGCGTTTCTCTTCGCGGCATCGACCTCGCGTATTTCGACGATTGGTGCGCGGCCATCGTGAACGACGAGCCGCATCTGCCCATGAGCGATTATTTTATTCCGATGTGGCGTGTTGAGAGAGTTACGCGTGATGAAGGTTCGGCAGGCGCACCATCAATGGCTGATCTGTTCGAGCAAAAAACGGGAAGAAATTTAGGTGAGTTTTAGGCCACGTCTCTGTTCGTTAAGCCAGCGGTCTTCGACCGCGTATTCGTTACTCTGGTCGTTAAGCCGGCGGTCTCAGACCGCGTATTCGCTACGCCTTATCGCGGTCGAAGACCGCTGGCTAAACGTTTAGATTTTTGTAGCGAACACGCGGTCAAAGACCGCTTGCTTAACGATGAGAGCCTATTGCTTCTTGATTACAATACTCCCGGTGCTGGTTGTGAGATTGATATTCGCGTCGCCTGCGCCGGCAGTTGCCTGAAAACTCTTGCCGCCGTCGGTTTCATTTTCATAAAGGTATCTGAGTGGCATGTCTGTATGAAATGAGCCGAAGCCGTATTGTGCCTTAATGGTAAACGAAGATTTCAACGGCGCGTGCAGCCTGATCGGGCCGCTGGACGTCTTGAACGAATAAAGTCCGCCCGAGAGAAATTTACCGCTGAAATTGACGGTGCCGCTTATCGAGTTTACCTCGATCTGCCGATGCTCAACCTGCTGCAGGGTTACATTTCCGCTTCCCGCTTTCGCTTTAAATAGATCGCCGACCTGTCCCGGATTTACCCCGAATGCCAGGATATTCCCCGACGTAGTGGACAGCATTATGGCTCCGCCCGAGCCTTCGACCATCAAATTCCCCTGATAGGTCTCCGCCGAGATGCCGGAGCCGATGTTCCGCAGCGTAATACCGCCCTCGACGGTTTTCACCGTAACTTTTTTAACCGAGTCGATCACCGCCTCGGTCGATCGTCCCGTCAGGCTTAAGCTGGATTTAACGGGAACGTCCAATTCGATCAGGCTGCCGGCGAGACACTCGGGCATCGGGCCCGGCCGTTCTCCTTCGGCACGTTTATTGGTCACCATCAGCCAATTCGCCTTGCCGGACGTCTTGTCCGTTTCCAACACCTTGAAGCCGGGCAGGCGGCCGGAACGCACAAATACGCGCACCTCGTCCCGCTCCCAACCGTTGATCTTGAGGCTGCCCTCGGAAACGCAGAGCCTGATATTTACGTTCGGATCGACCGCAATAAATTTTTCCGTCGTCTGTTGATTCTCTCGTGGAAAGGAAGGTGGCGAGGGAAATCCGGGCGGCGACCAGACCTTAGGCTTCACCGGCGTCGCCTTCGGTTTCGGCGTGGGTGCAGTCACTTGTGCGAGGCCGTTTGAAACGCTGCCTGCGCACAGAAATACCGCCAACGCAAATAATTTTTTCCTGTTTACTGCCATTCACCTTTAACCGCCCGCCGCTAACGCACGCTTGCCATCAACTCGTCCTGCTGCGCGACCGAGTTCAAAAGATCGATCTTGTCCTGATACGCCGAATACAAAACCTGCCGTGCCGCCTGGTTGCGCGGATTTTTCCGCACCACCTTCTGCATCCGCCCGATCGCATCGTTCACCACCGCCAGATCGCTCTCAAACGACACACGCGACGACGCCGTGAACACAGCGTCCTTACGCCCATCGACATTCTGCTTCAAATCGGAGATCGTCTTGATGTAACCCTGCTCGCCCTCAAGCGGAACGCTGTAATTCAAAGTTACCGGACGAATTTCGTTCCGCGCATTATTCTCACGAACAAGTTTTTGTAACTGCTCGCTGGGAAGTTTCGATTCGCTCACCTGAATCACTCCCGCATCAGAGGATACGGATGCAGCCGACTTTGGAAACTCGACTTTTCGGTTGTCGAGCTGCAAATCGGTTTCGGGATTAGACTGAGTTTTAGAGGCAACCGTCGGCGTATCGTCCGTCGACACATCCGTCCGCAGCGTCCACATCGCCGCAAAAAATCCAAAAACCAGCAACACGCCCGCAGCCGCCGTCAGCGAAGGGCTGGCAAGCGAGCTTGAGATAAACGCAAACACCTGCCGCCAAACCGGAACGTTAGCTTTTTCGATCTCGATTGAATCGTTAATGCGGCTCCAGAGACGCTGCGTCGGAACAAGCGCATTCATCTCGCGTTCGAGCGTCGAAAATACGAACGAGTTCTCGTCTTCCGCGACGGCGAGCAGATTGGCGCACGCCTCGCAGCCGGCGATGTGGCGCGAGAGCCGCAAGCCGATCTCCGGCTTGGTCTCGCCATCCAGAAAAGCCTGGATGGTGCCGATGTCTAAACATTTCCCGTTCATAAATTTTCTCTCCCCGTCTTGCCGTAAAACTTTGCAAATTCTGCCCTTGCCCGAGCGACGTATGTCCCGATACTCGTCTCGTTCAGCGACAGGCTCTCGGCAATTTCCCTGTATGTCAAGCCCTGCTGTTTCAAAATCAGGCAGCTTCTGAGCGGTTCCCTTATCCTGTATAAAGCCCGGTTGATCTCATCGACGTGTGCCTGCTGCTCATAATCCGATTCGATCGAAAATGTGCTTTTCTCAGCCGTAGATTTGACGTAATTTTCTTCACGCGTGTTCGCCCTTATATTGCCGCGGATGGTGTTCTTGGCGATGTTCAACGCCACGCGTATCAGCCACGGTCGCAGTATTGCGAGGTCGGGCAGCGAGTCCATATGCTTGTACAGCTTTATAAACGTCTCCTGCGTCACGTCCTCGGCCAATCCCGCGTCGCGCACAACGGAGCGCGCCGCGCGGAAAACGGTCCGGTGGTGAAGCGTAAATGCTTCCTCGAACTCGATCCGATCCTTCGCTGCAGCGACTCCCGTGTGTTCGGCCATTGAGTCCACGAAGATTTCCGTAGCCTTGCTCATTTCAGCATCGCTCGTATGCTTTTCCCGTCTAAAATACACCACAGCCGCCTATTTTATGACATTTCCACCGATCAGTAAGCAATAACCTGCATTTTTCTCAGAATTTCACTGTCCAGACCGTCCGATTCCGCGGCGGTAATCAGAAAATTATGGCTCTTTTCATCGGAATTTACGGTTTCATCAAGAGTCCGGACAAAATCACCGTTAAGGCTCTCGACAAACTGCGGCTCTACGACCGCCAGCCTCTTTAAAGAATCGTGCAGATGCCGGCTCCCGATGCCGAACTCGCCCGCCTCGCCATCGATAACCAACCGTATCTCGGCCCGCTCTTTGGTAAAATACGACAACAGCGCAGCGGCAAAACTGACACCCTGC
>Ga0187894_10003430_pt1 | contig 17777 bp, 12 predicted proteins | sample GBC1701081metaG_FD_136650 | JGI IMG/M metagenome (GOLD analysis project Ga0187894, IMG submission 136650) | White microbial mat communities from a lava cave in the Kipuka Kanohina Cave System on the Island of Hawaii, USA - GBC170108-1 metaG ...
GGATTTCGATTTTGAAGAGCGAATCGAACGCGCGGAGACTCTTCCTGCGCGTTGTTACACCGATCCCGCTTACCTGAGCCTGGAGCGGCGCCGGATATTCAACCGCTCGTGGCAACTGGTCGGACGGCTCGATCAGGCGGCTGAACCCGGCGACTATTTCACGGCCAACGTGGGCGAAGAGCCGATTGTAATCGTTCGCGGGCAGGACGGAGAGCTGAGAGGTTTTCACAACGTCTGCCGCCATCGCGCGGGGCCGGTTGCGCAGGGCGCGGGGCGGCGCAAAAACTTCCAGTGCGGCTATCACGGCTGGACGTATGCGACCGACGGGCGTCTGATCGGCGTGCCCGATTTCGACGGCGTCGAATGCTTCAACCGCGACGAGATGGGGCTGATCCCGACCCGGATTCAAACGTGGGAGCAATTCATCTTCGCCAAACTCGACGGGGGCGCGAATAAACTCGGGCTGCTCGATCTCCTGGAGGACATCCCTGAACTCACCCGGCATTGCGGAATCTCCGGGATGAAATTCGCCGAGCGGCGTGATTACGTGATTGACTGCAACTGGAAGGTCTACGTTGACAATTACGCCGAAGGCTACCACGTCCCGGTCATTCATCCCTCGTTGATGCGCGAAATAGATTACCAGCGTTACCGCACGATCACGCGCCGCTACTACTCGCTGCAGGACGCGCCTATCAGATCGGGCGATGATCCCGATCGGCGGTATTCGCCGACCGCGGAACAGAACGAAGCGTTGTATCTCTGGGTCTTCCCGAACCTGATGCTCAACATCTATCCCGACAATCTCTCGACCAATCTGATCGCGCCGATCGGTCACGACAAAACGTTGACGATCTTCGAGTGGTATTTCCATGACGTTGAATCGGACGAAGCCAGGGAGCGAATCAAAACGACCGTGGAGCTGAGCGATGAAGTTCAAAAGGAGGACATATGGATTTGCGAAGAGGTGCAGAAGCGGTTGAAGTCAGTCGCTTATGACCGCGGGCGGTATTCGGTGAGGCGCGAGAACGGAGTCCATCACTTCCATTCATTGTGGATGGAGTTTATGAGGTGTTAGGGAACACAAAAAGCACAAGAGAAATCACACTCAGCACAAAAATCAGAGAGGTGAGCCATGAGCGATGATGAAGTTCTGAAGCTATGTGATGTGATTCGTCAGACCAGCTATGACATTCACGAATACTTGAAGAGCGGGCATCTGGAAAAGGTCTATGAAAATGCGCTTGCTCATCGCTTGAGGAAACTTGGGATTGATGTGAAGCAGCAACATGACTTGACGGTTTACGATGAGGATGGCGCGTTGCTGGGTAAGATGACTGCCGATCTGTTCATTGAAAATGTACTGATCGCTGAGCTGAAAGCCTGCAAGACTCTGATCCAGGAACACATCGCACAAATCTTCGGTTATCTGAGAGCTTCACGAGTTGAGCACGGCTTATTGATCAACTTCGGCTCACCCAAGCTCGAAATCAAAAAGTATATTCTTCGGGTTGAGAGGTAACTTCATCATCCACACTCTCTTTGCGCTTTTTGTGTTCTTAACTTTTGTGCTTTTTGTGTTCCCTTGAACCATCACAAAAGAACAAAGCTATGATCGAAGACAAACTGAAACTATTACGAGAGAAGAACGCCGCCGCTGAAGCCGGTGGTGGCGCAAAAAGAATTGAACGCCAGCACAAAGAAGGCAAGATGACGGCGCGCGAGCGGATCGAATTCCTGCTGGACGATGGGACGTTCGAAGAGTTCGACAAACTGGTTACGCATCGCTGCCGCGATTTCGGGATGGAGTCGCAACAGTTTCCCGGCGACGGGTTCGTCACCGGGCATGGATTGATCGACGGGCGCGAGGTTTTCGTCTTCGCGCAGGACTTCACCCTATTCGGCGGCTCGCTTTCCGAAACCAATGCGCAGAAGGTCTGCAAGATTATGGACCTGGCGATGAAGGTCGGCGCGCCGGTCATCGGGTTGAACGATTCGGGCGGGGCGCGGATTCAGGAGGGCGTGGCTTCGCTTGGAGGATACGCCGACATCTTCCTGCGCAACACGTTGGCCTCGGGCGTCGTCCCGCAGATTTCGGCGATTATGGGGCCGTGCGCGGGCGGCGCGGTCTATTCGCCCGCGATCACCGATTTCACGGTGATGGTCAAAAACACCAGCTACATGTTCATCACCGGCCCCGACGTGATCAAAACCGTCACGCACGAAGAGGTCACCAAGGAAGAGCTGGGCGGCGCGATGACGCACAACGCGACCAGCGGCGTCGCGCATTTCGCGGCTGAAAGCGAGGAAGGCTGTCTGCGATTGATCCGCGAACTGCTCTCCTTCATCCCGTCGAACAATATGGACGATCCGCCGCGCATCCCGTGCGACGACCCGATTGAGCGATCCGACGAGGCGCTCAACACAATCGTCCCGCCCGAATCAAACAAGCCCTACGACATCCGGCGCATTATTGAATTGGTGGTTGACGACGGATACTTCTTCGAGATCCAGGAGCATTACGCGCAGAACATCGTCATCGGCTTCGCGCGGCTGAACGGACAACCGGTCGGCATAGTCGCGAATCAGCCGGCTTATCTGGCCGGCGTGCTCGACATCGACGCGAGCGTGAAGGGCGCGCGGTTCGTGCGCTTCTGCGATTGCTTCAACATCCCGATCATCACGTTTGAGGACGTGCCCGGGTTCCTACCCGGCGTCAATCAGGAATACGGCGGCATCATCCGCCACGGCGCCAAGCTGCTATACGCGTACGCCGAAGCGACCGTGCCCAAGATCACCGTCGTCACGCGCAAAGCCTACGGCGGCGCCTATTGCGTGATGGGGTCGAAACACGTCCGTACCGACATCAACTTCGCTTACCCGACGGCGGAGATTGCCGTGATGGGCGCCGAAGGGGCCGTGGGAATACTCTATCGCCGCGAGATTGAAAACGCCGCGAACAAGGGTGCGGCGCGGCGCGAGAAGATCGAAGAGTATCAGGACAAGTTCGCCTCGCCGTACGTCGCCGCCGAACGCGGCTTCATTGACGAGGTGATCGAGCCAAGGTTCACGCGGCAGAAACTGATCCGCGCGTTAAGGCTGTTGGAGAACAAACGCGACACCAATCCGCCGCGCAAACATGGCAATATTCCACTTTGAAAATGTCAGTACCGCGAGCGGTAGCGAGCGTGACTCCAATAATAGGCCACATGCGGGATGCGCGCTCGCTACCGCTCGCGGTACTGACATCGTTACTCAGCCCGCAACGCTGGGAGCAATGGCGAACGAATCACCGCTCTGACCGCCATCAGCGAAGCCGCCAACCCCGTCAACAAAACCGCCAACAGCAACAGCCCGAGCGACACCGCTGACAATCGCCCGCCGCGCGCGATCAGCGCCGGAATGATCGCCAGCAGCGCGCATAAAACCCCGGTCAACAATCCGCAGCCCAGCAGCAAAGCGTTTTCCGCGATCACTATCAATGACAGATGCGCCGGTTGATAACCGACCGCGCGCATCAACGCCAGTTCGCGCCTGCGCTCCAACACGTTGCGCAGCAGCACGGTGGCCAGTCCGAGCGTGCCCAGCAGCAATCCCAATCCGCCGAGCGTCTGAAACGTTGAAAGATAAGTGTTCTCGACCTGATGAAACCCTGCGAGTTTCTCTTCCGTTCCAATCGCGTCGAACCCGAAATCGGAAAGCTTGTCTTCAAGCGTGGCGGCGACCTCCGAGGATTTCTCCGGCGCGCCGTCAATCAGGAAGAAGCGATACCCTTCCTGATCGGGAAACCACTTCTTGAAGTTCGTTTCCGACATCAGCAATTCGCCCTGGAAGATGCTGTCGGCGAGCGCGGCGACTACGCGGAGCCTGATTGGCGCACCGTTGCTGGCGTTGACCGTGATCTCGTCGCCGAGTTTCAAATGCAGGACGTAAGCCAGCGAATTGGCGTCCGCGGCGACCGGAACCACGCCGTCGCCCAAATTCGAGTTGAGCAACGACCAGGAATTGGTTTTTTCGGTATCCGCGCCGGACAGATCGCTTTGAAATGCGAAACGGGCTTCGCCGATGAAGCTGTCGGGCGCGCCGAGTATCCGCGGGTTGCGCGGCTGGTAAAGATTTAAACAACTGGCGTCGTCGCCGGGCCGCAACCGGAACCGCGTGATCTTGGCGCCGGCGAGTTTGCCGTCGTTCAGATTCAACTCTTCCCTGCCCTGCTCGCCGCTTAGGTCGTGAATGATCGGCAGCAGCGATTCGGCCATCAGCAGGTACCCGCCGTTCCCCGAATTCTTGTCGAGCGCGTTGACGCGGCCGTCGCGCCTGAAGGCGTCAACCGAAACTATGATGAAGGCCGCCGAGGCGATCAACGCGATACAGAGTACGCTGCGGCCGGGCCGCGTCGTGGCGTTGCGAAATCCCATCCGCGCCATCGGCCACGCGCCCTGCCCCCGGATCGTTTGTTTCTTATCCGAACGCAACCACGCCGACCAGTAGAACAGAATCGCGACGAGCAACAACGTTCCCGCGCCGAAAAATCCTCCGGCCTGCCCGATCAGTTTCGACGCGGCGGCGCCCAACAAAGCAATTCCCATTACGCCAAAGAAGACCGCCAAGCGAAAGGCAGTCCTGTTTGTAGTACCGCGCTTGCTGTTTGTAGTACCGCCTTCAGGCGGAAGCTTGCTGTTTGTAGTACCGCCTTCAGGCGGAAGCTTGCGGCGGCGAAACAGCCGGCTAAAGCCGGGACTACGAACGCCGGCGCGCGCGCCTTGCGCATTCTCGATTGACTCCGCTAGCAGACTTCGCGGCGACGCCGATCTGAGCGACCTCAGCGTCCACCAGACACACGCGAGCGCGGTTACGATTCCCGACAACCCGCCGATCAGCAATGACCGCGGCGTGATATGCAGCTTGAGCAGCGTCGTACCGACCGCTCCGACCCACCACGTGCGCAATCCGAACATCATCAGCGCGCCGTAAGCGATTGCGCCGATCAAGCCCGCGGCGCTGCCGATCACCGCGAGCGCCAGACCTTCGCGCAAAAAAAGCGAGCGGATCTCTTTGATCGAAAACCCGACGGCGCGCAGCAACCCGATCTCGCGCAGCCTCTGCTCGACGCCGAGTTTGAAAAACAGAGATGTCAGCAGCAATGCCGAGACGACCAGGAAGAAACTGAAGTAGGTGAAGTATTCGCCAAAGTCGGTCGCGCCGCGCGAAGCTTGCAGGCTTTGCTCTTTGACCGGTTGGATCGCCAACCCCATCTGAATCGGATCAAGCGCGGCGCGCAGCGCCTGCCCGTAGCTATGGCCGACAGATTCGAGGTCGCCGCCGCCGGGTGGGATCAATCGTATTGAGGTCAGATTGCCGTACCGCGACGCCCACAGTATCTGCCCCCTTTCAAGAGGGATGAAGGCCTTCGGCGTTGTGCGGTATCGATGCCAGTAATCTTCGTCCTTCTGACGAACGCGGCCCAAGTCCATGGGAAATGGCGGGTCCCAATCGGCGAGGCTTTCCGATTCGGTGATGCCTGGATATTCGGGCGCCAGGTTTCGATCCGCGGCAATCCCCTGAAGCGGTATGATCGCCGCGACCTCGAAAACTTCGCGCTCCGTTTCCAGACGGCCCTCTTCCTTCCAGACATAATATTCAAGCTCAACACCGGCGCCCGCTTTGACTCCGAGATCGCGGGCCGCCCATTCATTGAGCAATATCCCGGGCGTGTGCGATTCCCGGACGGACGGCGGCCCGATTCGAGGAACAACTCCGCCGAGCCCCGCGAGTTCAATAAATTTCCGGCTGTCCACCGCGGTCACGAGCGAGTACGGAATCTCTTTTTCGCCGGAACGCATCGTGTTCGCCAGGTAAGTCAAAACCTCGGAAGTCTGCAGATTTAACCCGCCCGCCACAGCCTTCGCTCTATCAACCAAATTATCATTGATGACGGCGCTGTCGCTTTCGAGTGAAATTACCTGCTGTTCTTCAAGCGCTCGCAGCTTCAATCCCAGATCGGTCAGTGTGAATTTTTCTTTGAGGATTTGCGCCGCGGCTTGCGCTGATTGACTGCCGGCGTTTTTCGCCGCAAGCAGAATCGCGTTCGCCTTGCCGTCCTGCTCAATGTTTTTTTGCAGCTTCTTCAACTCAACAAAGATGGCGCGCACCGCGCCTTGCTGTGGCCGCAGCGAGAATTCGCTGAGAGAAGCCGCCGGCAAAGCCTCGCGCATCGTCAATCGAACCGTGCGCCCCAGATCGTCCTTGCGCCCGTGCAATGATTCAGCCGGAATCGCCGACGGCTTTTCGATTCGCAAGACCAGCGTGTCGCCCTGTTTTGCGCCCAGTTCCCGCGCCAGAGCCTGACTGAGCGACACGTCGTTGCCTTCGGGCGTCTGCGTATTCGCGCCGTGGAATTTCCAGAAACGTTCGTCAACGCCGTAAACCTGCACCCCGCCGGCTCGCGCGTTGTTTTCGTCGCGCGTGACTACGGCTTCGAGCGCAATGATCGGGCACGCGCCGTTGAAATTCGCCGCGAACCGGTCGTGCGATTGCAGGTCGTTGGCCAACTGCTCGCGGAAAAATCCCTGCGCGGTGATGAGAAAATCGGTCTTGCCCAAACGCGCCAGGGCCAGGCCGCGCAGGCTGGCGCGCACCGAATCGCCCACGAGCAACGCGCCCGCCAGCACGGCCACGGCGGTCGCGACGCCAAGGATGACCGCGAGGTTCGTGCGCCAGTAATGAGTTAGATTGTGTCTGACGAGTATTACAGCGTTCATTGTTCATTGTGTCAGTACCGCGAGCGGTAGCGAGCGCGGCTCCCTGAGCCTGTCCGTTGCGCGGACCGCGCTCGCTCGCTACCGCTCGCGGTACTGATTCGGAAGTTTATCGAAACGGAAGTTCTTGATCCGGCCTCTGCTCAAAACCAATCCCGCGACACGGTTCTGATTGTCGCGAGTGAAACGCATCGAACCGGCGCCGGGGGCCGTGAAGACATCCTTCGCGACCGGCGCCATCTCGACCGGCCTGTACTTTTTGCGCTTCATCGTCAGCTTGCCGTCCTGAACCGTCAGCTTGTAGATCGAATCGATCTCTTCGCCGTAGTAATCGCCGGCGTATTCGGCAAGCTGCTCGGCGTTGGGAGTCGCCGGCGCAAGCGCGTCGAAGGTTACCGGCGTTCGTCCGGGCGCCGTAAGAACGATCCGCCGCGCGCCTTCGGACGGCGACTCAAACGCGACTTCTCCGTTGATCGCGCTGATCTGGAACCGCTTTTCGCCGAGCGGGATCAATTCGGCGTTGCCGCCGTCGAAAGCGAAGTACAGTTTGCCGTCCGTGAGCGTCACCCGGCCGAGTTCTTCCGTGCTCGAAGTCCAGTAGGCGCCGGCCTTATCCGCCAGCTCTTTTTCGCTCAGCTTGACGCCGCCGGCGTCGCCTTTCGGCGCGTCGGGCTTGAGTTGGCCGGCAAGGTAGATGTCGGCGACTTTCCGGGCGAACTGACCAGGGCCCGCGCTGCCCAGGTTGCACAAACATGCGACGGAGAAGCGCTGTTCCGGGAAGCGCATCAGGTGCGATCTGTATCCCGCGTCCCCTCCGCTGTGCTCGACAATCTTCAAACCTTTATAAGTCCCGATGGCCAATCCCAGCCCGTAACCGATGGCCGCGCCGTTATTGAGCTTGCCCGATACTTGCATCTGCGCGAGCGCGTCTTCGCCGCCGACTCGCTTGTCGTAAAAATTCTGATCCCATCGCGCCAGGTCTTCGGCGGTCGTCAACAGGCTGCTTGCGCCGACGGTGTCGTAATTCGGCACGCTGAGTTTGAAGCTGCTGCTGGGAGCGCCCTGATAAGCGTAAGCCTGATTCTTCACGATCACCGCGTGATCGTCGCGAAAGAAAGTGCGCGTCATCCCGAGAGGCTTGAAGATATTGGCTTCGGCGAATTCGCGCAGCGATTGCCCGCTCACGCGTTTGACGATCTGCGCCGCCAGCGTGTAGCCGGTGTTGCTGTAAACATACCGCTCGCCGGGAGCGAAGTTCAGAGCCTTCATCCGCGAGACAAGGTCGAGGATGTCTTCATCGCGCACCACGTCTTCCGACAGCCGCCAGCCCGACATAATCAGCAGCTCCCACTGATCGCGCAGCCCGCTGGTGTGATGCAGCAAATGACGGATGGTGATCGGCTGATCGAACTCACGCAGTTCGGTGATGTATTTTTGAACCTTGTCGTCGAGCGAGAGCTTGCCCTGTTTAGCCAGCAGCATGATCGCCATCGCCGCGAACTGCTTTGAAACCGACGCGACGTGGAAAACAGTGTCGGGCTTGATCGGAATGTCGTGATCGAGATCGGCCATTCCGTAGCCGCGTTTGTAGACGATCTGGCTGTCTTTGATCACGGCCAGCGCGCATCCGGGCGAATCCGGCTTGTCGAATTGCGCAAAGATTTTGTCTACCTGCGCCGTGTCGCTTTCCGAACCCGGAGACCCGCTTTGCGCCTGAGCGAGGGTGAGTAATGAAATGGTGATGATGAAACGGCAGAGAGAGCGTGACGGCAATCTGTTCATATCATTTCTCCTTGAAAATGTAGAGCAAACTTTCCAGTTTGCCCTTGCTCCCGAAAAGATCGTTCGCGGGAGCAGGAGCAAACCGGGAAGTTTGCTCTACATCACACCTGTTTGAGTTGTCGTTCGATGAGTTCGAACCGGGCGGGAAATTTCGCGGCGAGTTCCGCGCTGTGCGTCACCACGATCAGGATTGTCTCCCGCTGTTTGTGCAAATCCAGCAGCAAGGACGAAACGTTCTCGGCCGAATGGCGGTCGAGATTGCCCGTCGGCTCGTCGCACAAGAGCAGCAACGGCTCGCGGATCAGCGCGCGGGCAATGGCCACGCGCTGTTTCTCTCCGCCCGACAGTTCGGCGGGGCGATGATCCAGGCGTTCGGACAATCCGACTTGCGCCAGCAGCTTTTTGGCGCGTTCGACGTAATCGCCATTCGCGCCGCCCACGAGCGTCGGCGCCAGGACGTTCTCGAGCACCGAGCACTGCGGCAACAAACAATGATCTTGAAACACAAAGCCGATCTTCCGGTTGCGGAACGCGGCCATCGCCGGTTCGCTCAACTCAAACGGGTTCTGTTCGTCGAGCGTGACTGTGCCCGAAGTCGGCGGCTCCAACGCGCCGGCGACATAAAGCAGCGTGCTTTTGCCGCTGCCCGACGGGCCCATGATCGCCACGGCGTCGCCGCGTTGAAATGTCAGATTGACGCCGGAAAGGATCGGCAGCGGGCCGCGCGGCGTCGCGTATTCTTTGGTCAGGTTGGCGATTTCGAGCAACTAAATGATCTCCTTCAATTCTTCGGCAAATACTTCTTCGGGAACTTGGCGACGATGGTGTAGTTCGGATCGACGGCGTTGGCGACGCGCGTCGATCCGACTTGCGAAACGACCTGAAAGGCTTCCCATTTTTCAAAGCCGTAATCGTCCACCAGCCAGTCGATCAATTCGACCTGCGCGATGCGGAAAGCGTCCATCAGCGGGCGGACGCTGCCCGTCGCCATCAGGTATTCGCCGTTCTCGATGCGCGGCCAGCGAATCCGCTTGCCCTTGATCAGGTCGAATTGAAAGGTCACATCCATGCTCGTCTCAAGCCCTGAGCCGCAGACCTCGCCGTCGCCTTGCAGCGCGTGGCCGTCTCCGAAATAAAAGAGCGCGCCATCGTGAAAGACCGGCAGGTAAACGGTGGCGCCTTCGCAAACATCGGACGCGTCCATGTTGCCGCCGAAATCGCCGGGCCAGAGGCCTCCCCACGCTTCCTCGCCCTGCGGCGCCACGGCCACCCGCCCGAGCATCGGCTTCAACTCGACTTCGATGCGTTTCATCTTGCTGTTAGGAAGGTCGAGAACGCCGAGGCTGCGTTCGCGGTCGAGTTTCCAGATGAAGCGCCTGGCCGGAATGGGATCATTGAGCATCGGCGTGCGCCGGTCGCTGGCGAGCGCGCTGAATCCCGGCGAATGCGTCGAAACGGCCGTGTCGCGATTCGGACGCAGCTTGAGGATTTTGACGACAAGCGTGTCGTTGGGAGTCGCGCCTTCAATGTGGAACGGCCCGACCTCGCCGGGCCACGCGCCGCCCGCGCGCTCGTACCAGTCGCCCCACAGTGAATTGGTCTCGACAATGTCGCCGGGCTTGATGCGCAAAACCGGCGCGCGTTTGGCGAAGGTCGGATAACCGATCTTCGGCGTGAAGCGATGTGTTTCGATAACTACGCCCAAAGTCGAAAACGACATCAAGATCAGAACCAGCGCCGCCGAGCAGCATCGGCGCACCCAAAGCTTCAAGCGCATGATTTTCCTCCCAAAGCAGTATTCATACTTGTATGCGGGTTAATAGAACGCGGATGACGCGGAGCTAAATCGGAGCAACAAACATTGGGACAGGTTCAACCACGGGGACCACGGGGCATCACGGGGAAAGACAATAACCATAGCCATCTCCGTGTCCCCCGTGATCCCCCGTGGTTGAACCTGTACCAATGTTGTTTGGTCTGATTTAGCTCGCCGCGCTCATCAGCCCGCTGTAAACCTCCAGCGCGCGTTCCGCCATCCGCGTCACGGTGTAATGTTCGCGCATGCCGGCCGCGCCCCGTTTCGCAAGATCGTTCGCCAGTTCGGGATTTTTCCAGAGCGAGTAGATCGCATCGGCCAGGCTCGCGGCGTCGTTCGGCTTGCACAACAGGCCACCGCCCGTGCGTTCGATGATTTCAGGAAACGATCCCCAGGCTGGCTGCACGACCGGCACGCCGCTGGCCATCGCTTCGAGCACCGACAGGCCCTTCGCCTCGGCGTATGTCGTCGGAATCGAGAGCGCGTCAATGTTCTGGAAGAAGCGCAGCTTGGCTTCGCGCTCCAACGCGCCGTGGTAATGAAATTCGCCGGACAGACCCCACTGGCCCATCTCCCGTTCGATCTCGCTCAAATAGCCTTTGTGTTCGGGCGCGAGATAGCCGGCGACTTCAAGGCGCGCCAGCGGGAAATCGTCGCGCTTGCGCAGCAGACGGTAGGCTTCGGCCAGCGTGCGCAAGCCCTTCTCCGGCGCGACGCGCGCGAAATAACCCACGGTGAAATCGCCGTTGTCGCGCGGGCGCGATGGCGCCTTTATCGACTCGTAATCTTTCAAATTGATGCCGAGCGGGACGACGTGAATCTTTTCGCGCGGAATCCTCAGGTAGCCGGCCATGAAGTCGGCGTAGTAGTCGCTGACGGCGATGAACGCGTCAACATATTTCGCGTGTCCGTGAATCAGTTCCAGCGCCTGGCTGCGATAAGGCTCGCGCATTCCATCCAGAAACAGGTCTTCGCCCTGCAACGTGCAGCAGACGGGGCGTCCCGTGGCCTCCTTGATCGGCTTGGCCAATCCGATCAGCATCGAATTCTGCATATCGATTACGCCGGGAGGCGGTTGGGACTTCAGCCAATCCACGAACTTGCCGATCTCTTTGCGCTGATGGCCGTGTTCGCCTTTCAAAATCGAGATCGTCAATTCGCTGAGCGAATCGGGGTCAACCGCGATTGAGCGTTTCGACGCGGCTTTCAGAGCGAAGCGGGAATCCCAGATTTTGTCGAGCCAGCGAGGGGTGTGGCGAAAGAAGCTCAAGCGCTGTTCGAGGTAGACGCTGATGCCGCCGAAGAAGACTTTCTCGCTGCTCACGTTTGGCTCGTCGGTCAGCGGCGGCGTATAAAGCGGCAGCAGCGTGACGTCGTGCCCCTGCTTCAACAGTTCCGAAGCGAGCGCGTTGTCGCGCAAACAACTGCCGCAATACATTCCCGCGGCGCCGGCTGTGATGTAGAGGATGTTCATTGTTCTCAGAGACGGAGAGAAAGAAAAAGAGAAGGCGTTATCTGTCTGCCCCTCTTTCTCTCCATTCCTCTGTCCCTCCGTCTCGACTCACGCGGCGGCGCGCTGGAACGCCCGTCGCGCGTACAGATGCTCGAACAGATTGCCTTCGTGAGGCTGATCCCATGCGATCTTCATCGTCGGAATCGGCCCGATGTTCAGACGATCGACGTACGGCGCCGCGATCAGCTTGTTGATCAACTTTTGATCGTTCGTAATCGCGGTGACGACCAAGCTGGGTCCCAGCGCTTCGGGAAGCTCTTCCGGTTTGACTTCGACGACGCTGGCGAACGGGAAAAGAAATTCGCGGTTGGCCAGCGGGTGCTCGCGGCTTTCGACATGGACAATCGTCGGCAGCAGATAGGTCGCGCCTTCCCACTCGACCAGCCGCGCCCCACGGTGTTTTTCGCTGATGTCAGCCGCGCCCGATTCGCGCAGGCCGGAATCGACAATCGATGAAATGCGTTTGGCGACATCGGCGTTGGCGAAGGGCGCGAGCAGCGCCTGCGGGTCTTCGGCGTCGCGCGGGACGATCCGCGCGAGGCGTTCGGACAAGGCTTCGGCGATCTCGCGCCCGCGCCGCGTAACCCACACTCCCGAAGCGTTGATGCACGAACGCCCGCCGTTTTCAGTGATCGAAGTGACCATCATGTCCAGGTACTTCTCCCAATCGTCGGCGAGATCGTCGCCCAGCACAACTTTGCTGTATCCGGTGCCGTGCAGTTCAATGCGCGGATCGTTGGCGTAGCGGCCCACCGAAGACGAATCGCCGAAGAACATCCCGCGCCCGCAATTTTGCAGGATCGCGCCCGCGCCGCCGTGATCGGTCGGGTAATAGCTGAACGCTTCTTTCGGGACCCCGGCCTTGATCAAAGCCTGCGCGATGCGATACGGCGACCACGGTTCGGAGCTGCCGGGTTTGAGTACGAGCGGGATCTTCATCGCAACGGCGGGAACCCACAGCGAATGCACGCCCGGCGAATTGCTCGGCAGAATCACACCCAGACTCTCAGTGCGCGGAAAGAAGCTGAGCGCGTGTCCTTCGTGTGTCCCGAAACCAGCGTCGAGGATTTTCAAATCCAACCCGCGCGTCAGCCCCGCCAGCACGCTGTCCATCTCGGCCATCACGCCGCTGATCTTGCTCATGTTTTTGCGAATCAGCGCGTGCGGCATGCCCGAAGTGGCCGAAAGCTGGCGAACGTAATCGTCCGCTGTTTGCGCTTCGTCGCCGACCGGCAGCGTGTCGTTCATAAAATAGTCCGCCGCGCGTTTGAGCATTGCGATCAGTCGCTCGGTCGTGAACGCGGCAAGCAAATCGCGACCCGATTCCTGATCGAGCAGATCGCGGCGAATCAGGCCGGCGTTGGCCTGACTGATCTCGACGAATGTTTCGCGCGTTTTGAAATGCGGGACGCGCGCGATGTCAATGCTTTTGTATGGATTGCCTTTGCGAATAATCGGGATGTGGAGCATCTATTAAACCTCTATAGATTCTGCTGCGAGCGTTGTTGCTCGCCCTGTTCGTTCTCGCTTACGGCTGTTCTGGTCAGCCAAGTCCAGTAAAGGCCCAAGAGAACGGCGAATACCAGCGATTCTGCAAATTTGACGGCCCAATTCATCTCCCAACCGCCGTTATAAAGCCTGTTAACAAGAGCTATTAGAATCAGCTTCCCCACACACAAGAAAATCACCATCGCGGGGAATTTTTGCCAAGCTGGCGCGTGGTTCAGGAAATACCTGATTTTTGAAGTGTTTGATGAGGCCATAGCCAAAGTACTTTATCACTGCTTGGGCACAGGCGGCGGCCCGTCTGAAATATAAGGCTTGTAGACGAAGCCTTTGGTCTTCTCCTTGAACTCGGCCTGAATCGCCTCGCGCGTTTTGGCGTCCTCGAACAAATCAACCATCGCGCCAGCGAGCGTCTTCGCCGCATGCGTCATTCCTTTATGCCCGATGGACATTCCGCCGCAAGCCACCACCGGCCACGCGTGCCAGGCGCTTTCTGGCGCGGTCGTGACGGAAAGGTGGAGCGTTGGGACGATCCAGCTCACGTCGCCGACATCGGTCGAACCTCCGGGCGGATTGGGCTTCGGCTCCTCCAGCGGTTTAGCCTCTCCATTGAGTCCTTTCTGATCGGCGCCTGTCGCGCGTTGAATCGCCCGCGCGAATTCCTGCTCGGCTTCGGTGTATTTGATCGGGCCGAGCCACTCCAGGTTTCGTTGCAGCACTTTCGCGCCCGCTATGTTGACCAGGATTTCGTAACAGCCGGTTTGAACCGTGAATTTCGATTCGACTCCGGCCACCTTCCCCGCGCCCTCGGCGATTTCGCGCAAACGCTGCAAGACCGGTTCAACGCCCGCGCGCTTGGAGTCGCGCGCCCAGCACCAGACCTTCGCGTATTCGGGCACGACGTTGGGCACGTCGCCGCCTTTTACAATCGCGTAATGGATACGGACAGTCGGCTTGACGTGTTCGCGCAGCATATTGACGCCGTGCGTGAACGCTTCGACGCCGTCCACGGCGCTGCGTCCGTTCCACGGGTCCAACGCGGCGTGCGCGGTTCTGCCTTTGAACTCGACGATGAAATCAACCAGAGCCTGCGTGCTGTCCACGTCCGCTCTGGTTTCAGTCGCCGGGTGCCACGCCAGACAGACGTCCAGATCTTTGAAGAATCCGTCGCGCGCCATGTAGACCTTGCCGTAGACCGATTCTTCCGCGGGCGTGCCGTAGAAGCGAATCGTGCCTTTGAGCTTGCCCGCGGCCATCAATTCTTTGACTGCGATGGCCGCGCCCAGGCTCGCCACGCCGAACAGATTGTGGCCGCAGCCGTGGCCCGGCGCGCCCGCTTCGAGCGGCTCTTTGACCGGCGAGGCTTTCTGCGAGATGCCGGGCAGCGCGTCGAATTCACCCAGGATGCCGATGACCGGTTGTCCCTGACCGTAAGTCGCAATGAACGCCGTCGGCATTCCCGCGACGCCGCGTTCGACTTTGAAGCCCTGCTGCTCGGCGTAATCGGCGAGCGCCTTCGAGGACTTGTGCTCGCGCAGCGCGGTCTCGGCGAAGGCCCAGATCTGGTCGCTGAGCTTGATCATTTCAGCTTTGCGCTTCTCGATTGAAGCCACGGCCTCTTCTTTTTTCTTGATGTCCGTGGCGCCGACCGGCGGCGAAAAGAGGAGCGCCGGCAAAATCAGCAGCGCAACGGTCAAACAACGAAAGCTAAGTTTCACGCAGGTTCTCCCATTACCCGAAAACATACCCGGTTTTACCCGATTCCGCATAGTCCGTGTCAGACCATGTGAAACCGTCATTCCAAGCCCCACAGCGCCATCGCCGCGTCATCCTTAATCAAAATTCTCTTTCCCATCACAACCGGGTGCGCAAAGGTCGGGCTGTCGGCTACTGAATACTTGGCGATCTGCTCAAATCCCTTCGCGCTCTTCTTCGCCACAATTAGATTCGCGTCGTCGGTCAGAATCAGCAGCGCGTCTTTCGCGTTGAGGATCGTGGCGTTGTACCCTTCGCGCCCCTCCGTAGTCCACAACACCTTGCCTGTCGCGGCTTCCAGACAGAAATACTGGCCTTTGCGCTTGGTCAACATCCCGAACAAGTGGTCGCCTTCGAGCACGGGCGAGTTCATGTACATAGTGATTTCGGGTTTATGCCAAACCTGCTTCGTCGTCCATTCAGCGCCGTTCTTCGCCACCTGCACGGCCATCGTGCCTTTTCTGACGCCGGAAAAGATCAGCGTATTTTTGTAGAGGATCGGCGTGACGATGTTCTCGTTCCATTCGTCGGGCCAGGCCAGACGCCAGAGCAGCTTGCCTGTTTTCGCCTCAATACTGATGACCGATTTGTCGGTCATCGTGACGATCTGTCGCGCGCCTCCAAGCTCAACAACAATGGGCGAAGCGTATCCCGGCCCTTCGCCCATCCACTTCCATCGCTCATTGCCAGTGGCGGGATCGAACGCGAACATCGAGCCGCCTTTGATGTCATCGCCGACATAAACTATCAAATTGCCTTGATCGACAATTGGCGAAAAGGATGTGCCGCAAAACATCTTTGACGTGTCCGGCGCCCCGAAGTCTTTGCGCCATTTCAGCTCGCCAGTGTTCGCGTCGAAACAGGACAGGATCGCGGTCACGCCCAGTGTATAGATTTTGCCGTCATACAAGGCTGGAGTTGAATTCGGCCCCTTCCCCATCTCTTTGGCGTACTGGTTTTTGGTGAACGCGACCGGATAGCTCTTGCTCCAAAGGAGCTTGCCGGTTTTCAGATCGAGGCATGAAAGCGTCTCCTCTTCTCCCTTGCGCGTGTGAATCCAGGCTTTGTCTTTTGAAACAACGGGCGACGAATAACCGGAACCGACCTCGGTCTTCCAGATCAGCTTCAGCTTTTCAGGCCATTGTGCGGGAGCGGCGAAATCTTTGACCACGCCGTCGCGGTTCGGGCCACGCCATTGCGACCAATCCTGAGCCGAAGCGATCTGCGTAACGACGAGCGCCACCAGCGCGATTGAAGAGAAACAACATCGTAACAAAGTTTCGCGATTAAACATCTCGTCCTCCTACAAAAATCTTTCGATCATGATTTCGTCCACATACTTTCCGTTAAGTTTCGCTTGCCTCCGCGCAGTCCCGACAATTTGGAACCCCTGACGCTGATAAACGGCCAAAGCCGCCGGATTGTCGCCCCGGACGAAGGTGAAGATCTTCTCGTAGCCTTTGCGCCGGGCAACATCGAAAGTCGCGGCGAAGAGATTCGCGGCAATCCCCTGCCGCCGGAGAGAAAGATCAACATAAGTGCCGATCACGCCGACGTGGTCAAAGGCGCGTGTGTATGTCGCAAACGGTTCCATGCTCTGAAACCCGATGATTTTCTGATCGTCCTGTCTGACCGCCACGTGAAAAATACCTCGCTCCGGAAAGCCTGTGATGTATTCACGTTCCGCTTCAACAGTGAACGCCGTATCAAACACGGTGTAATCGCCCGCCTCGATAATCGGGTTGAAGACGCGGACGATCGCTTCAGCGTCATCGGGTCGAACCTCTCGGATCAGCAGATTCATAGGCAGGCGGGTTAGTAAACACCTTCAACAACCGTCGTCTGGAACCGCGAAAACGGCCTGACGTTGCGCACGCCGTCCCACGGGTATTTCTCGCACGGCGATTCGCGTTCGCATTCATCGCGTTCCAGGAACCGGGGCATGAAGAATTCTTTCGTCAGCGTCGTTAAACGAACACGGCCGGTCCGGCCGTAATCAACAACCTTGGCCGGCTCGTCCGGATCAACCACTTCGATCATTGCACGCGGACTGGGCGGGTAATAAATAATCGCGTAATTGTCCGCCGGGTCTAAGGGTTTGTGCGTGGCCAATCCCATCAGCGTGTTGCCGTAGGTCGGGGCGAAATAGGCGCCTTCCATCAGCTCTTCGACAGCGAAGCGGTGAAATTGCGGGGTCATTTCCGTGCCGCCGCAGAAGACGCCCGTGATGCCCATCTTTTTCAGCGACAACTTCTCACATAACGCTTCCAGCAGCTTCGGCGTGGCGAACATACATTTGATGTTCGGGTGCGCTTTCAGAATCGTGACGGCCTGATCGATGACGTGCTGTTTATACCGCTCCATCATCTGCATCTCGCCCCACTTGATCAGCTTGATCACCCAGCGCGGGTCCAGGTCAACGCAGAAGCTGATGCCGCCGCGATGTTGAGCCAGGTGTTCGACGGCCAATCGCAACCGGCGCGGCCCGCTCGGCCCGAGCATCAGCCAATCGGCGCCTTTCGGAAAATATTCATCGGGCAGCGTCGCGCTGAACATCTCATAATCAATGCGGAAATCCTCCGACGCGATGCGCGATTTGGGCACGCCCGTGCTGCCGCCGGTTTCAAACGTGTAGATCGGTTTGTCA
>Ga0187894_10003431_pt1 | contig 17776 bp, 9 predicted proteins | sample GBC1701081metaG_FD_136650 | JGI IMG/M metagenome (GOLD analysis project Ga0187894, IMG submission 136650) | White microbial mat communities from a lava cave in the Kipuka Kanohina Cave System on the Island of Hawaii, USA - GBC170108-1 metaG ...
ACGTGATGAAAATGCCGCTCGCAACATTTTAGGGCTTGGACTGAGCCTTCAAGACGTAACGTATAGCGCTGGCTAAAGCGTGTCTTGAGAAGCCCCTGGCTGTAGCTATGGGGAGTAGTCACACGAGTTGATTTGAATAACCCCGAATGATTTGTGCTTATTTGTCTGTTTTTGTGTAATCCCGGGCTTCTTTTCTTTTCCCTCCTCGCATTGGTTTGAGGCAGGGCATGACCTTCTTCAGGTTATCTATAGCGGTTTTTAACAGCTTGTACGGGCGGGCAGCGACGCCCGCCCCGGTTGGCTGCTTAGCAGACCGGGGCGACCACAGAGAATCGCCCGTACAGGCGCTTGCAAGTTGCTCTAAAATGCGGACTTCTTTTCTTACTTGCTGCTGCCAGCTTTCACTATCTTGCCTTCGGAATCGTAATCTTCAACCGTTCCGTATTTTGCCAGCGCCTCGCGGATTTTTGCCGCATCGCCAACCGCGACGATTTGCAAGTGCGCGAGATCAAGATATTTTTGCGCCACCCGCTGCACGTCTGCGGCGCTGACGCCGGCGACTTTCTGCGGATAAGTGTCCCAGTAGTCAACTGGCAAGTCATAGAGTTTCTGCGTGATGAGATTTTGCAAAAGCGTCTGCGGCTGTTCCAGCGACAGGGCGAAACTTCCAATCAGCGCCCGTTTGACATTTTCCAATTCGTCGGACGGAACCTGACTCTCGCGTATGCGCTTTAACTCGTACAGAAATTCCTTCATTGCGCCATCGGTTACTTCAGTCCGCACTTCCGAGCTTGCCTGCCAAACGCCGCGAAACTTCGGGCTGGTGAAGCTACTGTAAGCGCCGTAGGTATAACCGTTGGCTTCGCGCAGGTTTTTGAACAATCGCGCTGACGGGTCGTTGCCAACAATCTTATCCATGACCAACAGCGCGAAATAATCCGCGTCAGTGCGCGTAATGCCGAGATTGCCAAGTTGAATTGCCGTCTGCACTGAGCCGGGGCGGTCAATCAGATAAATCTTTGTCGCCGCCGGAACGGGTATCGCGTGGGTCTCTGTCTGCGGTGTGACGCCGCGCTGCCAGTCACCGAATTGGCGCTCGATTTTTGGCAATATCTCTTTCAGCGTCACTTGTCCGACTACCGCCAGAATGGCGTTGTTCGGGAGATAATGCGCCGCATGAAATCGCTTGAGATCGGCAACGGTGGTCTTTTTCAATGAATCAATCGGCGGGGCGACAAAGCCCGCCGGATGGTCGCCATAAAGAGTGCGGCTGAAGCGTTCCTGCGTCAGAAATTTGGGATTCGCCCGTTGCAACTGCAATTGCGAAAGCGCGCGGGTTTTATATTTCTCGAATTCCTCTGCCGGGAAAACCGGCTGGCGGATGACCTCAGCGAAAATGTCAAGCGCCCGGTCGAAGTTTTGCGCCAACCCCGAAGTAGTTATGGTCGTGGTGAGCGAAGCCAAATCGGAACTCGCAGACAGCGTCGCGCCGAGTGACTCTATCTGTTCGGCAATTGCCAGACTGCTGCGCGTTTTCGTGCCTTCGCGTAGTAATGCGGCAGTGAAATTTGCCAGCCCGCGTTGGTTGGCTGGGTCTGACAAACCGCCGCTCAAAATGACCATTTGCATAGTGAATGTTGGCAGTTGGTTGTAGCCTTCCAGCGCCATCACCCGTAACCCGTTTTTCAAGGTCGCCTCTTTCGCTTTCGGCAGTTTCACCTTGAGAATTTCTTTACTGACCGGCGGCGCTTGCTTTTGCGCGGCAATCGGTGACGACCATAAGAGTACGACAGCAAGCGCGAAGGCGAAAAACTCTTTGCCATTCCTGCGACTTCTCGTTTGTAGATTCATTGCGTTACTCCCTGCCTATTGAGCGGCTTTGCTTGTCGCCGCTTTCGGCATCGTAATCAACACCGTGCGATTCGTCGGTCTGAGATAGTGGTTTGCCACGCGCTGCACATCTTGTTTGGTGACGGCGGCGATTTTATCCGGGCGCGTGTTTATCAAATTCGGGTCATCATAAAAGACCGCATAGGTTCCAAGAGTGATGGCGCGCACCAGCGAGGTTTGCAGATTCGTATTCAGTCCGAGGGCAATAATGTTTTTGGCTTTCTGAAGTTCTGCGTCACTGATTGGCTCACGCCTCAGCCATTCAATCTCTTCGTAAATTATCCTTTCGACATCTTCCGTCTTTTTGCCCGGACTAAGCAGAGTGGTAACGGAGAGCGCCCCCACGCCACGCGACTCACTGATACCGCCGCTGAGCGAGCTTGCCAGTTCCTGTTGTTTCACAAGTTTCTGGTATAGGCGAGAACTTTGCCCAGTTGTCAACACGGAGGCAAGGATTTGCAGCGCGTAAAAATCCGACGTATTGCCGGGAAGGGCTTTGAACGCGATGCTCACCATGGGCAGTCGCGCCAAGGCGTCTTCAACCGTCCTACGACGTTCCGCTTTTTGTTCCGGTTCGCTGCGGTCTAATGTCGGCGGCGCGGGCTGACGCGGAATGTCCTCAAAGTATTTCCTGACTTTTGCAATCGCTTCTGAGGTCTTAAAGTCACCGACCAAAATCAACACAACATTGTTGGGCGCGTAATAGGTCTTGAAAAATTGTTTTATATCCCCGACCGAAGCGGCGCTGAGGTCTTCCATCGAACCCATCAGCTTGTGTTTATAGGCGAAATTGTCGTACAGCAAATCGCCCATGACTTCGCCGCTTTTGCCGTAGGGCTGATTATCAATCCGCAGTCGCCGCTCTTCCTGCACAACTTTGCGCTCGGTATCGAAAACCTCTTGAGTAATCAATAACCCGCGCATCCGGTCTGATTCGAGAAACAGCGGCAACTCCAATTGATTTGCCGGCACGACCTCGAAATAGACAGTTTGATCCGCGCCGGTGAAAGCATCCATTGCGCCGCCGTTGTTGCGAATCAGGCTGAGATATTCGCTCATGGATTTGATGTTTTCTGTGCCGCGAAACATCATATGCTCAAACAGATGGGCAAAACCCGTGCGCCCGGGTCGCTCATGAGCCGCACCGACATCGAAAAAAAGCACTTGGGACACCACCGGCGCACTGTGATCTTCGACGGTGATGACCCGCAACCCGTTTTTCAGTTTTGTGACGGTGAAATCTATCTTGACTTTGGGTGTCTGTCCGATGGCAACTTCCACTATGATACAGGCGCAGACCAGCAGCGCCGCCAAAGTTTTTCTGGCTATAGTCATCGCTTTACCTCTTTATTTTATTGCAACTGCAAAACGATTTAATAGGCGATTGCCCCTTGTAGCATCATTTTCTCTACCTTGAAGGTGAGCAACACCCGCGACTCGCGCTGTCCGCGAATACCGGGGTGAGGAAATTCCAACTGTAGCGTCTTGTCCTGAGCGCCTACGAGTGGGCGATTATTATACTGACGTGGGAATTCAAACTGAAACTCTCGCCCTGCGCCTTGTGACACCGCATAGCCCGACAGCGCCACCTTTTCGCCTCCCGGCAGGATCAGAAAGACAAAGTTCTTGAGCGTCTCTGTCGTTTGGCTGCGCCAGTGGCGGGTAAGGTTGCGGTCATCAAACTGCACGTTGGAACCATAACTGATATGTACCACTACGGTGTTAGGAAATGGCTTTGATAAGAACTCCGCCGATTTCTTATCAAAGGCTGCCTGCTGGTCGGGCGGCATCTCATTATAATCTGCGCTAATCTGTGTCAACCGCACGATGGCTTGCCGTATCGGCATGGCGGAGCGCAGTTGTGCTTGATAAAACAACTGCGGGCGCGACTCTCTGGCGCGTTCCGTACTTGTCCTTTCAAGCGGACCCGGTATCCGTCCGCTCTCTGCGGCTGACCCCTGAACCGGATCCGAACGTCCGGCTCCCGGCGTTGCCGTCGAATCAATGAACACCTCACTCAGCGTGTGCTTCTGCGCCCAGGGGGAGTTCTCCAGCAATTTCCGGCAGTCTTTCTCCGACCATTGCCGATAGTCCTTCTTTTGCCAGAACTCACCGCCCTGACTTGCCGCCAAAGTCCCCAGCGCCACCGCCAGCAGAACCAGTACCTGTGTCTTTTTCCTGGCAATCATCATCTTCACCTGCTTTTCGGTAGTGGCTCAGTGAAGAGAGTTAAAGTTCAGAGTACAGCCTTCAGGCTGCGGGTCTGAAGCAGCAGCCTGAAGGCTGTACTCTGAACTCTTCCTCACCACGTTGACCCATTACCTGCTTTTCAAGATACCAAAAGCATTGCCGTCTTACGTCAACACCTGTCTTGAAAGGGAAAAGGCGCGGCAGCCCCGAAAGGCTCGCCGCGCCCGAATTGACGCCGCAGTTTAGAACTCAACCCTGGCGCCGATCTGAATCTGCCTTGATCCGAAGGCGTTATTGACCACGCCAAAGGTTGCCGGAGTGGTGAAGTCGAGCGCCGGGTCGAAGTAGTTCACCCGATTAAAGACATTGAAGAAGTCCGCCGTGATGCCGAACTTCACGCGCTCGCGTATCCTTGTCAGTTTTCCGACTGACATATTGAGATTCCAGTTCGCAAAGCCGCGCAACACGCCGCGCCCGCTGCGCCCGTCAGTAGCAATGTTGACGTGCCGGAAGTTTTTGAAGACCTGCTCCGGGTTGGCAAACAAGTTTAAGCCTGAGCCATTCGTAGCAGGGTTGCCGACGGTGCCGACGCCGCCGGTTCCGGCGACATTGCGGTTGAGGCTATTGCCGACATCCGGCTTCGCTAGCGGGATCGCCCCAGTCCCGGTGCCGAAGATGACGCCAGCGCCGAAGACCTGTGTGCCTTGCACAACCGTCAGTGGAGCGCCACTCGTCGCCGTGTAGATGCCGGAGACGTACCAGCCGCCGACCAGTTTATCCAGTACGTTGCCACTGGCGAAGCGTCGCCCCTTGCCAAATGGCAGGTCATAAACAAAGTTGGCGTTGACGTTATGACGCACGTCAAAGGTAGATGGTCCGTAATCTACATCGCCATCGAAGCTACTGGAAAACTGTGAGACGAAGTTCTGAATCTGCCCGATCTGGTCGAGTGATTGCGACAGCGTGTAGTTGAAATCAAAAGTCAGACCGTGCGAGGCGCGTTTGTGCAGGGTGACAATCGCGCCATTGTAATTTGACCGCCCCAGACTGGTGCGTACAAACAGATCCAAAGACTGTAGGTTGTTGTAGGGACCGCTCCTCGCCGGCAGCCCGAAAAGCGGCAGGATATCAATCCCCGTGTTCCAGATGTTGTTGATGTTGCCTCTGGAGAAGTCGCCGGCAAACGCTGAAGCCAGAAAGCTTGTCGCCCCCGCAAACAGTTGATTCTCGAACCACGGTTGCGCCGTTACCGGACGCGAACCGCGCAGCGCATTCGCCACCGCATCGAAGGCTTCGGCAAACCGCTGACCCGAAGCCTTATCTTTGTGGAAGATCGGCGCTGAATTGAGGTTGACGTTCTGGTAAAGATTGCGGGCGAATCTGCCGATGTAGCCGACTTCAATCAGCAGATTGCCGGGTAGCTCGCGTTGCACGGTAAAATCAACAGCGTGATTGTAAGGGTCACTGATGTTCGGGTCTACGGTGAACGAGAGCGTTTCGCCAAACGGCTTTGCCGGCGCCACCGGCGAAGTGACGGCGGTGTTTACCGGCACCGGGATTGCTCCATCTATGCCGGCGCGGAAGTTCTGTCCGGCGGCGTTAAGCGGTCTTCTGATGGTGAGCGTCTGAGCAAAACCGACGCCGAGCATCGGCACGACGACGCTTGACACCGTGTTGAAGCGGTCGTAGAGCAGCGAGTAGCCGCCGCGAATGACGGTCTTGCGCTCCCCGAAAACCCGCCCCAGCAAGCCGCTGGTGAACGACGGTTGCCAGGCGACGGAAAAGCGTGGCGAGAAGTTTTTACGATTGACCTTGAACACGCCTCTGCCACCCAACTCCGCAACCGGTATGTAGGCAATATCCGGGTTGTAGATTTCTCCCCGCTCTGCTGCCGCTTCCTTGAGTTGCAGATACTCTTGCGGGTCTATTAGCTCTTTGGTGTCCTTAAAAGCCAGCAGAGTTTGCCTGTCAAATTCATCTTTGGGCGGCGTGTTCCACTGATACTGTAATCCGTAGGAGAGGGTCAGCGCCGGCGTCATGCGCCAGGTATCGGCGAAGTAGAATTCCCAGACCCGCAGCTTGGCGTTGTTGATCAGCCCGGTTCCGGGCGGATTCGGTTGCAGTTTGGCATCGCGGGTTGCCAGATACCCCACATTGTCCACGATCCCCAGCAGCGAGGCGTAGAGGTTGTTGTAGCGAGCGACATCCACCGCCGTCAGACAGTTGGTAGTAACAGCGCCACCGCAGGAAGGCGGGCGCTGGGCGGCTGGTATGACGACGTTGCCGGCATTGCCGATCACCGCAACCGGCGTTGCGACGGAACCGATCACCTTGTCGTTGCGGAAATGATTGGTCGTAATGCGGCGCAGGTTGCCGCCGAACTGGAAGGTGTGCGCCCCCTTCGACCATGTAGCATTGTTAATGAACTGCGTCGTGCCGCCGCCTAATGCCTGTTCGCGGGCGCGTTGGGTGTCAACGTCAATCGCCTCGTCAAGGGTAGCCGACGCGACATCAACCGCCACATTGAACCCGGCAATCGTTGACGGCGAGATTACCCGGAGAGTGAAATCGTCAAAGGCGTGACCGACGCGGAACTCATTGACGAAGTTCGAGCCTAACGTCCCGGTTACGGCAAAGATCACATTCTTCGGTCGTTCGGAGAACCGCACACCGCCCACCAGATCAACAATGTTAGCCTGCCCCGCGCCCGTTTGGAGGCTGCGAAAGAGCGAGCCGCGACCTTCTACTGACCAGTTCTCGTTAATTTGATGGTCGAGCCGGACGACGCCGAAATCATCTTCCTGGGTGGTCGACAGGTTGGCGCTGAAGCCGCCGGTGTTCAGCCCGTCGCCGACGGTGAAATCGTTGGGCAACGGCAGCGTCCGCTGATAGGCGAGAATCTGCGGATTCGAGCCGAGCCCGCGCGGGTCAAAGGTTCTCGGATTGACCGTAAAGACTGTGCCTGAGGCGTCGCGGAATCTCAGTATGCCATCGCGGAAGCTCTGGGTTGGCACGAAGCGCGTTATGGTCGCCGAGCCGGGTACATTGCGCCCTTCGTAGTTGCCGAAGAAGAAAGTCTTCTCTTTCCAGATGGGACCGCCCAGCGAGAAGCCGTAGCGGTTGTCAATCAGCGGCGGCTTCTTCAAGCCCAGCCGGTTGTTGCGCCACGAATTGGCATTGAGGTTGTCATTACGATGATACTCATAGACCGAGCCGTGAAAGGTGTTCGAGCCGCGCTTGGTGACCAACGACACCTGCGCTCCCCCGGAACGTCCGAAGGTCGCATTGGGGTTCGCCACCGTAACACGAAATTCTTCGACCGACTCTGACGGCACGGGTACAACGGTGCCGACCGAGCCGCGAAAGCCGACTTGATCGGTAACGTCCAACCCGTCGAGGCTGAAGGTGTTTTGGTCGGCGCGGGAACCGGCGACCTCGCCGTTCGGCGCTACTGCCGGTTGCAGCAGCAACAAGGTCGTGACCTGACGATTGATTTGCGGCAGGCGCTTGATGCGGTTTTCGTCAATGACATTGCCAACCGAAGCGTCATCCTTTTGCAATTGCACTTCGCCGGTCGCCGTTACCTGAACCTGTTCCGAAGAGCCGCCAGGTTGCAACGCCACATCCAGCGTAGCGACTTTGGTAATGTCGGCTTTGAGGTCAGAGACGACGGTGGTGCGGAAGCCCTGCGCCGTGACCGACAGATCATAAATTCCCGGTTCGACGGCGGCAAAGTTATAATGTCCTTCACTATTGGTGGTGTCCGTCCTTTCAGCTTTGGTCGCTTTGTTGACGAGTTTAACATCTGCTCCGGCGATACTCGCGCCTTGCGAGTCGGTCACCACACCTGACACCCTTGCCGTTGTCGCCGTTTGCCCGAAGGCGTTGACCGGCAGCAGCGATGCCACAAGCAGCAGCATAATTAAGAATCGAGCGGTTTTCATATAATCCTCCTTAACTTTTATGGTAGCGAAATGGGTTGCTTTCTTCCCTACATGGTGATGTGCCAGATGAGCGTGCCTCTTTATCATCCGGCGCTCCCCTCTATTTGCTTGATTGAGCCACAATGGTAATGTCAACTGCGAAACGGCGACTGATGAAAACGGTCAACCTTGGCTTCACGACAGTTGCCGGCTTCGCAGTTGATTCTTTAGAAAACAGTTCAGAGTACAGGCTTTAGCCTGAGCAACCTGAAGGCTGTACTCTGAACTCCGTATTGTTGGCTTGCCCCGCGCTCTGAAGCGAGGGCGCTTGCCGTCAAACCGTCCAGATTTGCGCCAACACCCGTTTGAAGTTGCCGCCGAGAATGCCGTCAATCTCTTTGTCGCTATACTTGCGACGAATGAGCCCCTCGGTCAAATCGTACATTCGTTTCGGGTGGTCAACGCCTTCAATATCTATCTTGTCGCGGAAGCCATAGCTGCCTTTGTAGCCGGCGCGTAATTGTTTATTCAATTCGGGCGGCATCTTGTCATAACCGTAAAGGTCAATGTCGCTGCCTACCCCTAAATATTCCGCGCCGATGAGCTTCCGCACATGGTCAAAGTGATTCAAGTAATCTTCTATGGTTGTCGGCTCGCTGTTTTTGACAAACATCCGCACACTGGTAATGCCTATAACGCTCTCTGCCGCGCCGACCTTCTTAATCGCTTCGTCGGTCTTGCAACGCGGATGACCGGGAGCCAAAGCCCGGCAGTTAGAGTGCGTAATCAGCACCGGCTTTTTGGAAAGCTCAAACGCATCCAGCGTCGTGCGGTCGCCACAGTGCGATACATCTACCGCCATGCCGACTTTATTCATGCGCTCAATAATTGCCGCGCCGAAATCCGAAATGCCTTCATCGCGCCTTTCTGTCGAGCCGTTGCCGATGAGATTGCGCGAGTTATAAGTCAGTTGTGAAACGCGCTGCCCCAGATTGCGAAAGAAATCCACATCAGCAGGAGTGCGAAACTGGTCGGAATTTTGCAGCCCCAGCAGGATGCCGATTTTGCCCGACTTCTTCACGCGCTCAAGGTCGGCGGCGCTGTCTATCCGCATAAAGTGTTGGTCATGATTGGCAATAAAGCCGTTCCACACGGCAAAGAATTTCAACACTTCTATGTAAGATTCATGTCCGCCCATGCCAACGCCGATGTGAAAGACGTGGATGCCCGATTCCTTGAAGGGCTGCAAATCTGCTGCGGTGAAACTTTCCGGGTCCGAAAACCATTTTGCTTGCTTGGGAAAATTGAGCGTCAACGGACTGAGCATATCAATGACCGTCGCCTGCCCAACCAAATCAATCGCCCGCGTCGAGTATTCCGTTAATGAATTTGCGAACAAGCGAAACCGCCCGCGATTAAGCATCGGCGCGGCAATAAGTCCCGCGCTTGCTGTGGCGGTATGTTTCACCATCTCGCGCCGCGTCAGGAAGTTGTTATGGTTATTGGTACGCTCTCTTTTCACGCTTATTGCCTCTTTTATTCACTCACCTGACGCACAGAGCTACAGAACTGCTTGACGACAGGTGTTAGAGTTCAACCTTCAGGTTGGTCGTAGCATAAGGAGGCGAAACTTACTATTTCTTCTGAACCTCGTGCTGTTCACTTTATGATTACCAGCCGTCGTCGTAATCGTAATAGGTCTGCCTTTGAATCTACGACCAAACTAAAGTTTGTACTCTAACACCCGCTCCTGAAGGGTATTGGTTGCCTCGCTGTTGCGTAACTTGAGTTAATAACTTGCGTCGCTTCCTTTGCGAATCATCCCGCGTATCGGACGACCCGGCGTTGCGCCGCTTTGCAACTGCCCGTCTTTGACAACGAATTTGCCATTCACCAGAACATCCTTCATGCCTTCCGAGTAATTTGCCGGTTGTTCATACGTCGCTTTGTCAATCACCGTATTCGGATCGAAGACCGTAATATCAGCGTCCGCGCCGATGCGAATGCGCCCTTTGTGCTTCATCATCGGGGCGAGTCTCTCTAACCGTTTCGCCGGCATCAGTGTCATCTTGTTTATCGCTTGCATCAAGGTCAGCGTTTTTGTCTCGCGCACATAATGACCAAGAACGCGGCAGTAGGTTCCCGAACTGCGCGGATGCCCTTTGCCATCCTGCAAGAAGCCATCGCTGGCAATCATGGTCAACGGGCTGGCAACGGCGATTTGCATAATCTCTTCGGGAATCGTGTGCAACACCACCATGCCGCCGCCTTTGCGATACTGAGCGAACGTCTCTGCCGTCAGGCGTTCGCCGGTTGCTGTCCATTGTAAATCTTTATAGGTAATGCCCATGCGCTTTTCCCATCCATCATCGAAGATGGCGGAACTCAAATCGGTCATTCCGGCGGTGTACGGGTAGCATTCCGTCGTCACGTCCAAGCCGCGTTTTTGCGCCGCGCTAATCATATGCAGCAGCTTCGGTACGGCTCTCAGTCCCATGCTTGAGATGTGAACGACGTGCAACGGCGCTCCGGTGATTGCCGCCGCCGCGATAACTTCTCCGAGCGCCTGTAGGCTGTTGGCAGGTTCGTTCTCGGCCATATCGCGTATATGAATGTGACACGCTGCGCCATACTTGGCGGCAATTTCAAACATCTGCAAAATTTCCCAACGCGACGCCGAATGGGTGTATTGAATGCCGAAGCCGACTGCCGGAGCGCCGCGCTGCAACCCACGCTCAAGTATCTCTTTCATTTGCCGGATTTCATCGTCCGTCGCTTGACGGTGGGCAGCATCGCCACTCGGAAGCGACATTGACGGGTCGCGCATTACTTTCATTCGCGCCGGAACGTGACCGACGCTCGCGCCATAATTGATTGCCGCTTTGCCGTCGCGTTCGGCATAAAACTTATCAATATCAGACACGCCGATTTCCAATTCCAACGCCGTCGTCACGCCGTCCATCGCCTGATGCTCATAATTCTCCGGCGTCTGCCCGTGCGCGTGTAAATCAATGAAACCCGGGGCGACGACTAAACCTTTTGCATCAATAACGGTGCGTCCCTGCAATGTTGTCGTGCTGATTGCCTGAATCTTGCCGCCATTGATGCCGAGGTTGCGAACCGCGTCAAGTTTCGATTCCGGGTCAATCACTCTGCCGTTCAGGATGACAATATCAAACGTCGCCGCGCCGCTTGCAGAAGATGAACTCGCCGGACGGACTGCCGCGAAAGCGACGATGGCACAAGCGATGAACGCCAGAAACGCCGTCGCTCTTTGTCTGCTGTCTGCTGCTGTGTGTCGTCGCTCTTGCATATCTAAGGTTGCTCTTTGCGTTTGGCTTTCTGGTCTAAGCCGTAATCGTTATGCCAGATCATAGCGGTAACTTTGCCGCCCTCTTTAATGAAGGTGAAACGCCCTGCGGGGCTGAAAAATTCGGTCTCCGAAGATGACAAGATTTCCACTTTTGCCGCCCCCATCGAGAGCATCAGTTTGTTCTCTTCGCGGCTGATTTTCACTTTCTCTTTCTCGCTAACCTCATATTCGCCGACATAACTATCGAGCGTCGCCACAGGCAGAGTGATTGCCACCGGAGCGCGATACGGTTTGCCAATGATTAGCGCAGCGATCTTCTTGGTCAGCATCTCAGGATTTGGATTGCCGGTGTCGCGGTTAGTTAATACCGAAACGAAAAGGCGGTCATCCGGCAACCGTCGCGCATGGGTAGTGAAGCCGTTGATGCCGCCGCCGTGCGAAATCATGCGGTGTCCTTCGTATTCGTTCATCGCCCAGCCGTAGCCGTAATGCGTCATTCTGCCGTCGTTCAATCGCGCCGGCGTCCAGGCGCGTTTCAACGATTCCGGCTTGAGCAGTTTATCGGTGTAAAGCGCCGCATCCCACAACGCCAAATCGTCTACCGAAGAGACTAGCGAACCGGCGGCGTGAGGTTGTGACATACTCAAATAGGCGCAATTGACAAAGCCATCTTTGCCTCTGGAATAGCCGGAGACGCGGCGCGGCATGATGGCAGAGGTCGAATCGTAAAACGAATGCTTCATGCCGAGCGGCTCAAAGATACGTTTTTCGATAAAGTCTTTATACGATTGCCCCGAGGCTTTTTCGATAATCGCGCCGAGCATCACATACGCCGAATTGTTGTACGACCAGCTATCACCGGGCACAAAATCCATCGGCTTGTCTTTGAATATCGCAAACAATTCATCGAGTGACATATCCTTGCGCCACAGCGGCAACCATTCCGGCAACGAGGTATAGCTCTTAATCCCGGAGGTGTGATTGAGCAGATGTTCGACGGTGATCTTTTTGCCCTGTGTCGGATACTCCGGCAAAAACTTAGTAATCTCATCGGTCAGCGCCAGTTTGCCTTGCTCCGCCAGCATCAGAATTGCAACGGCGGTGAACTGTTTGGTGATGGAACCGATGCGAAAGATCATATCCGGTTCAACCGCCACGCCGAGTTCCAGATTCGCCATGCCGTAGCCTTTGCGAAAGAGCGTTTTGTCATCTTTGACGACGATGACCGCCGCCCCCGGTTCATTCGCTTTGAACTCTTTTTGCAACATCTCATCAATTGCTGTTGCAACATTCTGTTGCTGTGCTGGTGTGACAGACGCCAGCAGAAGAACGACGATAACGAGAAGAAAACTCTTGCGAAACTCTTTATTTATCGGCATATCGCCACTTCCTCTAAATAATGTGCCAGCGCCTTGATTTGCTCGGCGCAAGCGGTTTTGACGAGCGGGCAGAGTTATACACCAAGTGTTGCACGTTGTCAAGTTTCTACAACAAGTGTTGCATAAATTGCTTGTCGGGTCGGCGATGGTGTGCTATCGTAGCAGGCGTTTTGGTGGACTTCTCGTGCAGGCGGAAACGGAGTAGAGAGCGATGCGAGCAAATCAAATGGTGCAGAGCAGCGATTACGGCAGCAATGTGTTGACCTCGCTGGAAGAGCAGTTCGCCAGAACCAAACACTCACTTAATGACAGCCGACGGCAGTTGATTCAATCCATCCTCGACAACCCCGAAGACCATTTCTATCTGTCAGCGCGGAAACTGGCGAAACTCTATGGCGTTGACGCTTCGACGGTGGTTCGCACCATTCAAGCGTTAGGCTATGAAAAATTCGACGATTTTGCCGCCGACCTCAGAAAACATTTCGTCAGCCGCATTTCGCCCTATACGATACTGAAATCGGCAACCCGCGAGAAACGCAGCGTTGCCAACCACATCGCCCACAGTCTGGAGGGCGACAACGACAATCTGGCGGCGTTGCAATCCAGCCTCGAAGCCGAAACGGTGATTGAACTGGCAAAAACGATTCATCGCTCGAGGCGCATTCTGGTTATCGGCATTGATCTGGCGGCGTCGCTGGCAAATTTTCTGGCATATGGCTTAACGCCACTCGGCTTTGATGCCGAAGCGCCGGTCGGCAGCTCTGGAAATTTGCACCATAAGATTGATTTGCTGACCAGCCGCGATTTAGTCATTGCCATCAGTTTCGGACGTTGTTTGAAAGATACGGTGGAAGCGGCGGTTCGGGCGCGACAGTACGGGGTGCGGACCTTTGGCATTACCGACAGCGATATTTCGCCATTGGCGGCTTACTGTGATGACTATTTATTGGCGGCGATTGCCAGCCCGTCTTTCACCGGCTCTTATGTTGCGCCAATTGCGCTGATGAATACCATTCTGGTAGCCTGCGCTCATGTGCAGCCGCGCCGCTCTCTGGAACGCTTGCGGAAGACCGAAGAAGAGTACCGCAGCGGAGATCGTTGGTACAAAGAACCTGTGCGTCGCGGCAAGGTTATCAATATGCAGTCGAAAAACGGCGACAAGGAATAGAAGGCAAAAGTAAAAAGTAAAAAGGGGCGCAAAGAGAACCAAAATTGTCCATTGTGCATTATCCATTGTCCATTGTTGACTGAGGCACTAACCTTGCGACTGCATCCGTCTTGGAACTGCACAGGAATCATTGAACAACAATGGATAATGGACAGTGGACAAGGCTTTTCTCTCGCCGCTTCTTTACCTTTTGCCTTTTTACTTCTATAGCAGGGGAGGCAGGATATGAGAAAAAGAATTTTATTCATAATCACATTGCTCTTGGCATTATCCGGCATCGGACTGGCGCAGGCGGATAAGCCATTATTGATGCAAAAGCCGACGCTCAATCGCACTCACATCGTCTTTGCTTATGCGGGCGATCTGTGGATTGTCAGGCGCGACGGCGGCGAAGCGCAACGCTTCACCACCGGCGACGGCATCGAAACCGATGCCGTCTTTTCGCCTGATGGTGCGACCGTCGCTTTCACCGGAGAGTATGACGGCAACACCGATGTTTATGTTGTCCCGGCGACCGGCGGCGTACCAAAGCGGCTCACTTTTCATCCCGGCGCAGATACGGTAATCGGCTGGTCGCCGGATGGCAAACAGATTCTCTTTGTTTCGGGGCGCAACAGCAGCGCACCCGTGCCGCGCCTTTTTACCGTTCCGGTGGGCGGTGGCTTTCCGGCAGAAGTTCCCCTGCCGATGGGCGTTGACGGGTCATATTCGCCCGACGCGGCGCGGCTCGCTTATGTGCCGACCATTCAATGGCAGGACGCTTGGAAACAGTACAAAGGCGGACAGACAACCCCGATATGGATTGCCAACCTTGCCGATTCGAGCATCGAAAAATTGCCGCGCCAAAACTCCAATGACAAAAACCCGATGTGGATTGGCAATAAAATCTACTTCCTCTCCGACCGTAGCGGCGCAGTTTCGCTCTTCGTCTATGATGTTGGAACCCGGAAGATTACTCAGGCGTTGCAAAACAACGGGCTGGACATCAAATCGGCTTCCGCCGGGACGGATGCCATCGTTTACGAACAATTCGGCTCGCTGCATCTCTTCGACCTTGCCAGTGGCAAAGAGCGCAAAGTCAATGTGCGGATTCAAGGCGATTTGCCCGGTGTGCGCCCGCGCTATATCAAGGTTGCCAGCCAGATTACCGCGGCGGCGCTGTCGGCAACCGGCGCGCGAGCCGTCTTTCAGGCACGCGGCGAGATTATTTCTGTGCCGGCAGAAAAAGGCAACGCCCGCAACCTGACCAATACCTCAGGTGTAGCGGAACGTGATCCGGCGTGGTCGCCCGACGGCAAATGGATTGCTTATTTTTCCGATGAATCCGGCGAATACGCTCTGCACCTGCGCGAGCAATCCGGTATAGGCGAAGTCAAAAAAATCAGTCTCGGCAATCCGTCTTCGTATTTCTATTCGCCGCTTTGGTCGCCCGACAGCAAAAAAATTGCCTTCACCGACAAACGCCTGAATCTCTGGTACTTGGAGATTGATAAAGGCACGCCGGTCAAAGTTGACGCCAACACTTACGAAAACCCTTGGCGGGTGATGGATCCATCGTGGTCGCCCGACAGCAAATGGATTACCTATACCAAACAACTCGATAACCGTTTATGCGCCGTCTTTGTCTACTCTCTGGAATCTGCTAAGAGCAATCAGATTACCGACGGTATGAGCGATGCGCGGTATGCCAATTTCGACAGGAACGGCAAATATATCTACTTCACTGCCAGCACCGACGCCGGACCGACTTCCGGCTGGCTCGATATGTCGAGCTTCCCGCATCAGGTGTCGCGCAGCGCCTACGTTGTCGTTTTGAAGAAAGATTTACCGTCGCCCTTAGCGCCGCAGAGCGACGAGGAGAAGGTGCAGGAAGGCGAAGCGGAAACGCCAAAACCGCCTGCCAAACCCGAACCCGTCAAAGTGGCGATTGATTTCGATAACATCGGGCAGCGCATTCTGGCGTTGCCGGTTCCGGCGCGAAATTATGCCGGTTTGAAGACCGGAAAAGCCGGCATCGTTTATTTACTGGAATCGCCAACCGGCGGCGGTTTACTCGGCTTCGGGGCGTTGACGGTGCAGAAATTCGACCTTGAAAAACGCAAACTCGACAAGGCGCTTGACGGCGTTACCGCTTTCGAGGTAGCCGCCAACGGCGAGAAAGTTCTCTATCGGCAGGGACCAATGTGGATGATTGCGACAGCGGCAACACTGGGAACGCCATTGCCACCGGGAGCGCCCGGTGCGCCGAACGTCCTCAGGCTCGATGAAATGGAAGTCTATGTTGACCCGAAAGCCGAATGGCAGCAGCTTTACAAGGAAGCGTGGCGCATTCAACGCGACTTTATGTACGACCCGAACTTTCACGGACTCGATTTGAAAGCGGCGGAAGCCATGTATCGCCCTTATCTCGATTCGGTAGCGCATCGCGCCGATTTGAATTACCTCTTTACCGAGATGCTCGGGCAAACGGTCTTGGGGCATACCTTCATTTTTGGCGGCGATATTCCGCAAGCAAAAAAGACCAAAGGCGGGCTTTTAGGCGCAGATTACAAAATCGAAAACGGGCGTTATCGCTTCGCCCGCGTCTATAACGGCGAAAACTGGAATCCGCAATTTCGCGCTCCGCTCACCCAACCGGGCGTCAATGTCGTTGCCGGTGATTATCTACTATCGGTCAACGGGCGCGAGGTGCGGGCGACCGATGAACTCTACAGCTTCTTTGAAGAGACCGCCGGCAAACAAGTCATGCTGCGAGTCAGCGCCAATCCCGATGGCACAAACGCCCGCGAAGTGACCGTCGTGCCAACGGAAAGCGAAAGCGGCTTGCGCTATCTGGCGTGGATTGAAGACAACCGCCGCAAAGTGGATGAACTATCGGGCGGCAAACTCGCTTATGTGCATCTGCCGGATACTGGTCTTGGCGGTTATACCAATTTCAATCGTTACTACTTCTCGCAAATCAATAAAGAAGGCGCGGTGATTGATGAACGCTTCAACGGCGGCGGCACGGCGGCTGACTACATCATTGATTATATGCGTCGTCCACTGACGAATATGTGGGCGACCCGCGAAGGCAAAGACTTCACCACGCCCGTCGGGTCAATTTACGGACCGAAGGCAATGATTATCAATGAATTTGCCGGCTCCGGCGGCGATATGCTGCCATGGCTTTTCCGCAAGGCGAATGTCGGACCTCTGGTTGGCAAGCGCACCTGGGGCGGGCTGGTCGGTATCTACGATTACCCGCTGCTGATTGACGGCGGCATGGTCACGTCTCCGCGTGTGGCTTTTTATAATTTGCAAGGCGAATGGGATGTTGAGAACTACGGCACGCCGCCGGATATTGAAGTGGAATTCGACCCGGCGTTGTGGCGACAGGGACGCGACCCGCAACTGGAAAAAGCGGTGGCAGTGGTGATGGAAGCCTTGAAGAAAAACCCAACGCCGAAGTACAAACGCCCGCCGTATCCGAACTATCACAAAGGCGCAGTCGTAACTTCGACAACTGCCGGCAAGAACAACAAGAAGTAGAGAGGCAAACTCTCAATCAAGTTAGGCGGCAACCAGGCAAGCACACCTTTCAGGAGCGGGCGTTAGAGTTCAACCTTTAGGTTGGTTGTAGATTGATAAGCAGGTCCTTCACGAGTAGGACGAAGGCTCATTACCAGACAAGTAGCAGTGCGAGGTTTGCAAGACATCACAACTTTCGCCGCCGCAAGCTACGACCAACCTAAAGGTTGAACTCTAACACCCGTCGCCAAGCGGTTCTCTCAGTTGCTGTATAAGAAATGCGGGTAGTGGCTCAATTGAGAATGAGAGCTTGCTCCAGATTGTAACGATGCAAAAATAATTGCAGACCAGTCTCATGCATAAACCAGGACTTCGAGAACGACAAACTCTGTCGCACAAACCG
>Ga0187894_10003432_pt1 | contig 17775 bp, 14 predicted proteins | sample GBC1701081metaG_FD_136650 | JGI IMG/M metagenome (GOLD analysis project Ga0187894, IMG submission 136650) | White microbial mat communities from a lava cave in the Kipuka Kanohina Cave System on the Island of Hawaii, USA - GBC170108-1 metaG ...
CTGGCCCGTGGTGAAGCTCTTGCGGATGGTGGTCGTCGGGTTGGTGTGGCCGTTGTTCATGAAGTAGCCGGCCGTCATGGTGCGCGAGGTCATGGCCGACAGGAACGCGGCGTACTCCATGGGCTGGATTTCGAGCTTGACGCCGACCTGCTCGAGGTAGGCGGCGACCAGCGGCAACAGCTCCATGTGATCGGGGTTGCACGAGCAGACCTGGACCTTGAAGCTGAAGGTCTTCGGCACGCCCGCCTCGTCGAGCAGCTTGCGCGCCTTCTTGGGATCGTAGGTGAACAGTTCCTTGATCGAGGCGGGCATCTTGTCGAGCGGCTCGAAGTAGCCGATGTAGTCCGGGTGCATCGGGTAGGCGAACAGTTCGGCATTGCCGGCATAGTAGGCGCTGACGATCTCCTGCTTGTTGACCGCCATGTTGAGCGCCCGGCGCACGCGCACGTCGTCGAACGGCTTCTGGTTGACCAGGAATGACATGAACGTGCCGCTCATGTTGAGCCAGCGCGACCATTTGAGCTGCGGCGCGGTTTTCTTCAGGCTCTCGACGTTTTGCCAGCGGATGTACTCCAGCATGTCGAGCTTGCCGGTGCGCAAGGCGGCGATGTTGGTCGCTTCGTCCTTGATCGTGCGGTAGATGACCTTGTCGACGAACGGCAGTTTGTACTCGACGCCGTCGATCTTGTCCTTGTCCCAATAGTTCGGGTTCTTGGCGTAGGTGTTGGAGTTGCCCGACACGAAGTCGGCCAGCATGAACGGGCCGGTGCCGTTGGCGTTCTTCCAGTTGGTGATGCCGGCCTCGACCACCTCGCGCGGATAGGTGCCTGAGAAGTAGCCCCAGCCGAAACGGTAGTCCCACTCGGCGAAGAACTCCTTGAAGGTGATGACGACGGTATGGCTGTCGGTCGCCTCGACCTTCTGGACGTGGTCGAAGTAGCCGACGATCTTCTTGGGGCTCTTGTCGAGGCGGGTGTAGGCATAGACCACGTCGTCGGCCACCAGCTCGCGGCTTTTCATCACGCCGGCTTTCTCCGGGAACATGATGCCCTTGCGCAACTTGATCTCGATGCGCAGCGGGTTGTCCTTCCACTGCCAGCTCTCGGCCAGCTCGCCCCGCGTGGCGTCGCTGGGCAGCCAGGCGTCGGCATAGAAGGCGTGCTTGCCGCCCGCCTTCTTGCTCATCGACAGGTCGGCGGCGAACAGCTGCTCATAGAACTGGCCGCTGTCATGATTGGATTTCCAGTTCCAGTCGGCCGGATCCCATGACAGCGCCGACAGGGTCACATAGACCGTGCCGACCTCGAGCGTGCCGCCGTACTGCGGTTTGCCGCCGCTTTGCGCCTGCACCGCCGGCTGCCCGAACAGCAGTCCGGCGCTGAGCGCCATGGCGCCCAGCGTGCGATCCCAACGTGTCTTCATGTCACCCCTCGCTTGGTATCGTTTCAGTATCCCATCTTCTTCTTGAGCTCCTGGTCGATCCAGATGCGGGCGTAGATCGGACCCGGCCGCAGGGCGCCGACATACATCTCGCCGCCATAGTTCTTCACCCACGGCCACCAGGCGGCGTAGACGTACTGCGTCGGCAGCCAGATGTAGGGCGCCTGGGCGATGATCTCGGCCGTCATGTCGCGCAGCATCTCCATGCGCTTCTCTTCGTCCTGTGTGAGGTAGACCTCTTCCATCTTGGCGTCGAATTTGGGATCCGAGTACATTGACGGATTCCACTGATGCCCGGTCGTGAAACTCTTGCGGATGCTGGTGGTCGGATTGGTGTGGCTGCTGCCCATCAGATAGGCGGGCGAGTGCTTGCGGGTCATCATCGCCGAGAGGAAGGCGGCGTATTCCATGGGCTGCAGCTCGACCTTGACGCCGACCTGCTCGAGATAGGCCACCAGCAGCGGCGCCAGCTCGGTGTGATCCGACGAGCAGGCGCAGAACTGCATCTTGACGCTGAAGCCCTTGGGGTAGCCCGCTTCGGCCAGCAGCTTCTTGGCCTTGGCCGGATCGTAGGCATATACCTCCTGCGCCGCCGGCGGCAGCTTGTCGAGCGGATCGAAGTAGCCCGACCACTCCGGATGCATCGGATAGGCGTGCAACTCGGCCTGGCCGACATAGTGGGCGGCGATGATCTCCTTCCTGTTGATGGCGAGGTTCACAGCCCGGCGCACGCGCACATCGTCGAACGGCTTGATGTCGGTGCGCAGCGCCACGAACGTGCCTATGGTTGACAGGCGCTTGCTCCACTGCAGCTGCGGCACGGTCTTCTTGAGCTCGTCGACATGGCGCACACTGATCGCTTCGAGCATGTCGACCTTGGCCGTGCGCAAGGCGGCGTTCATCGTCGCCTCGTCCTTGATCGTGCGATAGATCAGCTTGTCGACGAACGGGATCTTGTAGGCCTGCCCGCCGATGGCCTCCTTGTCCCAGTAAATCGGATTCTTGCTGTAGGTGTTGGAGTTGCCCTGCACGAAGTCGGTCAGCATGAACGGGCCGGTGCCGTTGACGTTCTTCCAATTGGCGGCACCGGCGTCGACCACTTCCTTCGGCGTCACCGGCGTGTAGAAACCCCAGGCCAGACGCGCATCCCAGTCGGCATTGAACTCCTTCAGGTAGTAGACGACCGTGTACTTGTCCCTGGCTTCGACCCGGTCGACGAAGTCGTAGGCGCCGGCGATGGCCTTGGGACTGGACCTCAGCCGGTTGAAGCTGAACACGACGTCATCGGCGACCAGCTCGCGTTCCGCCATTACGCCCTGCTTGGCGGGAAACATCACGCCCTTGCGCAGGGTGAAGACGACCGACAGCGGCTTCTGGACCAGCTCCCATTTCTCGGCGAGCTCGCCGCGTTGCGCCCCCGGCGGCAGGAAGGCATCGATCGTGAAGGAGTACTTGCCGCCCTTGCGGATGCTTTTGTCGAGATCGCCGGCCACCATCTGCTCGTAGAACTGGCCGGTGTCGTGGTTCAGCTTCCAGTTCCAGTCGTAGGGATCCCACGACAGCGCCGACAGCGTGTAGAACACCGTGCCGACCTCGAGCGTGCCGCCGTATTGCGGCTTGCCGCCGCTCTGAGCCTGTACCGCCGGCTGTCCGAGCAACAGCGCGGCGCCGAGTGTCAATGCACCCAGCGTGCGATCCCAACCCAACTTCATGTCACCCTCCCTAGGTCACAGCGTCAGGGGTCTGTGCCGGCGCGCTCTTGGGGCGCGCTTCGGCAGCAACGGCGTGGGCTCAGTATCCCATCTTCTTTTTCAGCTCCTGGTCGATCCAGATGCGGGCATAGATCGGGCCGGGCCGGAGCGAGCCGACATTGAGCTCACCGCCGTAGTTCTTGACCCATGGCCACCACGCCGCGAACACATACGGCGTCGGCAGCCAGATGTAGGGCGCCTGGGCCACAATGTCCGCCGTCACCTCGCGCAGCATCTCCATGCGCTTCTCTTCGTCCTGTGTCAGGTAGATCTCGGCCATCTTGGCGTCGACCTTGGGGTCCGAGTACATCGACGGATTCCAGGTCTGGTCGGTGACGAAGCTCTTGCGGATGCTGGTGGTGGGATTGGTGTGGCTGCTGCTCATCAGGTAGCCGGCCGCGTGCTTGCGCGTCGTCATGGCCGACAGGAAGGCGGCGTACTCCATGGGCTGCAGCTCCGCCTTGACGCCGATCTGCTCGAGGTAGGCCACCAGCAGCGGCGCCAGGTCGGTGTGATCGGGCGAGCAGGCGCAGTACTGCATCTTGAAGCTGAAACCTTTGGGATAACCGGCCTCGGCCAGCAGCTTCTTGGCCTTGGCGGGGTTGTACTCGAACAGTTCCCGCGCCGCCGGCGGCAGCTTGTCGAGCGGGTCGAAATAGCCCGACCAGTCGGGATGCATCGGGTAGGCGTAGAGCTCGGCCTGGCCGGCATACTGCGCGGCGATGATCTCCTGCTTGTTGATGGCCATGTTGAGCGCCCGGCGCACGCGCACGTCATCGAACGGCTTGGTATCGGTGCGCAGCGCCACGAACGAGCCGAGCACCGACAGTCGCTTGCTCCATTGCAGCTGCGGCGCGCTTTTCTTGATCTCGTCGACATAGCGCGCGTTGATCGATTCGAGCATGTCGACCTTGGCCGTGCGCAAGGCGGCGTTCATCGTCGCCTCGTCCTTGATCGTGCGATAGATCATCCTGTCGACGAACGGGATCTTGTAGGCCTGCCCGCCGATGGTCTCCTTGTCCCAGTAGACCGGGTTCTTGGTGTAGGTGTTGGAGTTGCCTTGCACGAAGTCGGTCAGCATGAAGGGCCCGGTGCCGTTGACGTTCTTCCAATTGTTGGCGCCAGCGTCGACAACCTCCTTCGGGGTCACCACCGAATAGAAGCCCCAGGCCAGGCGGTAATCCCACTCGGCGTTGTACTCCTTGAAATAGTAGACGACGGTGTACTTGTCCCTGGCCTCGACCCGGTCGACAAAATCGAAGTAGGTGGGCACGGTCTTGGGGCTGGACCGCAGCCGGTTGAAGCTGAATGCGACGTCCTCGGCGGTCAACTCGCGTTCCGGCATCACCCCTGGCTTGGCGGGAAACATTACGCCCTTGCGTAGCGTGAACACCACAGACAGCGGGTTCTGGACCAGCTCCCATTTCTCGGCCAGCTCGCCGCGCTGGGCGCCTGGCGGCAGGAAGGCATCGATCGTGAACGGATACTTGCCGCCCTTGCGCACGCTCCTGTCGAGATCGCCGGCCACGAGCTGCTCGTAGAACTGGCCGGTGTCATGGTTCAGCTTCCAGTTCCAGTCGTGCGGATCCCACGACAGCGCCGACAGCGTGTAGAACATGGTACCGATCTCGAGCGTACCGCCATACTGCGGCTTCGCGGCCGGCGTCTGCGCCGCGGCGGTGCCGCCTAGCGCTAGAGCCAACACCCCCGCGGCCAATCTCCTGCCAAGCCCTCGCATGCGCATCGTATCCTCCCTCACATCGTGGACGTACCCCTGCCGTGCGACATTGATGCGTCGCTTGTGGCGATCACCGGCTGCCGCGCATGCGCGGATCAAGCAGGTCGCGCAGGGCATCGCCGAACATGTTGGTGGCGTAGACGACCACGGTCAGGCACAGGCCGGGCGCCAGCGCCAGCCACGGTCCCTGGTACATGAAGGTGCGGCCGGCGCCCGACAGCATGCCGCCCCAGGTCGGCGCCGGCGGCGGCACGCCCAGGCCGAGGAACGACAGGCCCGATTCGATCAGGATCACCACGCCCAGCCGCGTGGTGAACAGCACGATCACCGGCGGCATGACGTTGGGCAGGATGTGGCGCCACAGGATGCGGAAGGTCGAGGCGCCGGTCGATTGCGCGGCATGCACGTACATGTTCTCGCGCACCGACACCACCGCGCTGCGGATGATGCGCGAGCCCGCGATGCCCAGCAGCAGGCCGAGCGTGGCGATGATCTGCGGCATGCCGGGGCCCAGCACCGAGACCACCACGATCAGGATGATCAGGTCGGGGAAGCTCATCCAGGCATCGACGAAGCGCTGCGTCACCAGATCGAACTTGCCGCCGAGATAGCCGGTGAGGATGCCCAGCACGACCGAGATGATGGTGGCGAGGCCCGCGGCGCAGAAGCCGATGATCACCGACAGCTGTGCGCCGTAGAGGCAGCGCGAGAGCATGTCGCGGCCCAGGTTGTCGGTGCCGAACGGATATTGCAGCGACGGCGGCTTCAGCCGGTTGAGCGGGCTGATCTGGTTCATGCCGTAGGGCGCCAGCACGTCGGCGAAGATGCCGCAGAACAGGAACAGCATGAAGATGGCGGCGCACACGGCGCCCAGCGGCTTTTCCCGCACCAGCCGCACGACGAAGCGCATGAAGGGACCGCGCGCGGGACGCGGTGCCGTCGTGACCGCGGTATCGGCGATGCTGGCCATCAGCGGTACCTCACCTTGGGATCGAGAACGCCGTAGCTGAGATCGACGATCAGGTTGATCACCATCACCGCCACGCCCACGATCAGGAACACGCCAGTGATGATCGGATAGTCGCGCTGGCTCACGGCATCGAGCAGCAGTAGGCCCATGCCGGGGATGACGAAGATCTGCTCCAGGATCACGGCGCCGCCGATCAGCAGCGGTGCCTGCAGGCCGATCAAGGTCACCACCGGGATCAGCGCGTTGCGCAGCGCGTGGCGCACCACCACCAGCTTCTCGTCCAGGCCCTTGGCCCACGCCGTGCGCACATAGTCCTGGCGCAGCACCTCCAGCATCATGGTGCGCGTCAGCCGCATGGTGACGGCCGACAGCGCGCAGCCCAGGATGATGGCGGGGATCGCCATCTGCCCCAGGTTGCGCAGCGGGTCCTGGCTGAAGGGCACGAACTTCACATCCGGCGACCAGCCCCACCAGATCGACGGGAACACCATCACCATGGTGCCGACCCAGAAGCTGGGTACCGACAGCATCAGGATGGAGAACGAGCGCGCGACATAGTCGCCGGCGCTGTCCTGGCGGATCGCCGAGTACACGCCAATCGGGATCGCGACCGCCAGCGCCACCAGCAGTGCCAGCGCGCCCAGCTCGAACGTGATCGGCAGCCGCACCAGCAGCTGTTCGGCCACTGGCGTGTTCTGCCACAGCGACTTGCCGAAATCGCCCTGGATCAGGATGGCGTAGATCCAGCGGAAATACTGGAGGTACATCGGCTGGTCCAGCCCCAGCGCCATCTCAAGCTGCTCGCGCGACTTCTTGCCGGCGCTGATGTCGTTGGACGACAGCATCAGATCGATGATGTCGCCGGGGATCAGCCGCACGGTTACGAACACGATGAGGCTGGCGAAGAACAAGGTCGGGATCAGCGCCAGCAGACGGCGCGCGATATATGCCTGCATGTCAGTCGGCCTCCGCCATGGCCACGTCGGTCGCGCGCGCGACAGCTGCCGACCGTCGCCGGGCCGGCCGTCGCACCGGCGCCGCATCCTCCGACTCGGCGACGGCATGGCACCGCTGGGCTGCCATCGCCGACAGCATGTGGTCGCGCGAGGCTTCCAGCAGCAGGCGACCGATACGCTCGGCGCTTTCGGCGTCGCCTGTCTCGATGGCGCGCAGCATGTCGCCCCACAGGCGGGCCGATTGCTGGCGCCGGGCGCGGCTGGTGAAATCGAGCGGCGTCTCGTGCCAGGCCATACGCCACAGCGCGCGGCTCTTGAGCTCCTCCAGCATGCGGATCAGGGGCCGGTTGCCGCTGCTGCAGATGATGACTTCCTGCGTCTCCTGCGAGAGTCGGGCATGCTCCAGCGGCGTGATGTCCATCGCCTCGGCCGAGCGGCTCAGGCGCGTGACCTGCGCCGCCAGGCGATCGACCAGGTCAGGCGCCGCCTGCTCGATGGCCTGGCGCGCCGCCAGGCCCAGCAGCGCGCCGCGCACGCTGAACAAGCCGGCAAGATCGGCCGGATCGAAGACGCGTACCCGAGCGCCGTGACGCGGCACGATCTCGACGAAACCGCTGCGCTCCAGGATGCGAAACGCCTCGCGCACGGGGCCGCGGCTGACCTGATAGTGCTCGGCGAACTTCTCTTCCTTCAGCCGGCTGCCGGGCGAGCAGTCGCCGTTCATGATGAGATGGCCGAGATGGTCGGCGATCTGCTGCGGCAGGGGCAGGGCGCAGATCGGCGGGCCGCTCTCGCTGGCGGCGGCCTGCGTTGTCGCAGGACGATCGAATGCCGCGCCTGACCGGCGCAGCGACGCTGAATCCATTTTTCCTCCCGATGCGCGCTCTTGTCGGCGCTCTCATGCGGCCCGCCATTTGCGAAGTCGGGTCAAAAATTGTCAACAAAAAACAAACTGCCGTATCGATGGGTGCAACCGGGCCGTGCAATTGGCGTCGCGCGACTGGACGCAGTCATGCAGGGAAGCCCTTCGCTGGTGTCGATTGACCGCGTTCGTCCTGACCGCGATTCTTGCCGCACCGTTTGAACCTTGATGCGAGGACTTGCTGTGCCCGACTCCGCCGCGCCACCCGACGATGCGTTGCCGCTCGCCGGCGTGCGGGTGCTGGATATCAGTTCATTTATCGCGGCGCCGGCCGCGGCCACGGTGCTGGGCGATTGGGGTGCCGACGTCATCAAGATCGAAGGCCCCGACGGCGATCCCAACCGACAGATGGTGCAGGGCTCGGTGAGCTATCCCAAGAGCCCGATCAACTACGCCTGGCATCTCGACAGCCGGAACAAACGCTCGGTCGTGCTCGATCTGAAGCAGCCCACGGCACGCGCCGCGCTTGATCGGCTGATCGCCATCTCGGATGTGCTGATCTGCAACTTCCCACCCATCGTGCGTGAGCGCCTGCGCTTGCGCTACGAGGACGTGAAGGCGGTCAATCCGCGCCTGGTCTACGCCTCGCTGACCGGCTATGGCGAGAGCGGGCCGGATCGCGACCGCCCTGGCTTCGATGCGACAGCCTATTTCGCGCGCTCCGGCTTGTTCGACGCCCAGCGCTATGAAGGCGGCCCGCCGGGGACCGCCGTGCCGGCGCAGGGCGATCGCGCCACCGCCATGGGACTGGTGTCGGCGATCCTGATGGGCCTGATGCGCCGCGACAAGACCGGCGACGGCAGCTGGGTCGGCACGTCGTTGCTGGCCAACGGCATCTGGTCGTGCGGAGTCGTGGCGCAGGCGGCGCTCGTCGGCGCCTTCCTGCCGCCGCGCCCGCCGCGCGAGCGGCCGCGCAGTGCGCTGGGCAATCTCTATCGCACCCGTGACGACCGTTGGATCCAGCTCGTGATCGTGCGCGAGGACAAGCTATGGCCCGGCCTGTGCCGCGCCATCGGCCAACCCGACCTCGAGCGCGATCCGCGCTTCGTCACGGTCGAGGCCCGCCGCGCCCGCGCGGCCGAGCTGGCGGCGATCTTCGCCGATGCCTTCGTGGCACACGACTATGCCTATTGGCGCGATACGCTGGCGGCGGCTGATGTCACCTTCGGCGTGATCAGCCGCGTGCAGGACCTGCCGGACGACGAGCAGGCCGTGCATGCCGGCGCCATCGTGTCGGCGGACAATCCCGAGATGGCGCGCACCATCGGCAACCCGATCCGTCTCGACTTCGCACAGCCCCGTCTTGCCGGCCCCGGCCCGGCGCTCGGGCAGCACACCGATGTGGTGCTGCGCGAGGCCGGCCTGTCTGACGAGGAGATCGTTGCCTTGCAGCCGTCATCGCGAGCGTAGCGAGGGATGACGGTGCGTCTATGACGGAGGATGGTACGTGACCGATGACGCGGCGCTGGACGACGAACTGCCGCTGGCCGGCCTCACCGTGCTCGATGTCAGCTCCTTCATCGCCGCGCCGGCGGCGGCGGTCGTGCTGGCCGACTTCGGTGCCGACGTCATCAAGGTCGAACCGCCGGGTGCCGGCGATCCGCATCGCACCAGCTGGCAGAACCCCAACTACCCGCGCACCGACGTCAACTTTGTCTGGCAGCTCGATGGTCGCCACAAGCGCTCGGTGGCGCTCGACCTCAAGCATGCCGCCGGCCGGGCCGCGTTCGACCGCCTGCTGGCGCGTGCCGACGTGATGATCGTGAACTTCCCGCTGCCGGTGCGCGAGCGGCTGCGGCTGCGCTGGGAGGATGTCGCGGCCGTCAATCCGAGTCTGATCTACGCCTCGCTCACCGGCTATGGCGAGAGCGGGCCGGATCGCGACATGCCGGGCTTCGATGTCAATGCCTACTTCGGCCGCGCCGGCATCCTCGACGCCCAGCGCTATGAAGACGGCCCGCCCGGCTTCTCGCTGCCGGCCCAGGGCGATCGCTGCGCGGCAATGACGATCGTCAGTGCCATCCTGCTGGGGCTGCGCCGGCGCGATCGCACGGGCAAAGGCGGCTGGGTCGGCACGTCGCTCTATGCCAACGGCGTGTGGTCGAACGGCACCCTGGCGCAAGCCGCCCTGGTCGGTGGTTTCATCACGCCGCGGCCGCCGCGCAATCGTCCGCGCAACGCGCTCGCCAACATCTACCGCACCCGCGACGACCGCTGGGTCCAGCTTACCCTGGTGCGTGAGGACAAGGGTTGGCAACGGCTATGCCGGGCGCTGGAGCGCGCCGACCTGCGGGCCGATCCGCGTTTCGCCACCCAGGCGGCGCGTCGTGCCAACAGCGCGGCGCTGACGACTATTCTCGACGCGGCTTTCGCGGTGCACGACTGGCTCCACTGGCGGCAGGTCCTGCGGGCGCATGAGGTGACGTTCGGCGTGATCGAACGGCTGCAGGATTTACCGGGCGACCCTCAGGCCCAACATGCTGGTATCATTGCAGAAACCAACTCACCTGATGTGCCGCGCACCATCAACAATCCGGTGCGCCTGGGTTTCGCGCGGCCGCGTATGGCGGGTCCGCCGCCATCCGTCGGCCAACATACCGATCAGGTTCTGCGGGAGGCCGGGCTATCCGACGCCGAGATCGTGGCCCTGCGGTCGAGCGGTGCAGCAGATTAAGCACTTCACTGCATAAATATACGATTCGCGGGATGAACTTTTAGCGCGCGGCTCATGAAATTGACGCCGATCGTCTGTCATAGTGAGTGTTTCTTCACGATCTTCTCACGCATCCAGGCCACGCTCCTGTGTGACGAATGCGCGTGAAGCGCATCGACCGAGCGCACCAGCGAACGAGTTTCGATTGCGGTGTGTTCGCCTCCTCAGGGACGATGTCCGGAGCGACCCCGGGCCGCGTCCCGCCTATGAGCCAAGCGTGGGATCGCGATAACGCGGTCCCACGCGGCCACGGTCCCCGGACGATCGATTGCAGCCCAGCCCGACCGCCGCCGCGGGTTGACCCGGCGTGGTGCTGTCGCGATCCTTGATCCAAGCTGATGATCGTCGGGGAGGGATCGTGGCCGATACCGCCACTTCGGAAACGAGCGCGCTGCCGCTGGCCGGCCTGCGGGTGCTGGATGTCGCGTCCTTTATCGCCGGGCCGGCCGCTGCGACGGTGATGGCCGATTTCGGCGCCGACGTGATCAAGGTCGAGCCGCCCGACGGCGATCCGCTGCGCCGCATGGGCGACGGCGCCGGCATGCCCAAATGCGGCGTCGACTATTCCTGGGCGCTGGATAACCGCAACAAGCGCGCGATTGCGCTTGACCTCAAAAGCACGAACGGACGCGCCGTTCTCGACCGCCTGATCGTGCGCGCCGACGTGCTGATCACCAACTATCCCTTCCCGGTGCGGGCCAGGCTGCGGTTGCGCTACGCCGACGTGGCGCCGCTTAACGACCGGCTGATCTATGCCTCGTTGTCCGGCTTCGGCGAGGCCGGTCCCGAGGCCGACCAGCCCGGTTTCGACGTCACGACCTATTTCGGCCGCTCGGGCATTGTCGATGCCATGCGCGTGGCCGACGGTCCGCCCACCCTCAGCCTGCCGGCGCAAGGCGATCATCCCACGGCGATGACTTTGTTCGGCGCCATCATGCTGGCGCTCTTTACGCGCCAGCGCACGGGGCGCGGTGGGCAGGTGGCGACCAACCTGCTGCACAACGGGATCTGGTCGAACGGCATCTTCGCGCAGGCGGCGCTGCTGGGCGCCTTTCCCGAGCCGCGCCGCGGTCGGCAGTTTGCCAAGAATGCGCTGGCCAACGCCTACTGCGCCCGCGACGGCCGCTGGCTGTCGCTGGTCATCGTGCGCGAGGAGCGCCTGTGGGCCGGCTTCTGCAAGGCCATGGACTTGCCGCAGCTGGTCGACGATGTCCGTTTCGCCACCCGCGATGCCCGCTCACGGCACGTGCCTGCGCTGATGGCGGTGCTGGATGCGCAGTTCGCCACCCGCGATGTTGACGACTGGCGCACGCGGCTGGCTGCCGCCGGCATCACGTTCGGCGTCCTGCCCGGCTTGCGCGATCTGCCGGATGATCCGCAGCTTCTCGCCAACGGCACATTCGTCGACACCGGCGATGCTGACGTGCCGCGCACCATCGCCAGCCCCTTGAGCATGGCAGGCGTATCGCAGGCCACGCCGCGGCGGGCGCCCGTGTTGGGCCAGCACAGCGACGAGGTGCTACGCGAGATCGGCTGCAGCGACAACGACATCGCCGCGCTACGGTCCTCGGGCGCGGTGGCGTGACGATCCGCTGGGAGCGCGCCACTCCAGTGGCGCACCGGCCGCAGCGCCGGATCATGCGCGATCAGTAGACAAGAGCCGGCCCTTCGGGCCGGTGCGCCACTGGAGTGGCGCGCTCCCGGCGAAGACGCTCTACAGCCCCAGCCGGGTCGCGATCATGCTGCGCATGGTGCGCAGCTGTAGGCCCAGCGTTGGTGCATGGCCCCAGGCGCTGGTCGTGGTGGCGCGCACTTCCTGCCAGTCGACCGGATCGATCTCCTTGCCGCCGGCGCCGATCTCGAAATCGAAGCCTGACGGCGTGGCGCCGTAGAACGAGAAGGTGCCGTCGGGATCAGGATGTTGGCCCAGCCCGAGACTCAGCTTGACCCGCTCGCGCCGGGCGCGCTCGAAGGCGCGACCGACATCGGCCAGTTCGCGCGCCTGCAGCATGAAATGATGCAGCTTGCGATGCGGCGGCAGCGCGAACAGGGCCAGCGTATCGCGCCGCCGGTTGCAGTGCACGAACGTGCCGCGCACCTGTAGCGGCCCGACCCGCGTATCGAGCCGTTCGCTGACGGCGAAGCCCATCGTGTCGATATAGAAGCGCTCCATGACGCCAAGATCGCGCACCACCAGCACGGCATGGCCGAAGCCGGTGTCATCGCTCTTGAAGCCGCCCGGTACCAGCGCCGAAGCGAAGGGCATCGCCGCCGGCTCGGGCGCCACGACCGCTTCCACACAGGTGCCTTCCGGATCGGTGAAGGCCAGCAGCCGTCGGACCCGCCGCGCCGCCAACAGCGACGCATCGCCCCACCGCACGCTCATGCCGCAGGCAGACAGCCGTCCGGCAAGCGCCTCCAGCGCCGCCTCGTCGGCGAGCTCCAGGCCCAGCGCCGCGAGGTCATCCGCCTTGCCGGCCCGTACGATCAGCCGTTGCGCGGCGTCGTCGAGCCGATAGCCCTGGCTGCCGTCGGCGTTGGTGATGGCGGCCGGCAGGCCCAGCGTGCGCGTGGCGAAGTCCATCCAGCGATCCGGTCGGCGGACATCGAACAGCAGGTAGGCGAGTTTCATCGGCGCTGACATGGCGTGTTGCATCCGGTGCGCGGGTAGATAAAATTGACATTGTCTCAAAATTGAGGGATTGTCAATTTTGTTGCTGCAGAACGATTTCTTCCTCGACCCGCCGTCGCCGCGCCTGCCCAAGCGCGAGCGCACGCGCTATCGCCTGATGCGGGCGGCGCTGGCGGTCATGTCCGCGCGCGGCGTTGCTGCCGCCACCGCCCAGGAGGTTGCGGTCGTGGCTGAGGTCTCCAACGGTTCCTTCTACAACTACTTTTCCACGCGTGAGGCTCTGCTGGAGGCGCTGTCGTTGTGGCTCGCCGATTCGCTGTGCCGGCATATCGCGGCAAGCTACGCGTATGTCGAGGACGGCGCCGAGCGCATGGCGATCGGCAATCGGCGCTATGTGCTGTTCGCACACGACAGTCCCGACTGGACGCGCCTGATCCTGGGCCTGGTGGATGCCGGCGCGTCCATCGGCCAGCATGTTTGGCCCTATGCGCGCGCCGACCTGCGTCTGGGCGTGCGGCAGGGCCGGTTCCGGCCTGTCAACGAGCGCGCGGCGGCCGATCTGATCAGCGGCACCGTCACCCAGGCGATGCGCCGCGTCCATGCCGGCGACGCCGGCCGTGCGCACGCCATTGCCACGGCCACGACGGTGCTGCGGGGCCTGGGGATGGCATACGATGAGGCTGCCGACGTCGCGTGCCGGCCGCTGCCGGCGATGTCTGTGGCGCTGCCGAGCCTCCCGGCGGGCAAGGGATGATGTCGCGACTCTGAGGTGTCACGTGCGCTGTGCCGGCACCGGCGGGACGTCGCCGTCGCGCTGGGCGCGCTGCTCGACCGGCTTTTGCACCTGCGTCAGGTTGTAGGCGGTGTTGACCAGCGCGATGTGGGAGAAGGCCTGCGGAAAATTGCCGACCAGGCGCTGGCGCACGATGTCGTATTCCTCCGACAGCAGGCCGACGTCATTACGCAACGCCAGCAGACGCTCGAACAGCCGGCGGGCATCATCGGGGCGCTTCATCAGGACATAGGCATCCGCCAGCCAGAAACTGCAGGCCAGGAACGCGCCTTCGCCTGGCGGCAGGCCGTCGAGGGATGCCGTCGTGTCATAGCGCAGCACGAAGCCGTCCACCACAAGATGGCGCTCGATGGCCTCGACGGTGCCGCGGATGCGGGGATCGCTCGGCGGCAGGAAGCCCACCGAGGGCAGCAACAGCAGGCTGGCGTCCAGTTCCTTGGTGCCGTAGGCGCGCACGAAGCTGCCCAGCTGCGGATCGAAACCGTTGGCGCAGACATCGGCGTGGATGGCGCGCGCCAGTTCTCGCCAGCGCCCGATCGGTGCTTCCAGTCCGAACATCTCGGCACCCTTGACGGCGCGGTCGAGCGCCACCCAGGCCATGACCTTGGAATAGGTGAAGTGCTCGGGCGCATCGCGCACTTCCCATATGCCGGTATCGGGCTGATCCCAGATCTTGCCGAGATGCTCGATCAGGGCCCGCTGCATGCCCCACGCCGCTTCGCCGCTGTCAAGGCCGCCGCGGCGCGCCTGGTGCAGCGCGTCCATCACCTCGCCATAGACGTCGAGCTGAAGCTGGTTGTGCGCGGCGTTGCCGATGCGCACCGGCCCCGAGTTCTCATAACCCGGCAGCCAGCCGACGGCCCATTCGGTCAACCGCCGCTCGCCGCCGACGCCGTACATGATCTGGGCCTGTGCCGGCACGCCGGCGATGGCACGCAGCAGCCATCCGCGCCACGCCTGCGCCTCGTCGTAGTAGCCGGCGTTCATCAGTGCGAGCAGGGTCAGCGTCGCATCGCGCAGCCAGCAGAAGCGGTAGTCCCAGTTGCGCGCGCCGCCCAGGCGCTCGGGCAGCGATGTCGTCGGCGCAGCGACGATGCCGCCGGTCGGCGTATAGATCAGCGCCTTGAGCGTGATCAGAGACCGCTTCACCGCGTCGCTCCAGGCGCCGGCTGGCTTGCACTGGGCCGCCCAGCGTTGCCAGAACGCCTCGGTGGTGGCCAGCGCCGAGCGTGGATTGGTCGGCGGCCGCGAGATCGGCTGATGCGATGCGCAGTAGGTCAGCACGAACGGGATCGTGTCGCCGGGCGAGACGACGAAGTCCGCAACGCTGCGCAGGCCTTCGCCGCGCAGGGCGACCGGCGTGCGCAGCAACGCCATGTCGGGCCCGGCGACGGCGCGCAAGGCGCCATCCTCCATGCGTGTGACCCACGGTACCGTGGCACCGTAGCCGAAGCGTAGCACCAGCTCGGTGCGCATCGGCACGCGTCCCTCCTGGCCGATCACCAGCCGAATCAACGCCGCCGTCGGGTCGCGCGGCGGCATGAAATCGACCACACGTACGACACCGGACTCGGTGACGAAGTCGGTCTCGAGAATCAGCGTATCGCCGCGATAGTGGCGCGAGATGCGCGCCGGCTGGGCCGGCGATATGAGCCAGCGGCCGTGATCGGGCGTGCCCAGCAAAGCGGCGAAGCAGGCATCCGAATCGAATCGCGGCAGGCACAGCCAGTCGACGGAACCGTTGCGGCCGACCAGCGCCGCCGTCTCGCCATCGCCGATCAGCGCGTAGTCCTCGATCTTCAAGGCCACCGCGATGCTCCCCGCAAGAAAGCACTCCGAAGCTAACGTTCGAGCGTCCTTACCGGTTGCCTCGTTGTCACTGAATCGAGATACGATGGCCCACCGTACCGCGCGCCTCCCGGCGTGCTCTTCTCATGCTTTGGCTGAAGATGAAGATGCGCGGCCGGAGCCGCGCGGTCCGCTTGAGCCGCTGTCCAACGCCTGTGGCACAGCGCTCACGGAAAGACGCCGGCGACCGGGGGAGGAGCGGCCGCCGGCGTGGAAGACGCCCAGGGCGTCGTCCTCAAGCTCTCCAGAAGGGCTTGCTTACCTCGTAATTGATCACACCAGGATCGATGCCCAGGTCGCGCGCGTCGCGGGCGGTGAGCTGGGCTAGCTCGGCGCGATCGCGTGCGCGCTGGCGCCAGAGCTGGACGGCGGCGATGAGCCGTGCCGTCAGTGTTTCACCGCGCGTTGGCGTGGACAGGCTGCTGTTGGTGTACGTGGTGTAGGCCATGTGACTCTCCATCGAATCCCGTGTTGCGACCCACTACGCGTTAGATGGACCGGGCGTGCGTCGCGCCGGCATGACGAGAAAGCCAGCCGCGTACCGTTGCGGCGATCGCCTGGCCGACCTCCTGGACCGCTGCAGCGCGCAGGATCCGGGCCTGGGCTTCGATCTGTTGGCGGTCGTGGGAACGGATGAATTTCCCTTGCGTCAACGAGGTCTTCGTAATGCTGCGATTGGTCATGGCGGCCTCCTCCAGTGAGGCTTCAGTGTTGACGGATATGCGGCTGCGGGCGGGTCTTTACAAACGACGATGGGTCGGGGCAGGATAAGAAAACCTCATGAGTTAAGCAGACCTTAACAGGCTGTGTCGGGAGAGTTCCATGCGTCGTTCGCTACCGCCGCTGAATGCATTGCGGGCCTTCGAGGCTGCCGCGCGCCACCTTTCCTTCACCGATGCGGCCGATGAGCTGGCCGTGACCCAGGCCGCCATCAGCCATCAGATCCGCGGGCTTGAAGACCGCATGGGCCTGAAGCTGTTCGTGCGGCGCAATCGCGAGATCCTGCTGAGCGAGGCGGGTCAGGCCTATCTGCCCGGCGTGCGCCAGGCCTTCGATCTGCTGCACGACGCCACCGAGCGGCTGCTGAAGACCGATGCCAGCGGCCCGCTCACCGTCACCACCACCGCGTCGTTCGCCACCAAGTGGCTGGTGCCGCGGTTGGGCTCGTTCCAGCAGGAATATCCCGACATCGATGTGCGCATTTCGACCAACACGGCGCTGGTCGATTTCTCGCGCGACGATGTCGATATCGGCATCCGTTACGGTCGCGGCCAGTGGCCAGGCATCGCCGCCGAACGGCTGGTCGCGGAGGACGTCTTTCCGGTCTGCAGTCCCGCCTTGCTGAAGGGCGCCAAGGCCCTGCGCCGGCCCTCCGATCTCAAGGGCCATACGCTGCTGCACATCTCGACCTGGCGCGATGACTGGCAGGTCTGGCTGACGGCCGCCGGCGTGAAGAGTGTCGATCCGACCCGCGGTTTGAAGTTCGACATTGCGCTGGCCGCAATCCAGGCGGCGGTCGACGGGCTGGGCGTGGCGCTGGGCCGCGGCCCGCTGGTCGAAGCCGACATGAAGGCGGGCCGACTGGTGGCGCCGTTCGACGTCAAGCTGCCCAGCGACAGCGCCTACTACGTCGTGGCCCCGGCCGAGCGCCTGCGCCGCCCCAAGATCAAGGCCTTCGTGACCTGGCTGCGCGGCACCGTCGCCCGCGAGAACGCGACAAGCTGACCTCTACCTGACAGTCGTGGGAGAGAGGCATCGGCCGACGCCGACGCCGACGGCTCACGGGCGCCGGGCTCGTCTGTCGCCGTCGTGCGGGACACTGGCCGATTCGCTCCTCGCTTTCATGGTGGTGCCTGAGCAACTTTTTGCTTTCTAGATCCAACGCGACGTCGATCTCCGCAGCGCGTGCGGTCTTGCCAGTGGCGCCAAACTTGTCATCGCCGAGCGTCATCGATAAATAGAACGTTATCGAATGATTCGATTTCTAAGCGGTGAAGTCGTGACATCAAGCA
>Ga0187894_10003433_pt1 | contig 17775 bp, 17 predicted proteins | sample GBC1701081metaG_FD_136650 | JGI IMG/M metagenome (GOLD analysis project Ga0187894, IMG submission 136650) | White microbial mat communities from a lava cave in the Kipuka Kanohina Cave System on the Island of Hawaii, USA - GBC170108-1 metaG ...
AGCGCAACCTAAAGTACTGCCGGCAACTTGCCGGCCTCCCGGTGCAGAAGGGACCTCCGGAGTTTCGTCCTGCACCGGGAGGCCGGCAAGATGCCGGCGGTACGGGCGCCCGCGCTCCGGTCAGTTCACGCGCGAGGCCAGCGGCTCGCCGGCGAAGTGGCGGCGCATGTTTTCCAGCACGAATTGCGCGCTCTCCATGATGCTCTCGCGCGTGCCGCCGCCGAAGTGCGGCGTGAGCGTCGTGTTGGGCACGCCCTCCCAGCGCGCGGCCGGGGAGGGCTCCTGTGCGAAGACGTCGAGCCCCGCGCCGCCGAGGCGGCCACCTTTCAGCGCCGCGAGCAGCGCATCCTCGTCGATCACCGAACCGCGCGAGACGTTGATCACCACGCCCTCGGGCCCAAGCGCCTCGAGGATGCGCGCGTCGATCATCTTCTCCGTTCCGGGATCGGGACGCAGCGTCATCGCCAGCACGTCGGCCCACGTCGCGAGCGCGTGAAGGTCCGGCTCGTAGCGCCACGGCGTCGATTTCTCGCGTGGGCCTGTCCACGCGATCTCCATGCCGCACGCGGCGGCGCGGATCGCCAGCGCATCGCCGATGGCGCCGAGTCCGACGACGCCGAGCTTGCGCGCCGAGAGGCGCCGCGGCGGTGGAAATGTCGCCACACCCTTCCAGGCCCCCTCGCGCACCGCACGATCGCCCGCGGCGATGTTGCGCACGACGGAGATCATCAGGCCGAGCGCGACGTCGGCGACATCCTCGTGATTGATGTTCGGGCAGTTGGTCACCGCGATGCCGCGCGCGCTCGCGCCCGCAAGATCGACGCCGTCGTAGCCGACGCCGAACGCGGCGATGAGCCTGAGGTTCGGCAGCGCCGCCATGATCTCCGCAGGCAGGCCGATGGAGCCGATGACGACAGCGGCGCCGACCTTGTCGCCCTCGCTCGCGAGCCTGGCGGCGCGTTCGTCCGGATCCGTCGGCAGGCGCAGGACATCGTACTGCGAAGAGAACAGCTGCTCGAACGCGCCGAGGCTAGGGTAGGCGATGATCGTGGGCTTCATGGTGCAGCCTTACCAACCCTCTCCCGCCTGCGGGAGAGGGACAGCGCGCGCAAGCGCGCAGGGTGAGGGCCGGTGAGACGATGGGTCCGGCGTGTCGCTGGCCCTCACCCTGACCTTCGCTGCGCTCAGGTCGTCCGTCTCCCGCGGGCGGGAGAGGGGGTTACCAGGGGCTGATGGCGTCGGCGACGCGCTGGCCCCAGCGGGGGCGCTGCACGGTGGAGATCGTGCCGCGGCCGCCGTAGCTGATGCGTGCTTCGGCAAGCTGGTCGTGACGGATGGAGTTGTCGGCGCCGATGTCCTCGGGGCGCACGACGCCAGCGACGGTGAGTTCGCGCAGCTCGCCGTTGATCCGCACTTCCTGGCGGCCGGCGACGATGAGATTTCCGTTCGGCAGCACCTGCGCGATCGTGGCGGCGAGGGTGAGTTCGATCTTCTCCTGCCGGCTGATCGTGCCCGTGCCGGTGACGTTGGATGAGGCATCTGCGGCGACGAGATTGGCGGGGTTGAAGTTGCCTCCCGGCGGCAGCAACCGGCCGAGCGACTCCTCCTTGCCGAAAAGGCTGGTGACACCGACATCGGTCGTCGCGGTGCGGTCGCGCGAGGTGGAGTTGTCGAGCTGGGCCTTGTCGTCGATGGAGACCTTGACGGTGAGGATGTCGCCGATGCGCGTGGCGCGCTGGTCGTTGAAGAACGTGCGCGATCCCTGGCGCCAGAGCGAGTTCGCCGCCTGCGTCGGCGCTTCGGCCGATATCGGCATCGGCATCGAGACGTGCTGCACGCCGGCGAGCGGTGCGGGATCGGTCACCGGCGTCAGGTGCGGTCCGGTCGCTGCGCGATGCACGCGCCGCGCGCCGTCGTGAACGCTGCTCGCGGCGGTGTCGCCGACATCGTCGAGCGTGGCGCACCCGCCAAGTGCGGCGAGAGCAATCAGGGAGAGCGTACGCATGGTGATGTCCTAGCGCGCGAAGTTGGCCGACGCGGTGGCGATGCCGGTGACGGTCGCTTCGACGGTGCGGTTCGATTGCAGGTTCACCAGCCGCACGATGTCGCCGACGGAGGCATCGCCGGTGGAGCGGGCCCGCGCGGTCAGTTGCATGCCGGGGGCGACGTAGATGAGGGTGACGATCTCGCCGCGGCGCACCGCGATGTCGCCGCTGGCGCCGGCGATAGGTGCTGACTCCGCCACCGCGCCAGCGCCGCGGCCGGTGACGGTGATGCGCTCGACGCCGGCCGGCGGCGTCCACGTGAGCCCCGCAGCACGCGCCGCCGCCTGCACGAAGCGCGCGGAGAATGTCGCCGAGCGTCCCGAACCCGGCGCCGGGCCGACCGCGCGGCCCGCGACGGCGCCCGCGTCGGCAAAAAGATCGCCGAGTGTTACTGCCGTTCCGGTAGATTCCACTTGAGCGCGCAGTGTGACAGTGTTCGCGTGTGCGATCGGATCCGCGAGAACACACGCAGAGATCGCCAAAAGGAGTGCAACCACGTACCGCCGGCAACTTGCCGGCCAAGCGGTGCAGGATGAAACTGCCCGCTTGGTTCTGCACCGCTGGGCCGGCAAGTTGCCGGCGGTACGGGGTGCGGTGCGCGGCGAGAAAGCGAGCATCATGATCAGCGCACCTGTGCGGCGGTCTGCAGCATTTCATCCGACGCGGTGATCACCTTCGCGTTCATCTCGTAGGCGCGCTGCGCCACGATGAGCTGCGAGATTTCCTCAACGGCGTTGACATTCGACGTTTCGAGAAAGCCCTGCATGAGGGTGCCGTAACCGGGCGAGCCCGGCGTCGACACGTTCGGCGAGCCGCTGGCGGCGGTTTCGAGGAAAAGGTTGTCGCCGATCGCTTCAAGGCCCGCAGCGTTGACGAACGCGGCGATTTCGATCTGGCCCAGCTGCTGTGGCTCGGCCTGGCCCTGAACCTGCGCTTCGACGATGCCGTCGCGCGAAATGGCGATGGAGAGCACCTCGTTCGGTACGGTGATGGCGGGTTCGATCGGGTAACCGTCAGCGGTCACGAGGCGCCCATCCGCATCGGTGGCGAGGTTGCCGGCGCGGGTATACGCCGTCGTGCCGTCCGGCATCTGCACCTGCAGATAGCCGCGGCCGTTGATGGCGAGGTCAGTGGTGTTGTCGGTGCGCGTGACTGAGCCTTGCTCGGTGATGCGACCGACTGCACCTGCGCGCACGCCGACGCCGATCTGGATGCCCATGGGCGCCGTGGTGCCGGCGGAGGAGGTGCTCGCGCCGGGGCGCTCCAAGTTCTGGTAGAGCAGGTCCTGGAATTCCGCGCGCTGGCGCTTGAATCCCGTCGTGTTCATGTTGGCGATGTTGTTGGAAATCACTTCCACGTTCAGCTGCTGGGCCTGCATGCCCGTGGCGGCGATGGAGAGGGAGCGCATGGCTTGTTACTCCTAGGCTCTGCCGAGCCGTTCGATGGTGCTCTTGCGCAAATCATCGCCGCTGCGGACGATGCGTGCGGCGGACTCGTAGGCACGCGAGATTTCAATGATGCGCGTCAGCTCCAGCACCGGATTGACGTTGGAGCCTTCGATCGCGCCCTGCACGATGGCGCCGTCGAACTCTTTCGTGGGCGCGCCTTCGGCGGCGAAGAGATTGTCACCGACTTTTTCGAGGGCGCTCTCATCGGCGAACGCTACGAGCCCGAGGCGCGCGACTTCCGCGCCGCCGATGCGGATGGCGCCGTCCTTGTCGATCTGCGGCCGCTCGCCCTGCGGGTCGAACACGATGGGCGCGCCCCCGGAGTTGAGCACCAGATCGCCGGCGCCGGTCGTGAGCTGGCCGGCAGGGTCCAGCCGGAAGGCGCCGTTGCGGGTGTAGTAGGCGCCCCCGCGCGCCTGCACCGTGAAGAAGCCGTCGCCCTCGATGGCGACATCGAGCGCCTCGCCGGTGCGCGAGATCGAGCCCTGGCTCATGTCGCGGGTGAGCCCGACGTCGCGCACGAAGCGCACATCGCTGGGCGCGTCGGCTGAGCGGGCAGGGCGGCGCGCGTCCATCTCGTTCAGCAGCGCATCGGCCTTGAAGCCGAACGTCGATACGTTGGCGAGATTGTTGGCGGCGGTTTCCATCCGCCGCTGCATCACGCGCTGGGTCTGCACCGCAAGGAGCTGGAGATTGTCCATCGGGCGCCCACGCTGCAAGGGCGGCGCCACATGGTTAACGCTTGGCGGCCATGGCGCCGACGCGGGCGCGCGCGCGTCAAAGGCGCCGGGCGCCCGGCAATTCCTGCCGCCTCTCACCCTTCCTTAACCACGTTGCCCGAAGAGCTTGGGATCGACATTCAGGAACTGCGCGTGGCCGAGAAGAAACCCAAACCCGAGAAGCCGAAGAAGCCCGACAAGAAGGCCGCCAAGGAGCCGCCGACCGACGGCGAAGCCAGCGCCGAGGGCGGCGAAGGCGCCGAAGGCGAGGCCCCGGCGAAGAAGAAACTCGCCGGCAAGACCCTCATTCTCTTCATCGTGCTGCCCGCGCTGCTCATTCTCGGCGCCGGGGGCGGCGCGGCGTTTTTCCTGCTGAAGCCCAAGGCCGAAGTGCACGCCGATGCGGGCGACCACGGCAAGGGCAAGAAGAAGAAAGACAGCCACGGCAAGGAGAAGAAGGGCGGGCACAGCGGCGCCGCGAAGGCGGACGGCTCAAGCCCGGTCGTGAGCGAAGGCGACGGCGTCTACTACGTCGCGCTGCCGCAGATGCTGATCAACTTCTCCACGGACGACGGCCGCCCGGCGTTCCTGAAACTGCGCGTGACTCTCGAGGCGCCGGACGAAGACGTCGCGTACGCCGTCGAGCCCGAACTGCCGCGGATCATGGACCAGTTCCAGGGCTTCCTGCGCGAACTGCGCATGGACGACATCTCTGGCTCCGCCGGCACGGCGCGCCTGCGGCTCGAACTGCTGCGGCGCGTGAACCTCGCCATCGCGCCGGCGCAGATGAACGCGGTGCTGATCGAAGAGATGCTGGTGCAGTAGTGGCCGAGACCGCCGCTGCCCCCGAACTCGCCGCCGACTGGAGCGCTCCATCGGACGAGCCAGAAGCGCCGCCGGCTGCCGCCGCGGCGGGCGAGCGCATCCTCAACCAGGACGAGATCGACAGTCTCCTCGGCTTCAACTCCGATGAGGCCACAGGCGGGCGCACGGGCATTCGCGCGATCATCAATTCCGCGCTCGTGTCCTACGAGCGCCTGCCGATGCTGGAGGTGGTGTTCGACCGCGTCGTGCGGCTAATGACCACCAGCCTGCGCAATTTTACGTCCGACAACGTCGAAGTCAGCCTCGACTCGATCTCATCGATCCGCTTCGGCGACTACCTCAACTCCATTCCCCTCCCGGCGATCATCGCCGTTTTCCGCGCCCAGCAGCTCGACAACTTCGGGCTGCTGACCGTGGACTCGAGCCTCATCTATTCCGTCGTCGACGTGCTGCTCGGCGGACGGCGCGGCGCGGCGGCGATGCGCGTCGAGGGCCGGCCCTACACCACCATCGAGCGCATGCTGGTGACGCGCATGATCGAGGTGATGCTCGCCGACACCGGACAGGCCTTCGCGCCGTTGACGCCGGTGGACTTTACGCTCGACCGCATCGAGACGAATCCGCGCTTTGCCGCGATCGCACGTCCGCCCAACGCGGCGATCCTGATCAAGCTGCGCGTCGATATGGAAGAGCGTGGCGGACGCGTCGAGATGCTGGTGCCGTACGCGACGCTGGAGCCGATCCGCAAGCTGCTGCTGCAGCAGTTCATGGGCGAGAAGTTCGGGCGCGACAACATCTGGGAAGGCCACCTCGCGAGCGAGCTGTGGCGCACAAAGGTGGAAGTGCGCGCGGTGCTCGATGAGCTGAAGATGCCGCTCTCCAGCGTGCTCGACCTCAAGGTCGGCGACACGTTGAAGCTCAACGTGACGCCCGGCGCGCCGGTGGAGATCAAGTGCGGCGACGTTCCGCTCACGCGGGGCCGCGCCGGCCGCATCAACCAGAGCGTCGCGGTGCGCGTGGAGCGACCGCTCGCGCCCGGCGCGCGCGCCGCCATGATGAAGGTGGGCTCATGATCGTGCTCGTCCTCGAATCGGCGCTCGGCGTGCTGCTCGCCGCCTGTCTGTTCTACTGCTGGCGGCTCGACCGCAAGCTCTCGGCGCTGCGCGCCGGGCAGGGCGGCATTCGCGACGCGGCGCGCGAACTGAACGCCAGCGTGGCGGCCGCGGAAGCTGCTGTGAAGAGTTTGCGTCAGACGGCGCACGAAGCCGGCCGCGATCTGCAAGGCCGCATCGATACTGCGGGCGCCATCGCCGAAAAGCTTGGCGTCGCGCTCGGGCGCGTGCGCTCGGTGGCGGATGTGGCGCGGGGAGGGGGACGATGAAGAAGGATCCAGGTCCGCCACGCCTCCTGCCGGCGGTGATGGTGACGGCTGCTGTTCTGCTCGGCCTGAAGGCCGTGGCATTCGCCGAAGGCGCAACCGAAACTATGCAGCAGACCAAGGCGGATGCGCCGTCGACTCCGGCGCCGGCTGCAACCGCCGCGAGTTCAACGCCGGCCGCAGCCAATGCGTGCGCTGCCGATGCCTTTGCAACGGCGGCGGGGCTGTCGCCCAGCGAAGTGCAGGTGCTGCAGGCGCTGGGCGCGCGCCGCACGGCGCTCGATGAGCGCGCCACCGAGATGGATACGCGCCAGGAGTTGCTCGCGGCAGCCGAGCGGCGGCTGGAAGAGCGGCTCGCCGAACTGAAGCGCGTCGAGACGCGCGTGCAGGCGCTGACGGTGGCGGCCGATGACACGCAGAATCAGCGCATCGTGCAGCTTGTCGACGTCTATCAACGCATGCGCGCGAAGGATGCGGCGGCCGTGTTCGATGCGCTCGACCAGGATGTGCTGGTCGAGGTGGCCAGTCGCATGCGGCAGGCCAACCTGGCCGAAGTCATGGGCAAGATGAGTCCCGCCCGCGCCCGCCAGCTCACGATCTGGCTCGCCCACGAGCGCGGCGTCGATGTCGCGGCGCTCACCGCGCCCGCCGCCGCTGCGCCCCCCCGGACGACGCCTGCAGCAACGCGCACGCCTGCCCGCACCACGCCGCCCGCGGCGACGGCGGCGCAACCGAAGACCTGAGCGTGATCCGCATCGCGGCCCCCATCGCGCTCGCCGGCGGCGCAGCGATCGTGGCGGTCGCCGCGGCGGCGGAGAGCGCACGCTTCGATGCCGCCGCCACCGAAACTGCCGATGGCGCAAGAATTTCGCTGACGCGAACCGGCGAGACGAACCTGCCGCGCGCCACGGCCAGTCTCGCCGGCGGCGTGCTCGTCGTGCGCTTTGCGTCGCCGGTGGAAGGAGATGTCGCCGCGCTCGCGCGGTCCGCACCGCGCACGATCGCCAGCGCGCGCCGCGACGGCGACGGCAAGACGCTGCGCGTTTCCCTGCGCCGCGCGCTGACGGCCGAGCTGACGCAGAACGAAGGCGCCGCGACGATCGCGCTGACGCCTGCCGCCGCGGCTGCGCCGCTTGAACTGAAATCCACCATGGAGGAGCCGCTCGCAACGCCGAACGCGTCGCTCTCCATCGGCTCCCGCCCCGATCTCACGCGTCTCTCTTTCCTCTTCAACGGCGGCGCCACCGTGACGCCGGCGCGCCAAGGCTCCCGCCTCGAACTGCGCTTCTCGCGCGCGGCGGAGATCGATCTTTCACAACTGCGCGCCAGCCCGCCGCTGTTCGTGCGTTCGGCCGAACGCGTGTCGCGCGCCGGCGGGCGGCTTGTCATCGCGCTGACGCTCGAAGAGGGCGTCAAGGTGCGCCAGTTCGCCGAAGGCTCTCGCGTCGTCGTCGATCTCACGCCGCCGGAAGGCGGCATCGTCACCTCGCCGCCGCCGCCGCCACCGCCTCCGCCGCCAGTGCAACGCGCGTCGACCGATCCGGCGCCGCGCAACGGCATTGTGCCGGTGGGCGTGGAAGAGGGCGCCGACGAGACGCGGCTGACACTTACGTGGGCAGGGCCGGCGCGCGCGGCAGCATTCCGCCGCGGCGACGCCGTGTGGCTCCTGTTCGACACGGCCGCGCAGTTCGACATCCGCGGCGCGCGCCGCACGGAGATCGCGCCGGTACGCGGCGAAGGCGTTGCGGGTCTGCGCATCGCGGCGCCGGCCAACATGAATCTCAGCGCGCGCGTGCAGGGCAACGCGTGGATCTTCTCGCTCGGCCCCCGGTCGCCAACCATCGACGTCGCGCCGGTGCGCCGCGACGTGGGCGCTGGCGGGCGCGGGAGGCTTGTCGTCGCCTTCGGACGCGATGGCGTGGTGCGCAAGATCGTCGATCCGGTCGCCGGCGATGAGCTGAGCGTGGCGCTGGTCCCCGGGCCGCCGCGCGGCATCGAAGGCCGCCGCGCCACGCCGGAAGCCGCAGTACTCGCATCGATCCACGGGGCGGCCGTGGAGTTGCGCGCCACCAGCATGGGCGCGGTGTTCGAAGACAAGAACCTGGTCGTCGCCTACGGGGCTGCCGCGACCGTCGCGCAGGAGGAAGTTGCGCCGCTGGAGGGCGCCACGTTTCTCGACGTCCGCCGCGAGGCGGCCATCGCGAAACAGGATGTGCTGGCCCGCAAGGCGGAGCTGGAGCGGCGCGCCGCGGCGGAGGGATTTGAACCCGGCGCGCGCTCCGAGGCGCGCATGGCGCTGGCGCGGCTGCTGCTCGCGCACGAACTGTCCGCCGAAGCGCTCGGTGCGCTCAAACTCGCGGCGCTGAACCAGCCGCAGCTCGACGTCGATCCCGTGTACCGCCTCATGCGCGCGGCGGCGAACACGATGATGGGCCGCCATCGCGACGCCAAGGCCGATCTCGAGGCCAGCGTGCTCTCAGACGATCCCGCCGCCGCGCTCTGGCGCGGCTATGCGGCGACCGAGAACCGTGACTGGGAAACCGCGCGCAAGGAACTGGAACGCGGTCGCCGCGCGCTCGCACAACAGCCCCCCGCGTGGCGGGCGAAGTTTGAACTGGCGCTCGCGCGCGCGTTGCTGGAGCTGCGCGATGTGGACGGCGCCGCCGCGGGGGTGACGCGCGCCATGGCCGCCAGCCCCGATGCGGAGACGGCCGGCTTCGCGCGCATCGTGCAGGCCAAAGTCGCTGAAACGCGCGGCGACTCGCGCGCCGCGCTCGCCGCGATGCAAGCGCTCTCCGCGGCGCCGCAGGAAGCGGTCGCCGTGCGTGCGTCGTTCGAAATGGCGCGCGTCGAGCGCACCCTCGGGTCGGCGGAAGCCAAGACCATCGATGCGCTGGAAGCGCTACGCCTGCGCTGGCGCGGCGATGCGCTGGAACTGGAAATCGTGCAGCAGCTCGCCGGCATCTACGCCGAGCGCGGCCGCTGGCGCGATGCGCTGGTGGCGTTGCGCAGCGCGTCGGCGCGGCAGGCCGATCATCCGCTCGGCCGCGCGCTGCGCGCCGACATGAACGATCTGTTCGAGCGCCTCTATCTCGATGGTGAGGCCGACAGGCTGCAGCCGGTGCAGGCGCTCGGGCTCTTCTACGACTTCAAGGACCTGACGCCGATCGGGCCCAACGGCGACCGCATGGTGCGCGGACTGGCAGCGCGGCTCGTGGCGCTCGACCTGCTGGAGCAGGCGGGTATGCTGTTGCAGCACCAGGTGGAGGAGCGCCTCGAAGGCGTCGGCCGTGCGCAAATTGCTGCGGACCTCGCGATGATCCACCTGCGCGACCGCAAACCGGAGAAGGCGCTCGTCGCCATCGAGCTGTCGCGTCAGCCGAACATGCCGACGGAGCTCCTCAACGAGCGGCGCATCCTCGAAGCCAAGGCCTACCTCGAACTCGGTCGCACCGAGCAGGCGGTGGAAGTGCTGGAGCGCGACCGCAGCGCAGCGGCGCAGCGCCTCCGCGCCGATGCGGCGTGGCGCGACCGCGACTGGCCGCGCGCGGCCGCGGAGCTGAAGCAGGTGCTCGCCATGCGCCCGCGCGGCGCGCCGCTCGGCGACGACGATCGCAATGTCATCCTGCGCGCCGCGGTGGCGATGACGTTCGCGGAGAACAGTGCGGGCCTTGTAGCGTTGCGGCGAGAGTGGGGTGTGGCGATGGCCGGCACGCCGGACGCGGCCTCGTTCGATGTCGTGAGCACCGGCGCCGACGCCAGCGGCGCCAAACTGCGCGAGATCGCGACAGTTGTCGCCCGCACCGATCTGCTCGACCGCTTCCTGCGCGATCTGAAGGCGCGTATGGTTGCGACCGGCGCCCAGACAGCCGCAAGACAAACACCCCCGCGAGCGTAGAGCGCCACCGACATGGAGCGCTGGCCACCGGCTTCTGCAGAGCCGCGCTCCGCGCGGCGTTGCCGGCGGGACGCCAGCGCTCCATGCTGGAGGCGCCTCATGATCTCTGTCGTCATCCCCACACTCGACGCCGCCGCGCACCTGCCGCGGAGCCTCGCGCCCCTGGCGCCGGCGGCTGTGGACGGGCTCGTACGCGAGGTTGTGATCTCCGATGGGGGGTCGAGCGATGCGACGTGCATCATCGCCGACGATGTCGGCGCCGTGCTGGTCGAAGGCCCGAAAGGACGCGGGCGCCAACTCATCGCCGGCGCGGCGCGCGCAAAGAGCGCGTGGTTGCTGTTTCTGCACGTAGACACGGTGCTTGAGGACGGATGGGCGGAGGAAGCGGCGCGGTTCATCGGCGCCGATCCGATGCGGGCTGCGGCGTTTCGCTTTGCGTTCGACGACGGGGCGCCTTCCGCGCGCGCCGCGGAGTGGTGGGTGCGCCTGCGCTGTTCGCTGCTGGCGCTGCCGTATGGCGATCAGGGCCTGCTGATCTCGCGCGCATTTTACGAAGCGCTCGGCGGCTTCCGCGACCTGCCGCTGATGGAAGATGTGGACCTGGTGCGCCGAATCGGCCGCGCACGCCTGACGCTGCTGAAGAGCCGCGCCGTCACCAGCGCCGAGAAGTACCGTCGCGACGGTTACGGCAAGCGGGCGCGGCGCAATCTCGTGCTGCTGACGCGCTACCTCATGGGCGCCGATCCCGCGCGGCTGGCGGCGAAATATGACTGAGCGCACGCTGATCGTGATGGCCCGCGCGCCGCGGCTCGGGCAGGGCAAGACGCGCCTGGCGCGCGAAGCCGGGCGCGCCGAAGCGCTGCGGATCAACCGCGCGCTGCAGGCGCACACGCTGCGCGTGGCGATCGATGCGCGCTGGCGGACCGTGATCGCGGTGACGCCAGATCGTGCGCAGGTCCCCGTGCAGGCTCATGTCGCGCGCGTGCCGCAAGGGCGTGGTGATCTGGGCATGCGCATGGCGCGGGCGATGCTGAGCGCGCGCGGCGCAGTGGCGATCGTCGGCACGGACTGTCCGGAGATGACGCGCGCCGATGTGGCGGCGGCGTTCGCGGCGCTGCGCCGCGCGCCTGTCGCCATCGGGCCGGCGCGAGATGGCGGGTTCTGGCTGCTCGCAGCGCATCGCGCACGCGATGCCGTGCACGCGTTTGAGGGCGTGCGGTGGTCCAGCGCGCATGCGATGCATGATGTGATCGCGCGGCTGAACGTCAGGGTCGCCACGCTGCGCACGCTCTCCGACATCGACACGCTGGCCGACTGGCGCGCGTATCGGCGCCGTCAGCGCGAACCGTAAACGGCGCCGCTCGCGTCCATCGGGCGGTAGATCGGCGCGCGGCCGCTGGCGAGCGCCATCAGCTCCACCGGCCGCTGGCCGTAGCGTTTGCGGCAGAGGGCGAGGTGGCTCATCACGCGCTCGGCGTAGTCGCGCGACTCGTGGCGCGGGATGCTTTCCAGCCAGAGCAGCGGATCCTCGGTGCGCGGGTAGCTCGCTTCCCAGCGCTGGAGCCATCCGGGGCCGCCATTGTAGGCCGCGAAGATGCGCGCCACGTCGCCGCCCTTGTTGAAGTTCGTGTCAAGCCATTCGATGTACTGCTGGCCCAGCCGCATGTTGAGGTTCGGATCGTGCAGCTTCACCGGCGCGCGACGGAAACCCTGCGTACGGTCCATGTCTTGCGCCGTCGACGGCAACAGTTGCATGAGGCCGCGCGCGTTGGAGTGGCTGATCGCGACGGGGCTGAAGCGGCTCTCCTGGCGCACGACGGCGTAGACCAGCGCGCGATCGAGCCGGAAGCCGTCCTCCGGCTCGAACGTTGTCACGGGGCAGTAGCCCGCCGCGACTTCCGGGCCGCCGCGTTCGGCGGCGCGCAGCTGCGCAGCGGGCGCCGACAGCGCGATGGCGAGCGCGAGAAAGGCGCGATCTTCGGTCGGCTGCAGGCGGCCGTGCAGCGCCTTCAGTTCGTACTCCACTTCGGCGAGGCGTCCGAGTTGCGCCAGGGCGGCGGCGCGGCGCGCGCCGGAGTGCGTGCGCAGGAAGGCGGCTGCGGATTGCGCATCGAGTGCGGGATCGTCGAACGAGAGGGCGCTGTCGCGGCCGAGCTGCACTTCGGCGAGCTGGCCGTAGAACGTCGCCGGTTCGCGCGCGGCGGCGTCGAAGGCGCGCAGCGCCTGCGCGGTGTCGCCGGCGGCGAGCAGCGAGCGGCCGGCCCAGTAGTGCGCTGCAGCGCGGCTCCAGGCGTCGGCGCGCGGAGAGAGGGCGGCCGTGTGAAACCATGTTGCGGCGTCGCCGAAGGCGCGTTCGCGCCAGGCGGTGAGGCCGAGCCACCACGCGGCAGCCCCACGGCGCGGACCTTCGGCGAGAGCCAGGGCGCGCGCCTTCGCGGCATCGAAGGCCCCGGCGCCGAACAGTTCGGCGATTTCCGGGGCGTCGTCGGCGGCGCGGCGGGCCGCGGCGTTGGCGGCGCGCTCGCGCATCTCGCTGGCCGGCGGCAAATGGCGTGCGCCAAGGGCCGCCCCGCGCCGACGCACCGGCGGCGCCAGCACATGATCGGGATGCCTCGTCAGCCAGTTCACGAACGAATCGCGGCGCGGCCGGGTGTTGCGCGACAATAGCGCGCGGGCTTCGACGTGGCTTACGAGCGTGCGGTCGCCGGCGCGGTCGAGCGCGGTGCGCGCCCGGCGCCAATCGCCGGCGTCGGCGGCGTCGAAGGCGCGGACATAGGCGGTTTCATCCGCGGGGGTGAGCACGAGCACGCCGCCGTCCGCGTGGGCGGGCGACGCACAGATCAGCGCGGCCGCGAACGCGGCCGTCAGCAACACCTTCACCAACCCCTCCACGCACTGCTAGCGAGGAATTCCCCAAAAATTGCTTGGGGGGCCGGGATGTCAGATTCCCTGTCCGCGCACCACGCCGAGTTCGTCGGCCCAGTCGGCGAAGGCGAGGAGGTCCATCCAGGCCAGCCGCTTATCTTGCGGCCTTCTGAGCAAGTATGCCGGATGGAGCATGACCATCGCGTTGAGTGGCGTGGTTAATCCCGGCCACGACGCAGACAATCGTTTACCTCTGAGGCGCAGCACCCCCTCATCGCGCTTCAAGAGCGTCTGCGCCGAGAAGCCGCCGCAGAGGATGAGCAACTTCGGCTGCGCCAACGCGACGGCCCGTTCGATGAACGGCACGCAGGCGGCGATCTCGCCTTGCGTCGGCGGGCGGTTGCCGGGCGGGCGCCAGAAAATGACGTTGGAGATGAAGAGGTTCTCGGCGCGCGAGATCCCGATCGAGCCCAGCATGCGATCGAGCAGCTGGCCCGAGCGGCCCACGAACGGCTTGCCCTCGGCGTCTTCCTCGCGGCCCGGGGCTTCGCCGACGAGCATCACAGGCGCGCCTTCGACGCCGTCGGAGAACACCAGCCGCCGCGCTGTCTGCTTCAGTGCGCAGCCGTCGAACGCTTCGAGCGCTGCGCGCAGGTCTCCGAGCGAAGCGGCGGCGGCGGCAATCTTGCGCGCATCGTCGGCGGCCGACGCAGGCACGGGCTTGGCGGGCTTGCGCGGCGCTTGCCGCATCGCTTCGGGCGCGGCGCGTGGGGGCGGGGCGAGCATCGGCGCTTCGAGGATCGCCTGCGCCTCGGCCGACTCCACGCCAGCCTCGCGCCACCACGCCATCAGGGCGCGCAGGGTGTCCGGGTCTGCGCTCATCGCGCCGCGCGTCGCCGCCAGAGTGCAAAACCGAGCAGGCCAACCGCCAGCACCGCGCCGAGGAGCATCGATGAAAACCGTCGGCCCGGTTGGTCGAGCACCGAATGCCATGGCGCGGCCCGATCGCCCGGTCGGCGCACGGCGAACGCCAAGACGTAGTCGCCGCGCGGGGTGTTCAGCTCCGAATGGCCGCCGGCGGCGATGACGACGTATTGGCGGCCTTCCCAAGTGTAGCTCATCGGCGTCGCCTGGCCGCCGGCGGGGAGGCGCCCCTGCCAGAGTTCGCGGCCGCTTTGCGCGTCGAACGCGCGCAGGTAGCGGTCCATTGCCGCGCCGATGAACACGACGCCGCCGCTGGTGACGAGCGGGCCGCCGACGTTCGGCGTGCCGGTTTGCAGCGCAAGGCCGAGCGGCGCGAGATCTTCGGTGGTGCCGAGCGTGCTCGTCCACGCGATGGCGCCGCTGTCCATGTCGATGGCGTGCAACTGGCCCCACGGCGGGGGATTGCACGGCAGGCCGAGCGGCGAGAGCAGCACCTGCCGCGTCATCGCGTAAGGCGCGCCGCGCATGCGCGCGAACTCCACGTCTTCGCCGTACTCGTCCTCCCCCACTTTTTCCGGGACCTTCGCGCGCGGGATGAGCGCGATCAGGTGCAGCGCGTTGTTGACGTTGACGTAGAGCCGGTTCGACGCCGGATCGTACGCGCCGCCGCCCCAGTTCACGCCGCCGCCGGTGAACGGAAAGAGGATCGTGCCCCCTTCGGTCGGCGGCGTGTAAAGGCCTTCCGCGCGCGCGCCCGCGATGCGCTTTTCGCACGCGCCTTTGTCGAACGGCGTGATCCCCCAGGCGTCGCTCGGCTTGATCGTCGAGCGCGCCAGCGGCGCGGGGGCGACGGGGAATGGTTGCGTCGGCGACAGCGTTTCGCCTTCGGCGCCGGCCTGCGGCACGGGCCGCTCCTCCACCGCAAACACCGGCGCGCCAGTTTCACGATCGAGCACGAACACGAGGCCCATCTTGGTGAGCTGGATCACCACGTCGCGCGGTGCGCCGTCCTTCGCGATCGTCGCCAGCATCGGCTGCGCCGGCAGATCGTAGTCCCATACGTCGTGGTGCACGGTCTGAAACGCCCAGCGCACCTTGCCTGTCGCGGCCTCCAGCGCGACGACGGAGTTGGCGTAGCGGTTGTCGCCGGGGCGAAGGCCGCCGAAAAAGTCCGGGCTCGGACTCGATGTCGGCAGGAATACGAGGCCCCGCGCTTCGTCGACGCTCATCGCCGCCCACACGTTGGCGTGGCCTTCGACCGGAACGGCGGCGCCGCGCCAATCCTGCACCGCCGCCGTGCGTGTGTCGCGCGGGATCGGATCGAACGCCCATTTCGGCGCGCCAGTGCGCACGTCGAACGCGCGCACCGTGCCGCGCGGCGCCTCGACGCGCGCGTTGTCGCCGATCGCAGAGCCGACGACGACCACATCGCCGGCGATGACGGGCGGCGAGGTGATCTGGAATTCGCCGGGCCAGCGCAAATCCATTTCCGGATCGACGGCGACGACGCCGTTGGCGCCGAACCCCCCGCACGGCGTTCCGTCCTTCGCATCGACGGCGATGAGCCGGTGGTCGTTCGTGCCCATCAGAACGCGCGCTGCGCAGGGGCTCTCCGGCGCGGCGCGCAGGTCGCGCCAGTGCGTCACGCCGCGGCAGTTGAAGCCGTTGGCCGGATCGATGTCGTCGGTGGCGAGCTTTAAATCGTACTGCCACAGCTCGCGCCCGGTGCCGGGATCGAGCGCGATCATGACGTTGAACGGCGTGCACAGCAGCAGACGGCCGTCGACAAGGATCGGCGTCGCCTGGAATTTCGACCGATCCAGCGCGTTTGCAGAGGCCGACAGGTGTCCCGTGCGCGCCGTCCAGACTCGCGCCAGCCGGCTGACGTTCTGCGGCGTGATCTCCTCCGCGGCCGCAAAGCGCGTCCCGCCGGCGTCACCGCCGTAGTGCGACCACTCTTTCGCCTGCGCCGAAGCGGCGACGGCCGTCGCCAGGAAGACATACAAAAACGGAGCCCGCATGGGCTCCGTTGTAGGGTGGATCGAGCGAAGGCGAAATCCACCCGCGGCGCTGGCGGTGGACTTGCCGGACGGAGCTACCGCCGCATGGTCAGGGAGGCGCCGACGAAGTTTTCGTCGACGGTTTCCTTGCCATTGGTGATCTCGCGGTTGGTGAAGCCGAAGCTGGCCTGCAGCCCGCGCGCTTCGACGGAGACGCCGATCTGCGCATCGCCGACCACCACCCGCTCTTCCTGCAGCCGCACGCCGCGTCGCGCCGCGCCGGCCAGGGCCTCAGGAGTCCACGTCAGCGCCGAGCCATCGGTCGCCGCGAAGAAATACCACGACGGGCGGTCCCACGTGGCGCCCTTGGAGTCGAAAGAGCGCACCAGGTTTTCGAGACGCTGGCCGAACCGGACTTCGCCGCCGAGGCTGCGCACTTCGCCGCCTTCGGGGCCGATCGAGACGCCGGCGCGCGGCGCCACGGCGACATCGAGGTTGAGGCCGGTGGCGCGGGCGGGCGCCGAGAGCGTGTATTCCAGATTGAAGGTGCGCGTTTGCGGTCCCACGCCGTGCGTGTCGGCATACTGCGCGCCGGTTGTGTCATACTGGTACGGATCGGGGCGGGGATCGGGCGCAATGTTCAGCGACGGTTCGCGAAGGCTGGCGCCGGCTTCAAAGCCCGCGGCCGCCTCGGTCGGCGCGAACGCCGGATCGGCCATCGGGTCGGCCTGGCCGTCGACGGCCAGCCTGAGCGCGGGATTGGTCGGTTCGCTGCCAAGGCCAGCTGCCGCGGCGGACGCGGTAATCGCGACCCCGAAACACAGCGACCAGACCAGAGTGCGTGCCATGTTCGCCTTCTTCATGAGCAAATCGTGCGCTCGCGCGGTTAACGAATCGTGACCTTGGCGGTTCCCTCGACCTGTCAACGACGGAGCGCAGCGGCGGCTCGTCGCAGAAAGCTATGCAGGTTCGGCGCCGCTGTCAGCAAAAACCCGTTTCAGGGACTGCCTTTAGGCAGTAGCTCGCGCTGCATGAGAATGACGTCGTGCCAGCGGCCGAACTTCCAGCCGACCCCCCACAAAGTCCCCACATGGCTGAAGCCGCATTTGGCGTGGAGCGCGATGGAAGCCGCATTGTCGCTGCCGCCGATGACCGCCACGACCTGGCGCACGTCCAGCGATTCGAGCTCCATCAGAGTGTGCGCGAGTGCACTGAAGCCCACGCCTTTGCGCTCCCAGCCGGGGGCCACGTAAACGGAGTCCTCGAAGCAGCGGGCGTAGCCGGCGCGCTCGCGGTAGGGCGCGGCGTAAGCGTAGCCGGCGATGCGCGTGATATCGTCCTGCGGGCAGGCGACGAGGTAAGGCCAGCCCTTGCCGACGATGCGCGACCAGCGCTCGCGCATCTCGTTGACGCTCGGCGGATCGTATTCCAGCGAGCCGGCGCCCACGGTGACGTGATGGCCGTAGATCAGCGCCACCTGCTCCAGATCCTGCTCAAAGCAGGGGCGTACGACGATCTGCGCCTCAGGCATGGGCATGGGCGCAGGGGCCGCGCGCAACGCGCTCGACCTGCAGCGTGATGTGGCGGATGCCGAACGTCGCGCGCAGCGCCTGCTCGGCGGCGTCGAGGAATGCGTCGTCGGCGCCGCTTGGGCGCACGAGGTGCGCGGTGAG
>Ga0187894_10003434_pt1 | contig 17773 bp, 13 predicted proteins | sample GBC1701081metaG_FD_136650 | JGI IMG/M metagenome (GOLD analysis project Ga0187894, IMG submission 136650) | White microbial mat communities from a lava cave in the Kipuka Kanohina Cave System on the Island of Hawaii, USA - GBC170108-1 metaG ...
AAACCTTTTCGCATTTTCCTGAATGCTAATACTTCGCTGCCAACAGCCACGGAGTTGGTCAACGACTATCCCTATCACATGTTCTGGGGGCTGTGGGGAGATACGGCGACGCGCGTTTATTACTCGACGTGGATGATCGAGCCGGGCGGCGTCCGCTACCCGCGCCAGTTCGATGTCGTTCGTCAGGGAATGCCCTTCCAATCCATCACGGTCACGAAGCTGGCGATCAATCCGGCGCCGGCCGTCGAGCAATTCAGCATCCCTCCCGAAGTCAGGGAGACTTTCGGCAAAAATAAGATCGCCCTTGACGACCTGCCTTTGGGATGGCGAGGCAGAGGGCAACCACAAGAGTTGGCCAGGGATGCGGTGATGATCCCAGCCGGGTGGAATGTAGCGATAGTGCGCCAGCCCGACGGCGTCGTGATCATCGAAGCGCCAATTTCCTCGGGCTATTCAGCCGGGGTGATCGCCGAAGCGGAGCGGCGCTTCCCCAACGCGCGGATCAAGGCGGTGATCTCGACTTCGGACGCCTGGCCGCACATCGGCGGCGTTCGCGAATACGTGGCGCGGGGAATCCCGGTCTACGCGCTCGATCTGAACCGCCCGATACTGGAGCGCGTCATCGCCGCGCCTCGTCGAAACCATCCTGACGCGCTGGCGAAGAATCCGCGAAAGCCGAATTTCCGGATTGTTTCGGGAAAGACCACGATTGGAGAAGGCGCGAATCGGCTGGAGCTTTATCCGATTCGCGGCGAAGGCAGCGAGCGGATGCTGATGGTCTATTTTCCCGAGCACGGGCTGCTCTATGGCAGCGACCTGATCCAGAAGACCAGGGAGGGATCATTCTTCATGCCTCAATACCTGTCGGAGTTGGCTGACGCGGCGCCGCGAGAGAAATTGTCGGTGAAATCCGTTTTTGCGATGCATGCCGGTTTGACGCCCTGGAATGAAATCACTGGCGCGGTCACCAAGAGTCTTTCCGATGGCCGTTGACCGGCCTTACCTTTGCGCAGTGACCGAAAGAAGTAGCCATTTTTAAAGCAACCTGAAATTGGCGAGCGCTGCATCGTTTTCGTCGGACACAGCCTGGATGGAATGGCGCTGCTGATGGTGGTTGCAAAATCGAAGCTATGAGCTTCTCTAATAACCAAAAGCTGTCTCAACGCCTCATTCTTTTGTCCCCATTGGCCGTTATCGGGGTCGGCAATATCATGGCGCGTTTGGCCGGAGGCATTCTGGGTGTGTGGGCATGGATACCTTTGACCCTGATCTTGTGGATGATGTTCGGCTTGCTCATTGCGTGGGGAGGGGGACGGGAAGCCATCCGGAATTGGGCGCGCGCGCCACAAGGAGCGCGGGGTTGGTCGGCGCTGGCTATCGTTGTGGGATTGATCCCACTGCCGCTCTTCTTATCGAATTGGACACTCTTTGACTCGCCAGCGCTAGGACTGGCTTGGCTGATTTTTGCGCTGGTTAATGCGCCGTTGGAAGAAGGCTACTGGCGCGGGCTATTACTGGACAAGGCGGCGGGCTGGCCCGGCTGGTTGAGCGTGCTGTACTCCAGCTTTTGCTTTGCGATTAATCATCCGCTGACGTTTGGCGTCCACTCCATAGCCAATCGGCATCCCGTTACCGTGCTGAGTACCTTTATCATGGGCCTGGCGTGGGCGAGCGTTTATCGAAAGACGGGCAGCCTGCGCTGGACGGTCAGCGCCCATGTTCTGGTGGACTTATTCAATCTATCGGTTCTGGCGTTTCTGAATGTGTATGTTCCGCCGAGCCTGCCTGGCAGGTAACCTGCCAGGTTACCTGGTGGATAATTCCAGGAGGATCAATGAACACACTTTTGCAAGACCTGCGCTATGGCGCGCGGATATCGCTCAAGGATCCCGGCTTCACAGTCGCGCAAGCGCAGACGGAGATGACAGCCCTCGCGTCGAACTTATCATTGAAGGACGTCCGGCGCTGTCGCCAGGCGAAAGACAGCCATCCGATTTGCTGGTCATCAGTCCGGACTATTTCAAAACGATTGGCGCGCCGCTACGAACTGGGCGCGCTTTCACTGAAAGCGATGGGCGGGAAGCGCCGCCAATCGTCATCATCAGCGAGTTGACGGCGCGTCGTTATTGGCCCAATGAAGACCCGCTGGGCCGCCGCGTCAAGCTTGGCGTCTCAAACGCGGACGCGCCGTGGCTGACCATCGTGGGCGTTGTCAGCGATGTCAGGCAAGCCTGGTTCGACAAGGAAATCCGGCCGCAGTTGTATCTGCCTTATGGCGTGATGTCGTATTCCGTCGCGCAGCGCACACATGAAATAGGCGTTCGCATGGCTTTGGGCGCGCGACCGCGCGACGTGCTGTGGATGATCGTGAGTCAGGGAATCAAGACCGCCTGGCTCGGATTAGCGATAGGGGCGCCCTTGACGCTGGGACTGAGCAGGCTGATGGCAAGCCTGCTTTTCGGCGTCGTCACGTTGGATGGCGCCGTCCTGACTGGCTTCGTGTCCCTGCTGGCCGTGGTGGCGTTTCTGTCCAGTTGCATCCCAGCGCGGCGAGCGGCAAAGGTTGATCCGCTGGTGGCGCTGAGGGCTGAATGACTCGGAGATCATCTTTTTTTCCGGCCTCATTCGATTTCGATCCGAGTGGAAGCGACATAACTATGGTGAGGCGCGAATGAAAGTATCTTTGGCAACGATAAAAGCGGAAATCATTCTTTCGGCCAGCAGGCCCTGACGAAAGGAAAATATGGGAAAGGAAAATCCCAGCTTTTGTCATTTTCCTTTCCCATATTTTCCTTTCGGGTGGCCGAAACGACGATCAAGGCCATGCGGATTAAGAGATCGCAGCGGAGCCTATGAGCTATCGATCCAGACCTTGATTCAGAAGAAAGACGGTACGTTATGTGGAAGTCCTTGTTTATTGGATTGCTGGTCATTTCTGCGGCGCCAATGGCTGTAGAGCGATCAGGAGCGCAATCGGCATCGCAACTGATCCTCTCGAAACACGCGAATGGCGTCATCACACAGGACTCGCTCAGGCTGGCGCTGCGATCCAACCAGGTGTGCGATAGAACGCAACGCCTGATCCCGGACGGCAGCAGTTTGGTGACGACCGATTTTTTGCTGGATGCCAATAACACTGGTTTCGGCGTTTTTCGCGGAACGGCCTGGATCGTGGCGCCGGATGGGCGGCGGATTATGGAAGGGGGTTTGCGCGGAACCGTCGGGGTAACCAGTTGCGGCGATCAGGTTCAACAATGCGAGGCTCCGTTTAAGCTCGAAGGCCTGTTCGAGGCGCAGCGTTTGTTCGCCACGCCTGCCGCAATGGCTGCAACGGATGAACAAGCGCGGGAAGTCTTCGTAGAAGCGACAACCACGAGGGACTCGATCTTACCGTCACGTCGAACACCGCCGCTCGCAACCATACTCTTCTCCGCTTCCAGAGTCATCGATCCTGACGCTCAGCTTCCCACTTATCAGGGGACACTCAATGGGATCGTCTCTCCGCCGCCGATCGCTCCGAACGTCACACTCACGCCGGATCGGCAGATTTACAGCACCGAGGACCGGATTGCCGTGCGGGTCAACAACAACACTGATTTGCGGCTCGACACGATGGATGGCCGCTCCTACTGCACGATTTTGTCATTGCAGCGACAAGATGGCGACCGATGGGTCAACGTCGCGGAGTGCCAAACAGACGGGCCTGTGCGCCAGGTTTCCATTGGCCCCCGGCAAGCTATTGCCGTGATGCTTCCGCCTGGGCCAATGACCACGCCGCACGAGCCGTGGAGATACCGAGTGGCGCTCGAATTCGTTCTGAGCGATCCCAACAGTAGTCCGGATAGTAAACCGCCTCTGGTTGTAACAAGCCAACCGTTCGAGATCGTCGTGTTTGGCGGCGTCAACGTTCGTGGTGTCAGGCGACGATGATGAATGAGGAACGAGCATGAGCAGACCCTGGTATTTGACAACCCGCCACGAGCCGATCAGCCACGAGGACTTATTCATCGGACGTTATGATCTCCTGCTCTCCCTGGCGCTCAAACTGACGGGGCGAGATCGCCAGTTGGCGGAAGATCTGGTGCATGACGCCTTCATCCAGTTCACGCTCGGACGGGCTGACCTGCGAGAGATTCAAAATCTGGAAGGCTATCTCTACGGTCTGTTGCGCAATTTGCATCTGTCGCGCGCCCGCCGCGCGGCCCGCCATCCGGCATTGCCGCTTTCGCTGATTGACTACGATTCGATGGAGATCGGCTTGCGCGCCGTGGATCCGCGGGCGCAGTTGCAATCTCGCGATGAACTACGCGCGATCTGTCGATATGCATGTTTACGCAAGGAGACGTCGAAGGCGGGCAGCGTACTTATTTTGCGCTTCTTTCACGGCTATTATCCGAGCGAGATCGCGCAAATCCTTCGCAGCCCCGTGCGGGCGGTGGCCGATTGGCTGCGGCTTGCCCGGCGGGAAGGAAGTCTCTTTCTCACAGACCCGCAACGTCTGAGCTTCCTGCCAGAGACTTCGACCGCCCCCCAGATCCGCGGCGCGACAACCGGCGACTTGACGCAGGAGCTGCGCCAGATCATCTTCCAGTCACGCCACGAACAATGCCTGCCAGACAGTCAATTGGAAGAACTATACCACTCTGCAATGAGTGAAGCAGTGGACAGCGCGCTGCTCGGCGCAATCGCCAGTTGCCCTCGCTGTCTGGACGCTGTCAACCGGCTGCTCGGCCTGCCGCTGCTTTCCGAACGCTACCCGAACGATATGCTGGGGCCGGATACGCCACCCAAAGGCGGAAAGGGCGGGGGCTTTTCAGGCGGAGGCGAAGCTGGCGGTCGTCAGCGCGGATTGCTCCGTCGTGTGAAGGAGACGTTTGAGAGCCATCCGCGAGAATTGCAGTGTTCGGTCAACGGTTTCGTGATCAGCACGCTGAAAGTCGTAGCGGAGATCAACGAGCATACATTGAACGTCAATCTGGACGAGAGAATCGGCTTTGTCGAAATCTTCAGCGAGCAAGGAATTCGTTTGCTCTACTGCGCCGTCGAGCCGCCGCCGAACGGTGAGGTCGAACAGACCGCGCAAGTGGAATTGAGCGAAGGACGTTTGCTCAGCGTGGGGATCAGCTTCGACAGCGCCTGGCCGAATTTGAGGCTGTTCTATCACGATCCGCAATTCTCGGGAGCTCGCGCCGAAGTTATTGCTCGACTGTCAGTGGAATCCGATGAGCCGCTGGTTGAGGCGCGGCGCGAAGAAACCACGAAGATCTTTAGGTTCGGCTGGCAGTTCATCCGGAATAAGTTGCGCCAATCTGCATTCTGGCTGCGACCGGGAACCGTCACTGTAATTGTGGCGGCGCTGATGCTGGCGGCGCTGATGTTGCGGATGCAATTTGCGCCCGTCACTGCCGCGGAAATATTGCATCGAGTAGGCGTTGCGGAAGAGAAGACGGCGGCCGATCCGGAAGTGACGACGCATCGCATCATCCATCTGGAAGAGCGGCGCCCGACCGATGGCGCGCTCATCTCCCGCCGCCGCATCGAGGTCTGGCGGAGTCGCGCCCGCGGAGTTAAGGCGCGACGCCTTTATGACGAGAAAGGGCAGCTCATCGCCGGCGAATGGCGACGTGACGATGGCGCGCGTCTCATCTACAGGCGTGGGGCCAAACCCGCGCAATCGTCCGCGCCGATGATGCAAAACGGCTCGCGGTTGAGTTTCGATGAGGTCTGGCTCTGGGAGCCAGCGGCTGGAGATTTCACAGAGTTGATCAAACAGGTTGCGCCCGCCGCGGTTGAAGAAGCCGTGGTTGAACAGAACGCGACCGATTACGTGATACGTTACGAAAGAGAAACAGCCGCCGCCGGCTCAGGGTTGATGAAAGCCACTCTGGTCTTGAGCCGCGCTGACCTGCGCGCCAGAGAGCAAACACTAATCGTGCGACAAGGGGCCGAAGTCCGCGAGTATCGCTTCACCGAAACAAGCTCGGAGCAACGGCCAAACAACACGGTCGCGCCGGCGATCTTCGAGCCTGAACCCGAATTGCTGAGTCGCGCCGGCGACGCCGAGAAGAATGACAAAGCGGAACAACCGAACGCCGGCAATGCCGCGCAGCCTGTTTCAACTCCAGCAGTGGCGGCGTCAGCCGGACTGGAGGTTGAAGTTCTGGAACAATTGAATCGGGCAAACGCGCTGTCCGGCGAACAGATCAACCTCAAACGCACGGCGGATGGAACACTGCTTGTGGAAGGCATCGTCGAGACCGAACGGCGCAAAGATGAAGTCAGGCAGGCGCTCAAACTCTTCGGCGCAAACCCCGCAGTCAAAATAGAAATCCATACCGTCGCCGAGATGCAGAACCTCATGGCGCCGTCTTCAACTCGCCCGGCCCCGATTCAACACGTGGAAGTGTCGCAAAGCGCAATTCCGGTTGAATCGGAACTGCGTGGCTTTTTCGCCAAACGGGGATTGGCGAGCGAACAAGTCGAGCGGGAGATTCAACAGTTTGCCCGCCGAATGTTCCATCGCTCGACCGAGTCGCGAGCGCGAGCGCTGGCGTTGAAACAAATCGCCGAGCGATTTTCACCCGCCGAATTGCAAGGGATGGAACCGCAGGCTCGCGCAAAGTGGCGCGCGATGGCGAATGAGCAGGCGCGGGCCTTCCAACGAGAGGCGGAGTCGCTCCGTCTCGACCTGGAGATGGTCTTTCCGCCAGCGGCCGAACCAGTTGGCGAGAGCGGGATCGTGAGCGACGAGGAGCTGGCGCGGGCAGCCAAACGCCTGTTCGATCTGGCGACGGCGAACGATGCGGCGATGCGCAAATCGTTTTCGGTTTCGGCGGAACAACCGTCCATTGCGCCAGTCAAAACCGTTTCATTCTGGCGTTCGCTGAAAAACGCCGAAAGCCTGGCCGCCAGAATCGCCAGCGGGCGGCAGTGAACGGGACTGGCGTCAATCTGATCACAACCATATTTTTACGGAGGCGCTTATGTCACGACGCCAATTTCTGTTTTTGATCCGCTGCTGGATATTGATCGCCAGCCTTTGTCTGACGGTTGGCGCTTCAGCGCAATCCGCGACCGCCGCATTGAGCGGCACGGTCGTGGACGAAAAAGGCGCGGCTATTCCCGATGTGGCCGTCACGGTGACCAATGAGGCTACTGCTTTGCGGCGACAGACGAGCACGAACACCGAGGGTTATTTCATCGCGACGCTGCTGCCGCCCGGCGTCTACACAGTTGCGGCGCTGCGTGACGGCTTTGCGCCTGTCGAAATCCGCGGTCTGGAACTCAACGTCAACGATCAGCGCGCGCTGTTGATCACTTTGAAAGTCGGCGCGGTGACGGCGTCCGCCACGGTCGAGGCGGTTGAGGCCAATGTAAACAAAGTTGACATCACAAATGCGACGGTCAAGTTCTCGGTCAACAACGAATTGGTGCGCGGGTTGCCAGTGCTGACCAGCGCGGCGGGGCGCAATACGCTCGCCCTGCTGCCGTTCCTTGCTCCGGGCGTGAATCCGATAGATACGGGCGGGACAAGCAGAGGAAACAACGCTCTCGGTGATTCGATGAGCGTCAATGGGGCGCGTCCCAATTCAAACAGCTTCAACTTTCACGGCAGCGATAACAACGAGCCGGAGGTTAATCGCGCGCTTTCTCCGTTTCCCAATCCCGACGCGCTGCAGGAGTTCACCATCCTGACCAACAGCTATGCCGCTGACGAAGGCCGCAGCGCCGGCGGCATTGTCAACGCCGTGACGAAATCCGGAGGCGCCCAATGGCATGGCAATCTGCGTTACATCGGCATCAACGAGGCTCTCGGCGCGCGCAGCTTCTTCGACCGCGAAAACCCCATCAACCGGCTGCACACGTTCGGCGGTCAATTGGGCGGCCCGGTCACGATTCCCGGGTTATATCAGGGGCGGGATCGGACATTTTTCTTCTTCGATTACGAAGGTACGCGCTCGCGCCGGGACCGCGCATTCACTTACGCCAGCGTGCTGAGCGAGAAGGAGCGCGCTGGCGATTTCAGCGATCTGCCCGCGGCGCAGCGTCCGCGCGATCCGTTGACCAATCAGCCGTTCTCGGGAGGCGTCATTCCGGCCAATCGCATCAATCCGATATCGCGCGCGTTCCTCGATCAGTTTCTGCCGCGACCCAACAATGGAATTCGCGGATTCACAACCACCGTCGTCAATACGTTCAGCAACAACGCCGTCACGGCGCGCGTGGATCAGAACATCGGCAAGTCAGATAGCTTGAACATCGTCCTTTTCCACAATCCGCCGGAGTCCGCCATCGGCACGTCCGTGGTTCTGCCAACCAGCTTTCGACGCCACAGTCTGCAGGATTCCTGGAACGCGGTATTCAGCGAAACGCATGTCTTCGGGCCGCGCCTGGTCAACCAGTTCACGGCGGCGCTGGGACGATTGACCAGAGGCTGGACCAACACTCTGCCGGGCGCCATCGGCGTCGCCCCGCGGGATTTCGGTTTTACCGGCGTCAGACCGCAGACCGAAAAATATCTCGCGCTACCGGCCATTACTTTGAGCGGGACGAGCGTCCGTTTCGATCCGACTTTCGGCGCGGAGGAAACGGCCAACACCACGTGGCAGATCAAAGACGATCTGAGCTACAGCCACAACAATCACAATCTCAAATTCGGCGCCGACGCGAGGCGTTACATCATCAATTCGTCGCGCGCCAACAACAACGGCGCCTTCTCGTTTCGCGGCGTAACGACGGCGCGCACGCGCAACACCATAGCCGATTTTCTGCTCGGCCTGCCTTTTTCATTCAGCCAGAACACGGGCGCTACGATCTATCCCCGCCAGACGGGGCTTTTCTTTTATGGTATGGATGACTGGCGCGCGCGCGAGAATCTGACGATCCAGCTCGGCTTGCGATACGAATTGATCCCGCCGCTGACCGACAAGTTGGCGCAGTCCAGCGTCTTCAGGCCCGGTCAACAATCGCAGCGATTCCCGAACGCGCCGGTAGGCATACTGTTCGCCGGCGATCCAGATCCGATTCTTGGCGTCGCGCCGAGCGGTGGTTATCCGGCGGACAAAAACAATTTCGCGCCCCGCGTCGGTCTCGCCTTTTCGCCCCAGGCCGCGACGGGCTGGCGGCGTCATCTGTTCGGCGCCGGCAAGACAGCGATCCGCGCGGCCTGGGGCGTCTTTTACGATGCGACGCTGGGCGAGGCTTCCACACAGGTCAAATTGATTCAGCCTTTCTCCGCAACGCATACGCTCACCGCCGCGCAGATTGCGGCTGCGGGCGGCGCGTTCGCCGATCCGTATGGTTCATCGCCCAACCCCTTTCCGCTTGACCTCAGCCGCCGCGTCTTCGTCGGCGCGCCGGGGCTTGAGCCTTTCGATCCGGACTTCCGCACGGCCTACACCTATCAGTACAACCTGACAATCCAACGCGAACTGCCGGGATCGTTGCTGCTGCAACTGGCCTACGTGGGGAGCAACAGCTTCAAACAGAGCCGCGAGCGAGAATTGAACCTGGCCGTGGTCGGTCCCGACGCCACGCCGGACAATGTGCAGGAGAGGCGCGTCTATCCGCAACTGGGTTCGATCCCAAATCAGGAGAGCACAGGCCGAGCGCGTTACGATTCGGCGCAGGTAAGCCTTACTAGACGCTTCAGGAATCGACTCTCGTTCGGCGGCTCTTACACTTTCAGCAAAGCGCTCGATACCGGGACGCAGGCTATCTTCGACTTCACCGCGGGCGCTGATCGCTGGGGACGCTCCGATTACGATCGCAGGCATAACCTGACGCTGTATTACACCTGGAGCCTGCCGAAGCTGAAGCTCAGCCCGCTGCCCGATGTTTTGCTCAACGGTTGGGAGTTGGGCGGCATCACGCAAATTCGTTCCGGCCTGCCGCTCGCGATTGTTCAACTCACCGATCCGACTTTGACATCGGGAAGCTTTGGCCAGGGCGTACCGGATCTGGTTGGGCCGTTCCGCCGCTTCGATCCGCGCCGGACACAGACACTCATCGTCAATCGCCCTGAATCGGTCGGCGGCGGTACGGAAGCGGTCACTGGCAATTTCTTCTTCGATCCGGCGGCGTTCCGCGCCGTGCCCATCGGCGATCCGGCGAAAGCGCGCAACGGAAATCTGGGGCGCAATCTCTTCGACGGGCCGGGAATCCATCAATGGGATCTGACGCTCATCAAACGAGTGAAGCTCACCGAAAGGCATCACTTCGAGTTCCGCGCCGACATCAGCAACCTCTTCAACCATGCGCTGTTCGATCCGCCGAATACGACGGTTGACGACGCCAGTCTGACGTTCGGCCAGGTAACCCTTGCCGCGCCGGGGCGCGTAATCCAATTCTCACTGCGTTACGGTTTCTGACAATGACACAACGGCTACTCATCACCATCGCGATCATCCTGCTTGCGACGGCGCCTTCGCAGGGTCAAACCACGGAAGGTGTTAAAACACCGGCGCAGCGACAACCCAAACCGCTCACCCCTGATGAGTTCGAACCGCAATGGAACGCCTATCAGGCTGCGATGAAAATCGCGGAGCCGGAGAAACGGCTGGCGGCGTTGCAACAACTGCTCAAGGACTTTCCCGAAAATCCGCCGGTGGATATGGTGGAACGCGGCGCGCTCGAAACCTACATCAAATTCCGGCCTCAGGAGACGGCGCAGATTCTGGCCCGGATCGACACGGTGATCGGCCGTCTACCGACCGGAACGCGCGGCTCGGTCACGAGCAACCGCTATCACGAAATCGCCGCTCAACTGCTCGCCGCCGGCATTCTGCTCGACAAGGCGGAAGAGTTGCTGGCTACCGCCATTCCGCAGCTCGACGAAAAGCAATTCGCCAATCGTGAGCGGATGAGAGCGAAGGCCACGCAATCAACGCCGCCGAGCGATGAAGAGATCGGCCGCAAATTTCGCGCCGAGCGAGCCAGGCTCCTGACCACGCTGGCGCGCATTCATCTCAAGCGCGGCCGCCCCGTCGAAGCCGAAAAACTGCTCAAAGAGGCCTTCGCAGCCAACACGATGATCATGGAGGCCAATACCACATTGGCTGAATTGGCCTTGAACGCCAGCGACGATGCGGCGGCGTTGGAGTATTTGACCGCCGCGGCGCTCAGCGGCCGTCTGCCGCAAGAGCATAGGAGCCAACTCGAAACCGTTTACCGCAAAACGCATAAAGGCTCCCTGGCCGGGTTGGAAGAAACGCTCACCTCGCGTTATCGCGCGCTCGCGCCCAATCCGATCAAAGTCGAGCGATACCGTCCGACGCCCGCGCGCGCCGATCGCGCTGCGCTGGCTGAAATCTTCACCGGCGCGGCGTGCGTGCCTTGCGTCAGCGCGGAACTGGTGTTTGAAGCGGCGCTGGAGCGTTATTCGCCGCGTGAGCTGGCCGTATTGATGTACCACGTCCACATTCCCTCGCCCGATCCGATGGCCAATCCCTCGACGCTGGCGCGCGAGAAGTTTTACGACGTTGGAAGCGCCCCCACCATCGTCATTGACGGAGTGAAAGAAGGCAAAGGCGGCGGCCCGCGCGAAATGGCGCAGCGTGTTTATGCGCGCATCGAACCGCTGTTGGAGAAACGGATGGAGACAATGGCGGAGGCGCGAATCCGACTGAAAGCGACGCTGGAAGGAGACCTCGTCAAGGTCAGAGCCACAGTGGATCAGGTCAAAGGCGCCTCACGCGAGTTGAAGCTTCACCTCGCCTTGGCGGAGGACGACGTTTATTACATCGGCGAGAACCGGGTGCGCGCCCACTCCATGGTGGTTCGCAATCTGGCGGGCGCCGCCGGCGATGGCTTCGCGTTCGATTCGTCGAAACCGGCGACGATTGAACACACCTTCTCTCTGGCCAAAATCAGCGCCGAGATCAAAGCCTACCTCGACGAATACGAGACCCAAAACCGCGACGACAATCCGGCCTTCGCCGAAAAGAAATACAAGATCGACGCAGGCAAAATTTCAGTGGTCGCGTTTGTGCAGGACGAAAAGAGCAAGCAAGTGCTGCAGGCCGGTTTTCTCAAGCCGGAGGCTGGCCGAACAGTGAGGCAATAAATCCGGGAGGAGGCGACACAAGTGCGCGTAGTACGAAGCATTCTAGGTATTTTGGTTGGGCTGATAATCCTTTCGCTCGTCGCGGAGGGGATCGAATTCCTGATTGTCACGGCGCTGCACGGGTCTATTACTACAGATCAAGGCCTCTACTTTGCAATTCGAAATCGCATGGGCGTCCTGATCGCCAAGCTCGTGTATAACAGCGGCGCGGCGTTTCTCGCCGGATATGTGGCGGCTTTGATCGCGGGGCGGGCAGAAACCGTCCACGGCACAGTTCTGGCGGTCATTCAATTGGCGCTCTTCATCTGGGGAATGGCGTTCTCTGAGTTCGCTGGCACAACACCGGCATGGGCGTGGCTCGCCCTCGTTCCATTGATGGGCCTGGCCATTTATGTAGGAGCCGTAGTGGCAGGCAGGCGGAGAGGCTCAAAATAGCTCGACATCGCCTGTCAGGAGTTCAATGATGATTCGACACTGCATATTTCTTGTCGCCACAACCCTTCTAATTCAGCCAGCGCTTCTTCAGATCGTCCAAGCGCAACAGAATCCGGCCCAAGGCGCCTGGTTGAAGGCAAAAACAATCGAGATTCCTTTCATTTCTAACGACGGTTACGAAATGTTCGGGAAGCTCACGATCCCGGATTCGGACGCGCGCCATCCAGTGGTGATCTACGTCCAGACTGCGGAAGGAATGACCGTGGATATGAAGCGCCCGAAGGGCCGTGACGGAACCTTCAACTATTACGATCTCTATCGCGAGAAGCTGCCGGAGATGAACGTAGCCTTCTTCAGCTATGAGGGCCGAGGCATACGCATGGGCGATAAACCGCCTCGCTATGAGACGATTGATTGGGACATCTACAACACCAGTACGCTGGAAAATAAAGTACGCGACATCATCAGCGCCGTGCGAATCGTTATAAAACAGCGCGGCATTGACGTCTCGCGCGTCTTCCTGATGGGCGCAAGCGAAGGGACGTTGTTAGCGTCGGAAGCGGCGGCGCGAATCCCCAAAGAGATTCGCGGGTTGATTCTACACGGCGTGATGTCCAGCAACATGAGGGAGACGTTCCGGCTCATCGTGACCGATGGATCATTCCTGAGCTATCGAGGTTATTTCGATAAGGACAAGGACGGCAAAATCTCGAAAGAGGAGTTTGAAGCCGATCCCATGAAATTCCGCGCGAACGCGTTAAAAAACGTCGGCTTCGAGGTTTTTGACCGTAATCAAGACGGCGTCTTCACGGTGGAAGAGATGCGGACGCTTCCGAATCCGCTCAGAGACACGGTTGACGCGGAGAACTACGAGGTTCTCAATCAGTGGGCGAAAACATCCGCCGCCGTGAGCACGCCAAAGGACTGGTTCAAGGATCATTTCTCGCATCCGCCAATCTGGACGTTCCTATCCAAGCTGGATATGCAGATAGGCATCTTTCACGGTGACCGTGACGTCAATACCTCCGTCGAGGGCGTGAAGGCGTTGGAAGAGCAGGCGAAGAAAGCGGGCAAGTCAAAGATGGAATTCCACTACTTTGCGGGACTGGATCATACCCTGAACATCGGCGCCTATTTCATCAAAGGAACCCTTCCTGAGGGACACAAAGCGATTTTCGAGTACATCAAAAATCAGGTCCGAAAGAGATAGCGATTTTTATTTTGTTTTGAGTGGAGCTGCGGCAATATCAGACAGGCGCATCATCGCGATCTGTCGAATCACTGACTACTATCGCTCGTGGACGCGAAGGTTCCGGAGGCGTCGCCGTGTTGCGAGGTTGAACAGGATGAGGCGCGTCGTCATAGAGATTGGAGCAAAGTAAGGCAAGGAGACATAATAACCGTGATTTTGATCCATCAGAAAGCGGAGAGCCCATCCCTGAGCCTATCGAAATGGCTGCTGTTCAGATCACGCCCGAACGGTCGCTCATACGGCATCGCGTCATAAGCCTTCATAATGATCTCTGCCATGCGCTTCAGACTGTCGAGGTCATTGATCGCCTCGCGCATATCTTCGAACATCTCTTCGGAGAAGCAGGGAGAGAGTCTTCTATGACTTTTTGTGTCGAACGCCTCGATCGTCGCCTGCGCAGCCCCGGTTAGCGCCTGTTTCCTCCAGTAACTCCGTTTGTAAAAAAGCAAATCGCCGAAGACCTTGAATTCGATGAAGAGGCTACCCACCAGATAGCGCAGGATGAGCCTCCCGCCGGGATCAATGGCGCTCGAAAGCCGTCGCGCGCCGGTGGTCTTCTCGAATGTTTCGCGCTCGACGGCGCGGCTCACGCGCTCGACATCATGACCGCATTCGGGGCAAACATTGAAGCATTCATTTTTCTCATCCCACATGGCCTCGCCGCCGCATACTGGACAACAGGCCTGCATCAAACACGTCTCGCAGTAGTCATCGCCGCGCCGGCCAGCACGGGCGCCGTGATAGAATTCTTGTAGATACTCAGGCACGATCCCATTGCCATCGCAATCCGGGCAAGGCCAGGCGATAGCGTCCGGCGTCACTTTTACAGTTGGCATGATTTGCTCCGCTAAAAAGCCAACGGGCCACGCGGGGCGTCCCGTCAACTGATTCGCTCACATTACGACTCTCATTCACGCCCAGGCCTCGCGGCAGTGAGCAGGGAATTCCCGTCGCCGCTCACACATTTGCGAGCCGCTTCCATTTTTACTCTGAGTGAAAGCGCGACGGTTTTGGTCAGTCGCGTCGTCGCGACTTGTTGAAGACAATGGCCAAGGCGATTGAGCCAACACTAGACGCCTATAGAGATGATAGAAAGGTTGCGACACAGCAGCGCCAATCCCTTTTCCCCAGGTGTCCCAAGAGGCTATATGGGCCTTCGCGAGAGTCTTTTAGCCCTGCATCCGCCAGGATCGGTGTCAGTGACGGGTTATTCCCATCCTAAATTTTGCGTATATACGTGAGGTCGTTCAGTCGGTTAGCCGGCAATTTCTTGCAGACCAGGAAGAATTCTTTCTCGATTTGGCTTAGCAGTCTTAAAGCGTTTTCGATGTCACATTCCGCCCAGTATCGCCGGATTCAGCTAATAGAGACATAATATTGAAAGCGCATTCACGTTGTATTGACAGGCGAGCCATCGCGATCTGTCGAAAATGCGGGCTGAGACGGTCGAGCCAGCGCTGGACGCTGATGGACGTGATCGGAAGATTGCGAACCGCGGCGTCGTCAATCCCTTTGACCCGAGCGTCCCACAATGCGATGCGCGTCGTCGAGAGCGTCCTTTCGCGCCGCAGCCGCCTGGCGATGAGCGAAGCCAGATGAAAGCTGACCGCTTCGTTCTCATAAAAATCCTGGTCGAACGCCATCAACACAGACCTGCCGTGCGCAAGTTCGACGATGGCGCCGTGATTGGCCGTCACGCACGGCGTTGCGACAATGTACAACTCAGGACGGAGTGCGGAAAGGACATCGGCCTTTAGCACGCCCTCGACAATCACAATCCGGGCGTCGCGCGGAAGATCGGCGAGACGGAACTTGAAATGAAGCGGGCTGCCCGAACCGGTTCCATTCGGCAGATCGGAAGAGGAAAGCCAAAGGTATCGCAATCCCGTCTTTGAGGCGAAAGGCAGCCGCATCTGGCAGGCTTGAATGCGCCCCGAACCATCACGCACGGGAATGAGCAGTCTCGGAAGGAGATAGTCTTTCGGCTTCCAGAGATGAATGCCCTCGCGGTCTTCCCAGAATCCGGGAACGCCCCTCAACAAACTGGCGCCTGGAAGGTGGCCATTTATCTCTTGCAGGAGCAGCCGTGTGAGTCGGTCTCGCTCTCTCAAATCATCGGGCAGCCCACCGTAGTTGCCAAAGTGACATTCGCTCAGCCCGCGCGCAAGAAGTCCCTTCTCCCCAGCGATCAGCGCGCCTGGATAGAGCGTGGCAGGGCTGAGATCGATCAGTTTGCCGTAAACGAAGTCGCGGATTTCGATTGGAGCGATCGGCGCCTGCGGGATATCAGCGAAGACGCGAATGCCGATCGCCTTGTCTTCGCGCCAATCTTCGTGAATGAAAATCGCGCCGCCGTGGCGGTTGATTTTGCGCGCTCCATCACTCACGCGCATACATATCGAGATGCGCTCCCCGTCTCGCGTAAAAGAGCACCAGTCTGGCTTCCCGCAGATTCGGCAAGGCCTGCGCCGGTTGACGCGGCAGAAGATGTTTGAAGTTGATGTCAGCATGGCGCATCGCTGCCGTCCGCGCCATTTTCGGACCGATGAAGCTCGCCAATCTCTACGGATATGGCGCAAGTCACTTACCGGACAGGTCCCACCCCGCGCTATAAACCGGCTCCTCTCCTCTGTAGCCGATTATTTTCAGATCTGACTTGATGATGAAGGCTTCAGATAGAATGAAGGTGGCGTAAGCGCAATGATTGAGTTCTCCGAAACGAACCAGTGTAGGCAGGCCACAACTGTCGAGCGCCATCCCTGTGCGCGCGAATTGAAGATAAACTTCGAATTCAGCATCGAACAAAACAGTCTTATCCGAGCGGTCATAAACCCGCACGCCCGCCTTCGCATCGTCATATGTCGTGTATGTCCCGATTGCGCCCTCCTCCTGTCCGAAGAGAATGCGCCAGCCGCTGGCCGGGGTGTCGTAAATACGCACGCTAAACCCATCGCCATTCGGGACAATTTTGTGTTCAACCACAGCAACAACCCTCCGTTTGCGCATCGCCGCCGCCCGCTTCGCTTTCGGATGGAGGCTGCGATATTTCCTCCTGCTTCCGCGTGCGGCTTTCGCGAGGAGGAGAGAGGTATTGAAGAAATCTCGTCGCTGGGAATGCGACTTCGTTCGGCGCCCTGTCGATCGCCGAGATGCCAGTCGCTTTTTTCAGATGATAGTCTTCGACCGCCTCGATAACCGTCCTGGTTATCACCGGACGGACGTCATATCGCTTGCAGGCCTCGACGTGTCTGTTGACCAACCTGAGGACATGGTCGATAACGGGACTATCCAGCTCTTGAGCTTTGAAACGGCTCTCGATGATTTTGTTTATCTGATCGACAGTAATGGCCGGCATCTTTCCTCCTTGAGTTGGTTGAAAGGTGTTGAACACGAGTCACCGGCGCGGGCGATGGCCTGCTCGCATCATGCCGACCGCTTTTTCTTTAAGAGAGAGAGGGGTTGGTGAGGAAAAAGTACGAGGTACAGTAACTGAGGAATTATATCGCTGATCAAGCACAGGGACGCAGCATCCAAATACTGAGTCGTCCCAATCACCCCAGCGAATTGCATAATCCAGTACAATATGACGGCGGCCAGAAGCTGGCACACTCAGCCAGAAGGCTGGCCGCCAGGTTTCAAGCTGGGCGGTTGGTGTTCATTTTTCTACATCTTTAAGTGCTTGATACCAACAATTTGATAACAGATTGTAGAACAAGTGTTTTACGCTTTCTTTCTGAGTGGAGCGGGCAAGAATTTATCTATCTCTTCGTCTGAGAAGGTGAGTTCTTCGTTGACCTTTAGCGCTTCGTGAGCCTTTCCGTAGGCTTTAGGCATAGTGCGAGGGGCAGCCTCATAGACCGCGTGTAATTGTCCCTGTAGATCGTCCCGCTTGGAGACGATCGTTTCCTTGCTTATAAGACCGGAGTTTATATCAGTCAATAAAGAGAAATATGATTCCCTGATATTCCATAAATCGCTGGCAGTCGCCTTATGCTTTTGCGACATCTGCCCCAAATCATAAT